>ERZ802830.61-NODE-61-length-90393-cov-40.7592_pt1 | contig 90393 bp, 89 predicted proteins | sample MGYA00345654_ERZ802830 | MGnify/ENA primary metagenome ERZ802830 (study PRJEB30503, sample SAMEA104212375) | marine metagenome | biome: Westerlies Biome; feature: [SRF] surface water layer (ENVO:00010504) within the epipelagic zone...; material: water (ENVO:00002006)...
TTACACCAGGAAGTGGAACTGGTGCAGCTGCTAAATATTGGACAAGTAATCCGAATAAAGCTTTAAAGAAAAAGAAGAAAAAATAACAATATAAAAAGGATAATTATATGAGTCATAAAATATACGAACAAACTTCTAGAAGAGTGCAAAGAAGTGAGCTGGCTGTGCCTGGATCTAATCCAAAGATGTTTGAAAAAGCATTAAACAGCGACGTTGATTTTGTCTTTTTAGATTTAGAAGATGCTGTAGCTCCTGATGATAAAGTAACAGCAAGAAAAAATGTCATAGAAGCTCTTCAAGATTTAGATTGGCAAGGTAATGGCAAGACAATTTCTGTTCGAATTAATAGTATTGATACACACTATATGTATCGTGACGTAGTTGAAGTGGTAGAGCAAGCCGGTGAACACTTAGATACTATCTTACTTCCTAAAGCTGGTACAGCCTCTGATATCTACATGTTGTCAGCATTACTCAATCAAATTGAAACTTCTAAAGGTCTTAAAAAGCGTATTGGTATTGAAATTTTAATTGAAACTACTTTAGGTATGGCGAATGTAATGGATATAGCTAAATCTGGTCGCGATGAAAGACTGGAAGCAATGCATTTTGGTGTTGCTGACTACGCTGCAAGTTGTAGGGCACGTACAACAGTTATTGGTGGTTTAAATCCAGATTATCCTGGCGATCAATGGCATGCTGATTTGTCACAAATGTTAGTAGCATGCAGAGCATACGGTTTAAGAGCAATAGATGGTCCATTTGGGGATTTTAAAGACCCATCAAGTTATACTTTAGCTGCAAAAAGAGCTGCTGCTCTTGGGTATGAAGGAAAATGGGCTATTCACCCTTCGCAAATCGAGCTAGCAAACGAAGTATTTACACCTCCACCAGCAGAAGTTGATAAAGCAAAAAGAATTTTAATAGCTTTAGATGAAGCTGCAAAAGCAGGTCAAGGGGCCGCATCATTAGATGGTAGATTAATTGATGCTGCATCAGCAAAAATGGCAGAAAACATTGTTGAAACTGACAAAGCTATAAATTCAAAAAAGTAAATTAATAATAAAAAGGGGAATGTATTTTGGACATACATGAATATCAGGCAAAAAAAATATTATCATCCTACGGTGTACAAATTTTAGATGGAGAACTTGCACTTAACGCTTCAGAAGCTGTAGCGGCATTTAACAAATTAGATTCAGATATATGTGTTGTAAAAGCACAAGTTCATTCTGGTGCTAGAGGTAAAGCTGGCGGGATAGTACTGTGTAAAACTGAAGAAGAAGTTAAAATTGCATCAAACAAACTTTTTGGTACCCACCTAAAAACTATACAAACTGGTGATGAAGGTAAGATAATTGAGAGACTATATATAGAATCCGGTTGTGATATTGATAGAGAGATATACTTAGCTTTTGTAATGGATAGAGCTTCACAAAGAATTGTTATAGTAGCTTCTGCGGAAGGTGGGATGTCTATAGAAGAACTTGCTATTGAAAAACCTGACTCAATCAAAAAAATAGAAATAGACCCAGTAGTTGGACTTACAGGATTCCAAGCTAGAGAATTAAGCTTTGCCTTAAATCTGCCTAAAGAAGCTCTTGGGAAAGCCGTAAAATTATTTATGGGTTGCTATAAAGCAATGACTAATTTAGATATGAATATGTTAGAAATAAATCCATTAGTGTTAACAAAGGACAATGATTTAATAGCATTAGATGCAAAAATTAGTTTTGATGATAATGCTATGTTTAAGCACCCAGATATTGATGCACTAAATGATAATGCTCAAAAAGATCCAAGAGAGGTTGCAGCAAAAGAACATGATTTAAGTTATGTCGGTTTAGACGGCGATATTGGTTGTATTATAAATGGTGCTGGTTTAGCTATGGCCTCCATGGATATGATTAAATATTGCGGGGGAGAGCCTGCAAACTTTTTAGACATTGGTGGCGGAGCTTCACCAGAAAGAGTTGGGAAAGCTTTTGAACTTGTTTTAGCTGACAAAAAAGTAAAAGCAATGCTTGTTAATGTTTATGCTGGTATTAATAGATGTGATTGGATAGCTGAAGGATTGGTTCAAGTAATTCCAAAAGTAAATTTACAAATTCCTTTAATAGTTAGGCTATCTGGAACAAATGTGGAAGAAGGTATTAAGATAGTAAAAGATAGCGGACTTCCAATTATTTTAGCTGACACTTTAAAAGATGCAGCTCAAAAAGCAGTTGATGCTGCCAAACAATAATAAAGGGGTAAATAATGTCAGTTTTATTAAATAAAAATACAAAAGTTTTAGTTCAAGGAATTACAGGGAGAATCGGTAATTTCCATGCTGAAGAAATGATTGCATATGGCACAAATGTAGTAGCTGGTGTAACACCAGGAAAAGGTGGTTTAACTCATCTCGGAAAACCTGTTTTTAATACGGTAAAAGAGGCTGTTGAAGAAACTGGAGCAGAAGCAACGATAGTTTTTGTTCCCGCTGCCGCTGCCGCTGATGGTATTATGGAAGCTGCAGATGCTGGAATTAAATATGCTGTCTCAATTACAGATGGAATACCTGCTCACGACATGATAAGAGTCAAAAGGTATATGCTTAGATATAAAAAAGATGAAAGAATGATTTTAACAGGACCAAATTGCGCAGGAACTATTACGCCTGGTGAAGCCATGATTGGAATAATGCCTGGTCATATATATATGCCTGGTGAAGTTGGTGTTATTGGAAGATCTGGAACTCTCGGTTACGAAGCAGCCTCTCAGATGAAGGCGGAAGGAATTGGTATTTCAACTAGTGTTGGTATCGGGGGCGATCCAATAAACGGTAGCTCGCATAAAGATATTCTAGAGTTATTTAATGAGGATGATAAAACAAAAGCAGTTATGATAATCGGTGAAATTGGCGGACCACAAGAAGCAGAAGCCGCAGAATATATTCAAAGAAATATGAAAAAACCAGTTGCAGCATATATTGCTGGGCTAACTGCTCCAAAAGGAAGAAGAATGGGTCATGCTGGAGCTATTGTTTCAGGTAAAGGTGAAAGTGCAGCAGAGAAAGTTGAACTTCTTAAAGAAGCCGGAATTCATATAATTCCTAACCCTTCTGAAATGGGAAGTACAATGAAAGAAGTTATGGATAAACATTTATAAATTTAATCGGGGAAAGAGATGAGTAAACCTACAGTATTAGTTACAAGAAAATGGCCTTCTGAAGTAGAAGAAGAATTAAAATCAAAATATGATGTAACACTTAATGAGAAGGACGTGCCTATGAGCATTCCTGAACTTCAAGCAGCGTTTCAAAATTATGATTGCGTTTGCCCAACTGTTACAGACCCTATTAATGCAGAAGTACTTTCTGTAGAAAATAAAAAAGCTAAAATAATAGCGAGTTTTGGCGTTGGATTTAACCATATAGATCTTGATGCAGCAAAAAAAGAAAATTTAGTTGTTACAAATACACCTGAAGTTCTTACAGACTGTACAGCAGATATAGCAATGACTTTGCTGCTAAGTGCCGCAAGAAGGACTAGTGAAGGAGAAAGAGAATTAAGAGCTGGCAAATGGGCTGGATGGAGACCAACGCATCTAAGAGGTACACAAGTAACAGGCAAAACTTTGGGTTGCATTGGTTTTGGAAGAATAGCTCAAGCTACAGCTGATAGAGCTCATTTTGGATTTGGAATGAAAATTATATTTTCGGATCCATATATGCCATCAGACGAAGTTATTAAAAAATATGATGCTACACCATGCTCAAGTGTTGAAGAGGTTTTAGAAAAAGCAGATTTTGTTTCTATTCACTGCCCAGGCGGAGAAAGTACTTATCATCTAATGAATAAAGAAAGAATTGGTATGATGAAAAAAGGCGCTTATCTAATAAACTCAGCTAGAGGTGATGTTATTGATAACGACGCTTTAATAGAGGCATTAAAAAATAAAACAATCGCTGGAGCAGGATTAGATGTGTTTGAAGGTGAGCCGAAGTTAAATCCAGGATTCTTAGATTGCGAAAATGCTGTACTGCTTCCTCATTTAGGTAGTGCCTCAACTGAAACAAGAATAGCAATGGGCATGAGAGTACTTGAAAATATGGAGGCTTACTATAGTGATAAAGAGCCCGGAGATAGGGTAGCTTAAATAAATCATGACGTTATAAAATTAAAAGCTAGTTATTACTAGCTTTTTTTGCATGCAATAATTTACTCTCTTATAGAAATCTCTTTTTCAATTTTAGAAAGCACTGCTTTAATATCAGAAATCTCTGAAAGAGTTTCCATATCTTTTTTTACTAGATTTATATTAACTTGAGCTAATTTCAGCTCTTTATTATATTTTCCTATGCTAGTAGTATCATTTTTCTTATCTTTAACTAATCTAGAATAAAACTTTTTACTCTCTTCTGTTTCATGAAAAGCACTCATCATAGCTAAATATGCTGAGCCTAGGCGAAAATCATAAGCTTTATAATCTCTTAAATTTTTTACTAGCGGCCTATTATCTTTTATTATATTCATAAAAGTATCTTTAAAACTTAGTAATGTATTTTCTATTTCTATATTTACTTTGTAATCTTGAATAATTTCATCTATAACATTCGTTATCTGAATTCTCACATCATCATATTCAAGTAGAGCTACTAATAGCTTTTTTTCTAAATTTTTTTTAGAATCTATTTCTTTTATACCATCTTCATCAAGATAATTTTTAAGAGAAATTCTTGTTTTTTGCAAATCTTTTATATTCATACTCTCTAAATTATATGAATATTTTGAAATATAATTAGAATCAATTATAGGATGAGGCTCATCTGTTGCAGAATAAGAATTTATAGATAGCAATAGCATTGTAGTTAATATTAAATATTTCATAGATTCCTAAAAATTATAAAGTTATATTGTTTGAATTTATTATGATAAGTTTATCATATAATAAATCAGAAAATGAGTATTCTATTCCACCTACAGCTTCCCCTGAATGCTTTATACCACCAAATGGCATCCAGTCTACTCTAAATGCAGTTTGTTCATTTATAAATACACTTTTAGCATCAAGATTTTCATAGCATAATATTGCTGTATCAATGTTTTTTGTGTACACGGATGACTGGAATGCAAACTTATCATGGTTTGCTTTCTGTATAGCTTCATCTATTGTGTTGAAGCTATATAGACATAGAACTGGACCAAAAATTTCGTGGCTGCTTACTGTAGAGTTTTCTTTTGGATTTTTTAAAACTGTGCATTCATAAGTTGTTTCATTTTTAGCAAACCCACCACATATTAATTCAGCACCTTCGCTTATTGATTTTTTTATAACTTTATCTATTCTTTTAACTTCAGAAGGTCTAATTAATGGCCCAACATCTGTTGTTATTTTTCTTGGATCTCCAACTTTTATTTTTAAGATTGCCTTTTTTATAAGTTCTGTGAATTGATCAATCAAATCTTCGTGAATAATAACTTTTTGAATTGATACGCACACTTGCCCTGCATGATAGAAAGCGCCTCTTAGTATAGACGGTAATATTTTTTGTATGTCAGCATCTTTATCTATTATTACAGAACCAACACCTCCATGTTCCATTGCGCATTTTGCACCTGGTGGCATCATAGTCTTTAATTTCCATCCAACATCAGAGCTACCGATAAAAGATAGAAAAGATATTCTTGGGTCTTTAACAAATTTTTGTGTAATGATGTGATTTTTAATATTGATCATCTGACAAAATTCTTTTGGTAACCCTGATTCTAATAATAACTTTATAAACTCATAACACGAAACTGGAGTTTCTAATGAAGGCTTAATAATAATTGGACATCCAGCTGCTATAGCTGGTCCTATCTGATGAATAACTAAATTCAATGGATGGTTAAACGCACTGATAGCTAGTACTGGCCCGACTGGAAATTTTCTTGTAAATGCTATTTTATTAACTGAAGCTTTATTAATATTCATAGGTATTTCAGTTCCATGAGATTTCTTTAAAGCTTCTGCACACAGTTCTAAACCGTTTACTGCTCTTTCAACTTCAATTTTTGAATCTTTTAAGGGCTTACCGCCCTCAAGTGCAATTATATTAGTAAATTTTCTTGAATTTTTTAAAAGCTTATTTCTACAGTTTTTTAAAATCTCTAATCTTTTGATCTTACTTAAATACTTTTTATTATTTTTAAAAGCGTTTGATGAAACATCAAGAATTTGATCTACTTCTTTTTTAGAAATACATTCTACCTTCCCTATTTTTTTTAAATCCCATGGCGAGTATAAATCAACATATGTTGGGTCTTTTATTTTTATAGGCGTGATATTTTTGATATTTCTAACCGTCATATGTTTTCTCTAGTGAGCCTAAAAAATCAGTCAATTTTTCATTTTCTGAATAATCTATTGGTATTACGAATAAAGTTGGGCCTTTAAGACCTTCGGTCTCATTTAGCCTTTTTGTTATTTTTGAGCTGTCATTCTCGTATATGTAATTCCAATTAAATGATTGAGCTAATTGCTCCCATTGAGGATTATCAAAATCAAGGTCTGTTGATTTTCCAAATTCTGCTTGCTGCTTCCATTTTATTAAACCGTAAGATTTATCCTCCCAAATTATTGCCACAAAATCAGACCTCATTCTCTTTGCTGTTTCCATCTCCTGAAGATTCATTAAAAAACCAGCATCACCACATATAGCGAATATTTTTTTCTTATTATTTGATAGTGACGCTGCTATTGCCGCTGGTAATGCATATCCCATTGAGCAAAATCCATTTGGTATTATGCAAGTGTTTGGTTCGTAACATGGGTAGTGTCTTGCAATCCACATTTTGTGTGCCCCAACATCAGATATTAATATATCGTTCTTACTTAAAAAATTTCTCAAATCATAAAGAAACTTCTGGGGTTTTATCAGGCCTTTTTGCTTATCATCTTTATACTTTTCATTATCAACTTTCAGCTCATTTCTTAATTTTTTTACATTTTGTAAAGCGTATGGCTTAATTCCTTCTCTATCTATTATTTTATTTAATACAGATAAGGAATGGGCTAGATCTCCAACCACTTCTACCTGAGGTATATAATGTTCGTCAATTTCAGCGGCTTCAAAATCTATATGTATAATTTTTGACTTTGAATTTCTGTTCCAAAGTTTAGGATGGTATTCAACCATGTCGTATCCAAGTGTAATAACTAAATCAGAATCTTTAATTGCTATATCTCCAAAATCAATAGCTCCCAAACCTACTGTTGAAAGATAATATTCAGAGTTGCAGTCTACTGCTCCTTTACCCATAAATGTTGTAACAACAGGAATATTGGTCCTTTCACAAAAGTCTCTGAGTTGACGTGATGATCTTTTCCTTATTGCTCCATTTCCAGCAATAAGTATTGGTGACTTTGCCTCAATCATTAGTTTGAAGGCTTTATATATAATATCATCTTCAGCTATTGATCTTCTGTAGGGAAAGGATTTCAGTGGTTTGGCGTTCACATCTAACTTTGATATATCTTCTGGTAACTCTATATGAACAGCACCTGGTTTTTCTAACGTTGCGAGTCTTACAGCTTTTCTTACAATCTCGGGAATTGTTTTTGGATTTCTAATAGATGTTGTCCACTTAGTAACAGACTTAAACATATTGCACACATCCAATATTTGATGTGACTCCTTATGAAGTCTATCTGATGAACCTTGTCCTGTAATGACAAGTATCGGGGAATGGTCCATATTTGCATCAGCTACGCCTGTAAGTAAATTAGTCGCTCCCGGCCCGAGTGTGCTTAAACAGCAAGAAAGTTTACCAGTTAACTTTCCATATGATTCTGCCATAAAAGCTGCTCCCTGCTCATGCCTTGTCAAAATAAATTTTATCTTCTTAGACTCGTGAAGAGACATTAAAAAATCAGCATTTTCCTCTCCAGGAACGCCAAAAATATACTCAATACCTTCATTTTCAAGGCACTTTACAAATAAATCAGAAGTCTTCATATTCATCCATAATACATAAGATATAACTATAGTATAATGAAATTATGATTAATATGAATAAAAAATTAAAAACAATAAGCTTAATAATTATAACATTATTAATACTAGTATCGTGTGATCAAAATGTTGATAAGAGAAATATAAATGAAGAAATATCCTTTGACAGTTAAAATATAATGCAAAAAGTAAAAATACAAAAATATATTAGTAAAGAATTTAAAGGAAATAAATTCTCTATTAGTGAAATAAAAGGTGATGCAAGCAATAGAAAATATTATAGGGCAATATCAAAAAAAAGAAAATTAATTATAATGGATAGCAGTTTAGAAAAAAGAAATTATAATAATTTTCTAAAATTCACAAAAATATTTGAAAATAAAAAAATTAGGGTCCCAGAAATTTTTTATAAAAATTTAGATAAAAAAATTCTTGTTATGGAAGATCTAGGTAATAATTTAATTTATGATAAAGTAAATAAAAATAATTTTTTTGAAATTTATGAAAAAGCAATAATAAATATTATTGATATTCAAAAAATAAAAGATAAAAGTATTAATAGATATACAAGAGAAAAGTATTTTAAAGAAAGTTTTTTATTCTTAGAATGGGTTCTTAAAAGTTTTTTCAAACTAAAAATTTCAAATAAAGATAGTAGAAAATTAAAAAAATCATTAGATTTTTTAGTAAATAATATTAATTATGAGCATAATAAACTCGTTCATCGTGATTACCATTCTAAAAACTTATTTTATAAAAGTAAAAAAGTAATAATTATAGATTATCAAGATGCTCTGTATGGTTCACCTTTATATGATTTTGTTTCTATCATAAATGATTGTTATAGAGATATTGATAAAACTAGTAAAAATTTGCTTCTTAATTTATTTTTATCTACGTACAATGATGTTCATATAAAAAAGTTTTCAAATGATGAGTTTTTTCATAATTATCATTTGCTCACAACACAACGACACTTAAAAGCTTCAGGGATATTTTGTAGATTGAGTGTTAAATACAATAGACATAATTACTTAAAGCACCTATCTAGAACTTTAAATTATATAGTTAATGCTTCGTACGGTTATGGTAATCTTGATATTGTTAACTATTATGCTCAAGAGGTTATTAATATTTTAAATGAAAGCAATTATTCTAGCCGCAGGTGAAGGAAAACGTTTTGGTGATATAACTAAAACAATACCTAAACCCTTAATTAAATTAGATGAACTTTCACTAATAGAACATAATATATTATTATTAAGAAAATTTGGCTTTAATGATCTAGTTATAAATGTGTCATATCTTTCTAATTTGATTATTGAATTCTTGGGGTCTGGATCTAGATACAATGTTAATATTAACTACTCCGTAGAGAAACCTGGTCCACTTGAAACAGGAGGTGGCATACAAAATGCGCTTAAAATTCTTGGTAATGAGCCTTTCTTAGTAATAAATTCCGATATTTATACTGACTGTAAACTTTCAGATATTAAAGTAAATAATAACGACCTTGCGGCTTTAGTTATGGTCAAAAATCCACCGCACAATACTAATGGAGACTTTTCTTTAGATAATAAAAGAATCACATTAAGCAATAAAAATACAATGACTTATTCGGGTATAGGTATTTATAAACCAGAAATATTCTCAAAATATAAAATTAAAAAATATAAATTAATTGATGTACTTTTAGAACATATAAAAAATAATAAAATATCAGGTGATGAACATAAAGGAATATGGTATGACGTAGGTGATATTAAAAAATTAGAAAATGTTAAAAGATTATTTTTTAACAATTGATTTCCAGCTTTGACTATCTCTTATAATATTCAACGCATCATTTAGTAATGATTTCCCAGGATCTTTTTTATACCAAGTTGATAAACCTGATGGGTGTGGAAGTGATACAATATCTATTTTTATATCGTCTTTTTTATAAATAATTTTTTTACCAACCACATCATTTAATTTTTTAAATTCTATAAACTGTGATATTGCAAGCTTTCCAACTGGTATTATTAATTTAGGTTTCAGTGAATAAATCTCGAAGTTAAGCCATTTCGAGCACTTCTTTATTTCGATTTCAGATGGTACTCTATCTCCTGAACCAGAAATATTTTTTCCCGGGTAGCATCTACATACTGCAGACATATAAATATTTTTTCTAAATTTCTCCTCACTTAAACCTATAGAAGAAAACCACTTAAACATATTTTTTCCCGCTGTCCATGCAAAAGGTCTTTTAAGATCACCTTCTTTTACTCCTGGAGCTTGACCAATTAAAATTATTTTAGATTTTATTGGATTGCCCACTATTGGTTTTCCTTTCATATCTTGACATTTATTACATTTTAGCAGCTCTTCATGATGTTGAATTATATTATTCACTTATCCAGTATATTTAATAAAGGTTTTATATAGTTCCTTCGTAATTTCGCCACATATTCCTTCATTTATCTTCATATTATCAATAATAGTTATTGGTAGTATTCCTTGAGTGGAATTTGTAATAAATACTTCATCAGACTCTAATAATTCATTTTTAGAAAAATTTTCTATTAATAATTTATTTCCATTTTCTTTGATTATTTTTTCTATTACAAAAGAACGTGTTACACCAGGAAGTATTAGATTACTTTTAGGAGCAGTTTTTATAATATTGTTTTTTACTATAAATACATTGCTTGAGCAACCCTCTGTGATAACATCATCTCTGATTAAAATAGCTTCATAAGCCCCTTCCTTGTAAGCTAATGTTTTAGCATATGAGTTAAATAATAGTGAGATAGATTTTATGTTGCATTTTTTCCATCTCTTATCTTCCATAGTAATTGATTTTTTCCCAATAATATTTTTTTCTTGCAAATTATCTATCTCAGAATAAAACATTGATACTGCAGTAATATAATTTTTAGTAGCAGCATGCTCTCTCAAAACTCCGTCACTAATATCTTTTGGAGCACCTCTTGTCACCTGTATATAAAGATAATAATTTTTATATTCGCTATTATTTGTAAAATCATTAATATTTTTAAACCATTCTTTTTTAGTGTATGGATTTTCTAAACCTATCATTTTTAAACTTTCTTGAAGCCTTTTGTAATGATCTTCTAAAAGAAATGGTTTTGAATTAAAGTATGGTATTAACTCATAAATACCATCAGAAAATAAATATCCTCTGTCAAATAAAGAGACTTTCGCATCTTTAGCATTATAAATAGTGCCATTTAAAAAAACTTTGTTTTTCAATTTAATTTTCTATAAAAAAGTTTGCTATATAGTCGTATGTTCTTCTGTATAAATTCCCTTCTTCTATCCTTTTTAGTGCATATATTTTTTCAGTTGCAACCACTTTATTATTTTTCCAAAAATCAATTGTTCCTAAGTTTTGATTCAACCTAACTGGCGCTTCTATTTTGGAGAGAAGATTTAATTTTGGAATAATTTTTTGATCTTCATGCTTTAAAAATGTGATATAAATATCTTTATTAAATCCAATATCTATATACTTTTCTTCACCATTCCATATTCTTTCTTTGGCTATAATTTTATTTTTCTGAAAATATTTTTTAGTTATAAAATTTCTAAAACCAAATTTAAAGAGTGTTTTTGCATATTTGAATCTTACTTTTGAGCTTTTAGCTCCAAATATAACTGATACAAGTCTTGTTCCTTCAAGTTCTGCTGAAGCAGATAAACAATATCCTGCTGAACTTGTATGCCCTGTTTTTATTCCATCTGCATATTCATAGGTTGTTAGTAGCCTATTTCTATTTAGTTGAGTAATATTATTATATGTATACTTTTTCTGTGAGAACCGTTTATATTGTTCTGGAAAATCTTGAATAAGTCTTTGTGATAAAATTGCAAGATCTCGAGCCGTCGTATAATGATCCTTATTGGGCATTCCTGAAACATTTTGAAATTTTGTATTATCTAAGCCCATTTCTCCTGCAAGTTTGTTGAGCATTGTAACAAAAAATTCTTCGTCTCCTGCAATATGTTCAGCCAAGGCTACACTTGCATCATTACCTGACTGAACTATTACTCCTTGTATTAAATCCCTTACCTGAACTTTTTTACCGACTTCGACAAACATCCTTGACCCAACCATTTTCCATGCTTTCTTACTAATGGTTACATAATCATTCTCACTTATGTACTTAGACTCTAATGATTTGAAAACAAGGTAGAGTGTTGCTATCTTGGTTAAACTTGCTGGCTCAACTTTCTTATCGAGATTTTTTCCCGCTATAATTGATCCTGATTTTACATCTAATAACGCATAACTAGACGCATCAATATTTGGTACAGCAAAAGGATATTCATTTTCTGCATAAGTTAAATTAGTTGTAGAAAAAAATATCAGAAGTAAGCTTATTATAATTTTATACATTGCGTCCTCAGATTAAATATTTTTGAATGCTCATATTATATCATCTGCATCTTATTTTATAAAATTAATAATTAACACTATTTTTTTATCACTTCAATTGCTTCAATAAAAACTCTCGTTGTACCCTGAGAAATAAAATCAAGCTTTTTTGCAGCGGCGTAAGATAAATCAATTATTCTTCCTTTTTTAAATGGCCCCCTATCATTTACTCTTACGACTAAAGATTTATTATTTTTTAAATTCGTAACTTTCACATAGCACGGTATAGGTAAGCTCTTGTGCGCTGCAGTTAAATTATACATATTGTATACTTCTCGTGTAGAAGTTAATCTTCCGTGAAATTTTTTTCCATACCAAGAAGCAATGCCCTCTTCTGAATATCCTACATGTGTTTTCCATGTTGTATACTTTACACCAAAGACCTTATAAGATTTTGGATTTCCATATTTACTATATTTTTCTATTTTAGGAATTACTTTTTTAGAAGAATAATTCTTTTTATACTTACTTGTATTATCCTTTTTAATAACAGTACAGCTAGATAACAACATCGAAAGTATAATAAATATTAAATATAAATATTTCATTTGCCTGCTGCTATTCTCTCACTAAGTGTAGATACAACCATCGCATAAAATGTACTTGGATTATAAGACATTATTACTTTAAAGTTTTTGTAGCCTAATTTATATTCTTTATTTTCTTTACTAAGCAATATTAAATATTTTTTACCTTGATTATTATTCTCTTTAATAAGAATTTTCTTTAATTTTTTTTCTGTAACCAATATGGTCTTTACATCACCTTTTTTAAAAATATCATTTATATACGTTTCTTTTATCTTTATATTAGAGTATATATTTTCATTTTTTTTCCACCCATTTTTAATTAAATAATTAGCGACACTTGCATAAATATCATGCTTACTATTCCATAAGTCTATTTTTCCATCATTATTATAGTCAACTCCTAATTTTATATAACTCTCTGGCATAAATTGAGGTACGCCCATAGCCCCTGCATATGAACCATATAATTTATCATGATCTAAATTATTTTTATAAGTTAAAACTACAAAGTATATAAGTTGTGCTTTAAAATATTTTGATCTTCTTGGGTGTTTTAATGCTAAAGTACCTAAAGAGTCTAAAACCTTAACTCTTCCAGTTCCTTTTCCATAATTTGTTTCAACTCCTAAGAATGCAACTATTACTTCAGATGGTACACCATACTTATTTTCTACATCTTTTAGAAGCTTGTAGTTTTGTTTATGATACTTTATACCTTCTTTTATCCTTTTTTTAGTGATAAAAATTTTTTTATACTGATCCCATGTTGACTTTCTTTCTACTGCATTACTCATGGAATCAAGTGTTTTCTGACGAAATTGTATAGATTTTAAAACTTTATTAACATATTCTGGATCTACATTATGTTTATTTCTTAAAATAGATTTTATTTGTTCTATTTCAATAGGATAATTCTTTAAATTCTTATTACTCTCTGCATGTACAAAATTTACTGGTAAACATGTTGAACAGAATATTATAAAAATACATAAAGAAAGTTTGTTCATTTAATTTCTCCTATTTACAGAAAATATTATACCAAATGCTAGAAAAATTGATATTAAGGAACTACCTCCTAAACTTAAAAGAGGAAGTGTCACGCCAACTACTGGCAATACTCCTACTGCCATGGAAATATTTGTTATTATTAACAGTATGAGTATTGCAGTAATACTTCCGGAAAGTATTTTGGAAAAGTAGTTTTTAGCTTTACTTGTTATATACACACATCTTATTATTATTGCCATATAAAATAATAATAATATTAATATACCTATAAAACCAAACTCCTCAGCAAAAACTGCAAATATAAAATCTGTTCCTCTTTCAGGAAGAAATTCAAGTTGTGATTGCGTACCATTTAAAAATCCTTTGCCAAAAAATCCACCTGATCCTACAGCAATTTTTGATTGCATAATATGGTATCCTGAGCCTAATGGGTCAGAAGCTGGATCAAACATTGTTATGATCCTTTGTTTCTGGTACGGGAGTAAGAGAAACTTCCACATGACTGGCATAAAAACTATCAATAATCCTGAAAGATATGCGATATACTTTTTTCTGATTCCACCTAAGAATATTGTAATTGTCCCGCACAAAAGTATTATTAGTGATGTTCCTAGATCTGGCTGCTTAATTACAAAAAAAATCGGTGCAAATATAATTAAAAAACTAAAAATTAGTTTTTTTAAACTAATATCTTTGTCGTCAGACAAAGAAAAATACCAGGCGAGCATCATTGGCACAGTAATTTTTAGAATTTCAGAAACTTGTAATGAAAATCCCATTACAATGATCCATCTTTTAGCTCCTTTCGAATCGTGACCCCAAAATAAGGTAATGGCTAAAAATATTAAACAAATTATATAAATATAAGGAGTTAATTGTTTTAATTTATTAATTTCAATCGAACTAACTATAATCATTAAAATAAAACAAAAAAGGAGTCGTGAGCCTTGTCTGATTACTATATCTACATCTTGGTTAGTTGCGCTATAAAGTAATGCCAAGCCAAATAATGAAACTAACATTATAAACACAAATAAAACTGAATCTGAAATACTTAAAATTTTATTCAATATTTCTCTCTTATATTATCAAAATAATAGTTTATGATTTCATTACTTATCGGAGCAGCATATTTACTTCCACTTCCAATATTCTCAATTATTGTAGCTATAACGATTTCGGGATTTTCTTTAGGTGCGTAGCCAATATAAAGTGAATGATCTTTTAAATAATCAGGAATATCTTCTTTTTCTCTAACGTCTGTTTTCTGAGATAGTGAATAAACTTGAACAGTTCCTGTTTTTCCAGAAATATTATTATATTTATTTTTAGTTGCCCAGTAAGCTGTACCATTTTCTTGATTCACGACTTTGAACATTGCGTTATTGATAGTTTCCCAATCTTTTAAACTAATTTTGTTTTTAAGATAATTTTCTTTTTCTAAAATCTTTTTATTTTTTTTCATTTGTATATTTTTGTTCAATTTTGGAATTACAATAGATCCATTATTTGCAATTATACTTGTTGCATAAGCTAGTTGTATTGGTGTTGTTAAAAAATAACCTTGACCAATACCAGTTATCACTGTGTCACCTTTAGTCCACTTATGACCAATATTTTTCACCTTCCATTCATTTGTAGGTAAAACTCCAGATGATTCATATGGCATATCTATTCCTGTTTTTTCTCCAAAGGAGAAATATTTAAAGAATGATGTCATTTTTTGTATACCAAGATTATTTGCTAACATATAAAAATAAACATCGCATGATTGAATGATAGCTTTTTCTAAATCAACAATTCCATGGCCTTCAGGCTTCCAATCTCTATACCTCCTATTACTATTTGGTAACTGAAAAAATGGTCCAGCATAGTACTCGGTCTTAGATTCAATTATTTTATTATGCAAACCGTTTAAGGCAAGAATGGGTTTTATTGTTGATCCCGGAGAATAAAGACCATTTATAGATCTATTAAACATTGGGCTTTTGAGTTTTTTTATTGCTTCATTATCCGTTTTGAAGTTCCATAATTTATCATTAGGATTTATTGTTGGTGAGCTAACCATAGCTAATATTTCACCATTTTTTGGGTTCATAAGTATAGATGATCCTGCATAGTCTTTTAATTTTGAATACATAAACTTTTGGAGTTCTATGTCTAAAGTTAAATGCACATCACTGCCTGGAGTAGCAGACTGCTCCTCTATATCCCTTATCTGCCTTCCTCGTGCATTAACTTCTACTCGTTTATATCCTGGATCACCGTAAAGAACATTTTCGTAATATTTTTCAATGCCAGTTTTCCCAGTATATTTAACATTCTTATATTTTTTTCTATCTAATTCGAATAAATCTTTTTTATCAATATATCCAATATTTCCTAAGACATGCGCCGTAATTTCATTATGTGGATACTTTCGCATTAGGCTGGCAGTAACATCTAAACCATCATATTTATATCTAATAGCCAAAACTTTGGCAATCTCAGCGTCATTCAAATTAGACTTCAAAACTATTGAATTATGATGTGAATATCTTGACTTTTTTTTATGGAAAATTTCAATTTCTTTTTTTGTTAAACCAATTTCTTTATTGACTGCATTAATTATTTTTATTACATCTTTCGATTCTTTGATATTGATTTCTACCGAATAAAAAGAAGAATTGTCTGCTAGGACAATATTGTTTCTATCGTAAATAATTCCTCTTCTTGGGGGTGTTTGAATATACTTTATTCTGTTAGTTTCTGATAAAGTATCAAAATGCTTAAAACTGACAACCTGAAGAAAGTAAATTCGTATTATCAAAAATATTGTCAATACTGATAAGATTAAAATCAAAATAGCGAATCTGTTATTAAATAACCTTTCAGCGTTTACTCTGTTAAAATCCGAAAATGATTTTCTCAAACTATTACCTCTTCTTTTATCAATAATTATTAAAATTTAATTTTTTTTATAACAAATTCTTTTAAATCATCCATTATTAAATAAAAACATGGTAAAACTATTAATATCAATATAGTAGCAAATAATAGGCCAAAACCTAAACTTACTGCCATTGGAGATAAAAACTTTGTTTGACCAGTAGCGAAAAATATTAGCGGTGAAATTCCTAAAAATGTTGTAACTGATGTTAGTATTATTGGCCTAGCTCTTACATTACAAGCTTCGATTGTAGCTTGAATTTTATCTTTTCCCGCTTTTCTTAGTTTTTTTAAAAAATCTATTAGAATGAGTGAATCATTAACTACAATTCCTATTAAAGCTAGTAAACCAATTACAGATAAGAACTGTAAATTATAACCGAATAATATATGCCCTAGTATTACTCCAACTACCGCAAACGGAATAGAAAATAAAACAACTAGGGGGTCTAAAATCGTTTTAAATAAAACTGCTAATATAAAAAATATGATTCCTAATGATACAAATGCTGCTTTTTTCATATCTGCAAAATTTTCCCTGCTTCTCTTCTTACTACCTAAGTACATATACTCGTATGATGCATCTTTCTTAAAAATTTCTTTGTATTTTTTGTCAAATATATCCGTTACTTCTAAAGGAGTAATAATGCTTGGATCTACGTCAGCACTTATTTTTGCAAGTCTTTGACCATCTCTTCTTCTAACAGTATTCATTCCTCTAGACACTTCTATATCTGCTACTTCTGCTAAGTATATTGTTTTCCCTGATTGTAAAACTATGGGTAACTGATAAAGCTTGCTACTATCATTTCTGTATTTTTCTGAATATATCAGTCTTACTGGAACACGCTCTCCTTTCAAATTAAAGTATGCTGTTTCTAAACCTAAAAAACCTGTCCTAACTGATTCAGAAATATCAGCTTGACTTAAACCTAGCTCTTTACCCCTATTATTTATTTGATACTTAAATTCAACCTTTCCAGGATCTTGATCTTGCTCAGCATCCTTAACACCATCAATGTTAGATAAAAAACTTTCAATTTCTTTTGCATATTTAGTTAATATTTTTTGATCTTGACCAACGACTCCTATAACAATATCAGAACCACCTGGGCCCCCCGAAGCTTTTTTAACTGCTAATTTCTGTAGACCGGCTACAGAAGAGAGCTTCTCCCTCAAAGAATTTATTATTTCTTTTTCACTTCTATCTCTTTTACCATGGTTGTCAAAAGAGAGATTAAATATAGGAGTAACAACATAATCAACAAAACCTTGAGGACTCCTTTTCTTTAAACTTACAACAATTTGTATATACTGACTTCCTAAATCGAATCTACTAAAATCTTTAAAACTTACACCAACATTAGTGTATAGGGATTCTAGCTCATCTTCATTTAATTCGGATAAAATAATTTCTTCTAACTTAATTGCTAATCTTTCACTATCTTTAACACTACTGGTTATTGATGCTTCGCCATTTATAAAAAATTGACCGCTATCAACTTTCCCAAATTGATAGTAAGGAATCCTAGTTACGGCAAAAGTTATAATTACAATTAATACTCCTACTGTGATGCTTGAAACTAAATACCTATTTTTAATACATATATTTAGATATTTATTATAAGTTAATAAAGCTTTTTTCCATTTTTCTTTCTTTGTATTAGTTTTTTTTGGCTTTTTTAGAAAACTTGCGCAGTGAGATGGTAATACTATAAACGCTTCCATTAATGAGCCTAATAAAGCAACAGTTACAACCAATGGAATAACTTCTATAAACTTTCCTAAGGTTCCAGAAATACTTAACATAGGTAGAAAAGCTGCAATAGTAGTTAAAGTAGAAGCTACTATAGGCCAAAAAACTTCTCTTGCTCCTAATTTTGATGCTGCAATCGGCTCCATGCCGTTCTCAATATGTCTGTAAGTATTTTCTGTAACTATAATTGCGTCGTCAACAACCATTCCAAGAGCTACTAGAAACGCAAATAAAGAAATCATATTGATTGTGAATCCAAATACATACATTCCAAATGCTGCAACTAAGAATGAAACTGGTATTCCAAATGCTGTTATAAATGCAACTCTGGAATTTAAAAAAAAATATAAAGACAATAGTAATAATGATAAACCTATTACTCCTGATGATTTTACTGTGTCTAACCTAGTTTTAACATTTTTTGAAAAATCACTGAAAACACTTACTTTCAAACCTTGTGGTAAAGAATAATCATTTACAATTTCTCTTACATTTTTAGATACATCAAACACAGAAGCTTCTGCAGTTTTTGTCACAGACATGTTTACAGCTTTTTTTCCATTAAACCTTCCAACTGAGTTTTCTTCTTCTAATCTTTGCTCAACGGAAGCAATTTCTTTTAATAATAATTGCCCGCCAATATTATTATTTTTTAATGTTATGTTCTCTATTGATTTAATAGATGACGAACCTAATCCTCTCAATAATATGTCACCCTCTAAAGCTTTTACTGATCCTCCAGGCAAATCTCTAATATTGTTCCTTAAAGCATCAATAATTTCTCTTGTAGAAATATTTTTTGCCGATATAACAGACGGATTTATTATTACCCATACTTCATCATCTCTATTTCCTGCTATTCCAACACCAGCAACGCCATTAAGCTGCATGATTTTTTGTTTTATATTTTTTGCATTTTTGAATAATAAACTTTGTCTTGTGTCTCCAAAAATACTTACGCTTATTACCGGAAACCTTGTTTTTACTCTTGATATCTCGGGGTCGTCCGCCTCGCTTGGAAAGCCATCTATTGCATCTACAATATCTCTAACCGATCTTAATAATTCGTCCACATCTGCTTCTGGTTTCAATCTTAAAGTTACAGCTGATACTCCTTCTGAGCTTTTTGAGTAGTAAAAGTCTATATCCTGAATATTGTCTAAAGTATCCTCTATCGGAATAGTAACCTGTTTTTCAACTTCTTCAGGTGACGCTCCATCATATTTTGTAATGATTTTAATAGCATCTTTTTCTACAACTGGAAACATTTCCTCAGGCATTGACTGCCAGGATATTACTCCTATTATAACAACTAGAAATAAAAATAAATTTACAACCAGTGGGTTTTTTATAGAATAATCTATCATAATTTTTTTACTATTTAGATATTAAAATATCTTGACCTTCTGACAGAGAAGAAACATCTTTTACTACTATCAAATCGTTTGATTTTATATTTCCATTAATTACATAAATTTTTTCAAATCTCGTCAAAATATTTATTTCCTTTTTTTGTAATTTTTTATTGTAAATCACAAAAACAAACTTTTTCCCATTATCGCTTAGAACAGATGAGACTGGCACACCAAAACTTTTGTTAATTTTTGGCAATATAAATTTTGCATTTGCTAACATACCTGATCTCAACCTATCGTCTTTTATTCTTATTCTTAATAAATGGGTGTAAGTTTCTAGATTTGGACTTGTTTGAAATGATATTAATTTTCCTTTTGAAATAATTTGATTTGACGAAACTTCAATATTCATATTTAACTCTAAACCATCAATTACATCCCCTCTTACTTCAACATAAAGATCTAAACTTGAAGTATCTATCAAATTAGCTACGATAGTATTGGGGCTTACAACATCACCTTCATCAATATTAATTTCGTTAATAACACCTGAGAAGTTTGCCTTTATAAATGTTTTATGAAAATCTTGTCTGCTTCTATACATTTTTGATTCTAATTCAATCTGCTTTTGAACAGTTTTATCATATTGGGATTTTGACAATAACGATTTTTTGTCAAGAGCAGCCATTCTTTCAACTTCTTTAGTTTGCAATTCGTAATTTTTTTTTGCTAGTTCATATAATTTTTTATATATGTAATATTCTTCTAATATTAATATTTTATCTCCAGATTTTATAAATTCACCTGGCTGTACCAATTTTTTTGATAATCTTCCGCTTATTTCAAATTTTAACTCAGCTTTTTTAGATGGCTCTAATCTTCCAGTATAATCAACTATTGGAGCTATATTTTCTATTTTCAACTGCATTGCATCTACAACTACCGGAATAGGCCTATTTACGTTTGCTTCTGGCTCAGGTTGAAAAATAACTAATAAAATAGAAATAGATATAAATGCAAATAAAGCTATTATACTAAGCTGACCTTGATTTTTAATGATTTTATAGCTTTTTAGTTTACCCAAAATATTCTCTCATGAATTAATATAATACAGTCATTATCTCAAATTTTTGCTATATAATATATGTTATATGATAAATTCAAATAAAATAATACTGTGTGTTTTTTTAATATTAAATAGCAGTGCATATGCTGATGAAGCTAATAATTTAGAAGAAAAAAGTTTCTTTTGTTGCTCTATTAATGACTTGTACAAAACTGATTCCTCAATTGATAATACTCAAAATCTTCAGCTACAGAATGGGCCTCTCGAAAGTATAAACATTGTAAAAGTAAAAGAACGACCAGATAATACTATCAAAGAAATTCAGCTATCAAAAGAAATTATTAATACAAAAACTAAACAAAATATTAGTGATGTGGAAAATTCTTCTATTGGAAGTAGCATAATTACAAATCATGACCTAATAGAAGTTGAAGCTGATGAGTCTTATTGGCATGAAGGTAAGCAATTAACAATTTTACAAGGTGATACAAAAATTGTTAGAGGCAGTGAGACTATAAGAAGTGAGCTAACTAATTTTTTACAATTAGAAAACAGGGCAAGATTAAGTGGTCATGTTCAGTATAATGCTGATGGCATAGAAGTTAGAGCACCCTACGCAGAGTATAATACCAAAGAGTCTAGAGCTGATTTTATATCTCCTAAATACAAATATTCATCTCTTAATATATCTGGTAAAGCAAGGTATGGAGTTAGATTAAAAAATAAAAAAATGTTTTTAAAAAATTCTACATATACAACATGTGATTTAATTAATCCTGACTGGAATTTAATTAGTAAAAGTACAGAATTAGATTTTGAAAGAGGTGTTGGTACTGGTAAAAATGTATTTGTTACGGTCAAAGGCGTCCCTGTTTTCTATTCGCCTTATATGCAATTTTCTTTAGACGAGCAAAGAAAAACTGGTTTCCTAGTCCCAGATTTTTCAGGGAGCTGGGTAAAAGGTCCAGATGTTATTGCACCTTTTTACTGGAATATAGCAGAAAATATGGACATGTTGATTGAGCCATCATATATTCAAGAAAGAGGAAGTCAAATTACATCTCACTTTAGATATTTAAATAATAATTATAAAGGATCAATATTTTTATCATACTTAGATGATGATTCGCAATACAAAGTTTCTGGAAAAAATACTAGAGACAATAGCGACAGATATAATATTTATTTAGAACATAAGCAAAATTTTAAAAATAATTTGAGTGTCGATATGTTGTATGATAAATATTCTGACAAAGACTATTTTGATGATTTTGGATCAGGTATTTCTAGAAGTAGCACATCTTATAAAACTAGGCATTTAAAATTAAATTATAATTTCAATGGTTGGGATATAAATTCTAGGTTTAAAGGTTATCAGGTATTTGATAAAAATGTTAACTCGTCCTCTAAACCGTATGATATTTTGCCTGAAATCAACCTTAGTAAGAGATGGGATAAAAAATTTGCGAGTTTTGATTTAAAATCTTCCTTGTCAAAATGGGACCATATATCAAAAGTTGACGGTGCAAGAGCCGATATTCAAATAGGGCTTGATAAAGTTTTTCAAATGAGAGGAATAAGTATCAAGCCAAGACTAAAAATTCAACATACCAGTTATGACTTAGATAATCAGGTTGCAGGGTTTACCTCGACCCCTAGCAAAACAATACCAATCTTTACTCTTGATAATCAGATAACACTTACAAAACAAATAAAAAATACAGATATAGCTCATCAAGTAAGGCCACGCATATTTTACTTATATTCAGGTGAAGAAAATCAAGATGATATTCCGATTTTTGATACAGGCCTTAATGAATTTACTTATTCTCAATTGTTTAGAGATAATAGCTATTCTGGCTTAGATAGAAATAGTGATACAAATCAGATGACTATTTCCATATCATCAAGCTTCTACAATTTGAAAGAATTTAGAAATATATTTACAGCTAGTGTTGGACGAATAATTTATTTTGAAGATAGAAATATATCTACTGATAATAATACAACTTATACAACACCAAATTCAAATATTATCGGTGAGTTGGAGTACAACCCTGTAAAAAATATAAGCTTAAAGTCTACTTTTTTATATGATACAAATGGAAAAAATAATAAAACTCAAAAAAATATTCATTCTTTTCAATATAGAGGAAAAGGCAACAATGTGTTTAATGCAAGCTACAGATACAGAAAAGATGATACTGAACAAGGCGATGTAAGCTTTGCTTATGGGATTAATGATCGTTTAAATATTCTCGGTAGATGGAATTATGACTTTAAAAATAATTCAAATGCAGAAAATGCTGGAGATATAGAAACTTTAGCAGGATTAGAGTATGAAAGCTGCTGCTGGAAAGCAAGGCTTGTTCAAAGAAGATATAAAGTAGATACAGAAATATACGAAAAAGATATACAATTTCAAATAATGTTAAAGGGATTTACAGATGTAGGTACCCCTCTTGGAGACCTAATTGCTGATAGTATCAAAGGATATATGGATGAAGAATACTAATATAAAATGTTTTATTTTAATAATAATTTTATTTTGCTCTAACTCGTTCGCAAAGATCCTAGATCAAGCTATTGTAATTATTGAGGATGATGTAATTACTCAGTCTGAATTTGAGAAAAAACTAAATTTTGTTATAAATCAATATAAGATGAGTGGCAATAGCCTGCCAAACGACAGAAGTGCTTTTCAAAAGCAACTTCTAGATAGCATGGTAAATATAAGGCTTATGCTAAATTATGCTAGAAAAAGTGGTCTCGTAATTGAAGAATGGATGGTTGATAAGGCTATGGAAGATATGGCTAAAAGATCAGGTGTTTCACTTACTGAATTTAGAGAGCAAATTATAGAAAAAGGTGCTGACTACAATTTTTTTAGAGAATTTTTAAAAGAAGATCTCATTACAAGAGAAGTAAAAAGAAGAGTAATATCTCAAAAAGTAAAAATTAGTAAAAAAGAAATAGATGAATTTGTAACACATCAATCCCATATTTTTAAAGAAAATAATCAATATAAAATATCCAATATACTTATTTCTATTTCTGAAAATCCTTCTATTCAAGAAAAATCATCTGCAAAGAAGAAGGTTGAAATGATAAAGAAAAAATTTTTAAGTGGTGGACAATTTTCAACTTTAGCTAAAAACTACTCTGATAGTGGTAATGCTTTATCAGGAGGTGACCTTGGTTGGAGAAAGATCAGTGAAGTTCCTAGAATATTTTTAGATGAGCTAGAAACATTAGATGTTGGCAAAATTAGTAATGTAATTGAGAGTACAAATGGATATTATATTTTCTACTTAGAAGATAAAAAAGAAATGGAAAATGTGGAAATAGAAGAAAGAAATGTAAGGCATATACTTATAAAAAGAAATGCAATTGTGACAAATGAACTGGCTTCTAACAAATTGCTAGAGCTTAAAATAAGAATTGAAAATGGAGAATCTTTTTCAGATCTAGCGAGAGCACATTCCGAAGATACTATGTCTGCAGCTAATGGTGGTGAGCTAAATTGGTCTGTGAAGGGAAGTTTTGTTCCAGAATTTGAAGATAAAATTGATACGTTACCATTAAATAAAATTAGTGAGCCTTTTTCAAGCCAATTTGGCTGGCACATACTAGAAGTATTAGGAAAAAGAAATCAAGACAATACAGAAATAGTTAAGAGAAGTCTTGCCAAAAGGTATATTACTTCAAGTAGGTCCCAAGAAGTTGTAGACGCTTGGATAATAGAACTTAAAGAAAAAAACTATATTAAATATCTTGCCGAAAGTAGCCCCAAAATTTATGATAAAAATATAAAAAATAATGATTTAGAATTACAGCAGATTTGGGATCCATTTTCAAAATGAAAAATATTCCTAAAATTCTTATTACTCCAGGAGAACCATCTGGGATAGGTTATGATATTCTTCTAGATATTCCAAAAAAAAGATTCCCTGCAAATATAATAGCAATAACGAATATTGATCTACTAAAACAGAGAGCGAATATCTTAAAGAAAAAAGTTAATATTGTAAAAGTTAATATTAATGATAATAATCTTCCTTCAAAATCTAATGACGATATTTATGTCCACGACTTGAATGAAGCTAATAAAGTTAAAATTGGAAAACCAAGTATTAAACATGTTCCTTTAATCTTAAAGTCTCTGGATTTAGCAATAGCGTCATGCATTAATAATTTAGCAGATGCTTTTGTGACTGGGCCCGTGCAAAAAAGTACAATTATGGAGTATGGGGTGAAATTTTCTGGGCACACAGAATATATTGGATTAAAATGTGGGAGCGAACCTATTATGATGTTACATACTGAAAGACTTAAAATTGCATTATTAACCACCCATGTTCCTTTATCAGAAGTTCCAAAACTTATTACAAAAGAAAGACTAGAGTCTTATATTGAGATAATTAGCAAGGACTTGATTGATAAATTTGGTACCAATAATCCAAAAATTAGCGTATGCGGACTAAATCCACATGCTGGAGAAAATAGCTATATTGGATCCGAAGAAGAGAAAGTTATAATCCCAGCTATTAACTCTATGAGAGAAAAAGGATTTAACGTTGAAGGTCCTTTTTCTGCAGATACAATATTTACAAAAGAAGATACTGGGCTAATTCTAGCAATGTTTCATGATCAAGCACTGCCAGTCATAAAAACTATTGGCTTTGGAAATATTGTGAATACAACACTAGGTCTTCCAATAATTAGAACGTCTGTAGATCACGGGACTGCTTTAGATATAGCTGGTAAAAATTTAGCCGATTCAAGTAGTCTTATTTCAGCAATTAATACTTCAATTAAAATTGTAACTGAAAAAAATGCTAGAAAAAGTTAATCCAAAAAAAAAATTAGGTCAAAATTTTCTAATAAATAAGTTCACAATAAATAAAATATCAGAAATAATAAATATATCTGCAGACGATTTAATATTAGAAGTTGGACCCGGACAAGGAGCTTTAACGGAAAATATAATCAAAAAAACAAAAAATTATATTGGCATAGAAAAAGATAGTAATCTATGTAAAATTCTAAAAAGCAATTACGGGGATAAAATTACTTTAAGAAATGAAGATATATTGGAAACTAATTTTAAAAATATATATAACAGGAAATATAGGGTTATCGGAAATATTCCATACAATATATCAACAAAATTACTATTAAAGTGCATTGAGAATAAAGAAGATATCACGAATATTCACTTTATGATGCAGAAAGAATTTGTTGATAGAATCGTTTCCGAGCATGGTAATAAATCTTATGGAAGACTTACGGTGTTAATACAGCTATTTTTTATTGTAGAAAAATATATTGATATTGATCCTAAAGATTTCTACCCCCCTCCTAAAATTCACTCTTCTTTCATGAGCTTAACGCCTAGAAAAAAGATTTTACTTGCTAAGGATGAAATAGAAGACTTTCTTGTTTTTTCAAAATCTATATTTAGCACAAGAAGAAAAAAAATTAAAAACTGCATAAATATCCGGAGCATTAATTTGTATGATAATATGGATAAAAGAGCTGAAGAATTAACAATAATTGAAATGATTAAATTATTTAGAGATATTAGAAATGATGGAGAATTTATATAAAGTTGATGTTGAAGTTAAAACTGAATATGTTGAGTATCAATCTATACCAAGTGAAAATAGATATGTTTTCTCATATACTGTTACTATCAAAAATTCCGGTAAAATACCTGCAAAACTAATTAGCCGGCACTGGATTATTTCAGATGCTAATGGAAAAGTTGACGAAGTTAAAGGTCTTGGAGTCATTGGAGAACAGCCTAGATTGCTCTCAAATCAATCTTTCGAGTACACCAGTGGAACTATATTAAATACGCCAGTTGGAACAATGCATGGACAGTATCAAATGGTAGCAGATAATGGATATGAATTTGATGCTGAAATACCTTTATTTTCCCTAAATATACCTAAAATTTTAAATTAAAATGTCTACTTATGCTATTGGTGATATTCAAGGTTGCTACAAAGAATTTAGAAAATTATTAAAAGAAATAAATTTTAATAAAAAAAAAGATACATTGTGGTTGGCTGGAGATTTAGTAAACAAGGGCCCAAAATCTTACGATGTCATTAAATATGTTATGGATTTAGGCTCAAATGCTATAACTGTTTTAGGAAATCATGACTTTTTTTTAATGGCATCTTATTACAAGCTTGATCCATGGCCTTACAAAAAAAATAATTTTGATGATATTCTTTCACACAAAGACAGTGATCAAATAGTAAGCTGGTTAAGAAAACAAAAATTAATTCATTTAGACGATGAATTAGGACATATGATTGTTCATGCAGGAATTTACCCAAAATGGAAAATCAAAGAAATGTTATCAATGGCATTTTTGATTGAAAAAGAATTACAAAGTGAAAAATGTAAGCAATTTATTAAGACTTTATGGTGTAATAAACCAGATAGTTGGAATCAAAATCTTACTAAGCAAGAAAAATTAATTTTCGCAACTAATGTATTTACACGAATGAGATATTTAAAAAATGATTTATCACTTGATTTTTCAGAAAAATTAAGCCCAAAAGAAGTAAGTACTAGCTTATTATATCCATGGTACGAGATAGATAGTGAGATATATAATAAATATAGAATCATTATTGGGCATTGGTCGACTTTAGATTTTTACGAGAAAGAGAACTTAATTTCTATTGATACTGGTTGCGTATGGGGAAATAAATTAACTGCTATAAAGCTTTTAAGTAATAAAAAGATAAAAAGATTTCAGGTCAAGTGTTAAATATTTCTAATTAAAATCTCAGATTTAAAGCTATGAGTATTGTTCTCGTTTTTTTCATAGAATACTGAGTCAATAATACTCCAATTAGAAAATTTAATTTTTGGAAAATACTTATCGCCCTCCAGCTCTTCGTTAATGGTAGTGAGATAAATCTTATTTGCTCTATTTACCGTCTGGCAATAAATATCTTCACCGCCTATAATAAATATTTCTCTTTCATCTTTTAAAGTACTTAGCGCATTATCCAAGTTATCAAATACCAGTAAATTTGGATCTTTTAATTTTCTAGACAAGACAATATTTTTCCTTTTTGGTAGTGGTTTTCCAATCGATTCATAAGTTAATCTCCCCATTATTATAGTACTTCCCATGGTGACTTTTTTAAAATTCTTAAGATCATCCGATAAATGCCATGGCATGTCATTATCTTTTCCAATAACTCTATTTTTTGACATGGCAACTATAATAGATATATTCATTTATATAGCTATTACCCCACTAATATGAGGGTGCGCCCTATAATCTTGAATCTCAAAATCTTCGTATTTGAAAGAAAGTATGTCTTTAACCTCACTATTTATTTTCAGCCTTGGCAATTTATATGGCTTTCTTAGAATCTGTATTTTAGCTTGCTCAAGATGGTTGCTATATAAATGCAAGTCCCCAACTGTATATATAAAATCTCCAACGTCATGTCCTAATACATGAGCAATCATATGAACTAATAATGAATATGACGCTATATTAAATGGCACGCCTAGGAATGCATCAGCACTTCTTTGGTACAACTGACATGAAAGTTTATTTTTTGCTAAATAAAATTGAAACATGCAATGACATGGTGGTAAAGCCATTTCTTCTATTTCGCCTACGTTCCATGCAGAAACTATATGCCTTCTAGAGTCAGGATTATTCTTTAGATTTTCTATCAAATTTTTTAATTGATCTATGCTAGAACCGTCGTTTTTACCCCAGTTTCTCCACTGAACTCCATAAATTTTCCCCAAGTCACCATTATTGTCAGCCCACTCATTCCAGATTGATACTCCATTTTTATTTAAATAATCAATATTACTATCACCGTTAATAAACCATAAGAGTTCATGGATAACTGACTTTAAATGAAGTTTTTTTGTTGTAATTAACGGAAAGCCTTTCGAAAGATCGAATCTAGTCTGATATCCAAATGTAGAAAGTGTTCCTATTCCAGTTCTATCACTTTTTTCAATACCATTTTCTATAATATGGTTAAGCAAATCAAGATACTGCTTCATAAGCTTTAATTACCTTTTCCTATTTTTAAAAAATATAAACCTAATAAAAACATTGGTATACAAAGAATTTGGCCCATTGTAACCCAATTCAAGGCTAGATATCCAATATGAGCGTCTGGAACTCTAAAAAATTCCACAGTAAATCTAAATAAAGAATACAGTATTAAAAAATATGAGGTCATAACCGACGCTTTAAGTTTTTCGGTAAATACAAAATTTAATATTATAAATAATACTATGCCCTCCAAAATTGCCTCGTAGATTTGGGTCGGATGTCTCGGCAAATTATCTATTTTAGGAAATATTACACCCCAAATTATATCAGTTGGCTTTCCCCATAATTCACCATTGATAAAATTTCCAACCCTTCCTGTAAATAAACCAATTGGCACTAATCTAACTATAAAATCAGATATCTCAAAAAAAGGTATTTTATTTTTTTTGCAAAAGTAAACAATGGCTAAGATCACACCAATAAAACCACCATGAAAACTCATGCCGCCATTCCACAAATAAAATATTGTTATAGGATTCTCTAATGTATATGAAAAGTTATAAAAGATTGTGTAACCTACTCTTCCTCCAATTAGAATTCCTAAAAAACAGTAAAACATTAAATCAGAAAAATCATCCCTATTAATTCCTACAATATTTTTTTTTATATAAAGATTTCCTACGTACCATGCCGATAAAAAGGCTATTAAATACATAATTCCATACCAATAAATATGGAAGTCACCTAGCGAGATAAAAATTGGATTTATATCGTGTATCATTACTAATAATTTTTATTATAAATGTATATAATAGCAGAGCTATGATTATAAATCGTCTTTCTAAAGAAACTAGTCCTTACCTTCAACAACATGCTGAAAATCCTGTTGATTGGTATCCTTGGGGTGAAAATGCTTTGGAAAAAGCTAAGAGGGAAAATAAGCCTATATTACTATCCATTGGTTACTCTGCTTGCCACTGGTGTCATGTCATGGCGCATGAGTCTTTTGAAGATATTCAAACTGCTGAAATCATGAATAAATATTTTATAAATATAAAAGTTGACAGAGAAGAGAGGCCGGATCTAGATAAAATATACCAAACATCTCAGATTCTTCTTAACCAAAGATCAGGAGGGTGGCCACTAACTATGTTTTTGTCTCATGAAAACCAAGCTCCATTCTTTGGAGGTACTTACTTTCCAAATGTTGCAAAATATAATTTGCCTAGTTTTAAAGAATTACTTATCAAAGTTCACGAATATTACCAAAATAACTACAATGATGTATTAAACCATAATAAATCCATAATTAAAGCACTTGAAGGTATCCACAAAAAAAATAAAACTGATGAGAAAATTGATGAAGATATAGAGAATAAGTATATGCAAAATGTACGTAAAAATTTTGATCAAACTATGGGTGGTTTTGGTTCAGCTCCAAAATTTCCGCAACCAGGTGTAATAATGCATATTTTAAATAATAGCCAATACCATAAAAAAGAAAAATACAAAGATTTAAACATGGCGCTTTTTAGTCTTTTATCTATGCAGGAAGGAGGAATTAATGACCAGCTAGGCGGGGGATTCTTTAGGTATTCAGTCGATGATGTTTGGATGATACCTCACTTTGAGAAAATGCTTTATGATAATTCGTGTTTGTTGGAATGTTATTGCAAAGCATACTCTATAACAAAAGAAAAAAGTTTTCTTGATACTGCGCAAAAGACCGCAAATTGGATTGTAAGCGAAATGCAATCCTCAGAGGGTGGTTTTTTTTCAAGTATTGATGCGGATTCAGATACTGGAGAAGGACAATACTATATATGGGATAAAAATGAGATTAAGGAAAATTTAAATAGTAATCAATATAAAGTATTTTCTAAATATTATGGGCTAAATAAAAAAGATAATTTTGAAAAAAAATACCATTTGTATATTTCTTATAATTCTATAAGTGATTTTAAATCTCGAAAAAAAGATGTTGATAAAAAATTACTTAATGAAAGTATTAATATACTATTAAAGGTTAGAAATAAAAGAAAAAAACCTTTTACAGATGAAAAGATACTTACTTCTTGGAATGCTTTAGCAATAAAATCATTAATTGATTATAGTAAGGCTTCTAAAGATATGAGTTACATAATTAATACCGAAAAAGCTATTAATTTTTTAATAGATAAAATGTTATCTAAAGATGGCTTGAATGCTACATATAAAGATGGCAAATCTCATATTAATGCCTACTTAGATGATTATGCTTTTTTAATTAATTCTATTTTAAATTTTTTATCAATTAAGTGGAATAATGAATTATTTGGAAAAACTCTACTATTAACAGATTTGTTAATTGATAAATTTTTAGATCATGAGGATGGTGGTTTTTTCTTTACTGCAAAAGATCATGAAGACCTTATTCAAAAGCCTAAACCAACGGAAGATGAGGCTTTTCCATCCGGGAACAGTATTGCCGCCAAAGTATTAATTAAATTGGGCTTTCTTATGAACAATACAAAGTATCTAGACTCAGCAGCTACAGTATTTAAATATGCATCTAAACGAATCAACGATTCACCAAATGCACATAGTTCGCTTCTTGATAGTTATTTGTTACTAAATGAGCCATTTGTAACAATAATTCTAAAAACAAACCAATCGTCTAAAAATATAGATTTGTGGGTAGATCATCTTTCTAATATAAATAAATCATATGTAGATTATTACCATATACCTGAAACTAATACTGGGTTTGCAAATATTGATAATAAAATATCATCTGATGATATTACAGCATATATTTGTACAGATTATACATGTGAAGAGCCAATTTATGATATTGAGAAGTTTATATCTAGGATCAATCTTTTATGAAAATACTAATTTTCTTTAAAAAACTTTTTAGATTTATTTCACATATAACTAATACTAAAAAGATAATTAGCGATATTGGAGATTTTAAAGTATGCGCAAATGAAGCTCAATCTGAAAAAATAAGATTATGGTTCAAAAAAATTTTAGATATTATTGAAATTAAAACTGTAATTAGAGGAAAAATAAAAAAAGGCAATTATTTAATAATTTCTAATCACTCATCTTGGTTAGATATCATAATACTAGGTAGCACTTTTAGAACTACGTTCTTGTCAAAAATTGAAGTTAGCCGTTGGCCAATTATTGGAAAGATTACAACAGCGGTGGACATGCTTTTTATAAATAGAGGGACAAAGAATGCTGCCTCTTTAGCTGTTGACGGAATTTCAGCATTCTTAAAAAATAATAGAAGTGTAACGATTTTCCCTGAAGGTACATCTTCAGGTGGACAAGGTTTACTTAAATTTAAACCTAGACTCTTTGCCAGCTGCATCGAAACTAACTCTCCAGTTCAATGCGTTATAATTAAATATCCTCATAAAGATGAAAAAATACATCCGAGTGTTCCTTTTGTTAGAGGTAATTCTTTATTTTTAAATATTATAAAAGTTTTATTTCAAAATGATATTGTTGCAGAAGTCACAATATCAGAATTAGTAGTTTCCGAGAACAAAGACAGAAGATCTATTACCAATGAATGCTACGAAATTGTAAAAAATAATTTAGAAAACAATGCTAATTAATATTTTAGAAACTGCTTTTAATTTAATTATCACGCTAAATGATGATTTATTTGAGATCATAAATCTTTCCCTCAAAGTTACTTTATCTGCGTTAATAATTGCAGTATCAATAAGTATTCCATTTGGGGCATTTCTAGTATTTTATAAAAATAAGTTTCAATCTTTTATAGTACTTATTGCTAATACTCTTATGGGTATGCCGCCAGTAGTTCTTGGTCTTTTGATATACACACTTGTATCAAAAAAAGGTATTTTTGGCTTTCTAGATATACTTTATACACCAACTGCAATGATACTTGCTCAAACTCTACTGATAACTCCTATAGTAATATCACTTACCTATGAAGAGATTTATAAAAAAAATAAAGAATATGACTTATTACTAAACTCTTTAAATTTAAATAATTTTTCTAAATTAAAAACACTAATATATGAATGTAGATACGCTCTTCTAACAGTTGCTTTAACAGGTTTTGGTAGAGCAAGTGCAGAGGTAGGTGCAGTTATGATAGTAGGTGGGAACATAAATCATTTTACTAGAGTTATGACTACAGCTATAGCATTTGAGACAAGTAGAGGTAGTATCGAATTAGCTGTAGCACTAGGTTTAATTTTACTTTTAATTTCTTTATTAATTACTCTCTTAATAAAATCTTTAAGGAAAATAAGCTAAATGAATATTTTTCCACTAAAAATTAATAATTTAAATTACTCAGTAAATGAAAATACTATTTTAAAAGATATACATCTAACTTGCGAAAAGAATAATTTAACAATTATAGCTGGCAATAATGGTTCGGGGAAAAGTACTTTACTAAAAATACTTCATGGACTCATTAAAGTACCTATAAATACAGTACGCTGGGGGGATTACTCCACTTCTAATATTAAAATAAATCAGTCTATGGTATTTCAAACACCTATACTTCTTAATAGAACTACATACGATAATCTAGCTTATGTCACAAAAAAAAAGAATATAACAGAAAAATTTTATGTTGAAAAAATTATAGAAAAATTAAATATAAAAATTATATCAGATATAAATGCTAAATATTTATCTGGAGGAGAAAGACAAAAAGTAGCTATTGCAATGTCGATAATAGGAAGTCCAAAGGTAATATTCATGGACGAGCCAACATCCCAGCTTGACCCCGCTTATAAAAACGAAATTGAAAATATAATTGTAGATCTCTCAAACAATGGAGTAAAAATATTCCTTACATCACATGATATATCTCAAATAAGAAGGATTGGTAAAGAAATAATATTTTTAGATAAGGGGAAATTAATATATCACGATTGTATAGAAAAATTTTTCAAAGATAAACACTGTGATTTAGTGAATAACTATATAAATTATGGATGAAATTAGAAGAAAGTTAAATTATTATTTGCGTGCTTAATTATTTTTTCTTTCAAATAATTAGACTTTTGCATATTAAACATGGCTGTTCTTATAATTTTATTTGCCAAACTATTTTCAATAGAATAAATTTTCTCTATAAATTTTAATTGTTGCCTTGCCTTTTTATTTACTATTTTTTGTTTTCTTGCATAACCTGAAAAAAATTTCCCGCTGTCAAATGTATTATTATTTTTAGTTGTAATACTCATAATTTCTATAATATCTGAGACTCCTAAATTTAATCCCATGCCAGCTAATGGATGTACAGAGTGTGCAGAATCACCGACAAATAAAACCCTGCCCTTCTCATATCTCTCAGCATCATAACCTATTAAATCAAACGAAATAAGTTTTGTTATTAGCTCTATTTTTCCAAATTTATTATTTGTTATCTTAGCTATAAATTTGCATATATTATTTTCCGAAAATTTCTCATTATCGAAGAAATTGTTCTTAACACTTACTACCATTGAAAATAAATTGCTAGATATTGGTAAAAACGCAACTGGGCCACTTTCTAGAAAAATTTGATAAGCAATTCCTTTATTTGATTTTTCATGGGATATATTAAAAACTAATGCCTTTGAATCGTAATAATCATAAATATTTTCAATTTCTAATTTTTCTTTTAGTTTAGAATTTACCCCTTCGCAACTAAACAAATATTCAGCTTCTATAGTTTTATTATTTCTTGTTATAACTTTTACATTTTTCTTTATCTCATCTAAATTAATAATCTCACAATTATCTAGGAAATTAATGTTCTTATCTTTTTCTATTTTCCCTAAAAGCGAAGATATGATATTTTTACTTTGAGCTATATAACCAATGTTGTTATTATTTTCTTCACTTGAAAAGCTAAGTAAATTATTATCATTAAATTTTCTGTAGAAGAGTTTCATTCCATTCAATCTATTTATTGATGCAATATCTTGCCATATTTCTATATCATTAAAGAAATTTTTTGTTTTCTCTGATATTGAGTAAACTCTATTTATTTTTAAAGCGTTAGAAAAATTTTTTTCTATTATCACTACTTTCTTCTTCTTTAGGCTCAAAGAAAGTGCCAATGACATACCTATAATTCCTGATCCTACTATGATCACATCTGTTTTCATATTTAATCTTTAAGGGTTGAAATTAATGACTGAGAGAAATTCACTCCTAACAAGTACCTTATAGCGTTAACTCTTAAGTTCTTGTTCATATCCATTATTAAAAAAGAAGTGCTAACTATGTTATTTTTAATAAATCCGTTTCCGTGCACAAAAGATGCTAAAAAATCAGTAAAATTAACTAATCTATCAACTTCATTTATTCTTTTTTCATAATAATCTTCGAATATAGATAGAAAATCTTTCTTATCAAGCTTGGTTAGATTTTTTATCAGATTAGTTAAATAAGCGCAATCACGTAATGATAAATTAAAGCTTTGAGCTGCTATAGGATGGAGCGTATGGGCTGCATCTCCTAGTAAACATATATTTTTGTTAATAAATTTTTTATAATATTTCATTTTTAATGGATAAATTTTTATATTTTTAACTTCTTCTAATTTTCCACATTTGTTTCCAATAAGTTTTTGAAAGTAATTTTTAACTTCAACCATATTTAGGTTTTTTATAGTATTAGATTCTTCTTGATCTGTTGAGTATATTAATGACCATGCATTTTCTTTTCTAGGTATAATCCCCAAAATACCACGACTTGTAAATCTCTCAAATGCTGTTTCTGAATTATATTTATCAGAGACTATTTCGCAAGTAACTGCATTTTGATGATAATCTTTTTGAACTTTTTCTACAAATATCTTATTTACTAAATTGTCTGTTGATCCAGTTGAAAATATTAAAGAATCTGAATTAGTAAATTTTTCTTGGGCATTTTGAATGTACTTTATTTCCACAGTACTACCTTCTTTTACCTCAATTACTTCTGCTTCATGAACGAACTGAATATTATTTTCATCTTCTATATTTTTATAGAGAATTTTAATTAGAGTTTTAACTGGAAGCTGATAACCCAAAGACTCTAAATCTTCATCAGAAGATTTCATAATGGTTGAGCCGAAAATATTTTTTTTTGAGATGTGAATATTTTTCACTTCTGTGCAATGTTTTTTGATCTCACACCATATTCCTATACTTTGAAGAATAATCTTACTTGTATTAGATAAAACAATATATCTATCATTATCTGTTGTTTTATAAAATATTTTTGGTTGTATATCTATTAGAGAAATATTTATTTTCGTATTTTTTAGAAGATTACAAAATGCTAGGCCTGTTAAACCTGCTCCAATTATTGTTATATTATCTTTTTTATTATGCATTTTATTGGTTGCACAGTGATTCTATTTCATGACGAGATTTTGGTAAATCCAAAGTTATTACCTCACTTCCATTTTCTGTTACTAGAACATCATCTTCAATTCTTATCCCAATTCCTTTCCATTTTTCATCAACATTATTATTTAAATAGTTTATATATATTCCGGGCTCGACGGTTATAACCATTCCAGGCTTAAAAAGAATATTTTCATATTCTCCTACATCATGAACATCTAATCCTAGCCAATGACCAGTTTTATGCATAAAGAAATCCTTGTAGGATTCGTTTTTTATTACATCTTCATATTTATCTGTTAATAGATTTAGCTCAATCAGACCTTTTGAAATCTCACTAACTGTTACTTTATGAACTTCATCCCATGTGACTCCAGGCTTTATAAATTCTATAGCTTTCTCTTGCGACCTTAAAACAATATCATAAATTTCTGCTTGCTCTTTAGTAAATTTTCCATTTACTGGAAATGTTCTAGTTATATCAGATGCGTAGCCCTGATTTTCAGCTGCTGCATCTATTAAAACCAAATCTTTATCTTTTAATAAACTTTCATTTTTTACATAATGTAATGTGCAAGCATTATTTCCGCTTCCAACTATAGACATATAAGCATAATGCATATTATTCTTATTAAAAATATATTTGATCTCTGCATCTAACTCATATTCGTACATCCCAGGCTTTGATTTTTTCATTGCTTCTTTATGTGCTTTAATTGAAACTTTTGCAGCATCTTTAATTAATTTAATCTCATATTTGGATTTAATTAATCTTAAGTTCTGTGTCAATGAATGCAACGCAATAATTTGATTTGGGAATGAAAAATTTTTTCTATTATTCTTGCCAGAATTTGATATTTGCTCTTGAATAAAACTATCTAATTCATTATTTAATCCCGATTCAATAAACAAGCTATCTTTATTTTTAATAAAATCTAGTATTTTATCTTTATAGTCGTTGTATCTGTGTACTTCCGTAAAATCATACATTTTTTGGACTGTATCATTATCTATTCTAGTGCCATCCCATACCATTTCATACTCTGAAGTATTATCTCGAAAAAGTATCGAGTTAATTTTCTCGTTTTCTTTAAAAATTAAATTTATTAAATTTGGTTCACTTAATCCAGTTATATATAAAAAATCACTATTTTGTCTATATGGATTTTCAACATCCTTTGTTCTGTAGTTCTTATTAGCAGATGATAATATAGCTACAGAATTTCTAGGCATCCTAGAAATTAAGGCCAATCTTCTTCTTTTAAGTTCATTTAATTCCATATTTCACCAACTAAAATAATAAATATAGTTTATTTAGTATTTAACTATTGACCTTCAATGCTCACAATAATAATATAATTAATATATGAATAATGATCACATAATATCCTCACTAAATAAAGACTTAGACGAGCTCGAAGCTAAAATAGAGGAATTGTCCAACAAATATCTAGACCTTAAAAAAGAAAATCAGCTACTAAAAGAGAGACAAGAAATAGAAGTCTCTGAAAAATTTAAAATTAAAGAAAAGAATCAAAAAGTTCAAAATAAAGTAGAAGGTATAATTAATAGATTAAGGTCCCTAGAGTATACTCAATAATGAATGATCAAGATAAAAAAATTCCGGTTACTGTTAAAATTTTAAATCAAAATTACGATATCTTTTGTAATGAAAATGAAAAAGAAAACTTATTTAACTCAGCTGAGCTACTGAATGACAAAATGATGAAAACAAAAGCTGAAGGAAAAACCATAGGTTTAGATAGAATAGCAGTAATTTCAGCATTAAATTTTGCAAATGACTCACTAGACCATAAAAACATTACAAACACATTGAGTTCTACTATAAAACAAAAAATTCATAGTCTTAATGAGAAATTAGACTCAATTCTACAAAATTAATACTTAAGTTTTAATCAGTAGTCAAATTATTTTATATTTGATATATTTGATTCATAACTGATGTATTCGATATTATAGTTATGTCTTTGTTCCTAATTTTAAAATAGGGATTAAGTAACTTATAGCAGGTGTGCAAACCTAAATTTTAGGTAGCCTAATGTATAAAACTTAAGCCCACCTGAACTCAGCGGTTCAAGGAAAATTAATAATAACGGTACATCGGTTTCTTTCTATAAAATTATTATAAATAAATTTTAATATTCATAAAAAAAATAAATAATGTGAAAAAACTAAATAATTTAACAAAATATTATAAATAACTAAAAAAAATCAAAAAAAGTTAAAAATACATTAAATAACTAAAAAAATATCAGAAAAAACATAATAAAAGACTAAAAAAATATTTTTTTAACAAAAAATAAGAAAAAAGAGTAATAATTACTTAAAATAAAAAAAAATTAAAGAAAAAATGTCGAAAATTGAAAGAAAAAAACATTTTTTTTTTATTTTGATGCGAATTACGTTAAAAAAAAGCTAAAAAATAAAAAAAACAAATAAATGAATTTTTTATTTAAAAAAAAAGATTGTATTTCACTTTAATATCATTAAACTTTTATTTGATAACCAACTTTAAGTGTTTTGGAGGATTTACATGGCCATTAAACGTAAGAAGAAAAAGGTAGTAAGAAAAACAGCTGCTAAGAAAAAAGTTGTACGAAAAGCAGCTAAAAAGAAAGTAACTAAACGTAAAGTTGCTAAAAAGAAAGTAGCTAAGCGTAAAGTTAAAAAGAAAGTTAAGAAAAAAGCTACAAAGAAAAAGGTTAAGCGTAAAGTTGCTAAAAAGAAAGTAGCTAAGCGTAAAGTTAAAAAGAAAGTTAAGAAAAAAGCTACAAAAAGGAAAGTAGCTAAGAAAAAGACGAAACGCAAGGCAGCAAAAAAAAGGAGATAGCTAGTTTCGTTATTAGGTAATATAAAAGGCTTCGAAAGAAGCCTTTTTTTTTACTTTAGAAAAGATCTATAACCTTCATTTTCAGTTTCTTCAGTGTATTTATAATCTAAATCTTTTAAAAATTTAACTAAATCATTTTCATTATGATTTCCTATATCAATCCCTACGAGAACTCTTCCAAAAGCTGATCCATGGTTTCTATAATGAAATAAAGTTATGTCCCAATCTTTTTGCATTTTATTTAAAAAGTTCAATAGAGCTCCTGGTTTTTCTGGAAATTCAAATCTAAATAACTTTTCATTAATTTTAGAGTTCGTGTGTCCACCTACCATATATCTCAGATGTAGTTTTGCTACCTCATTCATTGTTAAATCTATAAAATCATATTTTTTATTATTTAAAACTTTAAATATATTTTGTGTGTCTTTTTCTTTATCATCTGTTTTTATTCCTACGAATACATTTGCAGATTTTTCATTTGCATACCTATAATTAAATTCACTTATACTTCTTTTGCCTATTACCTCACAAAAAGCCCTAAAGCTTCCAGATTTTTCAGGTATTTTAACAGATAGTAATAATTCTTTTCCTTCACCAATTTCTGTTCTTTCTGTCACATGCCTTAGTCTGTCAAAATTAAGGTTTGCTCCAGAATTAATTGCAATTATCTTTTTATTATTCACATCATTGCTTAAAATAAATTTTTTCATACCTGCTATCGCTAGCGCGCCAGCTGGCTCAGACATGACTCTTGTATCTTCATATATATCTTTAATGGCTGCGCAAGTCTCATCTATTGAGACAAGGATTACATCATCAACATATTCTTTAGATATTTTAAATGTTTCTTCACCGATTCTTTTCACGGCACATCCATCAACAAATAAACCTACTTGCTCTAAGCTTGTAGGCTTCTTATTTTTTAAAGACGTATATAGTGTTGGTGCATCTTCTGACTCAACACCGTATATTTTACAATTTGGATAATGTTCTTTTAGATATATTGACATGCCAGATATTAGTCCTCCACCACCTACTGGGACAAAAAATATGTCTGGAGTAACTTTTGTTTGCTCAACAATTTCTTTTGCAACAGTGCCCTGACCCGATATCACCAAAGGATCATCAAAAGGATGAATAAATACCCTACCTTCTTTTTTTGATGTCATTAATGCGTACTCATAAGCTTCGTCAAATGAGTCTCCATAAAGTTTTACCTTTACACCAAATTTTTTAACAGAATCTATTTTGATAGATGGAGTTGTAGTCGGCATAACTATCAAAGCTTCTATATTTAATTTACTAGCAGAAAGTGCCACACCTTGCGCGTGATTTCCAGCAGAAGCAGCTATTATACCGGATGCTTTCTCGCTAATAGTCAGATTACTTATTTTGTTGTATGCGCCTCTACATTTAAATGAAAAGATAGGCTGCAGATCTTCTCTTTTTAAATAAACAGTATTATTATATTTGAGAGAAATTTTGTTCAACAGAGAAAGTGGAGTATTTTCTGCCACATCATATACCCTGCTATTATTAATTTCTTTTATATAATTTATGTTCATGTATATTATAGTGCTTATTCTGTTTTATAGATTGCCTAAAATTTTATTATGTATAGTATAACCATTTTAATAGAAGATTTAATAACATTATGACAAAAAATTGGATCCAAGGAGAAGTAGTTAGTGTTAAACATTGGACTGAATCTCTATATTCTATAAGAATAAACGCACCTAAAGTAAAATTTATTGCCGGGCAATATACAAAAATTTCCCTAATTATAGATAATGAAGAGGTAGCAAGACCTTATTCTTTCGTTAATTCTCCAAATGAAGAGTTCCATGAATTTTATTCTGTCTCAGTTCCAAACGGGCCATTATCTTCAGCTTTACAAAAATTAAAAGAAGGCGATCCTATAAATATAGGTGCTAACGGAAATGGCTTTTTAATTCTAAATGAAATTCCTGATACTGTTAATATCTGGATGTTAGCTACAGGCACAGCTATTGGCCCTTACTTATCCATCTTAAAAACTAAAGCTTCTTGGAATAAGTTTGAAAAAGTAATTTTAGTTCATGCAGTAAGGTACAATAAAGAACTTACTTATCAGAAAACTATTACCTCTTTAAAAGAGCAATATGGTGATAGATTTATATATATCTCATACGTTAGCCGAGAAGACTCAAAATCTTCATTAAAAGGAAGAATTCCTAAAGATATTAAAAATGGAAATCTTGAAGTAAAAGCAAATGTTAAAATGCTCCCTGAAAATACACATGTTATGATTTGCGGAAATCCTGAGATGGTTAAAGATACAACTATAGAACTAAAAAATATTGGGCTAAAAAAACACCGAAGAAACTCTCCAGGTCATATTACTACCGAAAATTACTGGTAAGAGTAGTCAACAACTTTATTTATAATCTTACCAATATTTTCTATCTCGCATTCTACAATGTCTCCATCCTTAAGGAATTCTGGTGGAGTTCTCGCAAATCCTACTCCACTTGGTGTTCCTGTTGCAATTATATCTCCCGGAACTAAATATGTGCTTTTAGAGATTGTTTCTATTTGCGTGGGTATATCAAAGATTTGATGTTTCGTATTTGATTCTTGTTTAATAACATTATTAACTTTACTTGATATATTAAGATTATGCGGATCTTTAATCTCGTCTTTAGATACTACACATGGCCCTATTGGGCATGCTCCAGGTAAACTTTTTCCTAAAAAAAACTGCTTATGATTTCTTTGTATATCTCTTGCAGAAATATCATTTAAAACCATATATCCAAATATATGATTATACGCATCTTCTTTTTTAATATGAATTCCAGGTATCCCAATAACAATAGCCAATTCTGATTCCCAATCCAGTTCTGCAGAAATATCCTTTCTAAGTGGTATCTCTCCAAATGGGGAATTTATACTAAGAGCGGACTTTGTAAATATTATTGGATATTTGGGTCTCTTTATATCTTTTGAGAATACTTTTTCAGATTCTTTAATGTGATCTTCATAATTCAATCCCATGCATATAATATTTTGATGAGGTTTTGCTATTGGCGCCAAAATATTATTGGCAGATATGTGTACCTCCTCAAGATTATGTGATTCAATAAATTCTAGTAATTTTTTACAATTCCCACCATCAAAGTCTAAAAAATTTTGTATTGACTTAAATTGCTCAGGGCAATTCTGTAGAATACCTGGTACGATATATTTATTTTCAATTCTACTCACCGCTAGCAAAGGTAAGTTTTCATAATTAATCATATATAACTTCATTTCTTACTCCGTTTTCTTAATATGTTTAACATACTTTGGTTTGTCCTTTAATAATATTTCCATTTCATCGCATTTTATATTTATCATTTTGGTTGTTTTGTAAAATTGTATCTCTATATCGATACCACCTTGTTTTAAAAAAGGCAAAATTAACATATTTTTATATGTATAAAAATCATAGCTTATACTTATAGATATAATTTTATCATTTTTTTTATATACACTATTTATTTCCTTTACATTTCTTAGCTCTATTGATCCATCTTGTGTCCAAAGAGTTTTCTCCTCTGCGTCATCCATTGTTTTTTTGATTAATGAATTCTCAAAAAACATTGATATATTTTTAGCATTCTTCCTTATAGATACCTCTAAGTTTTCAAGTTGTATTATTCTAAAACTCATTAATCTAAAAAATATTTATTAATATATTCTTCATAGCTCTCTTCCCTATTACTTTCTAATTCTTCTCTTCGCCTTATAGATATTTTTGATTCATTTTCTAATTTTTTGATAATATCATTATTGAGTATAAGATTAAAAAAATATTCTTTTTGATCCGAAATATTATTCATGCAAAACTCATAAAAACTTTCTTTGTTTTTTGACATTGTGTCTATGACAATATTTGATGGTAATTCTTTTTTATTTTTAATTTTATTTTCCTGCTCTTCTACACATTTAATATATTTCTCGTCTTTTGTTATTGTGCTCATAGTTCTAGCTATTTTTTTTAATTCTTTTAATTTTTCTTCTAAGACCTCTGAAATAAGTTTTTCTTCACCATTTATAGCTAAATTAAAATTTTTATTTCTTCCTTTGTGAGCTACATTTGTGAGATTATTTTTTATATCTAAATAATCTTTTCCTGTGATCTCTTCGTCACTAATAATTAAACTATGTATTATTAAAAGCTCTATAAAGTACATCTGATTTTCGTCTATTCCATTATTTAAAAATATATTATTATCAATGGATCGTAATTCTATATAATTAACTCCCCCCTTAAGAAGTGCTTTAGCAGGTCTTTCGTTAATTTCAGGATCTGGTTTAGGTCTTACGGTACTATAATATTCATTTTCAATTTGTAGTATATTTTCATTAATCTGCTTGTAATAACCATCCGCATGAACTCCTATTTTTTTATATTCTTTACTCGGTTTTTTTATAGCTTTGTCTAAGCTAGCGGTATATTTTTCTAATGAATTGTAATCAATATGAACACCCATATCTTCTTCTTTATTGTTTTGATAGCCAATGTCACCCATACGCAAAGAAGTTGCGAACTCTTCATAGTATGTATATTCATCGAATGATTCTAAAGTTGTTTTTTTACCTGATAAATATGATTTGCATACTGCAGGTGAACACCCAAATAAGTAGGCTATTATCCACCCATTTCTTAGTAAATTTCTTGAAATTATGAAATACTGCTCTGACTTAAAATCTTTTAAGCTTTTTTTTGTTTTTTTTAATTTTGAATATGAAATCCAAAATTCATCAGAAAATGAATAATTATAATGTATTCCGGATATTACCTGCATGACTCTTCCGTATCTATTTCCCAGGCCTCTACGATATGTAGTTTTCATTCTAGCTGGATTGGATGTTCCATAATATGCTATTGGTATACTTTTATCTCCTGCTATTATGCAAGGCATACTTGCAGGCCAAAGATATTCTTCGTCAAGATTTCTGTATACATATGCAATAATATTTTCTAAGAAATTCAGGGCTTCAAAATGAGAATTACATGGGGGAGTAACCATTTCTATCAACGCTTCTGAATAATCCGTTGTTATATATGTATTCGTTAATGAAGAGCCAAATATTTTAGGGTGCATTTTTAGTGAAATAGTTCCATTCTTATCTACTCTAAGAGACTCTTTTTCTAAACCAATTTTTGAGTTCTTTAAAAATGAAGAACAAGAATGCTTAGATAAATTTTCTAAAAACTTATCAATCATATTTTTTACCTAACTTCTGGGAGAAATTATAAAGCTTATAAGCTATAGCTTTTATAAGCTTGATTTATTTGTTACTCATCATAATCTGCAAATCTTGCCGCGATTTGCATAATGACTACAGCTAAAACCACTGCACCTATTGTGATCCATGCCCAACCTGTCATATTTTTTACTCCAATTATTTTTAGTTTATTTTATCATGGTTTTTAGTCTTTTCCAGTCAAATAATGGGCCTGGGTCAGTTTTTCGTCCAGGAGCAATATCTGAGTGGGACACAATTCTATCAGAATTTATCTTAAGATAAGTATCAACCAAACAATTTATTATCTCTGATAATTTAATATACTGAATGTTTTCATAAGCAATGTCATCACAACCTTCTAATTCAATGCCTATAGAATAATCGTTACAATTCTCTATATTCTTATAAGATGATCTTCCTGCATGCCAAGCTCTTTTGTCAAAAGGTACAAATTGAATAATTTCTCCATTTCTTTTAATATAAATATGCGAGGAAACCTTCATTCCCTTTATGTTATTTAGGTAGTCAATATTTGTTTCCATTAAATTATTTAAAAAAAAGTCCTCAACATAATTATTACCAAATACTGTTGGTGGTAAACTTATGCTATGAATAACAACCAGTGATATTTCAGTATTCAAAGGTCTATCATCAAAGTTTGGTGAACTAAGTAACTTGATATCTTCCAGTAGGTGGTTATTTATCTTCATATATATATTATGCATTATGCAAAAAAAAAGTCCTAAATTTCAGGACTTTTTTATTGGATTGATTGTTACCTTTGGGTTACATCATACCACCCATACCACCCATACCACCCATACCACCCATACCGTCCATACCTGGACCAGCATGTGAATGTCCGCCATCATCATCATCTGAAGACGGTAATTCTGCGACCATAGCTTCTGTGGTGATCATTAGTCCTGCTACAGAAGCAGCATTTTGTAATGCTGATCTTGTTACTTTTGTAGGATCTAATATACCCATAGCTATCATATCACCAAATTCACCTGTCGCTGCATTGTATCCCTCATTACTATTCTTACTTGCTACAACTTTAGCCAATATTACTGAAGACTCATCACCAGCATTTCCTACTATTTGTCTTAGTGGTTCTTCCATAGATCTTCTTAATATGCTAATTCCCATATCCTGATCAGGGTTATCTCCTTTAAGATCTGTAATAGCGGTAATTGCTCTTATTAAAGCTGTTCCTCCACCTGGAACAACCCCTTCTTCAACAGCAGCTCTTGTTGCATGCAAAGCATCTTCTACTCTTGCTTTTTTCTCTTTCATTTCAACTTCAGTTGCAGCTCCAACTTTAATGACAGCTACGCCACCAGCAAGTTTTGCCATTCTTTCTTGAAGTTTTTCTTTATCATAATCAGATGTTGCTTCTTCAATTTGTGCTCTTATTTGATCAACTCTGCCTTTTATCTGATCTGCCCCACCAGCTCCATCAATTACTGTTGTATTCTCTTTTGATATATTAACTTTTTTAGCTGTACCCAAATCTTCTAAAGTAGCTTTTTCAATTGATAATCCAACTTCTTCAGATAAAACTGTTCCGCCAGTCAAGATTGCAATATCTTCAAGCATTGCTTTTCTTCTATCTCCAAACCCTGGAGCTTTTACAGCTGCTACTTTTACAATTCCTCTGATAGAGTTTACAACTAAAGTTGCTAATGCTTCACCATCAACGTCCTCTGCTATAATTAGTAATGGTTTGCCTGCTTTGGCTACAGCCTCTAAAACAGGTAACATTTCTCTAATATTAGATATCTTTTTGTCATGCAAAAGAACAAAAGGATCTTCTAGGTCGCATGTCATACTATCTTGATTATTTGCAAAATATGGGGATAAATATCCTCTATCAAATTGCATTCCTTCAACAACTTCCAGCTCATTTTCTAAAGAATTACCTTCTTCTACAGTTATTACGCCTTCCTTACCAACTTTATCCATCGCATCAGCGATAATATCTCCAACTTGACTGTCTGAGTTTGCCGAAATTGAACCAACTTGTGCTATTTCTTTGTTGTCTGCACATGGTTTAGAAATATCTTTCAGGGAAGATACTGCTTCTACAACTGCTTTATCAATACCTCTTTTTAAGTCCATAGGATTCATGCCAGCAGCGACTGATTTCATTCCTTCACGAACAATTGCTTGTGCTAAAACTGTAGCAGTAGTAGTTCCATCGCCAGCTACATCTGAAGTTTGCGACGCAACTTCTTTTACCATTTGCGCACCCATATTTTCATATTTATCTTTTAATTCTATTTCTTTTGCTACTGATACTCCATCTTTAGTTACTGTAGGAGCTCCAAATGCTTTATCTAGAACAACATTTCTGCCTTTTGGGCCTAATGTTGCTTTTACTGCATTTGCTAGTAAATTTACACCTGCGACCATTCTTTGACGCGCTTCATCACCAAACCTTACTTCTTTTGCTGCCATTTTAATTCACCTTTATGTTTTATATGTTAATTAATAAAAAAATTATTTAATCTATTACTGCCATAATGTCATCTTCTTTCATTACAACTAATTCATCAGCATCTAATTTTACTTCTGTGCCAGAATATTTTCCGAATAAAACTGTATCGCCAACCTTAACGTCTAATGGTTGAACTTTACCGTTTTCTTGTATTTTTCCATTTCCTACAGCTACAACTTCACCTTTAATAGGTTTTTCTGTTGCACTATCAGGAATAATTATCCCACCTGGGGAAGCTTTTTCTTCTTCCATTCTTTTTATGACTACTCTGTCATGCAAAGGTCTTATTTTCATACTAATAACTCCTGGTATTATTTAATTAATTTTTAGCACTCTCTTTAAGAGACTGCTAATTCTATAATTTAGTAAAAAAAAGTCAAGAATTAATTGTCTGGATCAATATCAATATAATCTTTATTGGTATCATTATTTTTAGGAGATCTTTTAAAGCGAGATGCTGCTCTCCTTATAAATGCTTTTATTAAAATTATTCTTATCGGTGGAAATAATAATAAAATTCCTAAAAAATCAGTAAAAAACCCAGGAATAAGCAAAAAAGCACCAGATATAAATAAGGCAAGATTACTTAAAATTTCAATCCCAGGTTGACTTGTATTCATAACAGATTGTCTTGCCTGCATAAATGAAGAAACACCTTGGTATTTTATTGCTGCTATTCCCAAAAAACCTGTAAGAATAGTAAATAGTACTGTAGATAAAGCCCCTATATCACTCCCAATTTTTACAAAGAAATAGATTTCGATAACAGGAAGTAATACTAAAATTAAAAGAAATCTCATATTTTTTTATTGTGAATTTGTTTATCAAATAATTTTTTTGTAGTTTCAAGATTTTCTTTTGAGTTCATATTATCATTGTCCCAGTTTCCTATTTCTCCTAAAATTATTTGCTCCATAGCCTCTATGTTTTTATCATAATCGTTAAGAGCCGGTATATAAGTAAAAGATTTACCGCCGCAAGAAATATAATTTTCTCTACTTTGCATATTAATCTCCTCTAAAGTTTCTAAGCAATCACATAAGAACCCTGGACAAAAAACATCAACACTATCAATACCATCTTCCGCTAATTTTTTTAAAACTTCGTCAGTGTATGGCTTCAACCAAACCTGTTTTCCAAACCTTGATTGGAATGTGACCACATACTCTTCTTCCTTTAAGCCTAATTCTATAGCTATCATTCTTGCTGTTTTTTGACAGTAACAATGGTATGGGTCGCCCTTGTGTAGATTTACTTGTGGCAAACCATGGAAAGAAAATACTAACTTTTTTGACTTTTTTTTATTTTCCCATGATGTCTTTATTCTATTTACACAGGCAGATATGTAATAAGAGTTATCGTGGTATGTAGATAAAAATCTTATATCAGGAATATTTCTCCACTTCTTAATTTCTTTTGTTACTTCATCAAAAATTGACGCTGTTGTTGCTGCTGAATATTGCGGGAACATTGGAATGATCGCTAATCTATTTATATTTTGCTTTTTAAAATGATCTAATGCTCTGATTATAGAAGGATTACCATATCGCATTGCCAAGTCTATATTCAAATATTTTTTTTGAGCTATATTTTTTGATTTTTTTATTTTATCAATAATTTTATTTGATATCACTAACAACGGAGATCCATTTTCTAGCCATATTTTTTTATATAAATTCCTACTTTTTTTGGGCCTAAGATTTAAAATAATTAAATTTAAAATTACCCACCATATAACTCTAGGAATCTCTACTATTCTAGGGTCAGATAAAAATTCTGCCAAATATCGTCTAACAGCAGAAGTAGTAGGCTCATCTGGGGTACCTAAGTTAACAAATAGAACGCCTATTTTCCTCTCATCTCCATGTGAGTAATTTTTATCTGATTTATATTTCATAACCTTTAATATACTACAAAATGGGAAATTATTTTCGGTAATAATATAATTTATAGTCTGTTTCTTAGTGGACTTGTCCTTGGAAAATGTTGTTTTAAAAACTCCATTTGATCGAAAAGGATAATCTTGCCTTGTAAAAAAATGTACTCAGCATGCGTTGGTATAAACGGGATAGCTAGTAATTCCATATTAGCTTGTTCCGGAGTTCTGCCTGCTTTTGCGTTATTACATCTTTTGCATGCAGTAACAACATTCACCCAAAGATCTTTCCCTCCTTGAAATAATGGAGTCACATGATCTCTAGATAAATTTTCTGAGACAAATTTTTTTCCGCAATATAAACATAAATGGTCATCTCTCTTAAACAAAGTAGTATTGTTTAACGGAGGTGCATATCTGTCTGTTAGAATTTTATTATTACCATAAGTTGCAATTATAGAGTTAACATCGACTTTGCTTCTTGAGTTTGTGATAGCGTTAATTCCACCGTGAATGGTCATAATGTTACTGCCGCATGTATAAGCGATTTGTTCATTAAAATATAACCTTACAGCATCTTGATATGTCACCCATTCTAAAGGCATACCAGAGACATCTGTTCTTAATATTTGTTGATTTAAATTATTCAACTTAATTATGACCCCTTATATTTTAAGGTGTAATATAATATTTATCATTAAATAAAGCATTAAAATACAACATTAACATTACAAAAAAATTAAACAAAGATAAATACTTTTTGTACAAAAAATTATGAAAAATATAGCTCAAATAGCCATTATTAAGCCTTTACACAATCTTTTTGATTATAAAATACCAGCTAATATGACTAATATAAAACCAGGTTGTAGGGTTTGCGTAGAGTTTGGCAAAAAAAAAGTCTTCGGTTTTGTAATAAACATAATAGAAAAATACAATGGTACAAATTATAGGTTAAAAGAAATTATTGAATTAGTTGATGAAGAGCCAATAATTGACAGGGAAACCTTAAAATTATTTATCTGGGTTTCAAATTATTACCATGCTCCATTAGGGCAAGTTATTGGTGTTGGAACACCATCATTTTTTAGGCTTGGGAAAAAGTTAAATGGAGATTCCTCAAACGTTCAAAGAATTGATAATAATACTATATCAAACAATATTAGTCTTACAAAAGAGCAAAATGATGCTATCAAAACTATAGAAAAATCTATAAATAATTACAAATGTTTTCTCTTAGATGGTGTTACTGGAAGTGGTAAAACAGAAGTCTATAAAAATATTCAAAATAAAGTTTATATAAAAGGATCCCAAACACTGATTATTGTTCCAGAAAAAAATCTGATACCAGAATTACTTGAATACTTTAAAGTTAAAAATATGAGAGTTGCAGAATATCATTCATCTCTAACCCCTAAAAAAAGATTTATTAATTGGGATTTAATACAAAATTGTATGATAGATATTGTAATTGGAACCAGATCATCGGTTTTTTTAAAAATACCAAAATTAGGATTAATTATTGTGGATGAAGAGCATGATCCATCATTCAAAAATAATACAGAAGCACGATATAATGCCAGAGACATTGCAATATTTAGAGCCAAAAACAAAAATATTCCGGTAATACTCGGAAGCGCAACACCATCATCGGAAACAATACTTAACATAACTAAGAAAAAATACACCCATATAAAAATGCGAAATAGGATCAATAACCAATCACTTCCTGATCTAAAAGTAATTAATATGTCCAATAGAAAAAAAAATATAATTATAGCTGAGGAGGTTATTTCAGCAATTGAAAATAGAATTGAAAATAAAGAGCAAACATTAGTATTTCTTAATAGAAGAGGTTATTCACCTGTTATAACATGCAGAGACTGCTCTTGGGTCCCGCAATGTAAGGAATGCAATTTAAATATGACATTTCATAAAAATAAAGATTTATTAATGTGTCACCATTGTGGAAGAATAAAAAAATTCTATAATAACTGTTTGTCTTGTAATTCCAATGACATTGCGTATATAGGAGAAGGAACTGAGAAAATTGAAGAAATAATTAAAGATAAATTTGTTAACTCAAATATTATCAGAATCGATTCAGATAATACTAGAAAAAAAGGTCAAACAGAAAAAGTCTTTAACGATATTAGAAATAATAAATATGACATTATAATTGGAACTCAGATGCTATCAAAAGGACATAACTTTCCTAATATAACACTAGTTGTAATAATGAATATTGATCAAAGTTTATTTAGTCCAAGATTAAAAGCCATTGAACAACTTGCCCAACAACTTATTCAGGTATCTGGAAGATCTGGTAGGGGAAGAAAAAAAGGTGAGGTAATTCTCCAGACTTCTTTTCCTGATAATGAGGATTTAAACTGTTTAATTAATCATGGCTATGAGAAATGGATGGAAAAACTTTTGTTATTAAGAAGTAATTTAGGTCTTCCACCACATAGACATTGGGGAATAGTTCAAGCAAAGGCAAGAAAATATTTAGATGCCGAAAATTTTTTAGATAATATTAAAAATCTTATTAGTAAAAATAAAGAGGTAAAAATCTTTGGTCCAATGCCTTCAGCTATGCAAAAGAAAGCAAATTTATACAATCTAAATCTTATCATTCAATCAAAAAGTAAAGCTAAACTTAATAACGTCATCAAAGATTGTATTCCTTGTATAAAGGATATACCCTATTCAAATAAAATTAGATGGACTATCGATATAGATCCTATTGACTATGACTGAGTAAGTTGTGAAAAATATCATTAAAGATTTAATTAAAGAATCCTTGTACAAGATCAATAAGGATAAAAATATCTCGATTGAAAATATTGAAGTGAATTTGTGCAAAGATAAAAAATTTGGTGATTTTTCTTCAAACGTTGCCATGAGATATTCGCATGTATACGATGCTAAGCCAAAAGTTTTCGCAGAAGAGATTATTAAAGGCATAAAAGAAGATAAAAATATTTTAAAAATTGAAGTGGCTGGTCCTGGATTTATAAACTTTTTTGTTTCTAAAGGAAGCCAATTTGAAATTATTGAAACAATCTTAGATCAAGAACAAAAATATGGTAAGAACAAAATTGGGAGTGGCGTAAAGGTTTTAATAGAATTTGTATCAGCTAATCCAACAGGTCCACTTCATGTTGGACATGGTAGAGGAGCTGCCTTTGGTGACTGCCTTTCAAATCTTTTAAAAGAAAATGATTATGATGTAGTTAAAGAATATTATGTTAATGATGCAGGAAAACAAATAGATATTCTTACATTATCTGTTTTACAAAGATATCATGAGCTAATAGATGAAAATTATAAGTTTGAATATCAAGATTTATATAAAGGTGATTATGTTTGGGACATTGCTGCTGAAATACATAGGAATTATGGTAATGATTTTTTTATTAAGGATTTAATAAAGTATACAGACAAATTAGTTGACCATTATATTTTAAATATAAAAAATAAATTTTCAGATGAAAAATTTAAAAAAATTAAAGACATATCTGTTAAATTCATCTTAGAAAATATTAAAAAAACTTTAAATTTATCTGATATTAATTTTGACTCTTGGTTTTTAGAGTCTTCTTTAGTTAACAACAATAATCTTAAAGATATAATTGATTATCTCAATAAAAATAATAATACATATACAAAAGATAATGCTGTATGGTTTAAATCAAAAGAATTAGGTGATGAAAAAGATCGTGTGCTTATCAAAGAGAATAAAGATCATACATATTTATCGACAGACATTGCGTACCACAAAAATAAAATCACAAGAAAATTTGATCGTGTAATAAATATATGGGGAGCAGATCATCATGGTTATGTCCCAAGAATAAACGGTGCATTTAATATTTTTTCTGAAGGAAAATCAGAACTAATTATTTTACTTGTTCAATTTGCAAATTTATATCGGGGTAAAGAAAAAGTGTCAATGTCTACAAGATCAGGAGACTTTGTCACACTAGAGCAATTATTGAAAGAAGTTGGTAAAGACGCAACAAGATTTTTTTACCTAGCAAGAAAATCTGACCAGCATATGGATTTTGACATAGAGCTAGCAAAGTCAAATGATAGTAATAATCCTGTTTACTATATTCAATATGCGCACGCAAGAATATGCAGCATATTTAAGCAGTTAGAAGAAAACAAGATGTTTTTTAATTATCAAAAAGAACATTTGGAACTTTTATCAAAAGAAGAGGAATTAAGTATTGTAAAAAAACTGTCTTCATATCCTGATGTCATTAAAAAATCTACTGAAAAATATGAACCTCATCTATTAACAAACTATATGAGAGAATTAGCTCAAGAAATACATTCGTATTATAATAAATTTCAAATTTTAGTTGAAGATGAAGATCTAAGAAATGCTAGACTTGCTTTAATGGAAGCTAGTAAAAATGTTCTCATGAATAGTAGTAAGATTATTGGAATAAAAATGCCTAATAAAATGTAATAAAATGAAAAAAAATAGTAAATTAAATATTTTTTTTAGAATAATTACTTTCATTCTTTTTTTATTTATTTTTTTTATAATATTATTATCTAATTCCAAATATATTGAGAAAATAGACAATAAATATTTTAAAAATATAATAAATAACAATTTTTTTTCAAATACAAAATACAAAAAAAAAGAAAAAAAAATACAATATTTTGTTCAGCTCGGAATATTTGCAAAACATTATGAAGTAGATAAAATTAGAGTAGAAATGATTATGTTAGGCTTTCAACCTAATGTGGAAAATTATTTTATTAGTGGAAAATTATCAAAGAAAGTAACGTTGGGGCCTTATTTTAGTAAAAAATCTGTTAATAAGGTTTTAAAAAAACTTGAAAGAAACAATATTAAGTATTATGTGATTAATGAATAAATTAAGTAATAAGTTATCTAATGAATCATTCCCTAAAACTATTGATGTGTTAAATAGTTCTCCTGTCTATGATGCCAGTTCTAAAAAAGATAAAATAAATCTTATAAGAAAATTATTAAAAGAGAAAGATGCAAAAATAATAGCTCATTATTATACTCATGCTGACGTCCAGGAGGTTGCTGAAATTACAGGAGGAAATGTGTCTGATTCTCTTGAAATGGCTAAATTTGGAGCAAATCAGAGCTCTAAGATGCTTATCGTAGCTGGCGTAAGATTTATGGGTGAAACTGCTAAGATATTAAATCCTGAGAAAAAGATATTAATGCCTACTTTGGAAGCAGAATGCTCTCTTGACCTTAATTGCCCTGCACCTGAACTTTTAGAATTCAGTAAAAAATATCCAGATAGGCAAATAGTAGTTTATGCTAATACTAGTGCTGAAGTTAAAGCTATGGCTGACTGGGTAGTTACGTCAAGTATTGCAGTAAAACTAATTGAACATCTTAATAAGAAAAATATAAAGGCAATATGGGCACCTGATAAGCATTTAGGCAGGTATATAAATGATAAAACAAATGCAGATATGAAACTTTGGAATGCCAGCTGTATAGTTCATGAAGAATTTAAAGCAAGCTCTCTTATGGAGTTAATGAAGGCTAATAAAGATGCTGCAGTTCTTGTTCATCCAGAATCACCTAAAGATGTAATAGATTTGGCTGATGTAGTTGGATCGACTTCTCAATTAATTTCAGCATGTAAAAATTTACCTAATAAAAAAATGATTGTTGCTACAGATAATAGGATTTTTTACAAAATGCAAAAAGCAGCTCCAGATAAAATTCTTATTGAAGCTCCAACGGGTGGGAATGGCGCTACTTGTATTAGCTGTGCTCACTGCCCATGGATGGCTATGAATAACCTTGATAACTTAATAGAAACCTTAGTTCAAGAAAAAAATGAAATTTTTATTGAAGAAGAAACAAGAAAGAAAGCTTTTATATCTACAAATAAGATGATTGATTTTGCAAAAACGTTATAAAAAAAAACGCGCACAGTCTCCTGTGCACGCTCTTTTATTGGGAAAAATATATTACTTTTTGAATTCAGGATAAGCTTCCATTCCACATTCAGCTACATCCACTCCCATTTCTTCAGCTTCTTCAGAAATTCTAATACCCATTACCATTTTTAGAATTCCCCAGAATATTAAGGCCATTATAAATGTCCATGCAAATATAACTATTGTTCCATATAGTTGTGCTCCCAATGTAGCATCTCCATTTGAAAGAGTTACTGCAATTAAACCCCAGATTCCACATGTACCATGAGCTGAAATTGCGCCTACAGGATCATCAATTTTTGATTTATCTAAGAAAATAATTGATAAAACAACTAATACGCCCCCTATAGCTCCAATAATAGCAGCAAGCTCTGGAGTTGGCGCTAGAGGTTCTGCAGTTATAGAAACTAAGCCTCCGATCGCACCATTTAGAGACATTGACAAGTCAAATTTTCCAAATAAGACTTTAGAAAATATAAGTGCCCCAATAACACCACCAGCAGCAGCAGCATTTGTATTAACAAAAACTAGAGATACAGCGTTGGCTTCGCCTACGTTTGATACCATCAATTCAGATCCACCGTTGAATCCGAACCAACCTAACCATAAGATAAATGTACCTAAAGTTGCTAATGGCATATTTGATCCAGGTATTGCATTTACTTTGCCATCTTCATATTTACCTTTTCTAGCACCAAGAAGCAGAACTCCAGCTAATGCAGCTGCGGCTCCACATAAATGAACTACGCCAGATCCAGCGAAATCAGAGAATCCTGCAGCATCTAAGAAACCACCACCCCATTTCCAATAACCTTGAATAGGATATATTAAACTTGTCATAACAACAGCGAATAATAAGAAAGATGATAGTTTCATTCTTTCAGCGACTGCTCCAGATACAATAGACATTGCTGTTGCGACAAATACAACTTGGAAAAAGAAATCAGATAACGCTGAATAGTAAACATCTCCACCGCTAGCTATCACATCAGCAGCCTCGTTATCACCACCTAAGAAAAAGCTAAGTGCTGGTACTACTCCATTACCATCAGCCGGGTACATAAGGTTATACCCCACAACCATATACATGATTGATGCTATAGAATATAAAGCTATATTCTTTGTTAAAATTTCAACTACACTTTTCGAGCTCACCATACCTGCTTCTAGCATCGAAAATCCAGCAGCCATCCACATTACAAATGCACCCATAACTAGAAAATAAAAAGTATCTAGTGCATATGCTAATTCAATTACTTGTCCTTCCATAATTTAAACCCTCACAATTTGTTATAAAGCTTCTGAACCAGATTCACCTGTACGTATACGTATTGCTGATTCAAGATTCATGATAAATATCTTACCGTCCCCAATCTTTCCGGTATTAGCTGACGCAGTAATTGCTTCTACAGCTTTATCTGACATTTCATCAGCTACAGCCACTTCAACTTTTACCTTAGGTAAGAAATCAACGACATACTCAGCTCCTCTATAGAGCTCTGTATGACCTTTTTGTCTTCCAAAACCTTTAACCTCAGTGACTGTTATACCTTGGACACCAATTTCTGAAAGTGCATTTCTAACATCATCAAGTTTAAAGGGTTTTACTATTGCTATTATTAGTTTCATTTTTTTACTCCAAAATTATCTTTTAGCATATATTTATATGCATTAACCGTGCCAACATTTATCTTCTTTAAATCATTTTTTAAAGCTTTGATATTTCTTATCATAGAAAAATTTTAGTTAGGTTTTTAAAAGTGTTTAAATTATGTGCACAAATATAGTGCGTTCAATAAATAGTATACATCTGGCAAAAAAAAAGGGAAGGCTATTGACCTTCCCTGAAATGATCAGCCTGTTGGCTTCTCGAGGAGTCTTAAGTAAGGAGTCTTAAGAAAATACTTTTTAATCCTTTATAAAAAACTTATTAAAATCCTGTGCTGATAGACATTATGAATCTTGAAAAATCTCCATCTTCATCACCGTCAGAACCACTTGCTAATTCTTTTTCTGACAATACAAATGCTCCAGATAAGTCAAAATCTCCGACAGTTCTTGAGTAACCAAATTCCATCCAATCAGCATCTACTTCACCTGCGCTTGTATCATCTTCTGAAACGCCCCAAGTACCAAATAATGCATACATTCCTAAATACTCTACAGCAATAGTAAGAACGTCATAATCAGTTTCAGATTGATCTGTCGCTGTGTTTTCACCTACTGCGTAATCGATAGCTATTGATGCATCTTCAGATATTGCGAAACCTAAACCTAAATTCACTTCATCATAATCGTCATCAAAAGCATTTGCGCCTTTATCTGTATAACGATAAATTGTGTATCCTACAGAAGCAGATATTGAATCTGTTAGATCGAACCCGAATCCTGCATATACGTCATATTCAAAACCTCTGTGAGAATCATCTCCTGATGCTTCCCAACCACCTTCTTGTAAGTCGGCAAACCATGTTCCAACATAAAAACTTCCATATTCAATATCAAATCCACCCATAGCTGAACTACTTGATTGGTGAATTCCTCTGTACATATAGTCAGACATAAAACCTAAGTTCGCACTATATGATACTTCACTTTCTGCTTGTGAAAGTGATGTCATAGCTAATAATGCTATACCAGCTACTGTTTGTTTCATTATCTTAAACATTTTGATCTCCTTTTTTTCTAAGTTATGTTATTTCACGTTAATAACATGCAACGTTCGTGCCAATATTGAACAAATCTCTAATTTCACGAATTCATAAAGATATAAGCAATTCTCATGCCGAAGGATAAATATAGTGTGAGAATTTTAATTAATTACTTAACTACAAAATTAATTTATAAGAGTGCTATTGCTCATCTTTTGGATTAACAAGAGTTTTAGGCTCATGAAGATGAAGCAAAAGCATCCCTGCTTTAAACTTCAAATACATTATAATATTGAATTATAATAATTATCAAGTATTATTATATGATAATATACTATATATATATTTAGGTTATACCAAATAATATATTTATAAGTTAATATTATTGAAATAAGTAAATTTAGAGAGAATTAAAAATGTTTAAATTTGACCCAAAAAATGTAGATGATATTGCAAATAGGATTAAAGGCATAATGCCTGAATCTCTTAAAAGTTCAAAAGAAGAAATGCAAAAAACATTAAAATCAGGAGCTGAAGGGGTACTTCAAAAACTTGATTTAGTGTCTCGAGAAGAATATGACATTCAAGTGTCCCTTTTAAGAAAATGCCAAGAAAAAATAGACGAGTTAGAACATAAAATTTCTCAATTAGAGCAAAACAAGTAATTATTCTGCAGATTGAATAATATAATCTACACTCATTTCTATTAAATTATCTGGTAAATCTGATCTGCCACCTTTTGCAGGCATTGCACCTATACCATTAATAGCATTAGCATATAGTTTTTCTTTTCCTTTTGACAATCTTTCTTTCCAAGCAACCTTATCGCCAAATTTAGGAGAATTTAATATGCCAGATGTATGGCAGCTTTGACAAACGGCATTATACACTTCTTCACCATTTTTATATAAATCAACTTTTACTAAATTACCTGTGGTCTTCGCTTCTTGCTCATTCGCATCTGAGTAATTCAATTTTCCAACTGGCTCTATTCTGCTAACTACAGCATTATTTGTGAATTCATCTGCTACATTTGTTTCAGGAACAATTATTTGGGCGATAAAAAAAATTACAAAAAAAATAATTGTTAGCACCCCCATAACGCCTAAAAAAATAGTTGTAAATTGTTTGTCATTCATTAAATATTTTCCTTTTTTTCCACTACTTTATTTTTAAGAGCGCCTAATAGGATTTGAACCTATATCTTCAGCTCCGGAGGCTGACGCTCTTATCCATTTGAGCTATAGACGCGATAATCTCTATTTTGCCCTATTTCGTCTCTCTAAATCTATTACATATTCAGATATTTCAATCATTCTATCGTAAGTTTTTGCCATCCTGCCAGATATTTTATATTTATTATTAATAATAATTGCTGGAACACTATCTATTTTATACGTCTCTAGTAAATAATTCGCTTCTTGTACTGCCTTAGAGACTTCTTCAGAAGATAAAATCTCTTTAGCTTTTTTAACATCTATTCCTTGACTGTCAAAAAAATTCATTATTGATTCTACATTACTAAATGTTCTTTGTTGCTCATGATATGCATAGAAGAAATTATTATGTAATTCTAAAAAATTATCCATTTTCTTCATTGTATAAAATGCTCTTGCATGCAAAAGCCAAGGCTTATTAAATACCACCGGCATTTCTACAAATTGAATATCCTTGTTATTTTTTAGATCCCATTTCGCTATATACTCTGCAAAAATGTAACAATGCGGGCAGCCATACCAAAATGCTTCAACAACTAAGATCTTATCATTTTCTTTTAACTCATAAGCACTTGGGCTGTCATTAATTAATTCAAAATCAATACCTTCCTCAAAACTTTCATCTGCAAAAATCAGTGTGGTTGATAATAAGAAAAGTATTAATATTTTTTTAATCATAGGTAATTATTTATATCAATATAATCCTTGAAGATATTCAGACAAAGCCTTCATTTCTTTATTTGATAATTTAAAAGAAATTGTACTCATAATTGAAAAGTTTTTACCACGCTCCTCTCTTTCATCATAATCTTCCTTATACTCTTCTAGGACATGATAAAGATATTTCGCATGTTGCCCGGATATTTTAGGGTATCCACTTCTATCAACTCCCAAACCATTTGGTCCATGACAAGACATGCATGCAGGTACTCCCCTATCTGCAATTCCACCACGGTATATGCTTTGTCCCAACTCTATAACATTATCAGCAGCAGTTATTTTTCCTTTTTTTGCGGGGACGCTATTATAATATTTTGCAATTTCTACTATATCTTGGTCCGTCAAACCCATAGCTTGAGGGCTCATTAAAGCGTTCTTTCTAATTCCATCTCTAAAAGCATGTAATTGTTCAATAAGATATCTTGTGCTTTGTTGTGAAAGATTTGGCCACTCAGGGTTATTACTGTTTTCTACACCATGACAAGCAGTGCATGCCATAGCTTTTGTCTGCCCAGATTTAATTGCTTCATCGTCGGCAAATGTCTTATTCGTTATAAGAAATAATACCGCACAAGCAAATATTACAATGCTGGAAGGCTTATTTTGCATGAATTCTCCTTAATTTATGTCATATTTCTATTTGTAAACATTGTATACTATTTTGGAAAAAACCAATATATTAAAAACAATAAAAATGGCCTTAAATATAAAAAAATCAGATTTTGTAAAAAGTGCTACAAAGCCATCTCATTTTCCAGATGATATTTATTTAGAATTTTTTTTTGCTGGAAAATCAAATGCTGGAAAATCAAGTATGTTAAACAAAATATGCAATCGAAGGAAATTAGCAATTACTAGCAAGACCCCTGGAAGAACTCAGTTAATTAATTTTTTCTTGGTTAATGACAATATTAGTTTTGTAGATATTCCTGGCTATGGTTTTGCTAATACACCTAAAAATGTAAAACGCTCGTGGGAGACTATGGTCATTAATTATTTAGAATATAGAAAAAACATTGCTTCTATGTTTATCGCTGTAGATATAAGAAGGGGTGTGGGAAGATTAGATGAAGCTATGCTAGAACTATGTGCGGGGTTTAATATCAATGCAAATATTATGATGACAAAATCAGATAAGGTTAGTAATAGCGAAAAATCTAAAATAAAGATCACGACAGAAAAACTATTAAGTGACTATAAAAATATAACTAATATACAAACTTTCTCATCAAAAAATGGGGATGGTGTTAATGAAGTTTTAGAGATTATTGGAAATTTGAAAAACTTTAATTAATGAGCATTTCCCCAATTATCATCAATCCCATAATTTACTTCTAAAGGCAAATTTAAATTAACACAATCTTGCATTATATTAACTATATTTGTTACTTCTGAATCAATATCATTTTCGTAAATTTCAAAGACAAGTTCATCATGCACTTGCATAATCATTTTGGTTTTTGACTTTTGCTGCATCAGCCATTTATCTATCTGTATCATCGCAACTTTAATAATGTCTGCAGCTGTACCTTGTACAGGGGCATTAATAGCTGTCCTCTCCGCATAATTTCTTCTTTGAGCGCGTTTTGAATTAATTTCTGGTAAGTATAATTTTCTTCCATAAACAGTTTCAACGTAACCTTTTGTCTTTGCAAACTCTATCATTTCGTTCATATAAAATTTAATCTTGGGATATCTATTAAAATAAATATCCATATATTCTTTAGCTTCAGGAATTGAAATTCCTAGCTGCTTTGATAATCCAAAAGAAGACATCCCATAAATTAAACCAAAGTTTATGGCCTTTGCAGATCGCCTATCATCGGGTGATACTTTATCAATACCAATATCAAAAATTTCAGAAGCTGTGAATGAGTGTATATCAATTTTATTCTTAAATGCTTTTAAAAGATTTTCATCACCAGAAAGATGGGCCATTATCCTTAATTCGATTTGGGAATAGTCAGCCGCAAAAATTTTTTTTCCTTGTTCTGCTACAAATGCATTTCTTATTTTTTTTCCTTGCGAACTTTTTATTGGTATATTCTGCAAATTAGGTTCTGTTGAAGATAATCTTCCTGTAGCAGTAATTGCTTGCTGATATGAAGTATGAACTCTTCCTGTTTTATTAGATATTTGTAATGGTAATTTATCAGTATATCCAGTTTTTAGTTTATTCAACGATCTAAAATCTAAAATTAGCTTTGGTAACTCATAAGATTCAGAAAGAAATTGCAATGTATCTTCATCAGTAGAAGGTTTTCCTGTTGGTGTTTTTTTCGAAACAGGTATTTCTAAATCTTCATATAATATTTCTTGTAATTGTTTAGGAGAATTTAAATTAAATTCTTTGTTTGTAATTTTAAAACATTTCTTCTGAATAGATTGTAATTCTATTTCAAGCTCTTTACTTAATTTAAATAATTTTTTTGAATCTATTAACACGCCATTTCTCTCAATATTAGAAAGTATTGGTAGCAACGGCATTTCTATGTCTTTATAGACTTTAGTTATATTTTCATCCTTTGATACTTTGCTCCAGAGATAATTATATAATTCCAAACTTACTAGTGCATCTTCACATGAATATTCTGCCGCAGTCTCGATATCCACTTTTGCAAACGGTATTTGTTTTGCTCCTTTTCCAGCAATATCCTCATAGTGGATAGTTTTATAGGACAAATATTTCTCTGATACATTATCAAGCCCATGTCTTATTGCAGTTGAGTCAAAAATATATGACAAAAGCATTGAGTCATGACTTATACCATTCAAGGTTATTTTATAATTAATTAAAACATTTCTATCATATTTTAAGTTATGACCAACTTTTTTTATTGAGGTATTTTCCAGAATTGGCTTTAGCTTATCTAGAACAAATTTTATTGGCAGTTGTTCATATTTGAATTGATCCTCATGGGCAAGTGGGATGTAATAACTTTCTTTGGTGTCTATTGCTATAGAAATACCCACAATTTCTGCTTTTATGTAATCAAGGCTTGTGGTTTCAAGGTCAAACGAAATAAATTTTTTTTTGCCAATACTTTTAAGTAATTCTAGAAATATTTTTTTATCTACTATGATGTCATAATTAATTAATAATTTTTTATCTTCTTTTTTTTCTATTACTTCTTGATTTTCTGTGCTTATTTCTTTTTTTAAAAAAGAGTTTAACTCAAGCTTTTTATAAATTTTGATCAAAGCTTCTTTTTTTGACTCATACTTAATGAGATCTTTTAGATTTAACGGTATATCAACATCTAGCTTTATAGTAGCTAGAATTTTCGAAAGTCTTAATTGATCTTTATATATTTTTATCGAATCGCCAACTTTTCCAGGAATTAATTCATGCTTATTAATTATTTCTTCAGCACTACCATATTTATTAATTAATCTTGAGGCAGTTTTGCCTCCAACTCCAGGGACTCCAGGTATATTATCTGACTTATCTCCAACTAATGCTAAATAATCTATGATATTTGATGGTTCTACACCAAATTTTTTCTTTACTGCTCTCTCATCCATAATGTCTAAAGAGACTGGATTAATTATAGTTACATTTTTATCAACAAGCTGAGCAAAATCTTTGTCGCCTGAGAAAATTTTAACACCGCCAATTTTTTTAAACTTTTTTGACAATGTTCCTATAACATCATCTGCTTCTACCTCACTTATAATAATCGGTGGAAGGCCCATTAATTCTAGTATTTCATATAACTTAGGTATCTGTTCGGCTAACTCTTCAGGCATTGATGATCTATTAGCTTTATATTCGGTATAAATTTTATGTCTAAAATTTTTTCCTTTTGCATCAAACACAACGCCTATATTTTTTGGATCAAAGTCTTCTATTATTTTATTAATGGCCTTTAGAAATCCATGAATAGCTCCAGTATTTTCACCTTTTGTATTTTTTAAGGGAGGTAAAGCATGATAAGCTCTATATAAATAGGCTGTTCCATCTATTAAAACTAAATAATCTTCTTTTTGTTTTCCATTCATACGTTCTATATTCTATAATCACTTGAAAAATATTAAAAAAATCCTATGTCTGTTTATACACGACTTACAAAAGAAGAACTAGAACAATTACTAAATCATTACGATATAGGTAATTTTGTTGGAATAGAGGGTATTAATGAAGGAATTACAAACTCAAATTACTATCTCACAACTTCTCATAATAAATATATATTAACGATTTTTGAAGAACCAAATTTAAATCTAAATTATGCTATTGAGTTGATGGATATACTGTCAAAAAATGGAATAAAGTGTCCTATTCCAATTAAAGCAAAAAATGATGCTTGTGTGCATAATATAAAAGATAAGCCTTTATCTATTTTTACTCTACTCCCTGGAAAAACCATAACAAATGAGATGCCTACTTTAGAAATGTGCAGACAAGTAGGTTCTACAATAGCAAAAATACATACTCACTCTGAAAAATTTTCTAAACATGATCCTGGTTTAAGAAATGGAGATTGGTTTCATGAAACTGCAAAAAAAATTAGAACAGTTTTAAGTGATGAGGAACAGATTTTAATTAGCAAAGAAATAGAAAATCAAATTTATTGCACAAATCAAAAATTACCTAAAGGTATAATTCATTCAGACTTATTTAGAGATAATGCTTTGTTTATTGACGAAGATCTAACTGGTGTCATAGATTTTTACTACGCATGTAATGGATATTATTTGTATGACCTGGCAATTATTGTAAATGATTGGTGTTTAAATAAAGACATGACAATAAACATAGAAAAACAAGATGAACTTGTTAAATCTTATAATAAAGATAGAAAGATAGAAGCTATCGAAAAAGAAATGTGGTCAAAAGTTCTAAGGCATGCAGCATTAAGATTTTGGCTATCAAGACTTCATGATAAATTTTTTCCTACTGATGGCGAAATAACTCATCAACACGATCCAAATAAATTTAAATTAATTCTAATGGATAGAATTAAAACAACTTATAAATTAAAAATATAATTTTTATGAAAAAATTATCAGAAAAGATTGATATTTTTAATGACAAAATCGGCATTCTTACATCATACCTTGCACTGCCATTGATTTTAATAACATTTGCCGTTGCTTTTATGCGTTACATATTAGATTTTGGTAGCATAGCTATTCAAGAAATAACAATATATTTACATGCTTTGATATTTACTATTGGCGCATCATATACTTTAAAAGACAATATGCATGTAAGAATTGATATTTTCTATAATAAATTTTCTAATAGAAAAAAAAATCTAGTAAATTTTTATGGTGCAATATTTTTTCTAATGCCAACTTGCATATTAATATTTTATACCAGCTTTAATTATGTACTCTCATCTATATTACTTCTTGAGTCCTCTAAGGAAGCTGGTGGCCTACCAATATTATATATATTAAAAACATATATATTGCTAATGTCGCTCGCTCTATTTTTACAAGGCTTATCTGAACTAATAAAAAATTCTAGGTGGGGTAAGTAAAGAATGCTTGCTTTAATATTATTCTTACTTGTAATCTTTATTTTAATGTTTGGTTATCCAGTTGCATTTACACTATCTGGCGTATCTATAATTTTTGCCTTGATTTGCAGCCTAACTGGTAACTTTGATTTGTCTATCCTCTATGCTTTGCCAAATAGAATATTTGGAATCATTACTAATGAGACATTAATTGCAATCCCAATGTTTATATTCATGGGTATTATGCTTGAAAAATCAAAGATTGCAGAAAAGCTTTTAGAATCTATGTCTGCATTATTTGGAAATATTAAGGGAGGTTTGGGTATTTCTGTAATTATTGTGGGTGCCCTTCTAGCTGCAAGCACAGGAATTGTTGGCGCCACGGTTGTCACTATGGGGCTTTTGTCTTTACCTACTATGTTGAAAAAAAAATATGATGTTAAAGTTGCTACGGGAACAATTCTGGCATCTGGAACGCTCGGTCAAATTATACCCCCCTCAATTATCTTAATTTTGCTAGGGGATGTAATTTCATCTTCATATCAAGAAGCACAAAATATGTTAGGAATATTCTCACAAGAAAGTGTATCAGTAGGTGACTTATTTGCTGGCGCAATTTTTCCTGGATTAATTTTAGTGGGGTTTTATATAATGTATATAATTTATCTTTCTAACTTTCGATTAGATTTAATTCCAGAAAATAAGGAGAGAAAAAGTTTTAACTTCAAAGAAATCATTTTATCTTTATTTTCTCCAATATTTTTAATCCTTGTAGTCCTAGGATCCATAATTTTTGGAGTTGCAACTCCTACTGAAGCATCATCATTTGGAGCTATAGGGGCAACTATTCTAGCAATGATTAATAAAAAATTAAATTTTTGTATCTTAAAAGATGTTCTAATTCAAGCATCAAAAATAACCAGTATGATTTTTGTATTATTAATAGGAGCTACTATATTTTCTCTTGTGTTCAGAGGTCTGGAAGGAGATATTTTTATAAATAATGCATTGTCAGGCTTGCCTGGAGATGTTTATACTAAATTAGCTCTTGTTATGTTTGCAATATTTCTCTTGGGATTTATATTAGATTTTATTGAAATTACTTATGTCGTTATTCCAGTTGTTGCACCAATACTTTTGTCTATGGGTATAGACCCAATATGGTTAGGTATATTAATTGCTATAAATCTTCAAACATCTTTTTTAACACCACCTTTTGGATTCGCAATATTTTATTTAAAAAGTGTGATACCTAAAAATATAGATACAGTTGAGATTTATAAAGGTGTGATACCTTTTATTGTCATTCAAATTATAACCATAACTATAATTATAATTATCCCAGAAATAACAACGTGGCTTCCAAATAAAATTTTTGGTTAAGATTAATAACTTCTAATTACTAAGTTCGTCTTGCTGTTCAGTTACCCCACCTTCCCAACCTTCTGAAACTCCTGTATATGCTGTGTCTCGGACTAAAGTATATGTATCAAACGCATTAAGACACACTACCGAAAAAACTACTCCCGCAGCAATATATGAAAGTCTTTTTTGTAATCTTTGGGCTTTTGCGACTTTAATTTGATAAATAATCAATCCAACACCAGAATATATACATATTGTGTAAAATAAAATTGTCGGCATATATCTCATACCAAACTCTAAAATACCACTAAAAACTGTCACTGCACCGATTAAAGCAAAAACCATTGAAGCGTATGATGCTAACGGTGGCACAGATAAGCTTTTGATAAAATAGTAGATAACAAGGAATCCAAATAACGCGTTTATAAATAACCAAAATACCTCTACTTCAGGATTTAAAATGAATCCTGGGGCTTTAAATATTCCACCAATTGCTATTGCGTAACCCATGCCTAACGTAAATATTGCATATTGTAGCAACTTAGATTTTTTGATATTAATTGCAAACCACAATATTTGACCTGCCACTATTGCGTTTAGTAATAAAATTGAATAGTTAAACCATTGATTTGATAGTAATTCTTGCATTTTTTCCCCACATCCTTACATTTGTTTTATAGATAAATATCTACTTATAGTTTAAATATAGTATAAATTATTAATAGTCTCTGGTACAGACATTCTATTTCTTAATATTTAAGTATGATTTTAGAGATATATTATTCCAATTTCTAGTTTTTTCCTGAAAAGAAGAATATGAATTATAAACCTCTTTGGCAAAGTCGCTTGATGAGGATAGTTCTTTTACAACATTTTTTGATATTTCATACAATTCATTTAACACTTCATCAGGATAGGGCCTTATATCAACCTTATGTTTATCTTGTAATATTTGAAGTGCTTCATTATTTCTTGAAATCATTTCACAAAGCATATCTAAATTTGCCATCTTTGAAGCACCAAGTAATATACTTCTCAGATCTTCAGGCAACTCTAAATATTTATCTTTATTAACAAAGCATTCAAGCGTTGTTCCAGGCTCATGCCAACCTGGATAATAATAAAATTTTGCTGCTTTGTGCAAACCAAATGCAAGATCATTATAAGGACTAACCCATTCCGTTGCGTCTATTGTTCCAGTTTTTAAAGCTGTGAATAACTCTCCACCAGGCAAATTTACTGGAGTTCCACCAGCTCTTTTTAAAACTTCTCCACCTAATCCTGGTATTCTCATCTTTAATCCTTTTAAATCACTCAAAGAATTAATCTCTTTGTTAAACCATCCTCCCATTTGAACACCAGTGTTGCCAGCAGCCATAGGAAGTAAATTAAAATCTGAGTAAGCTTGCTCCCAAAGTTCCATACCTCCTCCCTTATATAGCCATGAGTTCATTTCATTTGCTGTCATACCAAATGGAACAGTAGAAAAAAATTGGAATGTATCATTTTTCCCCTTCCAGTAATATGCAGACCCATGACCTAATTCTGCAACCCCGTTTGAGACTGCGTCGAAAATTTCAAAAGCAGGTACTAGCTCACCAGCGCCATATACTGTAACTTTTATTCTTCCACCAGATAATTTATTTATTGAGTCAGCTAGGTATTGAGCTCCCGTACCTAAACCTGGAAAATTCTTAGGCCAAGTTGTCACCATCTTCCAGTTATACTCAGCTTTTTGATTCTTGGCTTTCAAAGCCGATGGAAGTGCTCCAAGCAAAGCAATACTACTAAAACTTTTAAAAAAATCTCTTCTTTTCATAGATATACCTTTTTATTAAATTATCTCAAGATTTGCAACTGCTAATATTAACCATTTGCTTCCAACCTCGTCAAAAGAAACCTGAACTCTTGTATTTGAATCAGATCCTTCTGTTGATATTACCACGCCTTCTCCAAATTTTTTATGTGCGACTCTTTTCCCCATAATGGTATTTTCTTTATATATGTTTTTGATGTTGGAAGTATTGCCTCTCTTGAAAAACTTTTTAGGGTTATAACCAATTTCTTCAACAACTTCTTTCGGCATTTCACTTAAAAATCTTGACGGCATACAATAATTTTCAGATCCATACTGTCTTCGCATTTGAGCATGAGATATATAGAGTTTTTTTCTAGCTCTTGTTATTCCAACGTAGCAGAGCCTTCTTTCTTCTTCTAAGTTTTCCTCTTCAATAGACATTCTACTTGGGAAAAGGTTTTCTTCTAAACCAACTAAAAATACGATAGGAAACTCTAGGCCTTTTGATGAATGTAGGGTCATCATTTGTACACATTCATCCCAATCACTTCCCTGCCCTTCTCCAGACTCCAGAGATGTATGTGTTAAAAAAGCATCAATAATTGTTTCATTTTCATCAATATCAATATTTACAAATTCCTGGGCTGCTGAAACTAATTCATCTAAGTTTTCTAATTTTGATCTTGCTTGCTCAGTCTTATTTTTCTCATACATGGATTTTATTTGACTAATTTTAATTATTTCATTTATCTGATAAGGCAAATCATCTTTTTCTAAAACACTTTTTATAATCTGTATTAGATTATAAAATTGTAAAAGAGAATCACCAGCTTTTTTTGTAAAAATTGACTCCTCAATAGCAAATGGAATAGATTCATAAAGTGATAATTTTTTACTCTTAGAAAACTCTCTTAATAAATTTTTTGTTTTTTCTCCAATTCCTCTTGGTGGCGTATTTACAATTCTTTCAAAAGAATTATCATCATTATTACTTACTGCTATTCTCATATACGCAACAACATCTTTAATTTCTGCTCTCTCGAAAAATCTAAATCCTCCATATATCTTATATGGTATACCTTTCGTTATGAGTTTTTCTTCAAAAACTCGCGATTGCGCATTTGATCTATATAATATTGCAATTTCATTTCTCTTAAAATCTTCTGCTATATGATTCTGTATTGACTCGATTACGAAATTAGCTTCATCAATTTCATCACTTGCTGAAAATATTTTTATTGGGTCACCGCTTTTATCCTCGGTCCATAAATTTTTTCCCATTCTAGCGTCATTATTTAAAATTACGCTATTTGCTGCATTCAATATATTTCCTGTAGACCTATAATTTTGCTCTAATCTAAATACTTTTGTACCTTTGTAGTCTTTTTGCAGCTTATCAATATTTTCAATTTTTGCTCCTCGCCAACCATATATTGATTGATCATCATCTCCAACTGCAAATATTGATGTATCTTTACTGGTCATAATTTTTATTAACTCATACTGTATTGTATTTGTGTCTTGAAACTCATCTATTAAAATTGATTTAAATAAATTATGGTAATAAGATTTAACATCTTTATTTGTTTTTAATAGTTCTAAAGTTCTTAAGATAATCTCACCAAAGTCTACAAGACCACTACTGTTACAATACTCTTCATAAATTTTATAAATTTTATTATATTGTATACTTATAAAATCATCATCTTTAGTTCTATTGCTTCTTACACTTTGGTCTTTCTTTTTATTAATATACCAAGCAACTTGTTTTGGCATAATTTGGGAATTATCTATTTCATTATCTTTCATGATTCTTTTTATAATTCTCACTTGATCGTCAGTATCTATAATTTGAAAATTCTTTGGCAAAAGTACTTTCTGATAATTTGCTCTTAAAATCCTGTAACAAATACCATGAAAAGTTCCAACCCACATACTCTCAATACTTGTATTTAAACTTTCTGATAATCTTCCTTTAATTTCCTTGGCAGCTTTATTAGTGAATGTTACTGCCAATATAGAAAATGGTGAGAATTCGTTGTCTTCTATTAGCCATAATATTCTTTGTATAAGTACTCTAGTTTTCCCACTTCCAGCACCGGCTATAACTAGGCTATTTTGAGATAAATTACACACAGCATCACGTTGAGCTTCATTAAGATTATTAAGGTTATAATTTGAGCTCATTGTCATTGAGTAATTTCAAGTAAAATCATTAATAGAAGCGCTAAAAATAACACTGTATTTTTGAAGCGTGAATTTTTTATATCAGACTTCATTTTTTTTATTTCCTTCTGAAGATCGTTCTGATTTAATTTTTTACGAATTAATGACATAGTCTCTGGGAAATCAGATATTTCGTTTATTAACATAGGACTATTTTTTGATATCTTTCTTATTATGGATTTGATTCCCATATTGTCCTTTGCCCATTTTTCAAAAAAAGGTTTTGCGGTAACCCATAAATCAAGGTCAGGATATAAGTCTCTTCCAAGCCCCTCTATATTCAATAAAGTTTTCTGAAGTAAGACTAATTGCGGCTGCACCTCCATATCATATTGCCTTGCGACAGAAAATAACTGTAACAAAACATTACCAAAGGATATGTCTTTTAAAGGTTTTTCAAATATGGGTTCGCAAACACTTCTTATTGAATTTTCTAGTTCACTAATTCTAGTGTTCTCTCCTACCCATCCTGAATCAACATGCAGCTCAGCAACTTTCTTGTAATCTCTTTGAAAAAATGCCTGGAAATTTAAAGCCAAGTATTTCTGATCGCTGTCTGATAGAGATCCCATTATTCCAAAATCTACAGCACAGTATTTTGGATCGTCTGGATTTTCATAGGATACAAATATATTGCCAGGATGCATATCAGCATGGAAGAAGTTATGTTGGAAAACTTGTGTGAAGAAAATTTCTGTTCCTTTCTCAGCCAACCTCTTTATATTTATTTTTTTATTTTTTAACTCTTTTTTATCACTAATTTGAATTCCAAAAATTCTCTCCATAACCAGAATATTTGTTCTAGTATATTCAAGGTATACTTCAGGTACGTATAAATAAGTAGAATCTGTAAAATTTCTTTTTAACAAATTTGCATTTGAAGCTTCTTTTACAAGATCTAACTCTCCAAATATTATTTTTTCATACTCACTAACAATTTCTACTGGTTTTAATCTTTTTGATTCTTCCCAAACTTTGTCTATAGTTTTTGCAATGAAAAACATCAAGTTTATATCTTTCACTATTAGCTTTTCAATACCCGGTCTCAATACTTTTATCACCACTTCATTATTATTTAATTTTGCAGCATGAACTTGTGCAACTGAGGCTGACGCTAAAGATTTAATATCAAAATCATCGAATATATTTTCTACCTTGTCATTTAATGCTAATTCGATTGCTTGTTTAGCCTGCTCACCTGGAAAAGGTGTTACTTTATCTTGCAACTTCACCAATTCTTCAGCTATATCATCAGGAAGTAAATCTTTTCTAGTAGATATAGTTTGTCCTAACTTAACAAATATTGGGCCTAATTCTTCAAACGTATTTTTAATCCTTTCCCCTCTACTTAAGGAAGAATTTCTAAACCACAAATTTGGAAAAAAAACTCTGGAAAATTTCATTAGCCACAAATATTTAAAATTAAACAAATCTTTATCTAATGAATTTCTCATTATGATTATATAAATTTTTATTAATCTCAATATTTGCTTCATTTTATTTTGTTAAATTTTACTTCTATTACTTCTATTTTATTTTTTAAATCATCGACATCTTCTATATAATCATTTATATCTTCTTTTGATGGTAAGATGTCTGTTTCATCACGAAAATATTCTTTAGAATTCCTCAGTAAACTTTCTTCAATTTCAATTGTTTTGCTTTTAAAAAAATTCATAAATTTTGATGAGTAAAAGGCAAACTCATCATTTGTGTATTCTGATATAATTTGTTCCCAATCTATATTTATTTTTGATACGATTTGTGAGAATTTCTCAGCTAAGGAAGCATTTCCTGATATTTTGATTGAATGACTTTCTCCTAAATTATTAAAATAATTTAAAAAAGCGATTGGACTTCCTTCTAGAATTAAATCTGGCTCTTCCTCTTTATCTTCTAATATTTTTATATTACTTTCGTATAAACTTATGTAGATTACTGTTGAAGTATTACTTAGGATAATAGATATAATTTTTCCATTCAAAGTAGAAAATTCTTTTTTATCTAAATTACTGTGTTCGATTGCAACTTCTAAAAATTTATTTATTTTTTCTATAATCATTTATAATTTATATCCTTTATGAATTGACACAATACCAAAAGACAAATTATTATATTTACACTTCTTAAATTTACTTTCATTCATTAGCTTTATTAATTCTTCTTGTGATGGGTGCATAGCAATTGATTCAGATAAATATTTGTAACTATCTTCATCTTTAGCAATGTGTTTTCCTAAAAAAGGAACAAAGTTATTTAAGAATATTTCATATGGCTTCTCAATTAATTTCTCGGCTTTAGAAAATTCTAGTACTTGTATAGATCCTCCTGGTTTAATAATTCTATATATTGAGTCAAGCGCTTTTGTTATATTCGCAGTATTTCTAAGTCCGAACGCCATTGTCACATGGTCGAAGCTATTTTCTGCAAATGATAATGCTTGTGCGTCTGATTGCACATAATACACATTATTTAAAATTCCTTTATCTATAAGATTATTTCTACCTTGAGCCAACATTTCATAATTTATATCACAAGAAATGACGGAACCTTTTTCACCAACAGATTCACTAATTAGCTTGGTTATATCACCTGTTCCTGCTGCTAAATCAAGAACTTTTTGCCCATTTTTTATACTTGAACATAGTAAAAAATATTTTTTCCATACCCTGTGCGTTCCGAATGACATTAAATCATTCATTAAGTCATATCTTTTTGTTACAGATGTAAAAACATTATTTACTAGTGTTACTTTCTCTTTTTCTGTAACTTTTTTACGTCCAAAGTTTGCATTATTTTTATTGTTTGACTCGCTCATATCCCGCTTCCTTTAATCTCTGCAGATAACTATTCCATTTATCTGCGTATCCACATCCTAGCTCGTATAAGTATTCCCAAGAATATATACCTGTATCATGCCCATCATCATATATAATTTGTATTGCGTAGTTGCCCACGGGTACAATATTTTGTATAGATACGTTTTCTTTACCAACTTGCAATTTTTCTTGGCCAGGCCCATGTCCCATAACTTCTGCTGATGGGGAATGAACTCTTAAATATTCAGCCGCTAAGTCAAAAGATTGCTCTTCATATTTTAATGTAAGATAAGCTGACTGTTGATGAAGGTTAATTTCTATTGGTATTTTTGTAGCCATAAACTATTCCTTTTTTATAATTTTCTTTGACCTTGGGTGTACTTTATCATAAACCGTCATTAGATACTGGTTATCCAAATGCGTATATATTTGTGTCGTACTAATATTTTCGTGACCTAAAAATTCCTGTACTGCTCTTATATTGCCTGAGGATTCAAGTAGATGAGTAGCTACAGTATGTCTTAATTTATGAGGATATAATCTTTGCTCTACACCTGATGCTTTAGCTAAAATATTCATTCTTAACTGTATATTTCTTGGAGACATCTTACTTCCTTTTAGACTTGTAAACAAAAAATTACATACTTCATTAATATATTTCTTTCTGATTTTTATCCATAAATTTACCGCTGAGATAGCTTTTGTACCGATTGGAACTACTCTTGTCTTATTACCTTTTCCTGTTATTCGCAACAATGATTCATTAAAGTTGATATCTTTTAATTGTATGTCTGCAAGTTCACTTAATCTAAGTCCAGAAGAGTAAAAAAGTTCAAAAATAGCAGTGTCTCTAGCTAACAAATCTTTATTCTTATAGTAGCTATCATTCTTAGTTTCAGAATTAGCTAATAAATTAATGTCAGAATGTTGCAGAATTTCTGGTAAGTTTTTATCGGCTTTTGGTGACCTGACACCTTCCGCAAAATTTTTTTTTATAATTTTTTTCTTCAAAAGAAAATTAAAAAAACCTCTTAAACTAGATAAAAATCTTTTTATGGATTTTGGACTAATAGAGTTTCTATGAAGATGAGAAACAAATTCTCTTATAATTTTCTCATCAATATTAGAAACATTATCTACTTCTATTTTTTTGCAAAAATTAATAAAAGAATTTATATCTCTTTTATACGAGGAAACTGTATTCGGTGAATAATTTATAACTTTCTCTATATGAAAAATGTAATCTTTTAGCAAAAATATTAATTTATTATCATGCATTATTTCTGTATATATTGTTCCAGTGAATAAGATATTGTCTCTGCTAATGAATTAAGCAAATCAAATTGAAGATCTAAACCCATCATCTCACTCTTATATTTTACAAATATTACTCCAATTGGATATTCAATTCCAAGTGGGCACACAACAACAGAGTCTTTTTTCTTAATGTATTTTCCTAATGAATACTTTTCAATTGAATCTATTGAAATTAAAAATGGTTTTTTTTCAATAAAAGTATTATTTATTAAACTTAGGAAATTCTTATCTGAGGTAAAATAACTGTTATCTAAATCCGAAAACCCATTAAATTTAATTAAATTAAATTTAATCTCTACCGAAGAGAATTCTTTATCAATAAAATCTTCTATATAATCAACTAAAAGATTAATTTTTCTAAAAGATATTACTTCATTTGAAAACTTTGATAGCTTCTCTTGTATTTTTTTGTTGTTTTTTGCAGACTCTACTATTTCTTTTATCTTTTTCTTAATTTCATTATTTTCTTTTATGAGAGATTTTATTCTAATATCTTCGAAAGATATAATATTTCCATTATTTCTATTTAATGAAAATATTTTATTAAACAAATCAATATTGTCACTAATAAAGTTGGGGTTTTCAGACAAATAATGTAATACATCTTCTTTTTTTAGTTGCTTCTTAGTTGTCTTATTTTTATTTCTTAGTGTCATAAAATTTTACAATATGTAGTTTCCTGTAAATACATATTCAGCTTTCCCTATTAAATAAATACTATCACATTGATTGCCAGACCATTTTACTTGAGCTTTGCCACCATGCATGTGTACATAATTAATAGCTAGAATGGTCCCTTTAAGTGCTTTGAGGGAAGCGGATATCGCACATGCTGCTGAACCACATGCCATTGTTTCACTTGAACCTCTTTCGTAAATACGCGCCCTCCAGTTATTCTTGTTTATATTTTCTACAATACTAATATTAGCGCCGTTTTTAAAATATTTTTTCTTATTAAATGTATTGGCAAAATCTTCTAAATCAATTTTGCTAATATTATTTATATGAAACACAGCGTGAGGGTTTCCTATAGATATACAATTGAAAAAATACTTTTTAGCTGAGTAGATAAAAGCTGTTTTTTTTGAAATAAATTCTTTTGGCTTAAAATTTGGTACACCCATATCCACAATAATACTTTTATCTTTTTTCTGATGCAGAATCATTTTTCTGGTTTTAGTTTCAATATTTATCTCTATTTTATTTTTACAATATTTATCAAAATAATATCTTGCTACACATTTTGCCCCATTACCACACTGACCAGACTCGCTTCCATCTTTATTATATATTTTATATTTAAAGGCAATTTCTTTCTTATTAGATCTTTCAATTATTAATAATTGATCGCAGCCAATTCCATAGTTTCTATCAGAAATTCTTTTAATTTCTTTTTTACTAATTTTATAAGTGGATTTTAATTGGTCAATAATTACAAAATCATTACCAAGGCTCTGCATTTTTGTAAAATTTATATTTTTCATAATATTTAAATAATTATTTCTCTTGAAAATAAATCTTCTATACTTTCTTTATTACTTATAAGTTTAACTTCACTATTTTTAATCATGACTTCTGGAGGTTTTGGCCTAGAATTATAATTACTTGCCATTGATGATGCATAAGCTCCACAAGAAGTTATTATTAGAATATCATCCTGACTAACTGATAATTTTCTATCTTTACCCAGAAAATCTGCACATTCACAGACTGGGCCTACTACATCACACAATATTTCTTCATTACTATCTATGCTGGCACATATTATATTATGCCAGGCCCCGTATAATGCCGGTCTTATCAAATTATCCATCCCAGCGTCCACTATTACATAATTCTTTTCACTATCTCTTTTAATATATTCAACTTTTGTTAACAAATACCCCGCATTACCAACAATACTTCTTCCTAGTTCTAATATGATTTTATATTCTTCTAAATTATTATCTTTTATTGCTTTAATTAAAGCATTTCCATATTCTTTCATTGATGGAACTTTATTACCCTCGTAATCAATTCCAAGTCCTCCGCCCATATCAATTAATTCTAAATTGATATCTTTCTTTTTTAATTCTTTTATAATTTTTGCTACTGAACTAACTGCTTCTATGAATGGATCAAGTGTTTCAATCTGAGATCCAATGTGATAATCAATGCCAATTAGATCTATATATTCTGCTTCGTCAGCATATATAAAAGCATCCATCATATTTTTTAAATTTATACCAAATTTAGTTGACTCTAAGCCAGTAGAAATATATTCATGTGAACCTGGATCAATATTAGGATTTACTCTTATAGCAACTGGTGCTTTAATTTTTAGCTCTGATGCTATCTTTTTTATTCTTTCTAGCTCTGAAAATGACTCAACATTAATACAATATATACCTAGCTCAATTGATCTTTTTATATCTTTTTCCGATTTTCCAACACCTGAGTAAACAATTTTCTTAGGGTCCGCTCCTATTTTTATAACCCTATCTAACTCTCCCATTGAGACAATATCAAAACCTGAGCCTAGGCTTGATAATAATTTTAGAATACTTAAACTTGAATTTGCTTTTACAGAATAATAAATACTTTTTTTATCATCACTAAATACATCTCTTATTTCTTCAAAATTCCTAGATATTGATAAGTCAGAGTAAACAAAACAAGGAGTTCCAAATTTTTCAGCTATCTCTTTTACAGATATACTATCAATAGTATATATTCCATTTCTATGCTTTATATTCATTTACTTCAACTATGTTATTCGTTTCTTCCGGTAAATATAAATCCCCAGTCTGTCCACAGCCCTGTATTAAAATTAAAAAAACCGTATAAAGCAAAGTACGTAATGATTGGTTAATTTTTTTCATATTCCTTAATAATATTTTTTGCTTTTTCTATTTGCTTATTAACTTCTTCATACGAAGTTCCACCAGATGTTTTCTTACTTCTAACTGATCCCTCGATATTTAAAAAATCAAATATATCCTCTTCAATAACTGATGATACTGACTTGAAATCCTCGATAGATAGCTCATCTAAATCTTGTTTTTTGCTTACAGCGTGAGCAACAACTTTGCCTACAATTTCATGCGCATCTCTAAATGGAATTTCTTTTTTGACTAAATAGTCTGCAAAATCTGTTGCTGTTGAGTATCCCTTTTTAGCTGAAAATTTTGCAACTTTCTCATTTAATTTTAAGTTCTCAAGACAGATGTTCATTGCTTGAACACTAATCATTACTGTATCAACACAATTAAATAACGCAGGTTTATCTTCCTGATTATCTCTGTTGTATGCAAATGGTTGAGCTTTCATAATTGTTAAAATATTCATTAGCTGTCCATACACAGTTCCAGTTTTTCCTCTTATTAATTCAAGAACATCTGGATTTTTTTTCTGTGGCATTATTGAAGATCCTGTGCACACTTTGTCGTCGAGATCTACAAAGTTATACATTGTAGAAGCCCAGATTATAATTTCTTCTGAAAATCTAGATAGGTGGGACATTAATAAAGATGAATTACTAATGAATTCTATAATAAAATCTCTATCACTTACGCTATCTAAAGAATTGCTAGTGATGCCATCGAAATCAAGCAATTTTGCAACATATTCTCTATCAAGCTTATGTGATGACCCAGATAATGCACCTGCGCCAAGTGGAGAAATATTTACTCTTTTATAACTATCTATAAATCTAGACTTATCTCTTTCAAGCATAAAGAACCAAGCCATCATAATAAAACCAAAAGTTACTGGTTGCGCTACTTGCAAATGAGTAAATCCTGGGATAATACTTTTTGAGTATTTCTCTGCTAATTTGATAAGAGTTTTCTGTAAAACAACAATATTTTCATGTACATTTATAATTTCATTTCTTACGTATAATCTTATATCTGTAGCCACTTGGTCATTTCTTGATCTGCCAGTATGGATCTTTTTTGCAGTATCTCCTATCATTTCTATAAGTTCATGCTCAATGTGCATATGAATATCTTCCAATGAATCTCTCCAAGAAACTTTTCCACTTTCAATTTTTTCTTTAACCTTTTCTAAAGCAGTAAGAATTTCTTTAAGCTCAATATCACTTAATATACCTATAGAATTTAACATTTTAGAATGCGCAACTGACCCCTGAATATCGTACTCATAAAGTCTATTATCAAAGGCAATTGAAGATGTAAAGCTTTCAACAAACTTGTCTGTTTCCCCAGAAAATCTTCCCTGCCAAGGTTTTTTTGTATTCTTTGTCATTGTGAAATACTATCTATTATAATTACAATCAGTATAACATTAAGTTTACAATATGAACGAAAGTTTAATGCCAAAAATTATAAGAATTGCAACTAGAAAAAGCCCTTTAGCATTGTGGCAAGCAAGAAAAGTTAGCGAATTGCTCAAGAATATTGATAATTCGATACATATTGAATTAGTTAAAATAACCACTTCAGGCGATAAAATTTTAGATAAGCCACTATATGACATTGGCGGAAAATCATTGTTTTTAAAAGAGCTTGAGCAATCCTTGCTAGATAGTAATTGTGATATAGCGGTGCATTCTATGAAAGATATGCCTGCAATGCTTCACGACGACTTAATGATAAGTGCAGTTTTAGAGAGAGAGGATTCTAGAGATGTATTAATTTCTAAAGAATATAATTCCTTATCAGATTTCAAAGATGGTGCTTCAATAGGAACATCTAGTGTTAGAAGAATATGTAATTTAAAACACGATTACCCAAATATTAATATTATAGATATGAGAGGAAATGTAGATACGAGAATTAATAAAGTCTTTAACAACGAAGTAAATGGAATAATCTTAGCTGCTGCAGGATTAAAAAGGCTTGGATTACAAAATAAAATTACTGAATATTTAAATAAAAATGTGTGGGTTCCAGCAATAGGTCAAGGCGCTATAGGTATAGAATCAAGAAAAAATAATTCTATAGTAAATAATTTAATGATTAAATTAAATCATAAAAATACAGATTTATGTGTAGACGCAGAACGTCAAGTTAGTAAATTTTTCAACGCAAGCTGTAGCTCACCAATTGCAGCAAATGCAATAATAGATGGAGATAATATAATAGTGTCATCCATGGTTGGTAAATTTGATGGTAGCAAAAAAATTTACCATCAGGAAATAGGCTTATTAAAAGAATCAAAAAAAGTCGGTCTGAGTGTTGCAATAGGTTTGGAGAAGAAAGGAGCTAGGGAATTATTATAATATGCATATATTAATAACAAGACAAATAGAACAATCAAAGAAATTTTCATATCTTTTAAAGGAAAAAAATATTGAGAACTCCATATTTCCTGTAATACGAATAAAAAATATTCAAATCAAAAAAGAAGATGAAGAGAATTTTGAGAAATCAAATTTTGTAATATTCACAAGTCAGAACTCTGTGACATCACTTATGAAAAATTGGGAAGATATTAATTTTAATGGAAAAAAAATTGCTGCTATCGGAGAATCAACAAAAACAATACTAAATACTTTTAATATTAATGTAGACATAGTCCCAAAATTTAATTTTACAAGTGAATCTCTTTTAGAAGAAATTGTAGAAAATAATATTAATAATAAAAAAATTGTCATTATTAAAGGCTTAGAGGGAAGAAACTATCTACATAAACATTTATCAAGAAATAATACGGTACTTAACGACATAAATGTCTATGGGAGATATTTACCAGAAAATATTGATAAATTAACTCTAGATAATATGCCAAACTTCACACATGTTTGCATAACTAGTATAGAAATACTCAATAACTTTATAAAAATAAAAAATATTTTAGAGTTTACAATTTCTAGACATATTATTTTCATTTCAGGAAATGAAAGAATTAGTAAGAAAATAAAAGAAGAATTTCCTCATAATAATGTACTTATCTCAATAAATCCTACTAACAAGGAAATGTTAAAAACTATCTTAGAACTATAGATTTATGCTTTTCCAATTTCTATTTCTTCATTTATCCATCTTTTTGCTAATTTTTCAGAGGTTCTATTTGAAATACTTTCTGCACACTCCTTAGTATCTTTTATATATTTATAATCTCGAGTTATATTTGCAATTTTAAAATTTATATCACCTTTCTGTTTTTTCCCTAATATTTCTCCTGGACCTCTTATATCCAAGTCTTCCCTTGCAATATCAAAGCCATTACTGCATCTTCTTAAAATATCTATTCTACTTCTTGCGATTTCACTTAACCCTGATTTATATATTAATATACAGGTACTTTTTTTATTTCCTCTTCCTACTCTTCCTCTTAATTGATGAAGTTGTGATAGTCCCATTCTTTCTGAGTTCTCTATAATCATTACTGTGGCATTAGGAACATCTAGGCCAACTTCTATAATTGTAGTTGAAACCAAAAGATCAATTTTCTTATTTCTAAAATCACCCATAACTTTTTCTTTTTCTAACATTTTCATTCTTCCATGAATCAAGCCAATGTTAATATCTTTAAGCTCAGCGTCTAATTCTTCAAAAGTATTTATTGCTGCTTTACACTCAAGTACTTCTGATTCATTTATTAATGGGCAAACCCAGTAAACTTGATCTCCTTCTTTACATTTTATAATAATTCTTTTCATAATTTCACTTCTTCTGTCTTCTGGTAAAGCTATAGTATCGATGACTTGTCTACCCCTAGGCATTTCATTTATAACTGAATAATCTAAGTTTCCATATAAAGTCATTGCTAATGTTCTTGGAATAGGTGTGGCTGTTAAAATCAGTTGGTGAGGATAAGTAGAAGATTTTTTTCCTTTTGTTGATAATGTCATTCTTTGATGAACCCCAAATTTATGTTGTTCATCGATTATCACCAAAGCTAAATTAAAGAATTTAATTTGATTCTGAATTAACGCATGAGTTCCTATAATCAAATCTACATTTCCTAATCTTATATCTTCTATAATCATTTCTTTTTCTTTAGCTTTTATACCGCTATATAAAAGCGCAATATTAATATTAAATTCTTTAAGCATTAATTTTATACTTTGATAATGTTGTTCAGAAAGAATTTCTGTTGGTGCCATAAATGCAACTTGATAGCCATTACTAATAGCATGTAAAGCCGCAAATAATGCAACTAAGGTTTTTCCGGAACCAACATCTCCTTGAACTAGCCTCATCATTGGAGTTTTTTCTTGCATATCAGTAATAATTTCTTTCATTACTTCTGATTGTGATTTTGTTGGCTTAAATGGAAGATTATTAATTAATTTTTTTATAGGCTTATCATTATCATTTAGCTCAAAAGATAAAAGTCTTTTATTAAGAGCTCTTATTCTTTTAAATATTAGCTGGTGAGCCAAAAGCTCTTCAAAAACTAATCTCTTTTTATTTTCGTTATCAGAACTCGTAATTTCTTCATAACTAATATTTTTATTGGGATTATGAATATTCAAAAGCGCAGAATTTATATCTATGAGATTATATTTTTCTAAAATTTTTTTTGGTAATATTTCTGGAAAAAAAATTTCTCTGGACTTTAATAAGGATAAAGATTGTTTTATAAAGTTTCTTATTCTAAATTGATGAAGGCCATCTGTTATAGGATATATTGGTGTTAAATGTTGCTCCAATTCAGGAATATCAGTTTGATCAAAAAATTCACATTCAGGGTGAATCATTTCTTTTACTTTATTAGCTAATCTTAATTCCCCATAACATCTAACTTTTCTTCCTTCAGAAAAATTATTCATTTGGCTTTTATTAAAATAAAAAAATCTCAATTGTATAAATCCTGTGGAGTCAGATATTCTAACTAAGAACATTCTTTTTTTATAAAAAGTAATATTTGATTTTTCTACAATTCCTTCAACAAAATATTTATTACCTTCTTCTAAACCTGATATCTTAGATAGCTTGGTTTTATCCTGGTATCTTATTGGCAAATGAAATAATAAGTCCTCAACTGTTCTAACACCTATTTTATTTAATTTTATAAGTCCCTTTTCGCCTACTCCTTTAAGATCTAAAAGGTCAATACTCATATAATTTATTTTGCTAGTGCAATTGCATCTACTTCTATTAAAGAGCCTTTTGGAAGATCCTTAATACCAATCGCAGCTCTTGCTGGATAAGGTTTATTAAATATTTTTTCCATGCATTCATTTACTTTTGAAAAATTTTCTAAATTTGTTAAGTATACATTTAATTTGATTATGCCATCTAATGATGATGATGATGCCAATAAAACTTGATTAAGATTAGCAAAAACTTGCTCAATTTGTTGGTCTATATTTTCTGAAACTAAAGTCATCTTTTCAGGGTCTAATGGAATCTGACCAGAAAGATAAACTATTCCGTTAACATTAACTGCTTGTGAATAAGCTCCTATAGCAGCAGGTGCTTTTTCTGTATGTATATATTTTTTTGTCATTACCCAATTGTCCTCATTACTTTATTTATATTTTTAACTTTTTTAAGTTCTTTAATTAAATCTGCTAAATGCTTTCTATTCTTAACATCTATTGTAAAAACAAAAGATGCGTAGGGGTTTTGAACTTCGTCAAATTTAACATTTTCAATATTACATGAAAGGCGAGAGATTACACCAGCTACATTCGCTAAAACACCTCTCTGCTTTTCTGAAAAAACACGTATTTGTGTTTGAAACTCACCACTAACTTCGTCTGACCATTCTATAAAAATTCTATTTGACCTTGATTTTTTTATATTATGACAAACGGATCTATGGACTACGAACCCGTTGCCTGAAGAAGTGAGTCCTACAATATCGTCTCCTGGGATCGGTCTGCAACATTTTGCATAGTTTAAAACTAAACCTTCAGTCCCTTTAATGGCTATAAGTTCATTTGCTCTGGCACCAAGCAACTTTGACACAAAGCTATCATACTTTTCTTTAACAAAACTTTTTTTATTAGCAATCCTTTGAGCAGCTAAATGAGGGGAAATATTTCCAAGGCCTATTTCAATAAAGAAAATTTTCTCATCTTTTAAATTATATTCATTTAATAATCTTCTTATAGATTCATATGGGATTTCTGTAAATGACGTGCCGTAATCATTTAGAGCTTTATCAAGTATCCTTAACCCTAAATCTGAGGCCTGTTCTGCCTGCATATTTTTTAAATAACTTTTTATATTTGACCTAGCTTTTGCTGTTACAACAAACTCCAGCCAAGATGGATGAGGCTTCCCAAGTGGTGTTGTAATTATTTGTATAGTTTGGCCAGATGACAGTTTGGTGCTGAGTGGAACATCTAGATCATTAATCTTTGCTGCCGTACATTTGTTTCCTACGTCAGAGTGAACTGAATAGGCATAATCTATTACGCTACTTCGGTAAGGTAACTCTTTTATTTCCCCTTTTGGAGTAAATACATATATTTCATCTGGAAATAAATCAACTTTTATATTTTCAAGAAGATCAATGGAGTTAGAAGTATTTTGCTTCATTTCAATGATTTTCTGCAGCCAATCTCTCGCATATGCTTGAGCTGACGAATGCCCACCCGTTTTATATTGCCAATGCGAAGCAATTCCAGATTCCGCAAATTGATCCATTTCCTTGGTTCTTATTTGAATTTCTATTGGTATTGCATTTGGTCCAAATAAAACTGTATGAAGAGCTTGATATCCATTTGACTTTGGAATGGCTATATAATCTTTAAACTTACCTGGAACAGGCTTAAACAAATTATGACTTGCTCCAAAAACTCTATAACAGTCATCAATTTTTTCGGTAACTACTCGTAAACCATAAATATCATAAACAGCATTAAAGCTCAGCTTCTTTTTTTTCATTTTTTTGTAAATACTATATGGATTTTTTTGCCTAGCGTATATTTTTGCTTTTATATTTATATCGCCGAGTCTTTCCTGGATTTTGTCTTTTATATCTTCTAAAAATTTTATCTTATTACCTTTATGGTTCTCAACGGCTTTAACAATAATTTTATAACGTAATGGATTTATAGTTCTAAAAGAAATTTCTTCTAATTCTAGCCTTAGTTTATTCATTCCTAGTCTTAAAGCTATAGGAACATAAATTTCTAAGGTCTCTTTAGCAATTCTAATTTTTTTTTCTTTTGATAAACAATCTAAAGTTCGCATATTATGTAATCTATCAGCTAGCTTAACTAGAATAACTCTTAAATCATCAGACATGGCTAACATCATTTTACTAAAGTTTTCTGCCTGTGCCTCATCTCTCGAAAGAAATTTAATGTTTTTATCAATCTTACTAACACCATCTACAATGTTAGCTATTTCTAAGCCGAATCTTTTTTCAATATCTTCTTTTCCCGCTGCCGTGTCCTCAACAACATCATGCAAAATTGCAGCCGCAATACTTACTGCATCCATTTTCATTTCTGCAAGAATCGCTGCCACAGACAAAGGGTGATTTATGTATGCTTCGCCACTCTTACGAAGCTGCCCCTGATGACTTTCATTACTAAATGCATAAGCTTCTCTAATCAAGATAATATGATTTGTTTTTAGATATAACTTAGATTTTTTTAAGAGGTTATTTAGCGCGGGATTAGACGAACTTTGCTGATTCAAATTATTTGTTTTTAAATTTGAATTTTCAGCCATATCATATATCTATCCTTTTCAAAGTATTTCTGTATTTTCTGTGTCTGCTTTGGCCTCACTTTTATTTTCATCGGCCTCAGGTGCATTTTCAGATTTTGCTTCTATTTCATCTTGAGTTTCAGAAGTATCTGCATTTAATAGTTCGCCAATTTCGGCATCTATTTCTGTTTGCTCAAATAATCCCTCTTCCTCGTTAATAACTGGCTTTTCATCTAACATTTCTTCAGTAATATTACCTGCTGCTATTTCTCTCAATGCTAAAACAGTAGCCTTGTCATTATCCCACTCTAATGTTGGTTCTTTACCATTCATTATTTGTCTTGCTCTTTTGCTAGCAACTCTAACCAAATGAAATCTATTATTAACTTTTTCTAAACAATCTTCTACTGTGATTCTAGCCATCTGCATTACCTATTGTTCTATTAATATTATTATTTAATGATACTTTAAAAATTCTTATCTATCAAAGGTTCTTTCCTTACTTTCTCATCTACATCCATGTTAACGTCGAGCACATAAGCTAATAATTTTTTTTCAGCGAGCTCGAAATCATCGTTTTCTAATATATAGTCATAGTTTTTCGCTTTACTAAGTTCGATTCTTGCATTTTTCATTCTTTCTTGGATAACTTCCTCCTTATCTGTAGCTCTTTCTCTTAATCTTTTTTCAAGCACTTTCAATGATGGTGGCAGCACAAATATATTTCTTGATTGAGGCAATTGCTTCTTAACAGTTTCAGCTCCTTGATAATCTATTTCAAGTATAACTATTATATTTTTTTGTAATAACTGCACGACAGAATCTAAGACTGTTCCATAATAATTACTATGTACTTGGGCATATTCTATGTATTGCTCATTCTTAATTTTTAATTCAAAATCACTTTTTTTTACAAATATGTAATCAACTCCATCCACTTCCCCTGTTCTTGGATTTCTTGTGGTCTCAGAAATACTGACTGATATATTTTTATGTGAAGATATTTTTTTGATTAAGCTAGTTTTACCTGCTCCAGAAGGAGCTGAAACTACGCAAAGATTTTTGAAGATTTCGTCATTAAAGTTCATCATTTCTTAATATTTTTATAATTTTTATGTAATAAATATCGTTTAAATTACACGCATTAAAGATTCATAAATCCTCCTAATAATCTTTAATAAAATAATAAGTCTTATAATCATTTGTACTACTTATATAAATACCACTGCTAGCCACGGTGGTATTTTTTTTATTATATCTGTTATCTTAATTATTTGCTTAATAAAAAAAACCACCATTCATCCCTGAATAGTGGTCTTTTAAATCATTAGGAGATTAATGATTAAAACGCGTATTGAGCTCTAAGTTGGAAACTATCTAGATCTTCAGTTGTCCCACCTGGGTTCACTTCATTATCTAAACTAACTGTTGAGTAGTTCGCCATGAATTTGACTGTTTTAGTTACATACCAGTTTAAACCGATAACAGTTCTATCAACATCAACTTCGTTTGCTGCAGTTGTTCCTTCATCAGCATCATCAATTGAAATGTCTTCATAACGTAAAACTAATTCAACCGCACCATTCTTTCCTGCCGGTTTGATTTTATCAAACTTAGCACCTTTCCATTTATAGCCTCTTGTTTCACCGGTTAACACATATGAACCTTGAACATAAAAGCCGTCCCACTCAAAACCTTTAGTACCATCTTCTAGTTCTGTTTCATTGTCAAAGTATTCAGCTTGGAAAGACATTGGTCCTGCAACGTATGCTAATTCAACACCTAAGTTGGTAATATCACCAGCGGCTGCATCTGCCAAAGTTGTTTTATCACCTTGGTGAATGCCAAGTTGTAGCGCTACATTTGCTGCCTCACCTTTGTAATCAGCTATACCGTAAGATATACCGAAGTGACCAAATTGGTTTTTACCCATTTTTGGTGAGTAGTTAAGCCTTGCTGTTGTATGCCAAATCATATCATTATCATCGTCTGAATCGTTTTTATATGCATCAAAAAAAGATACCGCTCCAGAGAAACGACTTGCTTTATCGTAAAAACCTAATTTTATACCAGCACCGTCTCCTGGTTTACCAACTAAGTAGTTAACTTTTTCATTCATCGCATTTAAAAGACCTCTTTCAATTGTTGAGATCCATTTTGATGAAGTTCTTTGTTCCAGCATCATGTCAGCTTTAGTTTTACCAGCTGTAATATAAAATCCTTTTTTTGTATCATACTTTAAATAACCTTCATCCAGATTAGCTGAGTCTTTTTCAGAGTTAAAGTCATAAACTGCAACATAAGACCAATGCTTATTTACAGAACCTTTAATGTTGACCCTTGTTCTTCGCCATTCCATATCTGAAAATGATTTATTTTCAGTTTGATGTCCAGAATCCATAGAATCATAATCCATCATTAAACGTCCGCCAATTGAAAATTTTTGTTTTCCAGACTTAACTTTGATACCACCGCCAGATGTATTGATTGTTAAACCTGACTTTGATTTTGTTTTAACAACACCGCTTTTTTTACCAGAACTTTTTGACTTTTGAACTTGCTCAAGTGCTTGAATTTTCATTAAAGCATTTTGCAATTGTTCTTGCATTTCATAAAATTCGGATTCTGTAACAGAATAAGCAGGTTGAATCATAATAGCTACCATTGCAAATACAGGTAGTAATAATTTTGATTTCATACCCTTTCTCCTAAGAAAAATTAATTTTTATATGTATAATTATATGGTTAGTACCATACAAACTAGTGCACTTTAAACGTACGAGTGAGATATTATGCTCTCATTGTTACGGCAATCTTAATATTTTGTTAAATTTTTATGACATGCAATTTTCTTAATAAATTTGTCATATTAATATGGGATATTCCTATTCGCTTTAAAACAAAAAATATATATTACATATATAAATTTACCTTTACCGGAGATAACAAATGTTAAAAAAAATACTTGGACTAGCTCTTATAGTTGCAGTTACAGCTCCAACATCGTATGCAAGGGACCAAATTAATATTGTTGGATCATCAACAGTTTATCCTTTTGCTATCGTTGTAGCTGAAAAATTTGGGAAATCAACAGATTATAAAACACCTAAAATCGAATCTACTGGTTCTGGTGGTGGATTAAAACTTTTCTGTGCTGGTGTTGGAACACAGCATCCTGATTTTACAAATGCATCAAGAGCAATTAAAACAAAAGAAATTAAAAGATGTCGTAAAAATGGCGTTGGTGATATTACTGAAGTTAAAGTTGGATATGACGGAATCGTTATAGCAAATTCTAAATCAGCAGCACCTTACAAAATGACTCGCATGGATTTATATTTAGGCTTAGCTAAAGAAATTCCTAATCCTGACGGATCTGAATCATTTATTCCAAATCCTCATAAGACTTGGAAGGATGTTAACCCAGAACTTCCTGCTGCAAAAATTGAAGTTTTAGGCCCGCCTCCAACATCTGGTACTAGAGATGCTTTTTCTGAATTAGCTTTAGAAAAAGGTGGTTGTAAAAAATTTAAATGGATCAAAGCTTTAAAGAAAAAGAATAAGAAAGAATATAAATCAAAATGTCATACTGTTAGAGAAGATGGAGCATTTATCGAAGCTGGTGAAAACGATAACCTAATTGTTCAAAAATTAGTTTCTAACCCAAATGCATTAGGCATATTTGGTTTTAGTTTCTTGGAGCAAAACAGAGATAAAATACAAGGAACTGTGATGAATGGAGTTACACCAGATATGGCAAGTATATCATCAGGTGATTATCCTGTTTCAAGACCATTATTCTTTTATATTAAAAATGCTCATGTTGGAGCGGTACCTGGAATGATGGAATATGTTGAAATGTTCGTAAGTGATGCAGCGTCAGGTGATGGTGGCTATTTAAGCGAAAAAGGCTTAATACCTATGCCTTCTGCAGAGCGTACAAAGCTTAATCCAAAAGTTTTAGACTTATCCTTAATTGTTGGCGATAAATCTCCATCAAAAATGAAATAACTTAAACTTTATTTTTAATAAGCTTAAAGGAATGGGGTGATTATACACCCCATTTTTTATGTATAATAAAAGGATAGGAATCTTATCAATATGCAAATTTTTGAAAAATATCTTAGTGTTTGGGTAGGTTTATCAATAATATTAGGCTTATTTCTTGGTAATAACTTTAATACAACTTTTATAAATATTGCTGATCTAAATTATGCAAATATCAATTTAGTTATTGCCGTACTAATTTGGATCATGATTTATCCGATGATGCTTAGCATTGACTTTAAATGTATAAGAAAAATCTGGGAAAATCCAAATGGTCTTTACTTAACAATATTTATGAATTGGATTATAAAGCCTTTTAGTATGGCGGGTATAAGTATACTATTTTTTCATTATATTTTTAATGACTATGTAACGATTGAAGATGCTAATAGTTATATTGCAGGAATGATTTTGTTAGGTGTTGCCCCTTGTACCGCAATGGTTTTCATTTGGTCAAAACTTGTGAATGGAAATGCAAACTATACTTTACTTCAGGTTTCAATTAACGACTTAATCTTAATTCTAGCATTTCCAATAATTACAAAATTACTTCTAGGTATTACTGGTATAACAATTCCTTGGGACACTTTAATTGGTTCTGTTGTTTTGTATATTATTATTCCCTTGTTTATAGCAATGATAACTAGGTATATTTTTTTAGATAATCAAGAAGATAAAATAAATAAACTTACTGAAAACTTAAAACCATTTTCTATCATGGGACTACTAATTACAGTAATTATTTTATTTGGTCTGCAGGCAGATAAGATTAACGACAAACCTTTTGTCATCTTATTAATATCTATCCCACTAATAATTCAAACTATTGGTATTTTTGCAATTACTTATTTTCTAGCATTTAAACTATCTATTCCTTATAATGTAGCAGCTCCAGCAGCCCTAATTGGAACATCAAATTTTTTTGAATTAGCGGTAGCTGTTGCAATAAGTCTATTTGGATTAGACTCTGGGGCAGCACTGGCAACTGTTGTAGGTGTACTTGTAGAGGTGCCCATAATGTTACTGCTTGTAAACTATGCAAATAGAACAAAGCATTATTTTAAGGAAAATATTGATGGAATTGATTAAAAAAACAGATAATTACACTATCTATAAAAAAAGGTCAGGTAGGTATGCTGTTCAAAATAAAGATAAAAAATATTTAACAGAAAAAGAAAAAGTAGAGATCTTATTGACAGAGAAGCTTATAAAGATATCTCCAAGTAAAAAACCTGTTGAAGAAGCACCTG
>ERZ802830.62-NODE-62-length-90264-cov-12.2186_pt1 | contig 90264 bp, 114 predicted proteins | sample MGYA00345654_ERZ802830 | MGnify/ENA primary metagenome ERZ802830 (study PRJEB30503, sample SAMEA104212375) | marine metagenome | biome: Westerlies Biome; feature: [SRF] surface water layer (ENVO:00010504) within the epipelagic zone...; material: water...
ATACATTATCAATATCTCTAGTCGTGCAGCTCAACCAAACATATCAAAAGGTTATGAGTATGCAAGTGAGAAAGCACAACTCAATCACCTTGCAAACAATCTATCTTACAACTCTAAGAAGAGATACAAAATGACTACAATCAATTTGGGTCTTCTTAATGACGAGAATCTACCTAGTGTTAAACACCAAGATGTTGCTGGACTTATCTATAAACTAATTACTGCATATCCCGAGTATGAAATAACAGACGTGACACTACAAGCACATGCAAACTACCAAAGTGTTCAGAGTGATAAAGAATCAATCAGAGACATGGAAAGATTTACTAAATAATACTATGAGTATAGAATACAACGATTTTGGTTTTACTGCAATGGACGCTGACGAACTTGCGTCAGTTGACACTAAGATAATAGAAAAGACCACAACTGCAACTGAAGTTATCAAAAATCTTGACAACTTTATTAGACCACTCCTTGAGAATCTTGCAAAGGATTCAGACAAGGAATACATCTACTGGCCTAACAGGATTGAGATTATCAATAAGAAGATTGCAGAATTAGATGAAATTCAAAAAACCCTCTAGTCAATAGAGAAGTTTTTTGTTATAATATAATATACATTAATTTAAATTAGACGTTCAATTAAGATTGTCTATAGTAAATAAAGGAGAAAATTATGCTTATACAAGTAGGCGACTTACCAGTTGCAGATACGTCAATCTTTCCCGAGATTGATTTACCACCCTCACTCGAACGCCTTAGACCTAATGTTGAGATTAAGTATCTCACATTCACTGGGAAGAAAAGAGATATTTATATTGACGAAAAGGAAAACTCTATCAGAGAGAATGACCATTCAGAAAATACTGAATCAATCGAGTCACTAAAGAATTCATTTCAAGGGGGAATTCAAACCACATGTCAATTACCATGTGTCACAAAATCAAATAGAAAACAGTTCGATTTTGAACTAGTGTTTGGTTATGGTAGAACTAATTCACTTGCAACACTAACGAGTGAATATTACTTCTATACTATTCCAAACCTATCTTCGTTTGAGAGACAAACACTTCAGTGTTATGAGAATAGGAAACTTCCTAAAACAGATAACAAAGAAGTTGAAGTTGCAAATTATATTACTAGAGGAATCCACTCGGGTAATGTATTGAATACTGAAAGTGCAATTAGAAAATCAGTAAAAGAAGTTGAACCACATAAAGGTAAAGCTTCCATTGAGTCTATTGTTAACTTAGTTATGCAAGATAACGGAATTGTTAATACATTCAGAAAAATAAATGAACACCACTTTGAGAACTGGGTGCAAGACCATTCTAAAGAAGAACTACACCTTGGGTATGATTTAATAACTGAAACCTATGGTTGGTTAGTGGGTGAAGGTTATGAAACTAGAATGATATGGAAAGCACTCAGACGTTGGGTTGAAGAAGGTAAAACTTCCAATTTTATTTTGCACCACAACAAGCCTGGGATTAACTCTTCGTTTGCAGATAAAAGAAAAACAAGAAAGGAGTTCCTTTTAAAAGAACTTGCAATTGCAGAGAAATTATTAGGTAGACCTTGGACTGATGTTATTAGTATCAAAGGATTTGTTCCACAAGATAGAGAGTCAGAAAGAAATGGAACTCTATCTCCAAAAGAATTAATTGCATTTTAGGGTTGACTATGACTCTCAGTTTTTAGTATACTAGTAGTATAGAAAGTTAAAGGAGAAACACTATGAATATAGAACAAGCAAAACTAATTGCACAACAAACAGATGGTAAGTTATCAGCAGATGATGTTATGAATCTTGCAACTTATGGAACAACTAATGCTCAAGATATGAATCCTTTTCAAGGTGAATTGGATTTAGATGAGAACATATGTGTCTGTGGTGAAAAGAATTGTCCCGATGCATATGCACACACAACGAGTGGATATTAATATGTCAATCTATACTAGAAACGAAGAGAAGATTGTGCGTATGGGTAGAAATCTCATAACACTTGCAGAGAAGAATGAACTATTCCCTAAGAATGATGAGTTATGGAATGCAGCTGTGACTGCTGGAAATAAACTGGTCACTATTGGAACTACATGGACTAGGTTCAAAGACTTCTCAGATTTAAACGATAAGGAAACAGAAGCTGTTTACACTTACTTAGATGAGTATGGTATAGACCACCCTTCTATTCCTATCGATATTTAATAGGGAGATAATATGGAAATTGGATTTTTAGGTGGAACCTTACTATGTATCATTATGCTTAGTATGGTATTTGTAGGATTACACATCAACAAACCCTTCCCATGGGAGAAAAAAGATAAGTAAAAAACTTGACAATGGGTGTCACTTTTTGTTATACTATGTATATAATGAAAAAACAAGGAGATAATATGAAACTTTCAGAATTAGTAAACGAAGTAAATCAAGAACAAGAGTTATCACAACTATGTGACAAACTGGTTGCAGACTTAACTGAGGAACACTTGAGACAATACCCAACTCTTACCGAGTATTCTTATGAGTATAAAGTGTCTCGTAAATATATCAAAGTCATTATGAACAGTGGAAACCAACGTTCAGTTTGGGGTTTCATTAACAAAGCAGATTGGACTAAATCAAGTGGAATCACATTCAAATGTGGTGACGTATTAATGTCTGCTGGTTGGAATACACCAGCGTTGAATGCACCAAGGGGAAACCTTTTCGATGGATACCAAATTACTGGTATGAGAAAATACGGCCCCGATTATTTAAGATAGGAGAAAATTATGATAATTAAAGATTACGAAGTTTGTTCCCCCGATATGTGTTCGGGTGGGACTTCCCTTAAGGGATATAAAACTACAACCTACGACAGGTTAGTCGCAGTGTTGGGGCCTCCAACGTTTACTAGTGCAGACCCATATGACAAAGTGTCATGTGAGTGGGTCATTGATGCAAAGTATTATGATGCAAACAATGTTGACGAGATTGATTATGACGACTGGGAATATGAAACAGTCACTATCTATGCATGGAAGTATGGGTATGTCCCTCTAGAAGAATGTCAATGGAATATTGGTGGAACTTCTTACAATGCAACAGAGGTTGTTGACATGATTGTTGATAACTATAATCGTAATGGTGAGAACTGGAACGGACAAAGGGAAGTTGCATAATGTATAATCAAAATGATATGATGAATGCCTTTATGATGGGAATGTTATTTGGGTTTCTCTTATCATTAATTTTGTTTACTTTATAGGAGTTATTATGAAAGAACAACAAGAATTTAAAATGAGATACTACTATCTTTTACTAGGTGCATTTTTAGGTTTCCTAACTGGTGCATTATCAATGAAGATAGAAGCTTCAGATGCAAACAATGAGATATTTTGTCTTGCACAAAACATTTATTTTGAAGCAGGTAATCAACCACTCGCAGGTAAGATTGCAGTGTCACAAGTAGTGTTGAATAGGACTCAACACCCTAACTACCCAACAACTGTATGTGGTGTTATCTATCAAGCAAAATGGAAAACAAACTGGAAAGGTAATGAAGTTCCTATAAGGAATAAGTGTCAGTTCAGTTGGTTTTGTGATGGTAAGTCAGACGACCCAGTGGATAGTCCAACGTGGATATCTTCACTTAACATTGCAAGGAACGTAGTGCAAGGTGCATATGGAGATATCACTGAAGGTGCAACACACTACCATAGTGTATACGTTAATCCATATTGGGCAGACTCATTGAATGAGACTGTAGTTATTAATGAACATATCTTTTACAAATAATATGAGTCAACCACAATCACAACAAAGACCAGTAGATAAAGAACTGGAGAAAAAGAAAAAAGAACAAGCACAGGATAGACGTAATGGGTAAAAGAAAAATGGTATCAACACTAACACATACAACTAGAGAAGTTGCAATAGACTTTTTAAGATGGAAAGAAGAACAAAAAAACAAATCAATGATAGGACACAATGGTTGTCCATATGATGATAACGAAGGAGAAATAAATGCCGACAAAAGAACAATTCGATAGAGTAGAAAAATTAATTTGGGGATTATATATTTTTATCCCTTTAGCTTTCATATTAGGTTTATGACAGAAAATTCTAAAAGATGGCAAGAATCATCTACTGGTTGGGTTGATACTATGACCAAATCAAAAGAGAATAAAGAAGAATACCAAGAGTATTTAAAGATAACAGAAAATCCAGTTCCTTATAGGGATTGGTTAAGAGACATAAAGGAGTAATGTATGTATGATAAAAAAGAAAATGCACAACTCTCAAGACGAGAGAGAGTATTGTTAAATCCATTAGAGGCAAGTCAGAAGAGTGACAGTCCTTTTAGGAAGTCTTTAAAAGAGACTAACTATGTTATGAATGGAGTGCAACATGTCTACAAATTTCCAAATGGTTATGGTGCCTCGATAGTTAAACATGACGGAAGTTATGGTGGTAAAAGTGGTTTATGGGAATTAGCGGTTCTCGAAGGAGAAGAGTTGTGTTATACTAGTGGTATAACTGAAGATGTTATTGGACACTTGACATGGGAAAGTGTTGAAGAGTTCTTATTAAAGATTAAACAATTATGAATTTATTTTATTTACATGAAGACCCTTGGAGGTCTGCCGAATTACATTGTGATAAACACGTAGTCAAAATGATTATTGAGTATGCACAAATGTTATCCACTGCACATAGAATGTTGGACGGAAACCAATATACAGATTCTTCTAGTGGACGTAGAATCCAAAGGTGGGAACTGGAAAATACTAATATGGACGAAGTTCTATATAAAGCTTCTCATATCAATCACCCTTCTACACGTTGGGTCAGAGAAAATGCAGTTCAGTATCAGTATGCATACGATATGTTTACTGCACTATGTGATGAATATACTTATCGTTATGAAAAGACACACTTAACTGATAGCAAACTAAGGGGTCTACTCAATAGATTACCACATAACATAACACTTGGGGAATGGTCGGAACCACCTCAGTGTATGCCTGATGACGTTAAGTCAGAATCGACACTTAATGCATACCATAAATACTATGCAATCTACAAAAAAGAATTTGCAAAGTGGACAGACAGACCAGTTCCAAAATTTATGAGTATAGTATGAGAGTGTTAGTTGAGAATTATGGTGATATTAGAATCTTTTCAGATAGACCATTCGGTTATAAAAGATATCACGTTCAATGGGAAGACAGAACTGAATCAATGTTCAGTGGTATTTGGTATTCCGAAAAGAAAGTTATTGCGATTGTAGAAAAATACATTCAAGATAAAAACATATAATGCCTACTTACACATTCCAAAATTTAGAAACAGATTGTATCGAAGAGAGAATTATGTCTTACACTAAGTTAGACCAATTCAAAGAAGACAATCCACACCTCAAACAAGTTATCCTCACTGCACCCGATACAGTTGGTGGACATGGGGATAGAGTTAAAACCGACAGTGGTTTTCAAGAAGTAATGTCTAAGATTGCTTCTAACAATATCGACACACCATTAGGTGAAAAGTATCATAGGAAGTCTACAAAAGAAGTTCAGACTAGAGATACTATCAAAAAACATATTGACATACAGTCAAGAAAGAAGTAAAATAGATACATGACACAATTAAAAACAACTTTAGTAGATTTAGCAGACTTAGAGTTATTAGATTTAAAAACAACAAACAAAGATGGTAAGAGATACTACACCGATACAAACGAAAGTTTCTACTACCCAAGTGTCACGAGTGTCACTGGTCTACTATCACGTGACCATATCAAGTTATGGAGAAAACGTGTAGGTGAAGAGACTGCAAACAAGATTACTGCACAAGCAACTAAACGTGGAACCAACTTCCATTTATTAGTAGAAGATTATTTAAGAAAAGAAAAACCATTTATAGAGTTTGACAACGTTCTACAGGAAGGAATGTTTAAAGCTATGCAACCAGTATTAGACGAGGTCATACCAATTGCACTTGAAGCACCACTCTATTCAAACGTATTACAAATGGCTGGACGTGTAGATTGTGTTGGAATATTCAACGACCAGTTAAGTATCATAGACTTTAAAACCAGTGCAAAATATAAAGAAGATTATATGGCAGAAAGTTGGTTTATCCAAATGACTGCATATGCAATAATGGTTGAAGAACTTACAGGTCAAGCAATCGAAGAGATTACTGCACTAGTAGCTATCGAAGGACATAACTCCTTTCAGATATTTTCTGCAGACCCAAATGACTATGTTGATAAACTAAACGACTTACGAGTCAGATATAAAAACGTATACGGAGTATAATATGACAGAATTTAAATTAAAACAAGATTGGAACTTTAATAAAATGATTTTCAAAGGTGATGAATGGGTGCATAGTCAAGCATATGATAATGCATACGATTCAATGTTAGAGTATCTTGAAATCGGAGATGAATCAGAATTAACATCAGAATTAATTGACGAAGCACAACATTTACTTGATTACTTAGAACAAGAATTAAGTGTAGACCAATCTAGTCCAACTTTTTATGGATACTACAGAGTTGTGCAAGATTGGATTGAAAATGCTGAAGGAGCATCAATATGATTACACGTAAAGAATTTTCAGAACAAGTAGAACGTTTAATAGTCAGAGGAAGGGGTGCAGATATCATGTCTGCAATTGTAAAAGTTTGTGAACTAAACAATGTAGAACCCGAGTCTGCAAAGAGATTATTATCAACACCTCTTAAAGAGAAACTAGAAGCAGAAGCAGCTGGTCTCAATTTAATTAATAGAGGTAAGAACCCTAAAGGAACAATATCCAGTTTCTTTTCAGATTAATAGGAGTTATTATGAAAAAAGGTGATATAGTAGCAGTAGTTGCTACAAGTGGTGAGTATGTTGGTGAGTTGGTTTCTAGTAAACCAGTGACACTTGCAAACCCCAAAATGATTGTTAACACACCCGAAGGAGGAATGGGTTTCTCTAAAGGTGTTGCAGTGACAGGTGAAGTGAATCCAACTGAAATGATTTTCGGTTCATACGTCTTTATTGCTAAGTGTAATAAAGAAGTGTCAGAAGCACACATAACTGCAGTAAGTGGTATCGAAATTCCAAAGGAAAAGAAGATAATAACTTAATGACAAGTCGTGAAGGATATGATGCATACACTCTTTATCTTGGAATAAAATTACATTTCCATTCTAAAGATTATGACTTTATCAAATATAATGGTAAAGTCAAAAGTGATATAAACTCATTTCTTAAACGGAAGGACAAATACCATTTTGGTAAATTGTTCAAAACCCACAAACAAGAATTGCAAGACTTTTACATTGCAAACTTGTCTCTGAAAGACTTATGGGCGGGAGACTTACTTGATAACGAGTGTGTCAAAGTCTATAAGGACTGGAAGAATAGAAATCAGAAACTAACGTATCTTTTTGAAACGGAAGTTGCTGATTTACTTCGTAAGAGGAGTATTAATAAAGTGTTAGAAGTGAAGAACGGACAACACCCTATACTTTTAAAAGAGTTCTTAGGTAAAAAGATATCCCTCGAAACGATGTGTATTTTAGATGAAATCATTGGTTATACTAATGATTGGGAACGATTGATTTCAGAAAATTTAGTCTATCCCGATATACAGAATAAGATAAACAAATACAAATCTTTTGTATCTGTAGACATTAAGAAGTATAAAGAGGTATTGATTGAGTTGTGTCAATAGATTCTAAGAAACACTAAATACGAATGTCGATTAAAAACCCTCTTGTATTCTTATACGAAAGGGTGTATAATAGACATATACAATGCTAATAAAATGTTAATACAATAGGAGAATACAATGTCAACATCATTAGATAAACTAAGAGCAGCCATGGAAACGGCTTCACCTTCAGAAGGTGCTAAAAAATCCTACTCAGACGACACTATGTGGAAACCCGAACTAGATAAAACTGGTAATGGTTATGCCGTGGTTCGTTTCTTACCTACTCCCGATGGAGAAGAGATGCCTTGGGTATCATACTTCGACCACGGGTTCCAAGGGCCAGGTGGTTGGTATATTGAGAAGTCTTTAACGACTCTTAATAAACAAGACCCTGTCTCTGAATACAATTCAACGTTGTGGAATACAGGTATCGAAGCAAATAAAGAGATTGCACGTAAACAAAAAAGACGTTTACATTATGTGTCAAATGTCTATGTTGTTTCAGACCCTAAAAATCCCGACAATGAAGGTAAAGTCTTTAAATACAGATTTGGTAAAAAAATCTTTGAACAACTCAAAGAAGCTATCTCACCTGCGTTTGATGACGAAGCTCCAATCAATCCTTTTGATTTGAGAGGAGAAGGTGCAAACTTTAAAATCAAAATCAGAAAAGTAGACGGATACTGGAACTATGATAAATCAGAGTTCGAAAATCCTTCACCACTTTTTGATGATGAAAATAAGTTGAATGAGATAAATAATTCAACATATTCTTTATCAGATGTAATTGCACCTAGTGAGTTCAAGTCTTATGACGAACTAAAAGAGAAACTCGATAGAGTTCTCGGACTCACTGGAAGTGTATCAACTGCTACTGCAGAAAGTGTTGCAGAAGACCTAGACGAAGTGCCTTGGTCAAATGTAAACACTGAAACTGTTGCAGAGGAACCTGTAATCGCATCAGCTGAATCTTCACCACCAGTGGAAGAAGATGACGCGATGGATTACTTTAAGAAATTAGCTTCTGATAGTTAATTTCTAAACTGGGGTAGTCGTTTAATTCATTATGAATAACACTGAAAGGACGACTACAACACTAAGGTCGTGGACATGGGGATACTTAGTAAGGGAAAGGTCAATAGCATATAGCGGATTGGTCGGTGAAGAACGGGTTGCTGTAAGGCGTGGGGTGACTTCACACTATTTAAGATTATTATGAAAAGTGAATATTATAAAAACATTCTACCATGGAATGAAAACGAAAGGGTTATTGACCAGTTTGGTTGGAACCCTCAGTCGGTTATAACACCTACTAAATCATCTAAGAACAATTGGGACGATGCATACTTAACTGCATACGAAGAAAAGAGAGGAGTTTGTCCTCGTCTTCCTAATGGTTTAATGATGTCAGAGTTTCATGCTGGTTTATGTGAGAACATTGTTCAATACTGGTCTATGGTTGGTGATACAATCGTTGACCCTTTTGCTGGAAGAATGACACGTGCATTTGTGTCTGCTTCATTAGGAAGAGATTATGTTGGTTATGATGTATCTTATGAAACAGTAAGTAAAGTTAGAGAGGAAATGGGAAGACATTCCTTTGACGGATACTATGATATTATAGAGAGTGACGGGTGTGAAATGTCTCATACAGATGATGAGAGTGCAAACCTAGTTATGACTTGTCCACCATATGGTGATATTGAAAGATACGAAAGTGCAGAAGGTCAATTATCCGACCTACGAAAGTATGAAGACTTTTGTGAAAGGATACAAGTTTGTGGAAACAACATAGAGAGAGTTTTAAAACCAGGCGGATTTTGTGTTTGGGTATGTGGTGATTGGAGAAAGGACGGAAAGTATATCCCGTTTCATTCCGATACCATAAATATGTTCACTAAGTCGGGTCTGAAATTACATGACATAATTGTAATGAAGAACGACACTATATTTGCAGCCTTACAAGCAGGTAAGTGTGCAAGTAAAAGATACACTGCAAAGGTTCATGAATTTGTCCTAGTGTTTCGTAAAGAAGGAGAACTAGAATATAGTTCAGATAAAATTAAAAATAGAGAGGAATCCTTAGAACAGTTTTTCAAATAATATGCCAAGTGTTAAACCAAGAATAAATCCAAAGAATAGAATGGAAGAACCATTCGATAAAGTGTTAAGACGTTTTAAAAAAGAATGTGAGAAGAAAGGTATAGTGCAAGAGTGTAGAGATAGAAAGTATCACGAAAAACCTAACGACACTAGGAATCAAAAGAACCAAGAGTTAAAAAGAAGAAAGAAACTCAATAAGAAAAAAGCATTATTAGAACAGAATCGTAGAGTTAGAGGAGTTAGGTGAGAACAAAAAGAGAGAAACGAATCATAAGACAATTTCTTATCTCTGCAGTTATAGGGATATTAGGATTGATTGGTGCAATCTATATCTATTTAAATTTTCAACCACCATTGACTACACCTAAAGATTATATTGATTCACCTATACAGGAAACAACAGAAAGACTTACATGAACTGGCACGGAGGAAAAGGTTCCAAAAGAAGGAACTCAGACGATAAACTCTACTCAGATAACTGGGAGGAAGTCTTTGGCAAACCTAAACCCAAAGTCTCTGTTCGTAAAGAGACACCTACCCATGGACTTACTCAAGTTCATAAAGATAAAACGAAATTAATCCCTCGTAAAGAGAAGTATAAAACTATTTAATTACCAAGCTGGAACTGGAGATAACTTACTTTGTGTAGGTTCGTCATTAGAAGTCTTAGGTGCATTAATATTGTTATAAGTTTGTCCACTATTATTGTTAGTGACATTCGACATAACATTTGAATTGGTTGTTGTGGTTCCACTTGCAGAGTAAGATTCCATTCTTTGACCTTTGATATTATTACCAGTGTTTGGATTTCCAGCTGCAGTTATTTGTGCTTCAGTATATAAGCCAGGATACTTAGCATTGTGTTCCATCATTCTTTGTTGAAGTTTATTGTATCTTTCTCTTTCTACAATTAACTCGTTAGCAACCTCAGACATTTCCATAGACATTGCAGAACCCGACGCAGGTTCAACATATTTTGGGTCATTCTTAGACATTGCACCTTCTTTTTTCACAAGTTTCTCTTCAGACTGTTCCATTTGTCCTTCGATTCTTTCTTGTTCGGTGGTTCCCATAACTTTACCAGCAAGACCTTTCATCTTTTCATACCAAGACAATTCTTTAGGGACACCTTTGTCAAGTCTAATCATTGCTTCTGTTAGTGTGTCTATTGCTTCTGAGAAATTATTGAGGTTCTTGGTTGAAGGTTTTAAATTCTTAAACATAGAAATTACATTACCAACACTACCTAAGTTTTTGAATGCTTCACCTAAGTCAAGTAGAGGTTTCATATTTACATCTTCTAAACCTTTTGCAAACTCAGTGACCTTTTCCATTGGTGATTTTGCACCAAATAAACTTCCCAAACCTTCTAGTAAACTTCCTATAAGACTACCACCAGTCATTGCTACTAGACCAGCACCGATTGCAGCTAATCCAGCACCGACTGCTATGAGGTTTAATCCGTCAACTTGACTTAACTGCATTATGTCTGGCACAAAATTTCCGAATGCAGTAGCAGCTAAGTCAGCTGCATATGCGAATGGAATTAAAGCTGCACCTAGTAAACCGATTGCAAGAGCTCCCATTGCAATTAGTGGAACAAAACCACCTAGTATTGCAGCTGAGACACCTAGTGTTATTAATGCAGCTGCAAGAACACCTATTGTTCCCAGTCCAACGTCTTTCATTAAGTTAAGTGAAAATGCAAGTGGAACCATTGCAGCTCCAAGTGCTAAAATAGCTAATGCACCTTTTAACATTGCACCTGTTGACCTTCTTAACATTTTTGCAAGTAGAACTAATCCAGTCATTGCAATTAGACCTTTACCCATTTGTTTAAAGTCTACACCATTAAATTGTTTTAATCCTATTGCAAGTAATCCTACTGAACCTGCTAATACTGCCATAGAGACTGCACCCTTAAGAACTTTAGTATCTCCAAACTTCTTAACACCTTCTGCAATACTTTTAAAGAATCCACCACTCTTACTTCCTTTAGAAGGTATGATTGATTTATCTGCAGTTGAAGGTAATGCCTTTGCAATTGCACTCTCTTTTTCACCTTTCTTATTACCAAGTATACCACCCAGCATTCCTCCTTTCTTATCACCTGAATCAGATTTATCTCCTCTACTAAAGACACTAGTGACACCTTCAAGTGCAGGCCCGAACTTCTCTTTGAATTTTTTTACAGGATTCTGTAATGCATCTCCGATACCCTTCATTACGTCACCGAATGCATTTATCTTTTTAGTGAAGGTATCTGCCATTCCTAATAAGTCGATACCTATTAGTTCGTCTAGTCCTTCACTGAACTTAGTCATTCCTTCGTAGTCAGTTGCTTTCTCTAAACCTTTTTGATACTCTGCAGTGGTTGATTCTAATGCGGCACTTCTTACTTCTAAAGTCTCTTTTTCTTGGTCTATCTCTCTTTGAATCGCTGCAGTGATTTCTTTTTCTTTTTTCTCTCTTAATTCTTCAACTCTTTTAATCTCTGCCATGGTGTCATTTAATACGGCACCTTGAACAGTTTTAGAACGAGCCTCTAACTCTGCAAGTTCTGTATCTAATTGACCGAGAACATTATTTTTCTTAAGTGATTTTTCTATTCTTGCTTGTCTAGCGTCCTCAAGTTCTGAAATTTTATCTTGAGTTTCATTGAATTCTATTTGTGCATTTCTCATTCCATCGAAATCGAAAGTTTGCATTACACCATCAATCTCTTGTGAAAAATTACTTTGTAATGTTTTGAGTTCTTTAGGGTCAAGTGCATCTTGACCTTCTTTCATGTATTTGTCGACAAGACCAGTTAATCCTTTTAACTTCTTAGTTGCTAATGCACCCTTAAAGGTGTCTTTACTAGACGCTCTAAAGTCTGCAGTAATTTTTGCAATCTGAGGGGAAGCTTCTTCTAGACTATTAATAATCTTTTGAAATCCAGGCTTTAACTCTTTGTTAACGTCCTGTATTTCTTTTGCAAATTCCTGTCTCTGTTGCTCTATAGTTTTGTCAGCCATTTACGTTATGTCCTATTTACCACCAAATGCTTTACCAGCTTCACTGATACCGAATGCACCAAGTGTCACTACAACAAATGATGTGTAGATTGTTTCTGAAACTTTTAAATCCATATCATATAATAATGCAGTTAGTAGGTCTGTTATACCAAACACTACCATTAAAAAGAAAGATATAAAACCTATAATAGATTTCTCATTTATGTCATTGTCATCTAAAAACAAATCCATTACTTTTCTTTTAGGGGGTTCTAATCCAGCACGTGCTTTCTTAGCTTCCTCTTGCATTTCTTTGATATTGTCTTCTTGTTCATCGAGTTTATCGATAAGTGCCATGTATTTCTCTAAGGAAATCTCTACTTCATTAGTTGACTTATCTTTTTCTTTGTCACCCATAATACTATCCTTCTTGATTATCTACGAGACTTTGCGTTCTCCGCCTGTTGTCTCTGTTTTTCTTCTTCAAGATGTTGCATGAGAAGTTTAATGTAAATTTCTCTTTCCCAAGGAATCATATTATCTAATTCAGTTAATGAATACTTGTGGTGTTGCATTAACTGAAAGTTAGTGTTATAATGATTGAACACACTTTCATGAGAAAGAGCTATTAAAAAAAATTCTGTATTCCTTCTAGCTTCGTCTTGTTCTCTTCACCACAGGCTTTGCATTTCCATTCTACTGTTGCATTAAGTTTTGGTAGTTTATCATACCAATCACCTAACACTTCTAGTTGAGGGAAAGTCAATGATTCTACAAATTCATTTATCTCAACACGAGTTAAATCTGCACCTTCATAAACCTGTTCTTCATCAAATATGTTTACTATAGATTCTTTAATTAGTTCTACCGACTGATTGGACTCGTCAAGGTCTTGTATTTTCTCGACATGTTCAACTGTTGGGACACTAAGTGTTAAACCCACTTTGTCAGTAATCATGACTTCTTTTGCTTCGGGAACTTCTCCATCTACTTGTATCTTGTCGAGATGTAGGACATAATCCTCTGTCTCTGAACATTCAGGATTTCCACAAGGGAACATTAATTTTGATGTTTCCCCTACAGAGACTTTCCTAACTTGAATGAATAACCATTCTAAGTCTGTAGTTGGTAAGTTCTCAACAACAATTTTGTCATTGGTCACTGCTTGCAATAATTTTTTAACGGATTGCATAGTCCGTTTTGCATCGTCACCTTCCTTAGCTTGAACTAAGATATTCTGTTCTTTAACTAGAAATGGTCTGTATTCTATTGTTTGACCACTTATAGGAAGAACTGTCGTATATGTCGGTGTTGCCTGTATAGGTAATGCCATTATATTTTCCTCACTTAATAATAATTACTAACCACCCCCACCAAAACCACGGATTGTTCGTCCTAGGTTCCCAGCACGGGTAAGTTGTGTTTCTGCAGAACTTAACTTAGTTAAGTATTCTCCAGCTTTTGGACTAAACCTTGAAGCAACTTTGAGAGTATCAAGTGTTGCATCTAATAGTCCACGTCCTGTATTTATACCACTAGAACTACTTGCATTATTAGTCATTGGTTCTATAACTCGTGGTTCGTCTGTATTTTCAGGATACGAGACAATAAAATCTGAATATGCCATATCTACTGAAAATTTCATTAATGGTTCTTGACTATCTGCATCTAAAGACATTTCATTATAACTTAGAGGATATGCATTAAAGAATTCATATCTCATAGCAGGAGAACCACTTATTCTTAATTGTTCTATTTGTATTTGTCCAGCATATTCTTCGTAATATTTCATAACTGGTTGACGTAGTGTTCCTTGTGTTCTTCCGTCTGCAGATTTAGATAATTCTGCTTCATATATTGATTGTTGCCATTGTTCAAAAACGATTCTATCTAAGAAACCACTGGTGCATACAAACTCTAAAGTAATAGAATCTCCATAGTCTATTGTCCCATCAGGGATTTCTCTACTACCCGACCAACCTGTATCTTCAGAGTTTGTTCCTAATGATATTCCAGGCAAGGTTGCAGACACACACCTAAAACTATGACCCTTGTCTAGTTTACCAAATGGTGAGTTTGTAATTTCTACATTGAATCTGTTGGCTCTTGCACCTTGGTCAAAGTGTGATAGTAATTGATTTATTTCTGTCATGTAAATTTCCTTCTACTTTCTGAATACACTGTATTGGCATTCACTGTAAATTTTTGCATCGGCAACATTGCAACCAGTTCCCAATATTGAGAGGGGACTAAACTAAATTGACTTCTGATTTGACTGTAGAGATACTCTTTTAAACAAGGTCTAAAGTATTTCAATCGAGATACAGATTTTAACAAATCGTAAGTCATTCTAAACCTCGTAGATTCGTCCATGTTTGTGTTGTTTAAATACTCAAACATTTCGTTTAATAGAATCATTCTATAACGAGGTGCAATGTAATGTAAGTTAAGACCTATAAATCCTGTTGCATATTTTCTAATAGGAACCACTAAGGGAAACTTATCAAAATATGGTAGAGTATCCTTATGTAATGCATCATAATAATACATATACATTTTACCTAACTCTAAAGTGGTGACTACTTCACCTTCTCTTAGTGCTTGGTCTTGTCTAATTCTAATGTCTCTTACATTATTTCTAAACCAATCAAGACTGTCTAGACTTCTCCTTTGCAATTCAGCGGGAGATTCATTATCAAGTTTTTCAAATAGACTAGTCATTGTCTATTATTTATGTTTTTAGAAAGTTTTTATCACTTTAAATTTGTCACATTCCCATATCTTTTCTTCAAAGGGTATGTTGAAGATATGTTTAAAGTCTGTATATTCAAATATCTCATTGTTTTTCATATGAATGTTCAAACATTCTGTATTATCCATAGAGAAAGCCTCTTCAATCTTATTAGTTTCTGCAACACCAAATAGTCTAGGTTTTTTGAAGTTAAAGATTTCAGATTGAATACGTATTGCCATATCATAAAAATGTGGTCTATCCTCGTCTACATGCCATTCTAAGAGGGGTTTTTCTGTAAAAGCACCTTTCAATGAACCATGTTCAGGCATACCTTTTATATCAACCCATTGACTCCTATCAACTTTGAATTTACTCTTCCATGTTTCATAATCAATTATTTCATGTTCGGGAAATACTTCGGTCTCTTCACAATCCCATAAGAAAATTTCTTGTTCTCTCATATCACCCAAGAGCATTGCATATTGTCTAATAGAGCCTGGGTGAAAGAAGATATCTCCAGTGGGTCTTACCACACCTTGGGGACAAGAATACCAACCCTCTTCTCTCCAAGTTTCTACAAGATATCTACATTTACTTGCATGAAAAAATGCATTGTCTCCAGTCCCTTCTAATCTTTTCATGTTCTCTTCATGGGAGTCAATCTTCCATGGTTCTAAGTCTGCAAATTGACACAATCCCTTTCCATAAATGTTTAAATTCGTAGCAATACTATTCCAATATTTCTTAGGTGCATCTAAGACATCTCCAAACGTCATTAGTTTGGGTTTAGATTTCAATCTGATTTCATTGAATATGGTTTCAATCTTATCGTAATCACTTTGTTTTTCTAAATGTATTAATGGGGTCATTGTGTATTTCTCCTAATTATTTCTTCAACTCGTTTTAAGTCTTCAGGTGTGTCTACCGAGTATCCCTCGTCTTCAACTTTTACCATTCTAACTTTATATCCATTCTCTATAAATCTAAACATTTCTACCGATTCACTTTTCTCTAAATCTCCAACTGGAAGTGTGGAGAAGATTTCTAAGAACTCTCTGTTAAATGCATAGAGACCTAATTGTTGTTTAACAATTGTCTCTTCCTTTTGCACGTATGGTATACTTAGTCGTGAATAATATAGTGCATTATCATATGTGTCCGTCACTACTTTGACTACATTGTTATCATGTCGTTTTTCTGAAAAGAAATCAAGTTCAACATATGCATTCGATACACTACCTAGTGTGTGAGACTCTACTAATTTATCAATAGCTTCAGGGTTAATCAGGGGTTCATCTCCTTGTATATTAACAAAGACATCTCCTTCGATATCTTTAATTGCCTTTGCACACCTATCTGTTCCAGTAAAACAATCACCATTAACAATCAAACACTTCATGCGCATGGATAAACAGAAGTCATAAATATCACTATTATCAGTTAACACTATAACACTAGCTAGTGATTTTGACTGCATAGACTGATTGTATACTCGTTGAATCATGGGAATTCCTGAAATCATGGCCAGTGGTTTCCCTTCAAACCTACTTGAATGATATCTTGCTGGAATTAATCCAACAACTTTAGTAGTTCTATCGGATTCTGTATACTCTTTTCGCATTTTACATTACCATATCCATAACTTGCATGGACAAAATCTATTCCTGCTCTTTCAGCTGCTTGTCTATCAACGTCCATATCTCCAACATAAAGTGTATCACTTGGGTCAACATTACAGAATGCACAAGTGTAAAGTAGTTGGTCGGGTGAAGGTTTACCTCTCAGTCCATGTTTAGGAGAACAAACATAATCAAATTTTGCAATTTTCTTTAGTATTTTTTTTGTTCTATCGATATCTTTAGAGGTGCAGATTGCAATCTTACGTCCTTTTACAACTGTAAGTGCAACAAGTAGTTCATGGACACCTTCAAATATCTTAATTTGGTCTAATAGTTCAGTAGAACTGGTGTCATATGTCTTTTTTATCGTAGAAGTGTATTCTATACCCAAATCTTCTATGATATTCTTAAAAGGACGACCAATTCTCTTCTCATATTCCTCAAATGGAACACTTATATCATGTATTTTACAAGTTTTTTCCCACGACAGTCTCATATTTGATATAGAATCTATCAAAACTCCGTCTAAATCGAACATTATTAACTTTTTCATTTTACTAAGTGGTCTTCCGTCAATATTCTGAAACCATATTTCCTATCTTTGCAGAATTCACTTGCAGCCTTGAACTTTGCTTGGTTGACAACGTAGGTTGCAACTTCATTTAAGTATTTTTTGGTTCTTCTTATGGGTTCCTTTGGTGGTTTTAGTTGTTTCTTTGGTTTAACTTCTATGATTTCTCGTATAGATTGACCTTTTGCATTTACATACTTTATATAGAAGTCAGGAAAGTATCTATGAACCTTTTTATCTACAGGTGAACGATAAGGAATGATTATTTCTTCACTTCCCCACTCAATAATACTAGGATTATTGTCACAATAAACCATAAAACGTCTTTCCCATAAGGAACGATAGATAATCTTTGTTGGGTCGCCTTTATATTTTTTATAGTTCTTTGGTTTAAACTTACCACTATAACTTTTTCTAGACATAAATAACACTAGTAATCATAATTTTAAGTATTTAGGTTCAAAAATCAATGGCATCTATCAACAAACTATTAGACAAAGTAAATCAAGCAACCAGTGCAGTTAAATCTCTAAAGGGGATTAAATCTAAACTCGAAGGTAAATCATATAAAGGAACATATGATAAAGACATGCTTGCATCAGAAAAAGCAAAAGCAGAAAAATTATTAGATGACAGACGTTCATCATTACAAGCAAATCTAGATGCATCTAATCAAGCTAGACAATCTGCAAGAAAAGTTCCTCTTACAAAAACTAGAGATTTACAATATCCTCTTGAAGCATTAGACTCATATATTATCTTTACAACTAGACCAAGAAAGAAACGAGAAGGAGACAATGCAAAAAATCTATTGTCAAGTGAGAATGTTGCAATCGCATTATATGCACCCGAAAGTATAGACCAAGGTGCAGACGTTAGTTGGTCAACAATGGAAATTAGTGCAAACAAAAGAAATCTAATTAATTCCTTTAAAGGTGAAACAGGTTTTGGTCAAGCATTTGAAGAACTAGTTCAAAGTGGATTGACTTCATTAGCCAATAGCACAACTGGTGGAATATCAAATTTCATGGGAGGTAAAGCAAAAAACCCTATGGAAGAACAAGTGTTCGAAGGTGTTTCCTTTAGAGACCATTCTTTTGATTATGAGTTCTATCCTAAAAGTAAAGACGAAGCAGTAATGGTAGAAGACATATGTTGGACATTTAAAACTGCAATGTTGCCAGACACTTATGGTGCAGCTGAATCAGACGGAGCTGCAGAATCTTATTTCAACTATCCTAATATTTTTGATATCACTTATGAAGGACTTATCAACGAACACTTTGAAGACTATTTACCTTGTGTATTAACAAGTGTAAGTGTCAATAACTCAACAAAAATGTTTGCAGATGGTTATCCTGTATCAACTGAATTGTCTTTATCATTTACAGAAATCAAACTTCTCACACAGGAAACATATCAGAAAATATCTAAGTCAGGTAAAGCAAAAGATATTGGTGAGGGTTCTGCTTCACTACTAGACCAACGAACAGGTGGATAATAATGGCTACTAAATTTTTCAAAAACTTTCCCGACATACAATACACTTTAGATAGTGGACGGGTTATCAATATTAAAGACTTCTTTAGAAAGTCTAAAGTAGACCAATCTGCAGTTAACAGTGTAATAGAATATGAATACTTTGAACTACAGGAAGGAGATAGACCTGATGTAGTTGCAACCAATCTTTATGGTGATTCAGATTTACACTGGACGTTCTTTCTAGTTAATGATTGGAACAACTACTATGAGTGGTGGAAAGACAATAGAAGTTTTGACCAATATATTAAGACCAACTATGGTGGTAAGTTTCTAACTGCACATCAGAAATCAGATATCGTAAGTGCAACAGGTAAGTTTCTTCTAGGGGAATCTGTATCTTGTTTAAGAGATAGTGTTCTTCATAAAGGAACAATAACAAGTGTAGAACCTCAGTGGTCAAGAATAGGTATAGAGAGTGGTGACTTTAGACAAGATGATGTTATCACGGGTAATATCAGTGGTCACACTATGACCATTAAAAATTCTATTAATCAAACAGACGGAACTGCATACTATTATGATGTAAATGGAAACAAATCAAATACCTTTGTTAATGGTATGTATGAAAAAACAATATATGATAGTGAATGGGAAAAGAACGAAAAGAATAGAAGTATCAAAATTATTAAACCACAATATATCAGAAGGGTAGTATCAGAGTTCGGTAAAGTAATGTCATCATGAGCAACTTAAAAGCAGGTGAGTTTTCGGTTGAGGCACTAGCGATTGTTAACCAAGAAGGTGATTCAATTGACGTGACCGACCTAACATTGGGAGTAGAACTCTTTGAGTCTATCTATAATAAATTCTGCACGGGTAATATAACTCTTTTAGACGGACTTAATCTTTTAACTAACTATCGTTTTACTGGACAAGAATACATTCGTGTTTCAATCAAACAGAAAGAAGGTCTTAATCAAGAACCCGAAAAGAAATTCACTATCGACAAAACATTTAGAATCTATAAAGTATCAGATGTCAAAAGAGCAAGAGAGGGAACTCAAGCATATAAATTAAGTTTTTGTGACCCAAGAATGTTCTTTGTAAGAAGAAAAAGAATGAGTAAGGTTATGAGAGGTTCTTATGACAGAATGTTGCAGAATGCATTGATAGAAGAAGCCAACCTTAAACCTTCAGAGTTCGATTGGTTTGAGGAAACTGAACCTAAGAATCTACAATTCATATGTCCCAATTGGACAGTTGGAAGTTTTGTTGATTATGTTGTTGCAGAATCTAATATAGGTGAAGATGCAGAATGGAAGAATGGTATGTTTTTCTTCCAAACACTAAATGGTGGTTTTAGATTTAGTTCTATTGACACTATGTTTAGTAGAGAATTTCCAATAGAGTTTTCATACAAACCAAGAAGTGGTGATTTAGGAACCGAAGACATTGATTTAAATGCAGCTGGTGGTTTAAACTCTATGATTAAATCGTATTACAAACCACAACAGTTTGATACACTTAGAGGAACAGTCGGAGGTGCATATGCATCTCTACAAAAAACATACGACCCAATTAAAAAACAAGAGTTAGATTTTGTGTATGATTTAGAAGAAACAATGAAACGTGGTAAACACCTATCAGGATTTCCTTTAATTAGAACTGGTGATTATGAAAAAACACTTACAACCGAGAACATGATTGAAAGAACTAAATCACCTTCCGTGACAGAGATTGATATTGATTTATCACCAAATAAAGAATACGAAAGTCTTGTCATTTATGATAACACTACAACACACCAATTCGATAATGAGACAACTGTTAGTTCACCTGAATCATTCTCAGGTTTAAAATATGTTGATAATGCAAAATTAGAAAGACGTGCATTACTTGAGATATTACAACAACATAAAATTATTGTCACCATACCTATGAGAACAGACTTAACTGTAGGGAATGTAATTAAACTTTTAATCCCTCAACCCGAATCGGGAACTGGTAAAGACGATGAAGTAAATGACAATAGATATCTAATTACTGATTTATCTATTATAATGAATATAACAGAAAAAGAAGGTGAAATGAATTTAGAGTGTGTCAAAGAAAGTTTTGCAAAACAGATATCAGAAGCAAAACCACTAGAAGAGATTGAACCTGCGAGAGAAATATAATGAAACATTTTTTTGGAATAGTAGAAGACCGACATGACCCTTTGAAGATTGGACGTGTTCGTGTTCGTATACATGGGATTCATACAGACAACAAATTAAAGATTGCAACACCCGACTTACCATGGGCTCAAGTTATATTACCAACAACCTCTGCTGGTCTTTCGGGAATGGGAATGCAACATGGTCTAGTAGAAGGTTCAACAGTCTTTGGATATTTTAGAGATGGTGAATCATGTCAAGACCCAGTTGTCTTAGGTGTATCTACAGGTGTTCCACAATCAGGATATAGAGTTGATGCATTAGGTAATCAACAAACAAGAAGTGTAGATAAAGGATTTAACGACCCACGTAGATTAACACTAGCAGACTATGACGGAACACCTGATGTTGCAAATCCTGAACAGGATTCTCGTAGACCACATGGTTTAACAAGTGCAATTGATTCACAACCAAAATCACCAAAAGAAATAACAATCAATTATGATGCAACGGGTTCTACAATTACAGAGGTTGAGGCAACAGAAGATATGCTACCATGGTATCCATTATACACTGAAGAATCAGATGTGTCAAGTATTGCACGTGGTGATTCTGTATTAGATAAGAAGATTGAGATAGAAGGACACACTTTCCCCGACTCAGTTGCAGAACCAGTATATCCATATAACAAAGTGTATCAATCAGAGTCGGGTCATGTTATCGAAGTAGACGATACAGTTGGTAAAGAAAGACTTTCAACTTATCATAGGTCAGGAACTTTTCAGGAAGTTCACCCTGATGGAAGTGTAGTGCAACGAATCGTAAATGATAATTATCAGATAGTTTCAAAGGACGACAAGATTTATATAGCTGGTAATGCAGACTTAACAGTAGAGAAAGGAAACGTGACAATCAATGTTAACACTGGTAATGTAGATATGAAAGTGTTAAAGGGTAATGTCACCTCAGAGATTACAGAAGGAAATCTAAAAGCAGATATCCTCAAAGGAACAACAGACGTATTATCAGAAGGTAAGATTACAATCACTGGTAATAACACAACAGAAATTATATCAGACACAACAGTCACGGGAACACTTACAGTATCGGGTGCAACTACTTTACAATCGACATTAGATGTCACTGGTAGTCAGACAAATTCAAGTAGTATTACTGCAAGTGGAGAAGTTCAAGGTAAGGGTGTTAAACTTTCAACACATACACATAAAATTGCTTCAGGTTCTTCTGCTGGAAATACATTAAAACCTAATTAGTTTGTATAAATAGATATATGGTAGATTTAGTAAATAACGGAAAAACAGTTGCAACGAAGGATATCTATTCCGATTTAGATATCTTCTTTCGTAAACACCCTATTACAGGTGACGTTGTAAGAAAAACCGATACAGATGCAATCAAAAGGTCAGTTAGGAATATTGTATTAACTAATAAATTTGAAAGACCTTTTAAACCAAACTTTGGTGGTTCAATCAGAAACTTATTATTTGAGTTGAATACTGATAGACAACTGAATAGAATGAAAATAACACTTGCAAAAGAAATAGAGATTTTAGAACCTCGTGTCAACAATGTTCAAGTTGCATTATCAAATCAAGATAATAACAAACTGGACATGACTATCTTTTACAACATAACTAATGGTTCTCCTAATCAAGAGATAGAAATAAACGTTTCAAGGACACGATAATGGCAGTAAAAAGTTCACAATTAAACATAACCGATTTAGATTTTGAGAATATATCAGATAACTTAAAGAACTATCTTAAAGGACAAGACCAATTTAAGGATTATAACTTTGAAGGTTCAAGTATGTCAGTTCTTATTGACTTACTTGCATACTCATCACACATTGGTGCAATCAATACCAACATTGCAGCCTCAGAACTCTTTTTAGATTCTGCTCAAATCAGAAAGAATGTTGTATCACGTGCAAAGGATTTAGGATTTGTTCCTTCTTCCGAATCCTGTTCAACTGCAGTGATAAACCTTGAAATGAAACAAGTAAGAAATGCAGACGGAACTTACCCGACAACTACTGAAATGCAACTTCCACGTGGAACTACTTTTGTGACAGTGTATGACGGAAGTTCATATAACTTTGTAGTCACAACAACAAAAAGACCAACTCAAAACGGAACTTCATATAATTATAATGACGTAAGTATTGTTCAAGGAACTTATGCAACTGATTCATTTATTTTTGATAATCAACTTGCAAATCCTAAATTTGTTTTATCAAATGAAAGAGTAGACAAAGGTAAGATGATTGTTTCAGTCACCAGTGGTGGTGCAACAGAAACATACACACTTTCTACAGGTATTTCTAATATCACTACAACCTCTACTGTATATTATGCACAAGAGAATGAAGAAGGTTATATTGAAATATACTTTGGTGACGGGACATTAGGTAAGTCATTATTAGACGGAGACGTTATAGACGTGACTTATATTATAGTTGACCAAGACCATGCAAATGGTGCTAGTCAATTTGCACTTAATGGAGTTGTAAACGGATTCACAAACCATGCAGTGACTAACGTTTCACCAGCAAGTGGTGGTGCAGAAAAAGAAAGTATAGAATCAATTAAGTTCAAAGCAACAAAATTCTACACTTCACAAAACAGACTAGTCACATTAAACGACTATAAAGCAAAAGTGCAAGAGTATTATCCGAATGCAGATGCAGTTGCAGTATGGGGTGGAGAAGACAATGACCCACCCGAATATGGTAAAGTGTTTGTTGCACTTAAACCACAAAATTCAGATTATCTATCAGATACAGAAAAGACATTGGTCACAACAAAGTTAAACGATTTAAATATGTTGACTGTTAGACCTAAGATAATTGATGCAGAGATTGTTAAGATTTTAATCACATGTGTATTCAAATACAATGAGAACTCAACTGATTTATCAATCGGTGAGTTAGAAGCAATCGTAAACACTGCAATTCAAAAGTTTGATACAGATAATCTACAAAACTTTGATTCCATTTTTAGACATTCTAATCTACTCAAAGCAGTAGACGATTCTAATACTTCAATCCTTTCTAATACATGTAATATTAGATTAAGAAAGTCTTCTGCAATTAACGTAGGAGAAACAAAAGGATATAGTGTTCTTTTTGGTAATCAACTTTTTAATCCACATTCAGGTCATAATATTGACTCGGGTGGAATTACAACAACAACAGGTTTTTATGTCCAAGGTGACTCAGTCAATGTTAATTATTTTGACGATGACGGAAAAGGTAATTTAAGAAGATATTACCTATCAGGGTCAACTAGACTTTATCAGGATAGTGCAGCTGGAACAGTTAGCTATTCTACAGGAAAGATTACAATCAATGCCATTAATATTACCTCAACAGTTAATACTAATTCATCGATTGACTTCACAGTTATCCCTTCGGGAAATGATGTCGTTGCAACTAGAGGTAATCTAGTAGACATTTCTTCTGAAGATATTAAGGTGACAGGTGAAGTAGACACCATTAGTAGTGGTGAAAGCAGTGCTGGTGTAGGGTATACTTCTACCTCAACCAGTTCATATTAATAACACATGAAACAAGTGGTCGGGAGTCCCCCGAGTAGTTTCCCATTTAATTGGATTATAGGAGGAAAATTAAAATGGCAGATAAGAAGATAAGCGCATTAACACAGGTATCTGATACAGATATAGGTGCTGATGATTTACTACACATAGTAGATAACCCAGGCGGAACACCCGTCAACAAAAAAATGACCATAGGTCAGTTATTCGAAAATATCCCAACTCATTTAGCAGTTGACGATATAACAGCTTTAACTGCAACTGCGTCTAACCTTGCATCATCTTTTGCAAGTGAAATCACACTGACTGGTTCTTCAGCAGTTGAGTTTACTTTAGATGACGGAACAGACGTTGGTCAGATTAAAGTAATCTACAAGACAGATAGTTCTTCTGCAAATGCAGAAGTCACTGTTTCATCTTGGGGTTATTCAACAGATACAACAGACCAAATCATTCTTAATGGACAAGGTGATGCAGTTATTTGTATTTGGAATGGTTCAAATTGGTTCCCAATTTCAAACCAAGGTGCAACTCTAAGTTAAGACTATGTCAAACTCTGATTTTAAAATAGAAAAACTAAGTGATAGACTAGTAGGTCTTTTACCTGATTATATTCAGGAAGAAGCTCCAGTTTTTGAACTATTCTTAAAATCATACTTCGAGTATCTAGAAAGTGAGATTATAACACTTTCTTCAGAGAGTGAACTAGACGGAATCTTGATGGAAGACAGTTTGGGGTCTGTATTAGTAGAACCCCAAACTGTTCGACCATCTCCTGATGCAGAGTCATCAAAATTAATTTATGAATCAACTGGTGCAAACCCAACTGCTACTGCAGACCCATGGAAGGTCGGTGAGTATGTTGTGGGTTCGCAATCAAAATCAGTTGCAAAAATAACTTCCTTAAATGGATTACAGGTATATGTCAATACCATACACGGAAGAGGTTTCTCAACAGGAGAAACAATTACAGGTAGAGAATCAAAACAGACTGGTGTAGTTGGTGGTTATAAAGAAAATACTATCATTGCAAACAACAAGATTTTAGACTACTCAGATATAGACAGAACGTCTGAAGATTTTTTACAACACTTCCAAACAGATTTCTTACCTTCGTTAGACCTTAAACAAACACAAAACAAAAGGTTAACAATAAAAGGTATATCAGATTTATACAAAGAAAAGGGAACTGCAGAATCATTAAAATTCTTAATGAGGATTCTTTACAACGAAGATGCAGAGATTAGATATCCCGATGAAGAAACAATTTATACATCAGAATCAAATTACTCTCAAAAGAGAAGAGTGAATATTGTGATGAACGACTTAAGAGTATCTCCTTCTTCCACAGATAAGATAACTCAATACACTGCTACAAATAGAATACAAGCAGAGTCAATCGTAGAAAATGTATTCCCAATCAATGTGGATACAGGGGAATACTCCTTAGAAATTACTGATAATCATCAGGGAACTTTTTTAAGAGATACACAGGTCACATTAGTAGATAGAGATGGTGTCACAACGACAACAGGAATATTAAAAGGTATCATTTCAGATATCGGTAATACCTCTTCTTCTACTTATATTCAACATGACGATGACGGAGACATATTATTTGAGTCAGGTCTACCAGCACAGTTTTCTAGTGCATCACTAATTGCAACTGGAGGAGTATATGACGGAAGTCAAGTAAATATAGAATCTACTCATGGTGGTGGTATATTACTAGAACAATCGAATGTGGGTTCTCTATATTCTTTAAATGATTCAATAGAATTTTCAGGTGGAAAACTTAATTCAGATGCAACCATTTCAAAAACAGTTATCAATGGTCTTTTAGAAGGACAAGTTGATGAGATATTTATTGAAGATGGTGGAACAGGATATCAAGGTGGAGACTTAGTAGTATTTGAATCCAATAACAGAGGAAGTGGTGCAGAAGCTGTGATTGGTTCCATTGGGGACGAAATCATATTAGAGGGTGCAACTGTTTGGGGTCAATATGAAATTACTGCAACTGCTGGTCAAACAACATTTACAGGAAAAGATAATAATGGTAATTCAATTATTTTCAATGACGAGTCTGTTGAAGTTTATATAGACGGGGTTCTTAAAACACATATCACTGATTACACCCATAAAAACGATAGAGTTATTTTCGGGGTTCCATTAGGTGGTGGTGAGTTAGTTGAAATTTACACTAAGAAAATGAGATTACTTAGTGAGGACGGACAACCAGTTCAACAAGAAACCACAAACTCTGAAATAAGAAGTGTCTTTATCAAATCAGGTGGTATCGGTTATACAGAAGTTCCTAAAGTATTTGCTGGTGGATACCTTTACTTTACAGAAACAACAGGTTTCATAGAAGGTGAAGTTGTCACTGGAACAAATTCAAATGCAACGGGAACTGTTTTAAAGGTTGAACAAGATAACAAACGATTAGTTATAAAAAGATTACCAACTGATACGGGTGCATTTGTAAGTGGTGAAGAAATCACTGGTGGAACTTCTCTAACAGTAAGACTAAACACACAATCAACAGTATCTAGTGGTGAAGGTGCAAAATTATTTGCATATTCTGATACCATTGGAGGAGTTGGTTCACTTAATATTACAGAACAAGGACATAAGTTTACGGAAGATGCAGTTTTAAATTCAACTTCAGACTTCCCTATGTTGATTACTACACCTAGTGCAAATCTAAACAAAGATTTAGTATTAACAGGAAGAATATCAGGAACAACTGCAAAGGTTGTATCATATGATGCAGACCGACACATTTTAACATATACAGATTTAGACGGACTATTCCTTTCTAACGAATTAGTAGACTTCAATTCAGTTGATACATTTAAGATTTTAAAATCAAATCCATATCAAGCTAGAGGTTTAGTTTCAGGTGAAGGTGTAATACAAGAACAATTACTTGGAGATAAATCTACACTAGATGCAAGTGCATCAAACATACAAGACAGTTTATATTATCAAACACATTCATATGTTATTAAGGTTGGAGAAAGTATAAACAAATATAGGTCAGTTGTCAAGGATTTATTACACCCTGCTGGACACATATTCTTTGGTGAGGTTGCAATCAAACAAACAGTTGATACAACTGTAGAAGAACAAATTAAATTTAGACCTACAATTGTAATCAATGGAGACCCAGTCTTAACTAATCCAACTGCATTTGCAAACTCAATGAGACAAATACTTCTTTGGACTACTGATGCAGAAATGAATGACCCATTGGTTATTTTACAAAACGAATCTATTCCTTCACCTAATACAGACCCAAGAACTGGTGGTGCAATAACAGAACCGAACACTGAGTATGGTGATTCGGAAATGAGAAGTAGACATTTAAATATTTTTAGAATTAAATCAGTTGCACTTGCAAGTTCATATCAAACAAGAAGAACAGAACAACGAAATGATATACAAACAAAAAATGTGTCCGTTGTTAATAATGGTTCTCAAAACGTATACCAAATAGACGGAGTGAACAATGCACCTCTAAGTCTAAAAGTAGGACACATATATCACTTCATACACTCTACTGGACACCCATTCAAGTTTTCAACAACAACAGACGGAACACATAACAGTGGTTCAGAGTATACAACAGGTGTCAGAGTTATTGGTAATAACATAGTTGAAATAAGAATTACTGAAACTACACCAACAAATTTATATTACTACTGTCAGTTCCATAGTGGAATGGGTGGTAGTATTACTAAAGACAGTTCAGATGCAATGCAAACAGTTATTGCATTGGATTCTGCAGACCACGATTACGTAGTAAGAAGTAATGAAAGAAGACCTTCCGATAAAGGTAAGGTAGTATCAATCGGAAGTTCACAAGAAGAACTATTGATATTAGAAGATGGTGGTAAGATTGAGAATGAAGAAATCGTTTACACTTTTGCACTTGAACCAACAGATGTAGAGATGCAATCAGGTGGTATCGTAGGTGATTCATTCTTACTAGAAGATAATAATAAGGTGATTATGGAAGACGAGACATTTGATGACACTTATATAGAGAGATTCTTTACAGAAAGAGCTCATACATTGGTATCATCTGCACCATTAGGTGGTTCTTTAAGAAGTCTAAATACCATAACAGGACAACAAGTTTATAATATATCTTACTATCTAAAAGACGAAACAGATAGTGATGATTTTACATTAGAAGATGGAACAGGTAATATAATGAGTGAAGAATCTAAACCCGAGGGTATTAGTATTTCAGACCTTGACACCTATTTCCCTAAACATACAGTTAACTATTATTCAGACGTTCCAAATTTAAGAACTAATATTGCATTTAGTTCTTACATTAAGTCTGCATAGTGTTATAAATAGTATTAATATAGTCTGAGGAGATTAAAAATGGCAGCAATAATAACGGAAAAGTTTCGAATCCATAATGCGAAACAATTTAAGGAAGACTTTGGTGAGAGTGCCTCATCAAGTTATATATTCATAGGACGTTCATTCGATTGGACTGATGAGAACAACCCACCAGCACCTGCGAATGCAGTTGGTGAGGAGATAGATTCATATGCAGACATGATTGCAATGAAAAAGGTTTCTACATCAGACGTATCACATGGTCTAACAAGATATGATTGGACTTCAGGAACTTCATATGATGAGTATTCACATGACTATAGTGCAACGAATACTTCACCAGCTTCTACAAGTAATAACTTATACGATTCAAGATTCTTTGTAATCACAGATGAATACAATGTGTATAAGTGTATCAGAACTGGAAGAGATTCATCAGGTGCAGTCGTTGTATCAGATGTAAAACCAACAGGAACAAGTGCAACTACTTTGATAACAACTGCTGATTCGAACGCTGCCTCAGGTCGTGGTTATGTATGGAAGTATATGTATACTATTTCTGCCTCAGAAACAATCAAATTCGTGACTAACGACTTTATACCAGTTAAAACAATTGGTGCTGTTGCTTCAGTAGACGGAACAGGGTCAGGTGGTGCAATTGGTTCAAGTGCATCAGATGACGGAACAGGACAATGGGACGTAGAAAACTCTGCAGTAGACGGAGGTATTCACCACGTATCAGTCACAGCTGGTGGTTCAGGTTATACAGACGGAACATACCCTAATGTTGCAATAGTCGGAGATGGTTCGGGTGCAACATGTTCAGTAATCGTATCATCAGGTGCAGTGGTTCACGTAGATATCACAGCAGCTGGTTCAGGTTATAAACGTGCTTCAATTAATGTTGATGGTATTTCAAGTATTGGTTCAGGTTCAGGTGGAATCGTAAAACCAATCATATCACCTTTCTATGGACATGGTGCAGACCCAGTTCAAGAACTTGGTGGAAACTTTGTTTGTGTTAATGCAAGATTAGAGTTTGCAGAAGGTGCTGGTGATTTCCCAATTGACAACGACTTCAGAAGGATTGGTTTAATACAAGACCCATTTACTGTAGGAACAACAACAGTTGCAACTGCAACTTCATTAGCTGCATATTCACAAATGACACTTTCAAGTGTGACTGGTCTTGCAGTAGATAACCTTATAATGTCTGCAACTGCAGACGGAACTGGTGTTGCAGTTTCTAGAGTTGTATCAATCAGTGGTTTAGTTGTTTCACATGTCCCAGTTGCAAATAGTGCTGGTGGTTATGTAGACTTCACTAGTTCTGATTCAGTTTATGTTGGTGGTTCTTCAGTAGGAAATGTAAATTCAGTAAATGGAACATTCCCCGAAGTAGAAAGATACTCAGGTCAAATCATGTATGTTGAAAACAGAGGTGCAGTGACAAGAGCTGCAGACCAAATCGAAGATATCAAACTGATAATCGAAATGTAATTTAATGGGGACACAAAGTCCCCTACAAGAGAGTTAAAATGGCAGAGAAAACTGATTTAAATATATCACCCTATTATGACGACTACAGTGAGAGTAATAACTTCCAAAAAGTTTTATTCCGTGCAAGTAGACCGCTACAAGCAAGAGAATTAACTCAATCACAATCAATCCTACAAAATCAAATTGAAAGATTTGGTAATCATATATTTGAAGAGGGTTCGATTGTCACTGGTGCTCAGACTGATGTTGATATGGAACTTTACTATGTAAAGGTAAAGTCTTCCAATCCAAATGTATCGGGTGACACTTCAGTTGAAACATATAGACAATCTTTCCATGGAAAAATAATTCAAGGTAAAACAACAGGTGTTGTTGCTAAAGTAGTCACATCAACTGCAGAAACAACAGACGACAAACTTACATTGTTTGTTAGATACCAATCACAAGGAACAGACTCAAGTAATTCATTTACTTTCTCAGCGGGAGAAGAACTACAAGAAGTCACTGTAGACCAAAATGGTGGGATTTCAATTAATTCATCAAACAATAATGAATTTACAGTAGATACATTAACAGTTAGTTCAAATCCAACTGGAAGAGGTTCAATTGCAAATATTTCTGAAGGTGTTCTCTTTATTAGAGGATTCTTTGTAAAAGTTCCACAACAAGAACTGATATTAGAAAAATATTCAGGAGCTCCTTCATACAGAATTGGTATAACAGTCACAGAAAATTTAATATCTTCTTCTGAAGATTCAAGTTTATTAGATAACTCACAAGGAACAACAAACGAAAATGCAGCTGGTGCTGATAGACTTAAATTTAATTTGGTCTTAAGTAAGTATACTCTTACTACAACTACTGATACAGATTTCGTAGAGTTAGTTAGAGTTAATAAAGGTTTAATTGAACTCAAAGTAGATAAACCAATATACAATGAAATAGAACACACAATGGCACGAAGAACATTCGATGCAAATGGTGATTTTGTTGTAAGACAATTCGTTCCAACTTTAAAAGAACACTTAGATGACTCAACTAATGGTGGTGTATACACTTCTACAAATGGTGGAGTTGAGAGTAATTTTGTTATGCAAGTGTCGCCAGGTAAAGCATATGTTAAAGGATATGAAATTGATAAAATAGGAACAACATCAGTTCCATTGAAAAAAGCAAGAACAGCAATATCATTAGATAATGCAAACACTCCAGTAAGATTGGGGAACAAATTAAGAGTCACAAATATTCATTCATTACCCGAGTTTGGTAATGAAAGTGGTGTAGATACATTAGACCCATATCAATTAACAGAATTATGGGATACCACACCAGCAGTCGCAGGTGTTAAAGGAACTGGAAACCTTATAGGATATTGTAGAATTAGAAATATTGATGAACACACAACGGGTGTTTACAATTTATATCTATTCGATATTAAAATGTTTACTAAGGTCACATTTTCTAGTCTATCTAGTGGACAAGTTTCAATTAGTGATAAGTTAACAGACCTTACAACAGGTGCAACAGGTATTATTGCAGATATTGATACAACAAACAATTATGTATTATTACATGACGTAGTAGGAACATTCCAAGTTTCCAGTGGTATTGTAAGTGAAGGTCTCACTGCAACAACAATAGTCAATGGAATTACTGCAGTTAGAACATACAATATTGATAGAGTTAGAGGTGTTTCTCAAGATTCAAATAACTCAAACAGAGAAGTATTTACTGCACATACAGTTTTAGATTCTGCATTTAATCTAACTGGAACTGTTATATATGATACTTCAACTACTATGACTGGTTTTGGAACTAAGTTCACTACAGAACTTAAAGAAGGAGACGTTGTTCATAACCCTGCTTCAGGTCAAGATTTAGTTATTAGTTCAGTTGCTAGTGACATATCTGCAACACTTGTAGGTGCATCGTCAGGTGCATATCAAGGTGGAGTTTCTAGATTACGTGCAACACTTTACGACCAAAACCAAACTGCAAACATATTTGCATGGCCAAGGAACTGGGTTAAGACACATACTGGTGAATCAGTTCAAATACGAAGACAGTTTACTGCTGGATTAAGTGGTGGTGCATTCTCAATAGATTCAGGTTCAAACGGAACCTTTGCACCAGTAAACAAGGATAACTTTACAATTGCAGTGATTGAAGATGCTGGTGGAACTCTTTCAGCAGGAGATTTAATTGACCCCGATTCAATCTCAAATACAGTGACTTCTTCAGGTTCGGGTCAACAAATAACATTCAGTGGTATTAATGCAAATAACGATGGTGCAGTTGTAAGAGTATCTTATACAGTCACAATAACAGACCCCGTTAACAGAGATAAGACATTAAGAGCTGGAAGAATGTTAAAGGTCACAGGTTCAAAAACATCTTCCTACATGTATGGAACTGCATACGACCACAAAGAAATTACATTGGGTGTTCCTGATGCATATAAAATTCGTGGAATTTATGAAGGAGTTAGTGGTGATGCATTACCACCTTCATTTATTACAACAACTACAACTGGAACCTTCGTTGTTAATGAAGAAGTTGTAGGACAAACTTCAGATGCACGTGCAAACATTGTCACCTTTAGTGGAGACACTAATGCATCATATTTCTACTACACAAATGATAACGTATTTACAGACAGTGAAAGTATTATTGGTCAGACTTCAGGTGCAGTAGGAACAATTGCAAGTATTACAACAGGTTCACCAAATATTACTTCAAGATATTTCTTTGATAATGGTCAGAGAGATGGTTTCTATGATTTATCAAAATTAGTTCTAAAGCCAGGTGAACCAACACCAAACAATAAAATACTAATAATATTTGATTACTTCCAAGCCTCAGGTGGTGGAGACTTCTTTGATGTTGAATCATATTCTTCAATACCTTATAAAGATATCCCAGTCTACTCACCAAACAAAATAGACTTAGGTGGATTAGAACCCGATGGAACCTTTGAATTATCAGATTCAGTTGATTTCAGACCACAGGTTGGTCAGATAATAGGGTCATCTACCTTTGCAACAAATACGAGTCAAGACCCAACTGATGCAACTAGTGTTGTGGATTTATCAGATGTGTCAGGTGTAGGTGCAAAATTCGCACCTTTTGCTTATGCAACTGGACGTTCTTTCGAAAGTAGTAGAACAGGTATTGCAACTACTTTTGCAAATGCAACAGACACACCAGTATCAGGTTCAAGTGTTGTCGGTGATATATCATTCTATGTTGGTAGAATAGATAAAGTATTCTTACATAAATCAGGAATGTTCCAAGTATCAACTGGAAATCCTTCAATATCACCAACTAAACCTAAGGCAATTGACGAAGCAATCGAAATGTTTGAATTGTCAATACCACCTTATACCAATAAGTTAAACCAAATCAGAGTAAGGTCACAAGACCATAGACGATATACTATGAAAGATATCGGAAAGATTAACAACAGGGTCACTAACTTAGAAAGAATCACTTCACTATCATTACTTGAGAAGGATACTCAATCAAAACAGATATTAGATGCAGACGGATTTGATAGATATAAGTCAGGTTTCTTAGTAGATAACTTTAGAGGTCATAAGATTGGTGACGTAAATCACCCCGACTATAAGTGTTCTATCGATACAAAAATGGGTATGTTAAGACCTCAGTCTTATCAACAGTTCTTTGATATATCTTTAAATGCAAATGCTTCTTCAAACTATACAAAGACTGGAGACTTAATAACACTTCCATTTAGTGAAATTGCATACGTAGACCAAAGTAAAGCTTCTCGTTCAATCAATGTTAACCCATACCATGTATTTGCATTCGTAGGTAATGTTAAATTAACACCCGAAACAGACATATGGCAAGATACAGAACAACTACCCGAAGTTAGAATTAACAGAGAGGGTAATTTTGATGCAGTATTATCAGATAATACAAATGCACTTGGAACAGTGTGGAACTCATGGCAGACCACATGGGCAGGAGAACCTAGTGTAGTGTCTTCAGAAGTTCAAGCAACTTCAAATGGTTCATGGTCAGGAGACCCAGCACAAGGTGGTGAATGGGTTGCTGGTTTAGAAATCACTAGAGAAATTACAGAGACACCCGAAATTCAAACAAGAACAGGTGTGACAACAAGTGTCGTAGAAGACTTTGTAGAAACAAGAAACGATAGAGTCGTATCAGTATCAATTGTTCCTTTCATGCGTGCAAGAACAATCGAAGTTGATGCAACAAATTTAAAACCAAATTCAAATCATTATTTCTATTTTGATAATCTAGACGTAAACAGATTTGTCAGACCTCAAAGTGGAACTTATTCACAAGACGGAGGAACAACAGTTTCTTCAGGTTGTAAAACAGACGGAAACGGAAGATTACGTGCATTCTTTGAATTACCAAACAATTCAATTAATAAATTCCCAACAGGACAAAGAGAATTAAGAATAACATCTTCTGCATATAACTTAAGTAATCCTGCTTCAAATGGTAGTGCAGTTTATCAAGCACAAGGATTATTACAATCCTCACAAACTGAAGTTGTCTCTACAAGAAATGGTAGAGTGATTATGGAAAGATTACAAGGTTCAAGGTCAATGTCTAGAAGGGGTGAGAATTTAAACTCTGCACCATTTGATTCTACTGCACCAGCATTGCCTGATGCACCAGCAGATATCGTAAGAGTTAATGACCCACCAACAGACCAAGTGCCAGACCCAGCACCCGACCCAACACCAGCAGTTCCCGACCCATTACCTCCTATTCCAGTTGAGTCACCAATATTTTTTGAAGAACCAGTGGTTCAGTGGCCAACACCACCCGAAGAGGTTCCAATCATTATTAATGATACTAGAGACAGGTTCGGCCCTGATAGATTTGGACGAGGTTCAAGATTAGACAGAGGTTGGGGAGACCCACTTGCACAATCATTCTTATGTGAAGCAGACGGAGGTATGTTCTTATCTTCAGTAGACGTGTTCTTTGAAACAAAAGATACTTCAATGCCTGTTTCAGTAGAAGTTAGAACTATGGTTAATGGATATCCTGGCCAAACAGTATTACCATTCTCTACAGTCACACATAATCCTTCTGCAGTTAACACTTCTTCAGACGGGTCAGTTGCAACAACATTTACTTTTGATTCACCAGTATACGTAGAAGAAAACGTAGAGTATGCATTGGTTGTATACTCAAACTCAAATGAATACAATATGTTCATATCAAGAATGGGTGAGAAAGACCTTGCAACAGGACAAACAATAGCTGGTCAACCATATGCTGGTTCACTATTCTTATCTCAGAATGCTTCCACATGGACTGCAGAACAAACTGATGATATGAAAATCAAAATTAAAACCTGTAGATTTGATACTTCAAAGATATCAAACTTAAAATTTGAGAATGATGCATTACCTTCATCAAAATTACAAACAAATCCAATACAAACTTATAGTGGACAGAATTATGTTAAAGTATATAACTACTTGCATGGAATGTATGACTCAGTAAGTAATAAAGATAATGTTGTAATGTCAGGTTTAACTGGTGATAAGACTGGAAGTGTTTTAACTTTAGGTAGTAATACAGTCAGTCAGACTCCAACAGACGGAACATATCTTAATAAATCAATTACTTCAGGTTCACTTTCAGGAACAGATGCAACACTAGACATAGTTGTTAGTAGTGGTGCAGTCAGTAGTGTATTAATTAGCAATCCAGGCGGAGGTTATCTTTCAACAGAAACCCTTGTTATATCAAATTTTGATGGACAAGGAACAAATATATCAGTAGAAGTTGGAACAGTTGGAGAGACACTAGGTGGTCTTCCAGTTGGGTCATTGAATGCAACATTCACACAAATTGCAAATAGAGGGATTGATTCATACACAGTAATACCCGATATATCTGCATACGATTTAAAATCGGGGTATACTGCATTAGTAGATACAGTTGGTGGTGGAAGTGTTGCAGTGTCAACAAGAAACTATTACTTTGATGCAATCCACACAATGATTCCTTCGACTGCAGTTAAAAACACTCAAATTCTTTCAAGTGTTTTAACAACTCCAATGAGTTCACCCGAAGGATATATAAATGGAACTTCGTATATAAGAAACACAACAAGTAATTTTATAACATTGAATGATAATGCATTCTTCGGTTCACCAAGTGTGATTGCAAGTTCAATAAACGAGACAAATGAAATGTCTTCTTCAAAATCATTCCAATGTCAATTACAACTTGCATCATTTAACCAAAATATTTCACCAGTCATTGACGTAGGAACAGTTGGTTGTATTGGTATTGCAAATAGATTAAACGACATTGACAGTAGTTCAGATGTCCCTACAGGAACCACATACGTTGATTCTAACGAACCCGAAGGGGATTCTAATGCAATGGTGTATGTGACACGTAAAGTGAACCTTAAAACACCTGCTACAAGTATTAAAGTAATTGCAGATTTCTTTAGACCACCAACTACAGATTTAAAAGTCATGTATAAGATAATTAAAAATGACGAAGATACACCATTAGACGATATTGGATTTGAATATTTCAATACTAATGGAACACCTGATGTTTCAGTTGAGAACGATGGTAGAAACTTTAAAGAATATGAATTTACTGCAAATGACTTACCCGAATTCAGTGCCTTTGCAGTGAAAATTGTAGGTCAAGGAACAAACACTTCCGTAGTCCCATTGGTGACTGCACTTAGGTGTATGGCACTTGCATAATGAAAGATATTGAGTATATAAAAGTTGAAGGTCACTCACATTTAGTAAGAGACGATAGTTCACACGGAATTGTTAATACAGATATAGAAAACTATAAATTAACAATGAAACGTAGGGAACTTATGAAAACAACTCGTGAAGAGATAAATACATTAAAAGATGATATGGACGAAATTAAATCCTTATTAACCAAACTTATAGAGAGATAGAATGGCAAAAACAGTAGACCAATTTAGCACTATTGAAAACTTTAGGACGAAGTATAATGAACTTGCAGTTGATGTTGGTGAGTTATCGGGTTTAAGAACTGAATCAACTACAAATGTGGTTGATGCACTTAATAGCCTTGAAGATAAGTCATTCTTTTTCCAAGAATTCCAATACGTTGCAACAGCAAGTCAAACAGTATTCTCGGGTAATGATTCAGATAATAACTCACTTGTTTTTAGAAGTGGGAGAATTCAAGTATTCAAAAATACAGACCTTCTAATACTGGGAACAGATTACTCAATCGGTGGTGTAGACGGAAATAAACATACAGAGATTACACTTAACGTAGGTGCAAGTGTTGGTGATATTGTATCAATTTTTGCATACACTGGTTCGTATATTGGTAGTTCGATTGGTGCTGGTGGTGGAGAAGCTGGTCAATTTACTGAAACAGCTATAAACACAATTTATAATAAAAATTCAAATGGTGTTATCTTAAATGGTTCTGCAACTGGTAGAACTACTTCTTTATCAACAAGTGCAAAAATAGAATTTGATTCAAATGGAACTGGTGTATATTCACAAGAAGATATTACACTTGCAAATGGTAAGAATTTTGTTGGAAATGTCACTGGGAATTTAACTGGAAATGTCACTGGAAACGTTTCGGGGACTTCAGGTAGTTCAGGAACAGTTTCAAGTATATCTTCACATAGTGCAAGTGGACTATCAGACATTAATTATACCACAACCCCAACAAATGGTCAAATTTTAGTATGGGATAATGCAAATGGATATTGGGAACCAGCAACTAACCAAGATATGTCATCATTAAGTGGTGATTCAGACGATATCACTGAAGGAACAACAAACCTATTTTCAACTACAGAAAGAATTCAAGACGCAGCTGCTTCAATGATTACAAGTGCAACACATAGTAATATATCAGTTGCATATGATGATGGATTGGGGACACTTACCTTTACTGCTGGTGCAACATATTCAGATACAGATGCAAGGGGTGCCCTTCAAGGTGGTGCTGGACTTAATTACAACTCAACAACTGGTGAGTTCGGTGCAAATACCTCTAATGGAATCGAGATAAATAGTGATAGTATAGAATTAGATTACGAAATAGTTAATTCAGCACCTTCAACTGCAAGTGGAACCTCAGTAGGACACTTGTGGTTTGTTATATAATGAGATGAAATGTCAGACGAAATATACATTAATATAGGAACAACCTTACAGCAACCATACCAAGGTCAAGTGCCTGCAAATGCTCAAAGTAATGAAGTAAAGCAAACAGTTAGACAGGTATCAGTAAGTGCTCAGACAACATATAGAAGTCCGAGTCAAACACCTACTACATATAGACACCCCGAAAATGGTCAGTTATTGGTGCAAGATGCACGACAACCTAGTCCGTTCACTTATCAGAACCAACAACAAAATCCATTTCAAAGTCCGTTCACATACCAACAACCTGCGATTTATCAACATCAAAATCAAAGAAGTAGTCCGTTTATTGACCAAGGGAGACAACCTGTAGATGCATTTCAACAACCAACTGCGGCATATCGAAGTCCTGTAGCTGCCTCTCGACAACCAGTGGCTGCAGTTCGACAACCAATAGCAGCTGTTCAAACACCTATAGGTGCAAGTAGACAACCAGTTCCAGTAGCTGCAGACCAGTCACCATATATAGCTCGAAGTCCTTATCAAAGTCCATTTACATATCAAGATGTCGGCCCGATTGCACTTTCAGCTCAATCAGTCGACTTTACAAGTCAAAACCGACAACCAAACATTTATTATTATCAGGTATATCAAGCTGTCGTAGACCCATATGAGGTAGAGTTCCCTAAAGGGCCTACAGGACTGCCAGGCGAAGTTGCGGGAAATATGCAATTTGTAGGAGCAGCAACAAGAACCCCAGTTATAACTAATATTCAAGGTGCATATACACAGACTCAAAATACTATTGCAGCTTATCCAGCAAACAGACAGACTACCGCTTATTATTATAATCCATATACTGGTGAAGACTACCCGTATCAATTCCCAGCAATATATCAAAGTGGTTCTTATCAGTCTCCTTCGATAACCTTTGTTGCACAAAATCCAAAAAGTGCCCAGGCTAATGCACAACAACCAAACCCAGCAAGACAACCACAAGCTGCATTTACGTATCAGAGTCCTATAGCTGCATATAGACAACCAACAAATGCATATCAAAATCCTATAGCTGCATATCAAAGTCCTATAGCTGCCTCTCAACAACCAGTAGCAGCCTTTACGACACCTATAGCTGCCTCTCAACAACCATTTACGTTTGACAATCAGCAACAAGTAAACGACCCTGTCTCTGCAAGTCAACAAACAACGATTCAAGCAAGGGGAGACGGACAAGCGTCAAGTCCTTATATTGCAGATGCACAAGCACAACTTACAATTCAATATAGGTCTCCATTTACATATCAAAATCCTGTAAATAAACAAGTTGCAACACAAAATATTGTTCAACAACCTTCAATATATCAAGCACCTTATCAGGTTTCCTATCAACATAGGTCTCCTTTCATTTATCAGACACCATACACAACAACTAGAAGTATCGGCCCTATTGCAAAGGTGAAAGCAGTATATGTGAATAAAGATGGTGCTCAAGCAACACCCGAAAAACTAGAGGAAGTGTATGTTAATAACCAAAATACTGCAGAGAAAATACACCAAACAGTTCCAGCTGCAAGATTCTCTAAAAACCCTTCAAACACTCAACAATAATTTTGTATAAATAGTTATATGGCTATTATTGCAAATATATTTATCGACCAAGGAACAGATTTCAGTATCACTGTAGATGTCACGGACACTAGTGGTAGTGCATTGAATATGAGTGGTTATTCTGCATCTGCACAAATAAGAAAAACTTATGGTTCTTCAACTGTAAGTTCAACTTTTACAACGTCTATTGCAGAAGCAACAGGTCAAGTCACCTTATCACTTACTGATACTCAAACAACTGCTTTGGAATCGGGTAGATATGTTTATGATTTAAATGTGACAAGTGGTGGTGGACAGACTACTCGTGTGGTAGAAGGTCAAGCTATTGTCACACCAGGCGTCACGAGGTAATGATATGACAATTAAAGGAACATTAAGTAGAGTTGCAACCATTGGTGGTAAAGTCCAAGGACAAGGTAATATCCGTGCAAAACAAGTTGCAATCGGTAATTCATCTTCAAATGTAAATCTATCTGCAAAATCAATCAATGAACTTTCAGATGTAGATGCAACTGAAACAGACAACGGACTTTTATCTTACGATGCAGAAACAGATAAATGGACTACTACAACAATTTTAGATGGTGGAACGTTCTAAGTTAGACGTTTCAATGTTATAAATAAAATACACAAACACACAAAGACCGACACACCAATCAAGGATACCGACCAGTGAAGGTATCGACCCTCATAGTGAGAGGATAGTTTTATATATAATGTATCTCTCGGGATAGTGAACGAGAATTAATATTAACAATTTTAATTTTTTTAAAAAACTAGGAAATAAAAATGGCAACAGTTATTCAAATCAAAAGAAGCACTGGCTTATCAGCTCCAACAGTCTCAGACTTATCGGAAGGTGAATTAGCGTATGTGCAAGATAGGGCTAACTCAGGAAATAGTGCAAAACTTTTTATTGAATCCGTAGACTCAGACAACTCAACTCCATTAATACAAGCCATCGGTGGTAAGTATTACACGGACATGTTGGCTGGTTCAAGTGCAACCCCTGCTAACTTAAAAGTTGGTAATGGTTCTACTTCAGGTGGTTCATTAAAGTTAATGGAAGATTCAGACAACGGAACAAACTCTGTTGCTCTTAAATCACCCGATACACTAGCTTCTGATATATCCTTTACATTACCTTCAGCAGATGGTAGTGCAAACCAAGTTATGGCAACAGATGGTTCAGGAAACCTTTCTTTTGTCTCAACAACATCTTCACTAGAAGGTGCGTCTGATACAGATATCTCAAATCCAAGCACTGGACAAATACTTGTTCATGACGGAAGTGATTCATTTGACAACGTATCAATGAGTGGTGATATAACAATGAATTCAGCAGGTGTCACTGTAATAGGTGCTGGAACTGTAGAATTCACAATGTTAGATGGTGCGGTAGTCCAAACTTCAGGGGAATCATTCTCTGATGATGACGTATCATTAATGACATCTGCAGCTATCTTGGACAAAATCCAAGCAACTGCAACTTTAGAAGACTTAGACTTCGCAGGTGGTTCAGGAACAGGGTCAGTAGACTTAGATTCACAATCATTAACGATTGCTGGAACAGCTAACGAAATCGAAACTTCTGCTTCAGGACAAACTTTAACAGTAGGTTTACCTAATGACGTGACAGTTGGAAACAACTTAACAGTCACAAATAACTTAATTGTTTCAGGTCAATTACAATCAGACGATATCACTGCATCAACAATGACTGCAAGTGGAAACGTTGTTGTGACAGGAGACTTAACAGTTAATGGAACTACTACAACTGTAAATTCAACTACTACTTCAGTAGCTGACCCAGTATTTGAAATCGGTGACGACGCTTCAGATGATAACTTAGATAGAGGTATTAAATTTAAGTATAATTCAGGTGGAGCTAAAATTGGTTTCTTCGGTATGGACGATACAGATGGTAAATTCACATTCTTTGCAGACGCAACTGATTCTTCATCAACTTTCTCAGGAACAGCTGGTGACGTTAAATTCGGTGGTATTGCAGCTAGTGGATTAGCATTAAGTGGTTCAATCACTTCAGTAGACGGAGCTGCTCCAACAGCAGGTCAAGTCTTAATTGGTAATGGTTCTAATGGAGACATGCAATTAGGAACAATTACTGCTGGTGAAGGACTTGATATAGCAAATGCAGACGGAAGTATTACACTTTCTGCAGAAGACGCAACAGATGCCAACAAAGGTATTGCTTCTTTTGGTGCAAGTTATTTCACAGTGACTTCAGGTGATGTAGCAATCAATGATGCAACAACATCAGCTAAAGGTATAGCTTCATTCGACTCAAGTAATTTCACACTCACTTCAGGTGACGTTGCAATTACAGCTATTGACGGCGGGACATTTTAATTAATAATTCGTTTAATCAATAACTTTAGGAGAGTCAAATGGCAACTGTAATTACATTTAAAAAGAGTTCTACTCAGAACGCAGTCCCGACTACTAGTGATATAGTAGTAGGAGAACTCGCGTTAAACACCTACCATGGTAGGGTTTATACAGAGAAGAATGATGGTTCAGCTGCTATTGTTGAGGTCGGGTCAATCCCAGCCTCTTTGACAATTAATGATGCTATTACTTTCCCAACTAGTGATGGGACATCAGGACAAGTATTACAAACAGACGGAAGTGGTTCACTTTCTTTTGCAGACTCAGCGTCAGCAGGAGATAACTTATTTACTTTTACTGTTTCTTCAAACACCACAGCTTTCTCAGGAAACGATGATGACGGACAAACATTGTCCTATTCAATTGGTGACGAACAAGTATACTTAAATGGTGTTTTATTAGTAGATGGTGGTGCCGACTATACAACGACAAGCACATCAGTTATTACTCTATCTGCAAATGCAGTAAGTGGTGATACACTGGTAGTTAGAACGCCTGGTTCTGCTTCAACTTCTGCTTCCACAGGAAGTAGTAGTTTCTCAGCAACTACAGCTAACCAGTCATTGATAGTAGTGCCAACAAGCACGAAAGCAATTAAAGTAAATTTAGTTGCAACTCATGCTTCAGCAGGTAATCACTTTGCAGAAGTAGTCCTTGTTAACGATGGTTCTGATTCATTCATATCTCAATTTGCAGACACATTTACGAATGCAAGTTTGTTTAGTTTGTCCACTGATATCAGTGGTTCGGACATGAGATTATTAATCACACCAGTTAATACAGACACATCAGTAAGTAGTTCATATATCAAACTTCCTGCTCAAGGAAATTCTACAACATTCTCTGCTACTACAGCAGACCAAGTGTTGTCTAGTGTTTCAACAGGAATTAAAGGTATTAAATATGAACTCGTAGCAACACATGCTAGTGCTGGTTCACATTATGCAGAGGTGACTTTAACAAACGATGGTTCGGACGCATACTTTGTCCAATTCGGTGATGTATTCACCAATGCATCGTTGTTTACATTAAGTGCAGATGTTTCAGGGGGTTCACAAAGACTTCTAATAACACCTGTTAATACTAACACAACTGTTTCTGTAAAGAAAACAACATTGTAAGGAGATAAGAAATGGCTAAAACAAATGCTTTTAAAATTGCTGAGTTAATCCGTGCTATCACTTTTGATGTTGCGAATGATGAAATAGTCACAACTAAAGCCATACAGTCTAAGAATAAACAGACTGGTGGAACAACATATACAGCAACAACAGAAGTTGCACTCGATACATTTGCCCATGCATCGTATAGAGCTGCAAGGTATGTTATTGCAATGGACGAAGGAACAAACTTCCATTCAACCGAAATTATGTTAGTTCACGATGGTTCTGCAGTGACTATGACTTCATATGGAACATTGAAAGATACTAATCTTGCAACTTTTGATGCAGATATTAGTGGAAATGACGTTAGATTACTTATTACACCTGCGAGTGCTAATAGCACAATCGTCAAATTTGATAGAACAGTGGTAGACGCTTAACATCAACTTTATAAAAAATTCTTTTTAGGGGAACTTCGGTTCCCCTTTTTTTTGACTTGGAAAAAACCATAAATAGATTTAGACAAATATAAATGGTAATTTATGGCAACTAATTCAAAATTCAGTGCAGATTTAGGTATAAAAACTGATGCAGACTTACAAGTAGACGGAAACGTCACTGTATCGGGAAACCTAACAGTCAGTGGAACACAAACAACTGTAAATTCTTCTACAACTTCAGTGGAAGATTCAATGTTGGAATTAGCTAATGCAAATGTATCTTCTGATATAATTGATATTGGTATATACGGAAACTATGATGACGGATTGGGTGACGGAGTATCAGAATATACAGGATTTTTTAGAGATGCAAGTGATTCTACATGGAAATTGTTTGACGGATTAGAAGCAGAACCTACAACTACAGTTAATGTTAGTGCATCAGGTTATGCACTTGCAGACTTACAGGTGGGTGACTTAACTGCAACTACTTTAACCGCAACCAACAGTCTTACAGGGTCTTCTATAACCTATCCTACCTCAGACGGAACAAACGGACAAGTTTTAACTACAAACGGAAGTGGAACATTATCTTTTGCAGATTCAGGTGCGTTATCAACAGGAACACTTACAACAACGTCAACAAGTATAACAAATTTAGATAGTATTGCAATTGCAACATATAGAGGTGCAAAATACTCAATAACAATATCAGATTCTACTAGTGGAGTGTATCAAATTACTGAATGTCATGTGATTCATGACGGAACTAACGCTAGTATAACACAATTTGGAACAGTATTGCAAGGTGGTTCAAGTGAACTTGGAACATTTACAGTAGATATCAATAGTGGAAACTTGAGATTAAGAGTTGCAAGTCTCTCGACTAACTCTACAGTTTACAAGTTTAAAAGAATTGACCACTCTGTATAAATTAATTTCATTTAATTTCATTTATTAACCATAAACCTCTCTTTTAGGGAGAGAGAGTTTATAAATATTCAGGTAAATATCAAATGAAGGGGATTCAACTCAATGGCAACACAAAATACATTCGTAATTGAGTATGGTTTAACAGTAGGAACTACTGAAATCATATCTAGTGCTGGTAAATTAGCAGCTAGTGCATTATCATTATTAGACACTGATAATCTTGCGGAAGGGTCAGTGAATCAATACTTTTCAAACTCTCTTGCAAGGGGTGCTATATCACTTGCTTCGGGGGAAACAAATTTAAACTATAACTCAGCAAATGGTGAGTTATCATTACCACAATTAGATGGAGGAACATTCTAATGACAGCAAAGAATTTTAATATCAAAAATGGTTTATCCGTTGGTGGTGTAGAAGTAATCAACTCATCAGGTGACTTAGTTGCTGGTGGTGTAGGAACTGCAGTTCAAGAAGCAATCGCAGATAAAATCGGTGGAATAATTCAAGGGTCAGGTTCAACGACTGTGACTTATGATGACACTGCTGATACTATTACAATCTCTTCAACAGGAAAAACAACAGAAGAAATCCAAGACATAGTCGGTGGAATGATGTCAGGTAATACCGAATCAGGTATTACAGTTGCATACGAAGATGCAGACGGAACTGTAGACTTTACAGTAAGTCTCTCATCATTCGATACAGACGCGTTATCAGAAGGAAGTTCAAACCTTTATTATACAGATGCAAGAGCAGACGCAAGAATTACAGCTGCAGATACAGACGCGTTATCAGAAGGAAGTTCAAATCTGTATTATACAGATACAAGAGCAGACGCAAGAGTTCAGAATGCAATCGTAGATTCTGATACTTTCTCAGGTGCAACTTCAACTAACGTTCCTTCTGCTGAATCAACAAAAGCATATGTTGATGCACAAACAACAGATGAAACTGCTGAAGGGTCAAACAACCTTTATTTTACAGATGCAAGGGTGATGACTTCACTTGCAACTGTAGATGCACATATATTACCAACAGCAGATGTCACATATGACTTAGGTTCAACAACCAAAATGTGGAGAGATATCTATGTCGGGCCAGGTTCATTATATGTTAATGGACAACAAGTGGTTTCAGATAATTCAGGAACAATTACTGTTTCTGCAGATGCAAACCAAAATGTGTCAGTTCAAACAAGTGGTTCAGGTGATATCGAATTAGATGCAACTGGAACTGGTAATTTACAAATTAAATCACCTATGCAGATACAAGCTTCAAATGCTATATCTTCATCAGACGGAAATGCAATCGAATTCTCAAACTCAATTGATGTAGATGCAATCGAGTCAAGAAGCACAGACACTAACTTAGTGTTAACAGGAAATGGTTCAGGGAATGTCACAGTTAATGACTCTTTAGCAGTCACAGGTGACTTAACAGTTTCAGGAACTACAACAACTGTAAACTCAGAAACTATTTCACTTGCAGATAACATTATTTCATTAAACAGTAATTTCACTTCAGGTTCACCAACAGAAGACACTGGTATCAGTGTGACTCGTGGTGGTTCTGCTTCTAAGACTCTTGTTTGGGACGAAACAAATGACAAATGGACTGTAGGTTCAGAGACTTTTGTTGCAGCTACTTTTGAAGGGAACTTGACTGGAAATGTCACTGGAACAACTTCAGGTAATGCTGGTTCAGCAACAATCCTAGAAACTGCAAGAACAATTAGTTTAGGTGGAGACCTTTCGGGTTCTGCTTCATTCAATGGTTCTGCAGATATTTCAATCTCAGCGACAATTGCAGATGATTCACATAATCATACAATTGCAAATGTTGACGGATTACAGACTGCTCTTGATACCAAATATGAGAGTGGTTCAAACGTATCATTAGGAACAGTAGCTTCAGGTGCTATAACAATCACCAATGCAACAAACAGTGGTGGAACTGCAAGAAATGTTTACCAATCAACCTCTGCCCCAGCTAGTTCAGATGGTGCGGTTGGTGATTTATGGGTTCTTTACTCCTAATATTGGGAGTTTAGACTTGCATAAATATAATATTAATATTCAGTGGAGATAAGATAAATGGCAACAGGTTATAGACAACAACCATATATTGCAAATGGTCAGCAACCTTTTACGTTTCAGAGTCCATTTACGTATTCTGCTAGGTATCCAGCAAATGGTCAACAACCCTTTACGTATCAATCACCTTTTACGTATAGTGCAAGGTATCCAGCAAATGCTCAACAACCCTTTACCTTTCAGAGTCCGTTCACGTATAGGGTTCCGTATATTGCTAATGCAAGACAACCATTAATCTATAGAAACCCATTTACATATAGGGTTCCGTATATTGCTAATGCAAGACAACCTATAATATATTCACATAGGTCACCATTCACTTACAGAAATCCTGTTTCTGCACAAGAACCTAACATTAGGAATGCACAAACACCATTTACATACAGAAACCCAGTGAATGGTCAAGAACCTAATATTAGGAATGCTCAGACACCATTTACATATACTAATCAACAGCCGTCAACGTATCAGAATAGACAACCTTCTACTTATCAACATAGAAGTCCGTTTACATATACTAATCAACAGCCGTCAACGTATACTAATCAGCAACCTTCTACATATGCAAGACAGGGACGAACCCCCGAAGCTAGATGGGACGGAGTTGTTTCACAGCAATGGCCTGCAACCCCAATTAGTTAATAGGAAACAGATATGGCAACAGGAAATCAAAAAGTAAAAACACCTTCAGGTTGGAATTCAACTCAAGGTGCATGGGTCAAAACTGGTTCTTCTTCATGGAGTGCAGTTGACCAAATCTATGTTAAGACACCTTCAGGGTGGAATAATGCATCAGGACAGGAATTAACTCAAATTCCTTATCCTTATATTGCAAATGCTCAGACACCATATATTGCAAATGCTCAGACACCTTATACTGCAAATGGTCAAGAACCTAATATTAGGAATGCACAAACACCTTATATTGCAAATGCTCAGACACCATATATTGCAAATGCTAGACAACCTTCTACTTATCAACATAGAAGTCCGTTCACTTATCAGAACCCTAGTAATGCAAGACAACCTTCAACATACCAATATAGGTCACCATTTACATACAGAAGTCCTGTAAGTGCTCAACAACCTAACCAAAGGAATAGACAGTCACCATTTACGTATGATGCAAGATATCCTGCGAATGCTCAGAGTCCTAGTAATAAACAGTCACCTTTCACATACAGTGCAAGGTATCCTGCGAATATAAGACAACCAGTTCCAGCAAGAAACCCATTCACATATAGGGTTCCATATATTGCTAATGCTAGACAACCAGTTCCAGCAAGGAACCCGTTTACATATCGTGTGCCTTATATTGCTAATGCTAGACAACCAGTTCCAGCAAGGAATCCGTTTACATATAGTAATAGAAGTCCTGTTGTTTACTTCTTCCAAAGCTTTGGTGGTGGTGGTGGATTCGTTCCAATCAGCCCAGACGGCCCAGGCGACATGCCGGGTATCTACTAAACACTTGTTTAGACAAAAAAGGACTTTCGAGTCCTTTTTTTATGTCCTAAATATATACTATGAAATACTTGAAATACTATTCAGACGTTGTCAACGAAATCAAACCCGAAGATTGGAATTTAAAAGAATTATCAATTCAGGAACTTCACCAAAGAGACGATTACAATATTGGTGTTATCCATGATGTCTATAACATAGATAAAGAATCAGAAGCATACAAGTCATTTAAATATGTTTTTGAAAATATTATTCCACCTACAAAAATCATAAAATGGGGTGATATACTAGAACTTAGAAAGAATAAAACCTTTTTAGGTTTTCAAGGTGCTGGACTAGAATCTATTCACTATCACAAGTTTTTACCTAACGTATATACATGTGAAGAAAGAGAAGGTAAACAAGTAGGTCAAATGGATTGTCAGACTGCAGATGGTGAGTATGCAGATATAAAAGATTATGTAGAACTTACAGAAGAACAGAAATCAGATATGTGGTGTGAAATTCAAATAAATTCTATGTATTATCATAGTGCAAAGGCACATTGGTTAATTCAGAGTATCCAAGAAGAGGGGTTGAGACACCCAATACAAGGAACAACATATAAAGTTGATAATAGATTTGGTTTTAGAATACACCCAGGCTCTATTAGGTCTAAGGTTTTTGAAGAATTAGAAGACCCCAACTTTGAAATATTTGCAACAGACATGCATGATATCTTTGATACAAAACCCTTAACTTGTGACGAAGTGTTAGAGTTTTGGAGAGATAAACTAGAAAACAAGAAAGAACATGTAAGTCACCCTCAACTATCAATAACTTTTTGTAATGGAAATTTAGAATACAACCACGACTTAATGGAATTGGGTTTTAGAAAAGAAGTTTATGCACATAGTAAAAAGGCAACACTTCAATCAAAAGGTAAACCCCTTAACATTTACATAGGATATGATTCGAATCATGGAGACCTACATGAAGTCAATAAAAACTCAATTTTAACTTCCCTTAGAAATCTTAGTATGGGTCAATGGTTAAAAGAAACTCATTGGGAACCCGAAATCAAATTCCTTGACATTTCTAAACTTTCCGACTATAATAGAGAGTATGCAAATCAATCTACTGAATTTACCTACAGTAGATTCTTAATACCCCATTTAGAAAACTATGAAGGATATAGTATCTTTATTGATAATGATTTCATATGGAGAAAACCTATTCTACCTTTATTCTATTATCTGAACTTAGATGATGCAGTTGCATGTATTCAGTATAAACAAATAGAACATGATACAACTAAGTTTAATGGTGAGGTCAATATAGATTATCCCAAAAAACTATGGTCAAGTCTTATGGTCTTTAATAATGGTCATGAAGACTGTAAGAAGTTAACACCCGAAGCGGTTAATACGTGGACAGGAAAACAACTACATCAATTCGAATGGACTGATAAGATTAGTCCGATACCCGAAAAGTATGTATTTACTGAGGGGTATGATAATCCTGATGAAAAATGGGATTACCATGGTATTCACTATACAAGGGGAGGCCCATGGGTAAAAGACATGGATTATTCCAACATAAATAATCTAGATGATTGGATAAAAGCAAAAAACATCTTGCAAAAATAACAATTCTATTATATAATGGAGAGAGGAACAAAAAAATGAATGCATTAATCTACACAGAAGACGGAAAACTAATAATTAGAAAACCAAATGGTTTGGAATGGGAATATGAAAATGTAGACCAACCCGAATTAGGATTTGATTATGAGGTTCTTGTCTATGATGATATTGAAGTTAAAATAGAAAAATGGAATGACGAAATTAGAGATTTTGAAGGTCAAGAAAAATCTCCATTATCTGATGAAGATAAACGTAGTATTGAATTATACATAGAGAATTCAGAACCACCTTTAGGATATAACTTAAATACACAATATATTAACAGACTAGAACAAACAGTTAGTCAATATACTCAAGTGACTTCAGAGTTATATGGTATGGTTGATTTATATTATGCAACATACGCTGGAAGAGAGGGTTCAAATCACCCTAGACGTGCAGATGCAAGAAGAGTTTTAGAATATTGTGACACTGCATACTCATGTTTTAGTCAGATTGCTTCAGAGATAATGGGAACAAGAGAGGATACTTTAAAAGACTATGAAGAATATGTATCTGTAATTCCCGAACCACTAGTTCTTCCCGACTCTAGAACAGGTTAATGTATGGAACTCATTTATCATGATGAGTCCTTTAAGTTAAAAGATATCGGATTCCCCCTTAAAGACATTCACATAATTGATAATTGGTTGCCGATTCAATTACACTATTGGGTTGATAAATCAATTGGTAATTGTAATATTTGGGCAAAAAGGAATGAAGTAAGAGGGACAAGTCCTACAGGTTTATCACATCATCAATTTTGGGGTGGAACACTACTCTCTGCACTTGAAAGAAGTCCCAAATATACATACCCCAATTTCGCAGGTGATATTGCAAATTACCACAATTCTGCACCCAAATTAGTAGCAAGATTTTTAGATAAAAAACTACAAACAGATTTTGGATTTGCATGGGAAAGGTTTCAGTATATGGGATTGAACTCTCAAACACAAGGATTACATGGAACAACACATTCAGATTGTTCAGATGAAGATGAATGGAATCTTTCTTTTCTATATTACACTAATAAATTTTGGTCAAAACATTGGGGAGGCCCTTTGAGAATATATGACGAAATGCAACAAGGTTTACACGGAAGAGATAACCACATTAAGAATCATCAAATTGCAGAAATAGAATTTGTTCCAAATAGACTTGTTGTATTTGACGGAAGAATACCACATGGTGCAGATGCACCCACACCCGAAGCACGATATATAGATAGGAAGTCAATAGTAATCAGAGGTGATGAAATTAGACTTGTAGAAGATAAGGAATGGTTTAAACAATGCCCACGATAGAATTCAATACATTTAATGAACAGACTTTAAAGGATACTAAACCTATATTAGCAAAATCTGTCACACCCGATTGGTGGAAAAATATGAAGTTTCAGGAATATAATCGTGGAATATCAGCATCTACAATACGTGCATGTCCAGCTATGGACGATTGGTTAAAAAGTGGTTGGTATTTGTGTGCAAATCGAGACATGATAGTAAAAAATGGTCACATAGACGACAATGATGATGGACAATTTGTTGGTTCACAAGAATTTGGAGATGGTTGGGAAACCCCCTCTCCTCATCACCCAGCTGCTCAGGTGGGATATGCATTTCAATATCTTCATGATGATGAAGCACCCGTAAGGAGTGCATTTAAGTTTAGGAATGCATGGAACATAACTACACCGCCTGGATATTCTACTATGTATCTAGACCCATTCTTATTTCAAAATAAATACTTTGCAACATGGCAAGGAATTATTGATACAGATAAATTTAATGCAAACTATGACAATGCACAAATTATATTTTATCCACGTGTCAGTCATTCGTTTGTTATAAAGAAAGGAACTCCTTTAGTTCAAGTAATACCTTTTAAAAGAGAGGAATGGAATGCAACATATATAGTGAGTGGAAGTGAAGACTGGACAAAGAATAGAAGTCATTTAACTGCAAATGAAGGTCGTCAAAAGACTATGGACGAGTTTTCAAGAGACCCAAAAATGTCTAACGAAGCAAGAGCAGAAGAATTTGCATTGGGTGGATATAGAGGAGGAAACCTACATGCAAACAAAGGTAAAAACTTTAAAGAAGAGAGTCCACCACCCGAGTGTCCTTATCATGTCAGTGAAGACTCACCCGAAATACAACTAGAATTACCTATAGGAGATAAAGATGGCAATTAGATTATTATTTCCATATACATGTATTGAAAGAAACCTTGTAGACGAAGGTGTATTGACACAAGATTATATGGATATGTTAGCAAATACTATGGATAGTATGAGAAAGAAAGACCCCGCAGGTCGAAGGGTTTCTAATCAGTATACTGGTTGGCAGTCTAATGATGGTGTGGAGAAGAATCCAACTTTTACAAAAGCAATAAGAACAATTAAGAATACTTTTGATACTGAATTATTAGGTTATACAGGACACAATCCAGCAGAACTTCAATTATCAATAGGTAATGCATGGGCAAACATTAATGATAATACAGCATGGAATGCTCCACACTTACACAATGGTTGTTGGTATAGTGGTGTATTTTATATAAAAGCAGATGGTGATGAAGGTAATTTTATGGCTATTGATACAGACTGTAAAGTAGTTTCAGACTTTCCATATTCTCCTAGAGAATCACAGAACTGGAAACTTGCACCAAGAACTGGTCATTTATTTCTATTTCCAAGTGCATTAATGCATATGGTTGAACCCAATCTTACTCAAAAAGATAGATATAGTATATCATTCAATATGAATATGAATTTTCTTTCTGCAAACTCAAGATTCTCTCAGTTGCAAGGGTTTCACCCCGATGAACTTCTTTTCCATACTGATGAAAATGGAAAACTAATACAAATACCAACACCAATAGACGATTAGCTTTCATAAATAATCGTATGGAACTTGTTATATCACCTTATATCTTGTGGAATGTCATAATGACAGTCGTAATTTTACCAATAGGTTTTTTGGTAAGAAACGTATTGTCAGAACAAAAGAGAATTGATATTCTAATCAATAAAACAAGAGAAGAAATTGCTAGAGATTATGCTACTAGAGAACAGATTGAGGCCGACTTTCAAAGAATTATGGATTCAATTAGTAATATAGATGCAAAGATAGACAGGCTTCAAAGTAAAACCTATTTCCAAGATTAAAATCGTTATAAATAGTAGTATAACAGGAAACTACTATGGCAGAACCAAATTCAAAAGCAACCTTTAAAGATTATATAAAAAGAAAACTTGGAGCTCCAGTTTTAGAAATCAACGTGGACGATGACCAATTTGATGATAGAATGGACGAAGCTTTACAGTATTTCCGTGAATATCATTACGATGGTTCTATAAAAACATATCTTAAACACCAAATTACACAACAAGAGATTGATTCATTTAAAACAAATGAATCTCATACTGCAGCGACAAGTGGAACACATGCAATTTCAGGTCAGACGTTTGGTGAAGGTCAAAACTACATTACACTACCCGAACATGTGTTAAGTGTATTACAGATATTTCCATTCAACTCGGGTCAAACTTCAAGTATGTTTGATATTCAATACCAGTTAAGACTCAATGACTTATATGATTTAACTTCAACCAGTGTTCTATATTACTCACAAGTTCAATCACACTTATCACTTTTAAACGATATCTTAGTAGGTCAGATACCTATAAGATATAACATGCACTCTAATAGACTCTACATGGACTACAGTGCAAGTAAATTAAGTGCTGGTGAGTATATCATTATAGAGTGTTATAGAAAATTAGACCCTACAGACATGACTGATATCTACAATGATATGTGGTTGAAAAAATATGCAACTGCATTAGTTAAGTATCAATGGGGTGAAAACCTATCCAAGTTCCAAGGTATTGCACTTCCAGGCGGGGTGTCACTCGATGGTTCTGCAATGAAACAAGAAGCACAAGAAGAAATTACAAAATTAGAAGAAGAGTCTAGACTGAACTTTGAAATGCCAGTCATGGACTTAATGGGGTAATAAATGCCTACAAACGTATTTTTTAACCATGCAGTATCGACTGAACAACACCTCTATGAGGATTTAGTTGTTGAGTCATTACGAATATATGGTCACGAAACATATTATCTACCAAGAGAAATTGTAGAGGAAGACTCTATACTTGGTGAAGACGTGCAGTCAACATTCGGTGATGCATATTCTGTAGAAATGTATTTAGAAAATACAGAAGGTTTCGAAGGAGAAGGAGACCTTATGTCCAAGTTTGGTGTCCAAGTAAGAGACCAAGCAACATTTATCATATCACTCAGAAGTTGGGAAAGATTCATATCATTAGACTCTAACCTTGCAACCTCAATGAGACCTAACGAAGGAGATTTACTTTATTTCCCTCTCAGTGGTTCAATGTTTGAAATCAAATTCGTAGAACATGAGAACCCATTCTATCAAGTCGGAAAACTATTTGTATTTAAATTACAATGTGAGTTGTTCGAATACAGTGGAGAAGATTTCGATACTGGTTCATATGCAGACCTAATAGAACTAGACCAAGCATATTCATTAGGATTAACAATGTCTTCAACCAATGCATATTCTATTGGTGAAAACATAACTAAGAATGGAGTGGTTGTTGGTGAGGTTCAAACATCATTAGGTAATGCAACAACAATTATTCACAACACTGCAACACTTACAGTTGGTGATACACTTGTTGGTGTTGATTCGGGTGTATCAGATACAATTGCATCTATCAATGACGTATTGACTATGTCTAACGATGGTTCTGCACAAAACAAAGACTTTGAAGATACTGCAGACAACTACTTAGACTTCTCAGAGACAAACCCATTCGGTGAGGTCACATAATGTTTGGGACACATTTTTATAATGAGACAATTAAAAGAGCAGTGTCAATCTTTGGAACATTGTTTAACAATATCACATTAAAGAAAACAAAGGAAGATGGAACTGTATTAAGTATAATAAAGGTTCCAATTTCATACGGCCCAAAACAAAAATTCCTTGCAAGACTACAGGAAGAACCAAATCTTTCTGATAACAATAGAAGTGCAATCTCTTTACCAAGACTTGCATTCGAACTAAATGGTTTTGAATATGACCCCTCAAGACAACAAAATAAATTAATAAGACATTCTAAGTCTGATTTAGATACAGACGGAGTGAATCGTTCATATCAATACAACCCAGCACCATACAACTTAACTTTTACACTAAGTGTTCTTGCAAAGAACATGAACGATGCATTACAAATTGTAGAACAAATATTACCATATTTCCAACCCGAGTATACAGTCACAATGAAAATGATTGACTCTATGACAGATACTAGAGACGTTCCAATAACACTTAATAGTGTTGCAATGGAAGATACTTATGAGGGTTCCTTCGAAGAAAGAAGAGTTATTGAGTATACTTTAGAGTTTACTATGAAACTATACTTCTTCGGCCCAGTTTACACTGGAAGTGTTATTAAAAGTGTTATTGAAAGAGAATATATCAATACTGGAAATGCAAACTTTACAACTTCAGAGATTAATGATTCAGGATTGGTCAAAGAGGTCAAACATTACGAACCTGCTTTTGCAGAAATATCGAATGCAGTGTCCAACTCCACAACAATCACCTTTCCAACTGCAATAAATACAAAGATAAGTGCAAATGATGAAATATTTGGAACAGGAAATGCAACCAATCCAACAGTAGTTTCAGTTGCAACTGATAAACTATCAATGGTAGTGTCGAGTGCAGTGACTATAGAAACAAACACTACACTTAAATTTGTAGGTTCTGTTGACCCAACAGATACATTCGTGGTTGCAGAAACAGTGACATTTTATGATGATGGTGCTAAAGAAAGTTTTAGTGAAACCAATGACAATTAATTATGACAAAAGAACCAATAGACGATAAGTTAAACTCTCTCTTAGATATCAGCACTGATATAAAAAAAGAAACACAAATAGTTAAATTACCGACAAGAGCAGAGAACATGGACACGGACTATAAGTATGCTCGTGAGAACCTCTATAACCTCGTAGAACGTGGTCAAGATGCAATAGACGGAATACTTGAGTTATCCAAAGAAACCGAACACCCACGTGCATATGAGGTCGCAGGACAGTTGATAAAGACTGTAGCTGATACTGCAGAAAAACTACTAGACGTTCAGAAAAAAATTAAGGATTTAGAGAAAGAGGACGAACAAAGAATAGGTAAAGTTGAAAATCACCTATATGTTGGTTCTACTTCAGAACTGCAAAAGTTTTTGAAGAAAGAAAAGAAAGATGGTTAAACCAACAAACGAAGGTTATCTTGGTAATAATCTAATCAAAAGAGCTGGAATTGAAACCCAGTATACCAAAAAACAAATGGCAGAATACTTAAAGTGTTCTGAAAATCCTGCTCATTTTATAGAAAATTATACACAAATCATATCACTAGACGAAGGTATGGTTCCTTTTCGATTACGTGGATATCAAGAAAACCTAATCAATCATTACAATGAGAATCGTTTTAATGTGGTTCTTGCAAGTAGACAGAGTGGTAAATCAATCACATCTTGTGCATACTTGTTGTGGTTTCTGTTATTTAAACCCGAAGTCACTGTAGCAGTTCTTGCGAACAAAGGTGCAATTGCAAGGGAAATGATTGCACGTATCGTCACCATGTTAGAGTCTGTTCCCTTCTTTTTACAGCCAGGTGTTAAGATTCTAAACAAGGGGTCAATTGAATTTGCAAATGATAGTAAAGTCGTTGCAGCTGCAACTTCTTCAAGTTCAATTCGTGGACTTTCAATCAACCTACTATACTTAGACGAGTTTGCATTTGTAGACGATGCAGAGACATTCTATACTGCAACATATCCCGTTGTGACCTCGGGTAAAGACTCTAAGGTTATTATTACTTCTACTGCAAATGGTGTGGGTAATATGTTTCATAAGATATATGAATCTGCAGTTCATAACCAATCAGAATATAAATCCTTTCTTATCAACTGGTATGACGTGCCTGGCAGAGACGATGAGTGGAAGAAAGAAACTATTGCAAACACCTCAGAAGCACAATTTGAACAAGAGTATGGGAACTCATTCTTAGGAACTGGTAATACACTTGTCAATAGTAATACACTACTTGGTATGAGAGCATTAGACCCCGATTGGAATAAAGACAACTTATTCCTTTATGAGAAACCATTAGAGGGTCATAGATACGTATGCACAGTAGACGTATCCAAAGGTAGAGGGTTAGATTACTCTACATTCACGATTATAGACGTGACTACAAGTCCATTTAAACAAGTATGCACATATAGAGATAACATGGTAAGTCCCCTTCTCTTCCCCGATATTATAAATAAGTATGTTAAACATTATAATGAACCAGTCGTTATTATAGAAAATAATGCAGAGGGTGGAATGGTTGCAACACAACTACATTACGAGATAGAATATCCGAATGTATTTGTTCAAGGTCAACTCAAAGCCGAAGACATAGGTGTGACCATGTCTAGAAAAATTAAGAGAATCGGTTGTTCTACACTTAAAGAATTATTAGAAGAAAATAGACTTATTCTGAATGACAGACATACTATTACAGAACTTATGACATTCGTTCACAAGGGTAATAGTTGGGAAGCAGATAGAGGATATAATGACGATATGGTCATGAATTTGGTATTATTCAGTTGGTTTGTGACCACTGCATACTTTGAGCATTTAACCGATACACAAGTTAAAGATTTATTGTATTCAGAACAACAAAGGTTAATCGAAGACGATTTACTACCAGCTGGTATATTTGACGGAGAGTCTCAGTCAGATACCTTCGTAGATAGTGAAGGAGACCGATGGTTTACCAAAAGTATGGATATACCAATTAAACTATAGTTGTTGGGTTTTTAAAAGTTATAAATAAAACAGTAAACAACTTTTTACATTAACAGGAGTAAAAGTATGGCATTTCAAGTATCACCAGGCGTTCAGGTCTCCGAGATAGACCTGACTAATGTTGTCCCAGCCGTTTCATCGACTACAGGTGCATTTGCTGGACATTTCCAATGGGGCCCTGTTGGTGAAGTAATAACAGTTTCAGATTCTAAGGGTTTAGTCGATAATTTTTATCAACCAGCTAACACCGATGCTGGAGCAGAGGACTTCTATTCAGCGGAATCATTTCTAAAGTATGGTTCATCACTTAGAGTGGTTAGAATCAATACATCTCAATTAAACAATGCAAACTCATCAAGTGGAACTGCATTACTTAAAAACAATGACGATTATGTCAATACTTACCAAGATGGTTCTCAGAATGGAACTGTAGGTAATTATGTTGCAAAATACGCAGGTTCTTTAGGTAATTCATTAAAAGTTTCAGTATGTGCATCTTCTGATGCATATTTCAACGATGCAGTGACAACAGTCTCAGGAACAGAATCAGTGGGACAAACAACTATAACAGTTGCTGATTCATCAGGTATGTTCGTAAGAGATATTGTAAGGTTTGCTGGACATAACAACGAATACAGAGTATTGACGATTCCTGATGGAACTTCAATTACTATCGAAGCCCTTGGTCAACCAAGTGGAACAGGTTTATTAACTGCAGTAGCAAGTGGTGCTAACGTAGATAGATACTGGGAATTTTATAGTTCATTTGATAAAGCACCTGCCAAGTCAGGAACAGCAACAGCTGCTGGTGGTTCAGATGATGAAATTCACCTTGTTATATCAGACCAAGACGGATTATTCAGTGGAGTTAAAGATACAATATTAGAATCATACGGATTCGTATCACTTGCGTCAGACTCTAAAGATGGTCAAGGTCAATCAAATTACTACAAAAACGTTATTGCAAGAGAATCAGACTACATTTACTGGTCAGGTCATTCAACAGACTTACTCTCAAGTGCAAACGAAACAAGAACTCATTTACAATCTGTATCGTCTACATTTGGTAGACCTTCTGCAGTTATCACTTCATCACTTGCTGGTGGAGTTGACGGAAGAGTTCCTACTGCTGGTGAGAAATATGGTGCATACCAAACTCACTTCGGTGATGCAGAAACAATAGACGTATCATTCCTAATTGCTGGTTCAACAAGAACTGATAACGGAAGTGGTGTCGAACAAGACCTTCTTGCAGACCATAACACAATCGTTAATCAACTTATTGCAACTGCAGAAGGAAGAAAAGATTGTATGGTTATAGTTTCACCAAGACGTGCATCAGTAGTTGGTGTATCAAGTGAATCTACACAATCAACTAACGTGATTGCAGACTACGCATCAGTCACATCAAGTTCATATGTTGTATTAGACAGTGGTTGGGTATACCAATACGATAGATACAACGACAAATACTGCTACGTGCCCTCTAACGGACACACAGCAGGTATAATGGCAAGGTCAGACTTATTAAGAGACCCATGGTTCTCACCTGCTGGTTTCTCAAGAGGTCAATACTTAGGTATCACTAAACTTGCGTTTAACCCTTCACAATCATCAAGAGATGACTTATATCGTGCAAGGATTAACCCAATAGTCACCTTCCCAGGCCAAGGAACAGTATTATTTGGAGACAAAACAGGTCTTACAAGTCCTTCAGCATTCGATAGAATCAATGTCAGAAGGTTATTCATAGTCTTAGAAAAAGCAATCGCAGTTGCAGCGAAATCACAACTCTTTGAATTCAATGATGCATTCACAAGAGCTCAATTCCGTGCTGCTGTAGAACCTTTCCTAAGAGATGTTAAGAATAGAAGAGGTCTAGTAGATTTCTCAGTATTATGTGATGAAACTAACAACACTGATACAGTTATAGATAGAAACGAATTTGTTTGTTCTATCTTCGTGAAACCTGCTAGAAGTATTAATTTTATTACTTTAAACTTTGTTGCTGCTAGAAGTGGTGTTGAGTTTGAAGAAATATACAGTGCAGTTTAAGGAGAAATAAATGGCAACTATAGACCAATTTAAAGCACAACTTATCGGTGGAGGCCCACGTGCTAACCGATTTAAAGTTTTTATACCAAGAGCTGGTAATAAGATTGAGTTCTTATGTAAAGCTGCTAATATCCCTGCGGGAACGTTAGGAGAAGTAGTAGTCCCTTTCAGAGGACACAACCTTAAACTTGCTGGAGAAAGAACTTTCGAAGATTGGCAGATTACAGTTATCAACGATGTTGAGTTCTCAGTAAGAAGTGGTCTAGAAGCATGGCAAGAAGAGATTCAAGCTTTAGATAGTGGAGAAGGTTCGACTTCTACAGACTATCTTATTTCTAGAGCATTCGTAGAACAGTTAAACAAAGATGACTCAGTCCTTGCGAGATACGAGTTTTTCAACATGTTCCCAAAAAACATTGGTGCAATCGAATTATCTTACGATACTGTTGATGCATTAGAGGAATTTACTGTTGACTTTACTTTCTCTCACTGGGAAAGAGTTCAGTAGTCTTTAAAGTGAAGAATTACCACACATTTTGGTGGTATAAATATTAGTATGGAAATTTTAGGGTTTGAAATAAATCGTAAGAAAGACGATTTAAGGACGATAGAGGACAAAAATCAAAAGTCCTTTGTCCCACCCGTTGACGATGACGGAACTCCCGTCATTGAACAACAGAGTGGTTTCGTATCGGGTGCAGCCTACGGGTCGTATGTCGATATGGAAGGCGGTGTCAAGAATGAGGCAGAACTTATTCGAAGATACCGAGAAACGTCTTTGGTGCCAGAGTGTGACTCTGCAATCGAAGACATAGTTAATGAGTGTATCACATCTGACACATCAGATAAGATAGTATCACTCGACCTCAGAGACGTTAAACTCTCTGATAGTATCAAGAAAAAGATACAAGAAGAGTTTAATCACATCTTATCTCTAATGAAGTTCAATCAGAACTCTCATGAATTGTTCAGAAAATGGTATGTTGATGGAAGAATTTACTTCCATAAAGTCGTTGACTCAAAAAGACCTAAATTAGGTCTAGTTGACTTAAGAAATGTTGACCCGATTAAAATTAAGAAGGTCAGAAACATTGAGAAGAAAAAGGGTGCCGACAAAATTGATAGAATTTCTAAAATAGAAGAGTTCTATCTCTTTAACGACAAAGGATTTGATAAATCCACAGCAACAGAAGGACATGTTGTAAGAATTGCACCTGAAGCTGTATGTTATACAACTTCGGGATTACTTGACTACACTAAAAACGTAGTCATTGGGTATCTGCACAAAGCATTGAAGACTGCAAATCAGTTATCAATGTTGGAAGATGCACTTGTTATTTACAGAATATCACGTGCTCCCGAAAGAAGAATTTTCTACATTGACGTAGGAAACCTTCCAAAAGCAAAAGCAGAACAGTATCTTGCAGACGTTATGAACCGATATAAGAACAAATTGGTTTACAATGCAGATACAGGGGAAATCAAAGACGATAGAAAACATATGAGTATGTTAGAAGATTTTTGGTTGCCTCGTAGAGAAGGTGGTAGAGGAACAGAAATTACTACACTGCCTGGTGGACAGAACTTAGATGATATTGCAGATATAGAATACTTTAAGAAGAAACTATATCAATCACTAAATGTCCCTGCCTCTAGAATGGAAGCAGACAATGGATTCAATATGGGTCGTGCGTCTGAAATTTCTAGAGACGAACTTAAATTTAATAAGTTCACAAACAGACTTCAGAAGAAGTTTGCAAGAGTTTTTACTGATATTCTTAAGACTCAATTAGTTCTTAAGGAAATCACAACTGGAGATGAATTTGATAATATCAAAGACTTTCTTCAGTATGACTTTGCAACCGACAACCATTTTACAGAGTTGAAAGATGCAGAGATAATAAGAGAGAGATTAGATACTCTCTCAAACATTTCCGACTATGTTGGAGAGTATTTTTCTAAGGAATATGTTAGAAAATACATTCTAAGACAGACGGAAGAAGACATTAAATTAATAGACTCACAAATCTCAAAAGAAGGGGATAGTGGTGAGGACAATGAAGGAAGTGATAGTAATGACTTCGGAGGATTTTAAAAATGAGTAGTGAAATTGCAAAAGAAATAGTAGACTCAATTGAGAGTGGTAAGTTGGATACTGCAAAAGACCAAGTATTTACTGGTATTAAACAGAAATCTGCAGAAGCTATCGATATGAAAAGAGTTGAAATGCAAGTGGATTGGATGGATAAAGTTAACGAACCAACTGGTGAAGCAGAATAACTGATGAAATCCTTTGCAGAAATCACTGTTGAGTTAAACGAAGCAAAGTTTAAATTGCCTCGTGGACATAAAGAACTCAAGAGAGATGTTGTAAAAATAGGTGGTAAGGATATAGTAATCACTTACACTGAATATCGAGGTAAAGTCCACGTCTATGTAGACGGACAAAGTTTCGGTGGTGCAGTATATAAAAATTTAAAATCTGCTGAGAAAGAAATGAAATCCATGAAGGAAGTTATTAAAACAATGTCGGAAGAAGAAAATATAGACATAGAGGAAATTTTCAATGAAATTAATATCAGAGTTTAATAATTACAGTGTTTCTCCAATCATAATTGAGGAGAACGACAAAGGACAAAAAGAATACTTCATTGAAGGTGTCTTTATGCAAGCCGAAATCAAAAATAGAAATGGACGTGTATATCCTAAAGAGGTTATGCAAAAAGAAGTAAAAAGATACAACAAAGAATTCGTAGAACAAGATAGAGCATTCGGTGAGTTAGGTCACCCTGAAGGCCCTACAATTAATTTAGACAAAGTTTCACATATGATTACCAAACTAGAAGAAGATGGTAATAACTATGTGGGACGTGCAAAGATTTTAAGCACTCCCAATGGTCAAATTGTAAGAAATTTGATTGATGATGGTGCTAAATTGGGAGTATCATCTCGTGGACTTGGTTCACTAGAACAAAAAGGTGGTGCTCAATATGTAAAAGATGACTTTCAACTTGCTACAGCAGGGGATATCGTTGCAGACCCGTCTGCACCTGAAGCTTTCGTTAACGGAATCATGGAAGGTGTAGAGTGGATTTATCAACATGGTAGACTTACTGCTCAACAAATTGATGAGATGCAGACCGAAATAAGGACTGGAAAATCACATAAATTGGAAGAAATCACTATAAAATCATGGAAAAGGTTCGTTGAGAGTCTTTAACATATAAATAAAAAAGTAAACTCAAACAGGAGAAAAACATGGCAGAGTTAGAAACAAACCAAGATACAGTCGAAGAGACTGTCGATGCATTAGAGGAAGGTCAACAACCTAACGCTAAAGCGGAAGATGGTGACAAGAAGCCTGTAAAACAAGGGTCAGCTGACGCTGAGAAAATCGAAAGCGGAACAGGTGATGTCGTCAAACCTGAAGAAAATCCTGTTGACAAAGCTGTTGCATCAGTAAAATCTGCTGAGAAAGCTCCTTCAAATGAAGGTGACGCTCAGAAGAAAGGTGCATCAAAACCTGAAAAGATGGAAAAAATCAAAGAAGGTGAAGAAGATTCTAAGAAAGATGTTGCTACAACATCTAAAATGGAGAACATTAAAGCTATCGTCAACAATATGAAGGAAATGACTAAAGAAGAACTTCAAAAAACTTTTGGTGAAATATCAGAAGACGAAGTTGACGAGACCTTGACTAAAGCAGAAGTCGCTAGAAAAATCGTTGAAACACTAAAAACTATGGACGAAGCACAAGTTGCTAAGTTCGTTGAGAAGTATGAAGACGAAGAAGAAGAAGAACATGATAAAGAAGAATCAGTCAAAGAAGAATCTGTTGACGAAGAAACTTCTGCAGAACTTGAATCTTCATTAGTAGAGATAGAAGTAGAAGACGACCTATCTGCAATCTCAGAAGCACTTGACCTTTCAGAAGAAAATCAAGAAAAAGCTAAAACAATCTTCAAAGCTGCAGTGACTTCAAAAGTTGCTGAAATCAAAGAAGAACTTGAGTCTCAATACTCAGAAGAATTAAAAACCTCAGTAGAGAAAGTTAAAGGTGACCTTGCGGAAGCAGTTGACAAGTATCTTACTTATTGTGCAGATGAATGGACGAAAGAAAATGAACTTGCTATAGAAAGAGGTTTGAGGTCTGAGATGACTGAAAACTTTATCGAAGGATTGAAAACATTGTTCGTAGAACATTATGTTGACGTTCCTGAAGATAAGTATAACGTTATCGATGAACTCGCAAATCGTCTCGATGAGATGGAAGAAAAACTTGACAACGAAGTGTCTAAAAACATGGAAATTGTTGAGGAAAACGACCAACTTAAGAGAAGTGACGTGATAAGAGAAGCCTGTAAAGACTTATCTGAATCACAAAAAGAGAAAATGGAATCATTATCAAATGGTGTAGACTTTAAAGATATCGAAGACTTTAGTGATAAAGTTCAAGAAATCAAAGAAGCTTACTTCCCAGTTGAAGGTGAATCCATCTCTGAAGACACTATAGTTGAAGAAGGAACTGGAGAAATCTCAGAAGAGAAAGACCCTGTTCTAGACCCTTCAATTGCTAGATATTCAGAGGCATTATCAAAACTTAAACCATTAGGTTAATTTAAAGGAGATTAAAAACAATGTTTTTATCAGAAAACTTACAAGATAAGTGGTCGCCGATTCTAGAACACTCCGATTTACCAAAAATCGAAGATAACTACAAACGTGCAGTCACAGCTGTTATCCTTGAAAACCAAGAAAAAGCTCTAAACGAAGACAGAGCTACTCTTGCAGAAGCAGCACCTTTAAATTCCACAGGCACAGGAATTTCTAACTGGGATCCAATCTTGATTTCATTAGTAAGACGTGCTATGCCAAATCTCGTTGCATACGACATTTGCGGTGTTCAACCAATGACCGGCCCAACTGGACTTATCTTTGCTATGAAAGCAAGATATAACGATGACGTTGACGCTGATAGACTGAATACATCAGAAGCTTTACATAACGAAGCTAGAACTGATTACTCAGCATCTGCTCAAACAACATCAACTTCAGTAGGAAGCGACCACTCAGGAGACCCATTCAATGGTTCTTATGCGTCACAGACTTCTGCGGGTATGTCTACAGCTTCAGCAGAATCACTAGGTGATGGTGCTGGAAACCATTTTGCTGAAATGGCATTCTCAATCGAGAAAGCTACAGTGACAGCAAAGTCAAGAGCACTAAAAGCGGAATATTCATTAGAACTTGCACAAGACCTTAAAGCAATCCACGGCCTTGATGCAGAATCAGAACTTGCAAATATTCTATCTTCAGAAATATTAGCAGAAATCAACAGAGAAGTTGTAAGAAGTGTTAACAACCAAGCTAAAACAGGTGCATCAGCAACTGCTTCAGCTGGAACATTTAACTTAGACGTTGATGCTAACGGAAGATGGTCTGTAGAAAAGTTCAAAGGACTATTGTTCCAAATCGAAAGAGAATCAAATGTTATTGCTAAAGAAACACGTAGAGGTAAAGGAAACTTTATTCTATGTTCTTCAGACGTAGCTTCTGCTCTTTCAATGGCAGGTGTATTAGATTACGCTCCTGCTTTATCAACTAACTTAAACGTAGACGACACAGGTAATACTTTTGCTGGTGTATTAAACGGAAGAGTTAAAGTATACGTTGACCCATATGCGTCTTCAGACTACTTAACAGTTGGTTATAGAGGTTCAAATCCTTATGACGCTGGTTTATTCTACTGTCCTTACGTCCCATTACAAATGGTTCGTGCGGTTGGTGAGAATACGTTCCAACCAAAAATCGGTTTCAAAACTAGATATGGTATGGTATCAAATCCTTTTGTTGGTTCAACACCTTCAGACGGACTTGCTTCAGCAGGAACAAACCAATACTACAGAAAATTTGCAGTGTCAAACATTCTGTAAGACGAAAGTCTCATTCCTTAATTGGAATACTAAAAAGGTCTCTCACGAGACCTTTTTTTTTATCTTTAAACTGGGACTACATCTTATATTTCATTCATGCTTTATTATCCTTTCCTTTAAAATTGGCGGTCTGTAGGGGAATCGAACCCCTCTCTCCTGCGTGACAGGCAGGCATACTCACCGATATACTAACAGACCGACTTTTGACTTCAATCGTTCAATGTCTAGGGAACACCCTATTCTTTACGCCGTGTCCTTCAAGTGAGGCCTTACCCCAATTTTATCTAGGTCAATAGGCAGTGACCATAAAGAAATTCGTTTACCACACAATCCCAATTCGTCAAAAATTTCAAGTGTTTCTCTGTTCGGTTTCTATCCACACCTCACGATTATATGCCACGTCTTAATTGACTTTAATAGTGTGGAACACCTTTTCTATACGGAACAACCTCTCACAACCATCTTACTTCCGTCTCGATTTCCTACTCTACTAGTATACCAAAAAGTGAGTGTTATTGTCAACCTAAATATAAGGTATCATTAAGATACAGACATACACACATACACACAGGAGGAAATTATGTCAAACGGAAAATCAGGTTTCGAAATCAGAGCCGAATTACTAAACCAAGCACAAGGATTACTAGAAGGTAATATCTATCGTAATAATGAGGCGATTGTTGAACACAACAATAACTTCCAAAACGATAAGAAACCATATGGTGACCAATTTGTGTCAACGGAAGAGGTTATTTCAGTTGCAAGACAATTAAACGAATTTGTTAATGAGAAATAACTATAAATAGTATTGTGGGGTGGAATATTTCACCCCTTTAAAGAGAAAAAAAAATGTCAGATTATGAAAGAACAGTAAAAGTTTTAGAAGGGCCATGGTCAACTAAAGCATTCCCAAATGGTGAAGAAACAACAGAAGGTGTTATCAGTAGAAAGATTATTACACTATATGAGAAAGACGGATACCTATGTGAGGAAGAAGTCACTAGAGAATATAGAGGTAATGATTACTTCGACACTTCAACAAATAAGAGAGTTTTAAAACTAAATGACTGAAATAAATAAATCGATTCTTAATAAGAATAACTTTAGACTATTAATAGATAAGGTTCCTACTGTAGAATACTATATCCAATCTGTAAATATCCCAGGCTTATCATTCACTGAAACAGTCAGTGCAGCTGGTGTTGGATTAGATGCATTCTTTCCAGGCGATAAAGTGTCATTCGAATCACTAAGTGTATCATTCTTAGTTGACGAAGACCTCTCAAACTTCAAAGAGATGTATGACTGGATGAACGCAATCGTTCCAGTATCAGACCCAAGTGCATATGCAAACTTTACTGGGACTGAAAAAACTACAACAGGGACATATAGTGATGTCACTAATGACCTTGCACAATACTCAGATATCACAATAGTGGTCAACACTAACAAAAACATACCAAATAAATTCTTCAGATTCCATGATGCATTTCCTATATCATTAAGTGGTATAGAATTACAAAGTGGTGCAGAAACAGAAGCTGTAGTTGCAACTGTAGATTTTAGATTTACATATTACGACATAGAATCCACTTCCTAAAATACCATAAATATGGTATAATAGTATATTATGACATTAGATGAAATTAAGAGCCAGTGGGAAAAGGATTGTGAAATAGACGATATCGAACTTGATAAGTCTTCTTTAGAAATCCCTAAACTCCATGCAAAATATCAAGACTTACTAACCAGTAAGATTCTTGTTATGAAACAATATCAATTCAAATACGATACACTATTAAAAAATAAATGGTTATGGTATAACGGAAAAATGTCAGAAGACCAAATTAAAGAACTGGGTTGGAATGATGACCCTTTAGACGGATTAAAGATTATGAAAAATGATTTACAGTTGTTCTATAATTCAGATACAGATATACAAGAGCTCAATGCAAAAATTGAGTATTTAAAAGTCACAATAGATTATCTCAAAGAGTGTATGACTAATATCACTTGGAGACACCAAACGATTAAGAATACAATCGATTGGAGAAAATTCATGGCAGGTTCTTAATGAATTACGACAAACATGTTTGGATTGCAGAAGGTTTCTTTAGTAATATAGAAGTAAATGAAATACTTGCAGTTTCTAATAAATTGGAATGGCATGGAGGTAGAGTCGGTCAAAATAATAATAATGACCCTGATGCAGAATGTCTAGAAGGTGGTAAAGAGGTAAGTGAGATTAGAATGTCTCAAGTTAAATGGATAACTCAAGAGTTATTACCACAAAATTTTCATGAAAAACTTGCAAAAGCAGTGCAATATGCAAGTGCAGATTGTCATTGGAACTGGGATTTTAGTCACTTTGAAAATTTTCAATTCACAAACTACACAAACAGACCACATTTAGGTGGTGGTGATTTCTATACTTGGCATACAGATAGTGGCCCAGTGGGACAAATTCATGACCCAAGTCATAATATGATTCGTAAATTAAGTATGACTATTCAGTTGTCCGACCCTGATGATTATGAGGGTGGAAGGTTCGAGTGGTTAGAACCTGGCGGTTCTTTTGATAATTTAAGGTCGATAGACAACAACATTACATTAGACAACATTAGACAGTCTGCACCATTCAGTGCAAAAACAAGAGGGTCTATTATACTATTCCCTTCAGACGTTCATCACCAAGTCACACCAGTCACAAGGGGGACACGAGAATCACTAGTAGGGTGGTTGTTAGGTTATCCTTTTAAATAAAATGGTTAAAGTTTCGAAGATAGATGATGTCTTTATGAAAGTCGATTGTGACGATGGTCTTGCAAGAGACCTATACGACTTTTTCTCATATACAGTTCCAAATGCAAAGTTCATGCCTTCATACCGAAATAAATTTTGGGACGGGAAGGTAAGACTATTCTCTTTAAAAACCAAAAAGATATATATCGGATTACTTCCTTATGTAGATGAATTCTGCAGAGAACGTGGATTTGATTTCGGTGGAATAGAAGATGTTATAGGAGAGAAATCAAATGAGAAGTGTAGTCAAGAATGGTTAGCAGATTTAAAACTTCCTTTTGAACCTAGAGAGTATCAAATAGAAGCATTCAATGAAACTATAAAGTATGGAAGACAATTACTATTGTCTCCGACTGCAAGTGGTAAGTCATTAATCATATACTTACTTGCAAGATACTATAATAAGAAAACTATTGTTATAGTTCCAACTACTTCCCTAGTAGAACAGTTAACCAAAGACTTTGTAGATTATGGTTATACAGAACCAGTCTGTAAAATATATCATGGACAAGAAGTTTTCGATTCACCTATTACAGTCACTACATGGCAGTCTTTTGCAAAAGCACCTAAAGAAGTATTAGAATCCTTTGACGTAGTCATAGGAGACGAAGCACATTTATTTAAAGCACAAACACTTAAAGGTATCTTAGAGAAGATGAAGACCACTGCAATTCGTATTGGAACTACTGGAACCTTAGACGGGTCAGAGGTTCATAGACTACAGTTAGAAGGTTTGTTCGGCCCAGTCAAAAAGGTCATAACTTCAAAAGAACTCATGGATTCGGGAACAATTGCAAATTTAAAAATTGATTGTATCATACTACGTCATACTAAACAGAAGAAAATGACCTACCAAGAAGAAATGGATTATCTCGTAGGAAATGATAGTAGAAACCAATTTATAACTAATCTTGTTGGTTCTCTGAGAGGCAATACACTAGTGTTATTTCAATACATAGAAAAACACGGACAACCATTATGGGAAATGTTTAATCCTATGGTCGGTAGAATGAATGGAACTTTACATTATGTTCATGGTGGAACTGATACAGAAGACAGAGAAACAGTCCGAGAGATAGTTGATAGTCCAAGGAAGAAAAAGAATAATGTCATACTAGCTTCATACGGAACTTTTTCTACTGGAATTAATATTAAAAAAATCGATAACGTTGTGTTTGCAAGTCCCTCTAAATCTAGAATAAGAAACTTGCAGTCAATTGGTAGGGGTCTAAGAAAGACCACTGGGAAGAATGAAATGAGATTATTTGATATTGCAGATGACTTGCAATGTGATAACTACACTCTCAATCACCTTAAAGAACGTATAAATATATACAACGAGGAGAACTTTTCTTACAACATACAACAATTCGATTTAAAATGACAAGACCTTCAGACTTAATCAACGAACAGAAATACGAAGTTATAAAACTTAAAACTGGTGCAGAGTTTGTAGGTATGGTGAGAGATTCAGTTGAAGGATTAGAGGTCACCCTACCTATGATATGTCACTTATCAGTTCAACAACCAATTAATTCAACACTTGCAACCTTCTATCCTTATGCACCTATGAGTGAAGACCCTATCGTCAAAATCCCCTTTGACCAAGTCTTACATAGAAGTAGTATGAATCAACAGTTTATTCCCTTTTATGATGAAGCCTCTGCAAACTGGTTAAAGATGGTGGAATCTAAATCTATACCATTAACAAATGATTTGAAAAAAATCAGTAAAGAATATATGAAAAAAACAGTTGACTCTATTTTAGAAAAGGTATCTGAAGAAGATTTGTTTGATGAATACTTTGAAGAACTTGCAGAGAGTGATTTTGAAATTGCAATAAAACCTTCCGACCCAAAGAAAATTCATTAGACTTTTAGTTTGTCTAAATAAGTGCGTATAAGATTGATTTATATCACATTATACAAAATATTTATAACTTAATTTTAGGAAAACCATGACCACAGCAACAATGTTTGCGAAGAGCATGGTGCGAAAAGCTAGAGAAGTCAATAATGCAAGTCGGAAGACTAAAGCAAAAATTATTGACACTATCGAATTTCTAGTGCTGATGACTCTTCCATTTGTAGTGCCATTTTTAGTAATTTATTTTTCTTCTCTAGGTAGAGGAGTATAAAGTGTCTAAAAAGAAACTCGAAAAAATCCAAGATACTATGGAGATAACTACACTCGTGGCTATCTTCATGGTTTCTATACTATCAATAACAGGAATATCAACATGAGAGAACTAGGAATGACATTAATCGGTTGTTTAGTAATAGCAACCTTCTTTACACTTAAAGTATACCCAAACTTAGAATACTCGGGATATAGTTCTAACACTTCATGTTATGGTGAATGTTATGAAGAATATGTTAGAGTCAACGGAACAACTGTAGACATACTCAAAGCAAAACAAGCACTTGCAAACTTAGATGAGTTCAGTGATATTAGAAGTCTATGGAGTGGTTGTGCAGCTTGTCATGGTGCAGAAGGTCAAGGTATGGCAGTCTTCCCAGCACTCGCAGGTCAAAGTAGTGATTACATTACTCAAAGACTATATGCATACAAAAACAGAGAAACAGTCGGTGCAATGTCTTCTACTATGTGGGCCCAAGCAGGAATGTTGAGTGATGCAGATATCAATATGATTGGTAAATTCATAGAGGTGGAGTTGAAGTGAAAGAGGAAAAACTCTTACAAATCGTAAATCTTTCTCCCGACATATCTGTTTTAGATAAAATAGAAGAAGTTCACCCAATGAAACAGATTGCAGTGATGTCAGTCGTGCAAGTCCTCGTTTTCGGTTTTATGTTGTTGTCCTTTTGGACAATAAACCAGTTCATATGAAGACCTATATAATATATACAATCGTTGCAATGACTATGTTCTATGTTATAACTGGTGACAAGGAAAGAATGGGTCGTGCCGTTATGAGAGAGAACGTTGTTGTATCGGGTGCATATATCCCTTATTAGTATATTCCAACGCGGCAACATATTTATTTTATCACACTTTTCCCATATGTCTAGTGGGTTTCGGTAAATAAGTTAAAAAAATAAATACTTAAAAACCCCCTTACAAAATAACGTATTTGGTGTATAATAGATACATGACTACTAAAAAAGACCCCAAAAAGGCAGAGCATTACGTAAACAATAAAGAGTTTACAGCTGCAGTCTCCGAGTTTAACATTGCATGTAAACTTGCAGAATCTAAAGGTAAGTCTAAACCTAAAATGACAGAATACATTGGTGAATGTATCTATAAGATTGCGACTCGATTATCGACTCGTCCTAATTTTATCAACTACACATACAGAGATGAAATGATATGTGATGCAATTGAAAATTGTATTCAGTATATTGGAAATTTCAACCCCGAAAAATCAACTAACGCATTTGCATACATAACACAAATTTGTTATTATGCATTCCTCAGAAGAATTCAAAAGGAGAAAAAACAGGTCTTTATTAAACAACAGGCCACGGACGCTGCTGGAATGATAACAAGTGCATTCGATACAATTGACGGACAACACGACCCAACTCTAATCAATACTAATGTTGAATGGATGCAAGAAAATATGAATCGTGTTGAATACGAACCTCGTAAATCCCGAACAAAAAAAGTAAAAAAATCAACTAACTTAGAAAAATTCACTGAATGAAAATAGCGTTGCTAAATGATACCCATTGTGGTGTCCGTGGTGACATGGAAGCCATGTTAAATTACCAAGGAAGATTTTATAATGAGGTCTTCTTTCCATACCTAGATGAAAATGACATAAAACACATTATTCACTTGGGTGATTACTTTGATAGAAGAAAGTATATAAACTTCTCCTCTATGAAAGCAAACATAAAACACTTCATTGACCCTATGAATGAGAGAGGTATTACTATGGATTTAATCCTAGGTAATCACGACACTTATTATAAGAATACAAATGAAGTGAATGCACCCGAACTTCTTTTATACAATCAACCAAATGTAAATGTTATCGTAGAACATGAAGTTAAAGAGTATGACGGATTTAACATTGCACTATCTCCATGGATTAATCCCGAGAATTATGCAGATGCAGTTGACTTCTTAACAAGTGCAAATGCAAGTTGGTGTATGGGTCACTTCGAATTTGAAGGTGCATTAATGATGCCAGGCATGACGTGTCAACATGGATTTGACCATTCTTATGTAAAAAGGTTTGAAAAGGTATTGAGTGGTCATTTCCACCAAAAATCTGAATTTGCAAATATTAAATATCTTGGGTCTCAAATGCAATTTACTTGGTCAGATTATGGAGATAACAAATACTTCCATATCTTTGATACTGATACACAAGAATTAACACCTATCCTAAATCCAATTACTATGTTTGAAAAGTCATTCTATAATGACGAGAAAGAAACATTCGAAACAATTTCAAATCAAGACTATTCAAAATACACGGATAAGTTTGTAAAAGTTATTGTAGTTAATAAAGAAAATCCATATTGGTTTGATACATTCTTAGATAAACTACATGCAAGTAATCCATTACACGTTGCAGTAGTGGACGACAACAAACACATGGATTTCTATGGTGATGATGATATAGAAGATATCGAAGACACTTTAACTATATTAAACAACTATATTGACGGGTTAGAAATACAAGGGAAGAAAAAACCACTTTCAGAACTCATGTCGTCATTATATAATGAAGCTTTGGACGAACATAACTATCTATGATAAATTTTAAGAAAGTAAGATATAAGAACTTACTATCCAGTGGAAATAAATTTACTGAAATACAATTAGACCAACACCAAACAACCTTAATACTAGGTGATAATGGTGCTGGTAAATCCACATTACTTGATGCACTTTGTTTTGGTATGTATGGAAAGGGGTTCAGAAACCTTAAGAAAGACCTTCTAATCAACTCTATTAATGGTGGGAACCTTTTGGTTGAGGTAGAATTTTCTATCGGTAAAAAAGAATATAAAGTTATTAGAGGTGCAAAACCAAACAAATTCGAACTATATGTTAATGACGTATTCGTCAATCAAGACGCAACAGTCAGAGACTATCAAGAACACTTAGAAAAGAACATACTCAAAATGAGTTATCGTTCCTTTACTCAAGTTGCAATCCTCGGGTCAGCAAACTTTACTCCTTTCATGCAATTAAAGGCAACTGAAAGACGTAAACTTGTGGAAGACCTTTTGGACATATCAATCTTTTCTACAATGGGTGATATCCTTAAGAAAAAGATTTCTAATCATACTGTTGAGGTTAGAGAGAATAATCATGAAATCGACTTACTTGAAGAAAGAATTAACGGACTAAATGAACAACTTAATGCACTTCGTGAAAATCGTGAATCGAAAATCCTAAAATATGAATCTACTGTTGATGAAACTCAAGAGAATATTAACAAACTTTTAGGGGACATAGATGAAAAGACGAAAAATGTGGTGGAGAAAACAACCAGTATCAATGATAAAGATTCGAAAGAAACTAGACTCAAACAAATTGTCGACATGGAAGCTGGACTTGAAACTGCTAGAAAGAAAGCACTTAAAGACATTGAGTTCTATGAAAACAATGACGATTGTCCAACATGCAAACAGGGATTAGACCATGAACACAAGAAGAAACACATTGAGGAAAAACAGACTAAGGTTTCAGAAATCAAAGAGGCGTTGTCAACTCTTGACAAACAAGTCGAAGACCTTAATACCCGAATCCAAGAAATCAACGGAATCCAAGACCAAATAACTACAGTTCAAAAAGAGGTTGGTATTTTACAAACAGAAGTCGTATCCAACCAAAAGTTTGTCCAAAAGATTCAAAAAGAAATAGAATCACTAAAACAAGAAGGACAGGGTAATGGAGACGTTCAGAGTAGAATAGACGACAGTGAAGATAAACTAGATATTCTACATGCAAAGAAAGAATCATTAGTTGACCAACAACACTACTTTGAAATTGCACAAGTGTTATTACGTGACCAAGGTGTAAGACAAAAGATTATCAAACAGTATGTTCCAATTATGAATAAACTAATTAACAAGTATCTTGCACAATTAGAATTCTATGTTGGTTTTGAACTTAATGAAAAGTTTGAAGAAACAATCAAGTCAAGATTCCGTGACGTATTCAAATACGATAACTTCTCACAAGGAGAAAAAATGAGAATCGACCTTGCACTACTATTCACATGGAGAAGTGTTGCAAGAATGAAGAACTCAGTTAACACTAACCTATTGATTTTAGACGAAGTTTTTGACTCTTCATTGGACACACAAGGAACAGACGATTTCTTAAAATTACTAAACACCTTGACAGAAAAGACGAATGCATTTATCATATCTCATAAAGGAGAAGCATTATATGATAAATTTAATGACGTTATTAGGTTTGAGAAGCACAAAAACTTCTCGAGAATTGCAGAATAGTATAAATAGTAGTATGAAATCATTCTCAGAATTCAATAATCCTACAGAGGAAATCAAACTAGATTTACCTAAGTATACACCTACACTTAGTGAGGGAACAGATGCCTCAACAAAATTTGAAGGTGTTATAGTTGCATGTTTACAAAATGCAAAACTACCAAAGAATAAATTTATAGAAAAAATGGTCAAAGACGAATATGTCACTGGTTTTCTTAAGACACCAAATAAACTATTTGCAACACATAAAGTAAAAACAACAGAAGAAAAAATGGATATTCTGTATGATTTTGCACAAGTATGTAATTCAAAACTCCCAAGTGGTAAACATGACGCAGGTGCTGGTCAAAGTAAAAAAGGATTAAGTGCATTTTGGAAAGATACTACTGGTAAGGGTGTTGACACCTCAAAGGCAGATATCTTAATTGGTGGTTATCCTTCTTCAGTCAAAGGCCCGAAAGCACAACTAATGTCGGGTAAAAAAGCAGAAGCAAAGGCAACTGTATTAGCTGCATTAGAAATGGTTAAAACAAGTGAAGAGTTAAAAAGTCAATTGATAGAAGCAGTAGACGTTTTTGTAGACAATACTAGAACAGTTGGTGCAGAAGTGAATTCGGGTAATCTTAAAAAAATGACACCCGAACAAGCAATCGAAAGTGGAAATGGAGAAGCTAAAAAGATTGTTGAAAAACAAGAAAAATTAAAAGGTGATATCAATAAATTATTTGCAAAGGCATTTAATAATCCCGAAGTTGGTGGTGCATTCGCATATGAAGCTATGACTGGTCATGAAAAGTTTGGTGGTAATGCAATGAAACAAGGAAGTGGTGACACTAGTGGTATTGCAACACATATGGTCATTTGGGATTATAGAATGGACAGAATTAAACAATTAAAGATTGATAGAAATTTTGCCTCTGCAACTGCAAAGAAAATGTCTATGCGTGCTGATTTAAAATCCAACTCATATAAAAAAGGTGGAGAAAAATATGGTTATAATTTCTATCAAGCAATTAGAGTATCAGCAGATGCACTATTAGACAAACATGGTGAACTCAAAAAATCTGCAAATGAACAAGTCGAACAAGTAAAGAATCAATTAAACGAAGGTGTAATCTCAGAGAACAAATTCGTAGACAAACTCAAAGACATATGGAACTGGATAAAGGGTAAACTAACTGCATTGTGGAATTGGTTTATAAATAAAATTACTGAGTTAGCAGAAAGTGCTAAAAAGTTAATAACTGAATCAACATCAGAAGCTATGAAAGTTTTTGAAGTAGATGTAAATGTGAAAGTAAATACTGAGGTAAACTTTAAATAATGTTAGAATTGATAGAAGAGGCCTCAAAGGTCTTACGAACACCACCACCCGAATTTGATTTCGAGAATCCACCCGAAGACCCTAAAGAAATTGAAACAAATCTTTCAAGTGCAATGGAACAGTTTGGTGGTATAGGATTATCTGCAAATCAAGTTGGGTTGAACTATAGAGTTTTTGTAATGAGAACTGCAGACAATGGAACAGTTGCATTCTTCAATCCCGAAATTACTAAAGTATCACAAGAAACAGATTTAATGAAAGAGGGTTGTCTATCTTTCCCCGACCTTTATCTAATGATTAAAAGGTCAAAAGAGATAGAATTTAAATATCAAAATGCAGACGGAGAGGAAAAGGTATTACACTTAACAGGATTGGGTGCAAGGTGTGTTCAACACGAATGTGACCACTTGAATGGTATTCTATTCCTACAACGTGCATCGAGACTCAAACTGGAACGTGCAATGAAATCACGACCAAAAGAGAGAAAAAAGAGAATTGATTATGAAACAAGAATTGCATACGCAAGAGCAATACAAGAACGAGAAAGTCTTACTGCTTCCGAATCTGATAACGGAGAAGGAATCGAAAGAACTGATTCTGTATCTGAAGACTCACGAGCATCTTAAAACAGTCGGAGACGGGTCAGATTACACTGCAATAAACATATTGCACATTCACACCCAATGGGTTCGAGATATCTTTAATAGACTATCTTTTGACGTTATTAGTGAGATATACAAAAATACAGGTGAAAGAGTATATCCCGAAATGTCTGCACTTAATGAGTGGGATATAGGTGGTGTTCAAGAACCACATACAGATGAATTATCTGATGTAGATATAAGAAATGATAACGTTAAAAAAGACGGACTAAGTAGAGAATGGACTGTTATTCTTTATATAAATGGACATGAATCCTTCCAAGGTGGAGAGACTTATTTTCCCGATGAGGGGCCAAGTGGTGAGATTATAACCCCCGTATTAGGAACAGGGGTAGTATTTAGAGGGGTAGACCTAAAACATGGTGTATATCCCGTTAGAAGAGGTGCTAGATACACTATATCTCAATGGTTCACTGCAGATAGAGACAGGATTATAACTGATTCTAGAACTAGAGACTTAGTTCTTGACCATGTCACATTAAGACGTTCAGAGACTTGACAATGACAATCCAAAAATGATAGTAAAACCCCGTTTGGGGTTTTTTTAGGCTAAAAATAAATTTGACAATGGGTGTCACTTTTTGTTATACTATGTATATAATGAAAAATTATGGAGAAAATGTGAATATAGATTATTTAAGTGAATATGATTTTATCAAATACAAACAAAGTGGTAAAATTTATGAGGGGTTTATTTCTAAAGTTGTTAATAACGACTTTCCTTTTATTGAAGGTAGATTTTTCGAAATAGATGACTTTGGTCAAAGAGTTGATAAGAAAAGTTTTAATGCAATCATCTATGCACAATCATTCAAAGGATTACAAATGGAATGGTGGTTTGACGGACAAGGTTGTGATAACTCTGCAATCGGTGTAAGTGGTGCATGGGAGAAACTTGTTGCATAAGGAGAAAATTAATTACTCTCAAGTGTTGACAATGACCTTCACTTTTTAGTATACTATAAACATGACAAAAATAACTAGACAAAAAGACCAATTAGCAAAATTAATGGCTGCAGAGAATATCACTGTTGTCCATAAGAAAATACCAACTGCATACTTTGATGTTAAGAATAGGATACTTGCTTGTCCTATCTTTAAAGAAGATATATCTGCAGAACTTTATGACTTATTCATGGGTCACGAAGTTGGACATGCATTGAATACACCTTACGAGGGTCTTCACTCTGCATTAGAAATGAATAGAACACTTAAAGGATATCTTAACGTTGTTGAAGACGTAAGGATTGAGAAAGCAATCAAAAACAAATTCCAAGGATTAAGGAAATCATTCTTTACTGCATACAATGAATTAATGACAATGGATTTCTTCCAACTTAAGGAAAGAAATCTTTCAGAACTTTCATTGATTGACAAAATCAATTTACAAACTAAGGTCGGTTCAAGACTGGGTCTTCAGTTCAACAAAGTAGAACAAGAATTCTTAGACATGTCAGAAGCATGTAAGACTTGGGAAGACGTTGTTGAATGTGCAACTGCAATCTATGAGTGGTCTAAAGAAAATGAGACAAGAACTGAAGATGACGAAATGTTAGTTCCTCAAATGTTTGACCTTGACGAAGAGGGTGACGAAGAGGGTGACGAAGAAGAATCAGAAATGGAAGAGATGGAAAATGATTCTGAAGAATCTACTGGAAATGGTGACGATTCAGAAGAAGACGATTCAGAAGAAGATTCACTTCCCGAGTTAAACGATAACATTGACAGTGGTGACACTGAAGAGGACACTGCAGAAGAAGAAGGTGACACTGATGATGCAGAACAACAAATCAAGTCTACTGGTGGTAAAGAAGGTGGTAAAGACCAAGGTTATCATGATGATGAACAAGGTGCAAGGGAATCAATCACTGAACACGCTGCACATAACAATGAAGAACAATTTCTTTCAGACGAAAACATAATTAAGACTTCAATCAATCTAAAAGAAGTTTTTGCAAAGAATGATATGCATAAAGTTGTTGTTCCTTTCAAAAGTGTTCTATCTGACTGGAGAGAATACGTGGGTGTATGTCCCAAGTATAAGTCTCAAGAAGACTGGACTAATGATTATCAGAGAGGTGTTTTCACTGGAAAGAAAATTGAATCTAAAAACAAAAAGATTGTTGCTCATATGGCAAAAGAATTTGAAATGAAACAGTCTGCACAACTTTCTAAGAAAGCATTCAGTGGTAAAACTGGTAAGTTAGATATGAATAGACTTGCAAAGTATCAAATCGTTGACGACATTTTCAAAAGAGCTACATATCTTCCCGAAGGTAAAAACCATGGGTTGACTGTTTTACTTGATTGGAGTGGTTCAATTTGTGACGAAGTGACAGACCTATTAGAACAATCAATGATACTTGCAATGTTCTGTAGAAAAGTTAACATTCCTTACAGAGTATACCTTTTCTCTGATGCATATTCTGATGAAAATAAAGATGAGTATGGTTTCGGAAACAATGAAGGTAAACTCATTGAGATTATGTCTAACGAAATGAATAACAGACAACACAAAGAAATGATGACTTACTTAGGTTGCATGTATGCAAACTACTTCAGTCAGAAAATCTCTTGGAGAAACTATGAAAAATCTATTGCAACTTATAACGAGTTCTTTGGTGAGTATGAAGCAATTACCGCAGATAGAAGTTATTGGGATTTGGAGTGCAACTTCAGACCTCAAGACTATAGACTAGGTGGAACACCACTTGACCAAACACTTGTTGCACTTAGACAACTACTTCCCGAGTTCAATGCACAATACGGAATTGAGAAGTCAATCCTAACAGTAATTACTGATGGGTATTCTCATGGTGCCGACTTCCTTCAAAAAGGAAAAGAGGAAAGAGAAGATTACAGAAACCAAGAAAAGACAATGGAAGATTCAGATGGATATTACTGGAGAAGTAAAAAGTCTAGAGATATGATTGACCCATTTTTGAACAAAGTGTTTCCACTGGAAGATAGTTCTGATTACTATGGAAGAAATAGTTTCAAAACAACTCAGAACTTATTAGACTGGTTATCAGAAACTACTGGTGTTATTGTCACTGGATACTTTGTTCTTGGAAGAAAACAAGACCTCTATGGTGTTCTAGAACACACTAACGAGTATACAAAAACTGATGTTGATGTTGCATGGAGAGAAATCAGAAAAGAAGGTAAAATTTTTACTGCTCATGGATACAACAAATTATTTTTCACTGCAGCTAACAACTTAGGAACTGCTGGGAATGACGAACTTGGAGAGGAATTTATTGATGCGAAGAAGGTTAGAGTAATGGCTGCCTTCAAAAGAAATCAGAAATCAAAAACCACTTCAAGATTTTTAACTAACGAATTCATTAAGGAGATAGCATAATGGAAGGAAAATATATGATGAATGAAACATTCATTTTAGAGAGAGACGATTACAGGGATTTTACCAATAGGGTAATGATACTGCAATCAAGAAAAGAAGAAGCACCTTATCTAGTAGAACACGATTTTGTTCTTGACACTTTTGAGGTGACACTACTGGATAAGAGATACACATTAAAAACAATTATGGAGAAAACATCATGAGAGAACCATTAAGAGTAGACGATGCATATTACATTTCACACGATTCAGATTACAGTAAATTTGCAGATGCAGTCATGGACGTGGGGCCTTCACCTTGCGTCAGATATGATTGTCCTATGTTCAATGAATGTAAAACTGAAGAGAAGGAATGTTTTGCATTTAGAATTTGGGTCAACAATGGTGGTGAACTGAATGAGAAACAACAACTAAAAATGGGGACTAGATTTGAGTCAATTAAATAGAAAAAACTTGACAATGACCCTCACTTTTTAGTATACTATACAAGATGAGAAAAATAACTAATAACAACTTAAAAGGAGACTATAATATGGATAAAAGAAGTTATGACAGAAGTGAATCGATTGACGTGATGGGAAAGCCGTTTCACTACACACCCGATAGGAAGGAATTTTTAGATACGTTGATATCTAAATATCCGAATCAATCGGTTTTTACTAAAGAAGAAATTGACAATACTGGGACGTTCCCATATTGGGTGAAATCTTCTAGGTATAATTTTAGAGACAATGGTGTCTTTAATCTTACTGCGATTATCGGTGGATACAATGGTGGATATTCCGAGAGTGGAATAGTTCCTCCAGTAGAACAACCAAAAGTTGTTCCAGTTGCACCAATGCAATCAGTTTCAAACATGCCAGTTGCAGCTGCAACTCAAACTGTTAACGTGAATGACAATGTAAAAATCATTCCCGAGAAAATGTCAAACTATGTTCCTTTCGGACACTTCAAAGATGTCAAAGGAATTATCAAGTCTAAAATCTTTTTCCCAGTATTCATTACTGGATTAAGTGGTAATGGTAAAACATTAATGATTGAACAAACTTGTGCTCAATTGAAGAGAGAACTCTTCAGAGTTAACATTACAATCGAGACTGATGAAGACGACCTAATGGGTGGTCACACTTTGGTCAATGGTAATGTCGTCTTCAGAGAAGGCCCTGTTATCAAAGCAATGAGAAAAGGTGCTGTCCTTCTTCTTGACGAAGTTGACTTGGGTTCTAACAAACTTATGTGTCTACAATCAGTTCTTGAAGGTAAAGGATACCTAATCAAGAAAACTGGTGAGTGGGTTTCACCTAAAGAAGGTTTCACAATCCTTGCTACTGCAAACACTAAAGGACAAGGTTCTGATGATGGAAAGTTCATAGGAACTCAAATCATGAATGAAGCCATGTTGGAAAGGTTTGCAATCACAATGCAACAAGAATATCCACCAGTGACTACTGAGAGAAGTATTCTTAAAAAAGAAATGGAATTGACTGGAGACGTTGATACCGAGTTCTGTCACAAACTAGTAGATTGGGCAGACATTATCAGAAAAACCTACTATGAAGGTGCGATTGATGATGTCATTACCACTAGAAGATTGGTTCACATTGTGAATGCATTCAGAATGTTTGATGACAAACTCAAGTCAATCACCATGTGTATTTCAAGGTTTGACGAAGAGACTAGAAATAGTATCCTCGACCTCTACTCCAAGATTGATGCTGGAGTAGACTTGAATGCAGAAAACCCAGTTGACGAAACTGAGTCTTCAGAGTATAATGACTAGTATGGGATTATTTAAGACTAAGTCTAAAGACATAGACTACAAATATAACGAGGGAGAACTTCTTAAAGAGTTCTCCACGTATATTGATACAACTTATGACCAACACTACAGTTTAAACAAATACCAGTCCACTGAATTTATAATTGACAGTGGTCATGGAGAAGGATTTTGTATCGGGAACATACTGAAGTATGCCCAAAGATACGGAAAAAAAGGTGGGAAGAATCGTGCAGATATACTTAAAGTATTACACTATGCATTATTCATGCTTCACGTTCACGATAAAGCGATAAAGGAGGCTAACAAGTGATGAAAATTAGTAATGATACGAGAGATATCTTCAAAAATTTCTCAACAATAAACCAAGGGATTAAAGTCACAAGTGGTAATACACTTCAGACAATCTCTAATATGAAAAATATTCTTGCAGTTGCAACTGTATCTGAGGACTTTCCTCAAGATTTCAGTATCTACAATCTGCCTGAATTCTTAGGTGCAACCAGTTTACTGGAAGACCCCGACTTTCAATTTGGTGATGCAAGTTTAACAGTTGCAGACAATGATTCAAGTCTTGCATATTTCTATGCAAGTGAAGGTATGGTGACTTCACCCGAAAAAATGATAACAATGCCTGATGCAGAAATCGGTATTGATATCTCTTCTACACTTCTAAATGAGTTGCAGAAAGCAGCTAGTGTTCTAGGTGTCGGAGATTTAATTCTTTCTTCAGACGGAACTACTATCAAGTTAGAAGTGACGGATAAAAAGAATACAACTTCAAACACATTCTCAAGAATCGTGGGTGAAGGAAATGGTGTTTCATACACTATGAATTTTAAGATTGAGAACCTTAAAGTATTGGACGGAAACTATGAAGTTCTAGTTTCGTCAAAAGGAATATCACACTTTAAAAACAAAGATGTGGATTTAGAATACTTTATTGCATTGGAGCCTGATTCAAAATACAATGTTTAACCTATATAATAGAGTAAGTATTGCAATAGTCTCTGCAGTGCATACGGGACATAAGACATCTCATCAATCTTCAAGGGTTCTTATGACAGTTAATTCGGAGGGGTTTTAACTTCTTATGGTGAATGAATTTTTATTTGTAGAAAAGTATCGTCCTCAAACAATTGAGGACACGATACTACCCGAGGGTATCAAGAATACTTTTAAAGAATTTGTAAAACAGGGAGAGATACCAAATCTCATGTTGTGTGGTTCTGCTGGTGTTGGTAAAACAACAATTGCAAAAGCACTATGCAACGAACTGGGTGCAGACTTTATAGTAATCAATGGGTCAGACGAAGGTCGTTTGATTGATACCTTAAGAACCAAAATTAAAAACTTTGCATCTACAGTTTCACTTAGTGGTGGGTCAAAGGTTGTTATCCTTGACGAAGCAGATTACATTTCTGCAGACTCAGTTCAACCTGCCTTGAGAAACTTCATAGAGGAGTTCTCTTCGAACTGTAGATTTATCTTTACTTGTAATTACAAGAATAGAATCATTAAACCACTACATTCAAGAACAACAGTTATAGATTTCAAACTAACACCCAGTGATAAACAACAACTTGCTGGAATATTCCTTTCAAGACTTAAACAGATTTGTGATAACGAAAGTATTAAGTATGACGAAAAGGTTTTGGTTGAACTTATACTTAAGTTCTTCCCCGATTTCAGAAGGTGTATTAACGAGGTTCAGAGATACGGAGTCAGTGGTGTAATAGACACTGGTCTTATTGCAACACTAGCTGAAGAGAAACTAACACCACTTATTGATATGATGAAGGACAAGAACTGGACTTCTATGAGGAAGTGGGTTGCACAAAATAGTGATAATGATTTCGATACTTTGTTTAGAAAAGTATTCAATACATTAGAACAAAGACTGGAACCTTCTAGTATTCCAGCAAGTGTTCTAATCATTGCAGACTATCAATACAAATCTGCATTTGCAATGGATTCAGAGATTAATTTCGTTGCATGTTTGACAGAAATTATGTCAGAATGCAAGTTTAAATGATTGAGATAATAATATGGAGTTTATTTGTAATTACATGGTTGTCAGTTGGACTTCATGTAGTAAAAGAGTTTGTGATAAATCACATAGGAGAATAAAATGAGTAAAATAAAACCACTTATGAAAAAACCAAGTTTGTTTAGAAGAATTTTATTCGGTTTTGTAAACACTTGGAGACGAGTAATGGACGTGAGATATAATCCACTTAAGTATATACCCGACCCAAGTCTACAAACATATTTCATGTTAGTATTGTTTACTGTATGGAGTGTGTTCTTTGGATTCTTGGCAGCGAACTATCTAGGATTTTTCAATTACAATACTATTATTAGTATTGTTATACATGTTTGTATACTTTTACCAATGGCCTTTACAAATGCAATCTTTGTTGATGCAGAGAGAGACGGACATAAATGGTTGAAAGAATGGAAAGAAGAACAAAATAGATATACTATAGTTGCAAACAGACTTAAAACTAAAAATTTAGTAATGTGGAATCCAAACAAAGAAGCATAAGGAGAAAAAAATGACACAATATGATGAGAGAGTTCAATACCAAAGAGACTTACTAGCAGCTGAAGAGTGGTCAAAAACTGTTAAATCAGTTCATGCACATTCACTTAGTTCAATGTGGTATGATACAAGACCACAAGATACTGAAGACGGAAAGTCTGTAATGGATATACAATATAATAGTGGACTCATTAAAAGAGAAACTCATGACGGACATACACTTTACTTTGGAGAAGAACTCAAAGGTGAAGAACTTGTTTATGAGTATCGTAGAAATACTTAATGTCTAAACGGAATCCATTCGATTTTGTAAAGTCGGTCTCTTCCGATAAAACTGATATCATGGTTGATGATATCGAAGAGAAAGCATATCAACCATTCCTAATAAACAAAGCATTATCTTATCACCAAGATTCTGTTTTTCTTACTAACGAAATGAACATTAGACATGGTGTAGACAATCGTCTTCAATATGTCTTTTTCCTAAATACTCTTAGGAAACGTCAAAGGTTTTCCAAATGGAGTAAACCTTACGTTAGTAAAAAACTCGATATAATTAAAGATTATTATCAGATATCAACAAAAGAAGCAAAAGAATATGCAACTTTACTATCTGAAAAACAATATCGTGAATTGAAAAACAGTATGAAAACTGGTGGTAGAGATAATGGATAACCAAGAAGAAATAGTAAAAGGCCTAGTAGAGGTCACATTCCCCGAAAAAGACGATTTTTTAAAAATAAGAGAAACACTTTCTAGAATAGGTGTCGCATCAAGAAAAGATAAGGAATTATTTCAGTCTTGTCATATTCTACACAAACGTGGTAAGTATTATATCACACATTTCAAAGAGTTATTCAAACTCGATGGTAAACCTTCTAACCTTGATGAGTCAGATATTGCACGAAGAAACACTATAGTGTCTCTTTTAGAACAATGGAAACTAGTATCTGTAGTCAATAAGACTCAAATAGAAGACCCAAAAGCACCCCTAAGTCAGATAAAAATCATACCATTTAGAGAGAAATCTGAATGGAAATTGACAACGAAATACTCAATCGGTTCCCAAAATTCCTAAATACAACTGTTATAAATAAATGACATATGGAGGAAACTATGTTATCAAGCATAATAGACTTTATTATGGGGATTTGGAACTTACTTATGGTAATTCCAGTCGTTATATCTATTTGTAGTGTTATTGTCGCTTTGACACCAACACCAGCAGATGATAAGATATGGGCAAAGGTATACAAATACCTTGAAGTTCTTGCACTAGTAATAGGTAAAGCAAAGAATAAAAATCCATTGTTAGAAAAATAAACTGAGGAAATGTAATGGAAATTATAATTGGAATAATAGCTCTAGTGGGTATTGTTTACTTTATTCAAAATAAGAAGGATAAAGGTTCAAGTGTGTCAAAACCGACACCAGCACCTAAACCTAAAACACCTAGTGTTGCAGAATTGAAGAAACTTACTAAGAATCAACTCATTGAAATGGCAGATAAGAAAAATCTTAAAGTCAAGAAGAGTGGTTCTAAAGCAGCTGTTATAAGTGAATTACGAGAACAGTTATAAACTGATTGTAATGTAAAGAGGGTGCTTATGCACCCTTTTTTATTGTCTGTAGACAATTTAAAGTATAAATAAAGGTATGGATATATTTGGTTTGATAAGTGACGTGGGAGCTCCGATTGCTGGAAGTCTAGTGATGGGGTTCTTTATATTTACTGTTATCAAACAAATACTTGAAGGTGTTGTGGATAATATTAAAACCCTCACCATGTTTTGTAAGAGTTTAGAGAATCGTGCAAGAACAATGTCTAACGAAATGATTAAGATAGATATGTTAGTGTCAAGTGCATTAGAACTCAGACCCGATATAGAGAGAATTGCACGTGCAGAGAACTTTATAGAAGACGGGAAACTAGACGTGAGACGAGACTAGTGGAAAATATTGCACAACTTATTTCTGATTATGGATTTCCAATCGTAATGATGGTTGGACTTGGATACTTCGTATATTATGTTTGGTGGTTTGTGGGTGAACAATTAGAACCCGAAATCGAAAAACAACACTTTGCATTGATTAAAGTGATTGACCAAGTGCGAATGTTAGACCAAGATTTGATTCGCCTACAACAAAAAGTAGACGTGGTTCTTGAATATAAAGAGAACCAAAAAAAGAAAGGAACCATAAAAGATGATAAAACCGACAGTAGTAATAATTAGTATTTGTTTTGCACTTAGTGTAAGTGCAGATGAAATAGTTCACAAATTCAAAAGTCCTTCATTCAGTGGAATAGGACAATCATCACACTATCTTACAATTGAGAACCAAGAGAAATCAAGACGTGATAAGATAGCACAAGACATAGAAGATAGAATTGCAAAAGCAGAAAGGGAAGCACAGAATACAACGCTTGCAAAATTTTTAAGAAACGTAGAAAGCAGAATTTATGCTCAGATAGCAAAACAGTTAGTAGAAAATATGTTCTCTAACGGAGAGGCTGCAAATTTTGGAGTTTTCTCAATAGAAGGTAATACAGTCACATACGAAAAATTAACACTTGAGGACGGACAAGAAATCATAAGATTAACAATTGTAAGTGAGGACGGAACTGAAACTATTTTAGATATCCCAGTCGCAACAGGAAGTTTCTAAATGAAAAACGTAGGATTACTAGGACTAATTGTAGTCTTGCTCACTAGTGGGTGTGCAAGTGTTCCTTCTATGCAAGACACTTGTAATTCTACAGTTATGAAACGAGTAGGTTCATGTATTGAAGACGCAGAGGTTGTGAAGATACCAACCTATCAAGAACTTACAGACTTACCACCAGCAAAGATAATGCCTATTGTTGCAGTATATGGTTTCCTAGATAAGACAGGACAAAGGAAGAGAATGGACGGAGTTGCATCATTCTCAACTGCAGTGACCCAAGGTGCAGAAGCATTCTTAATTGATGCACTTAAAACTGCTGGAAAGGGTGAATGGTTTAGAGTAGTAGAAAGAACAAATTTAGATGCACTTGTAAGAGAGAGACAAATCATACGAAGTGCAAGAGAAGACTTTGCAAATCAAGAAGGTAATGAAGATTCCCCAAAAGGAATCCAACCTCTCTTATTTGCTGGTATCCTACTTGATGGTGGGATAATTGGTTATGACACTAACATTGAAAGTGGTGGCCGAGGTGCAAGAACACTTGGCATAGGTGCATCAAACTCCTATAGGAGAGATGTGGTGACTGTAAGTTTGAGAGGAATATCAACACTTACAGGTGAAATATTATTAAACGTCCAAACTAAGAAGACTATTCTTAGCACGGGTGGTGGGTATGATATATTCAAATTTGTGGATATGGATACCCAACTAGTGGAAGTAGAAGATGGTGTAGCACAAAATGAAGGAGTCACGAAAGCGACTCGTTCTGCAATTGAACTTGCTGTCTTAGAATTAATATACCAAGGACACGATAGAGGTTTTTGGGAAATAGAGGAAAAACAAAATGAGGAATAAATTATTCATTACATTATGTTTATCATTAGGGTTAACTGGTTTCGTATCTGCAGCTGCAGATGATAACGAGATTTGGATACAACAGTCAGGTGACAATTTAACTTTAAACATAACTCAAAAAGGTTATGCAAACAAAGTTGGTGGAGACGATTTTTCGAGTTCATCAATTGATATGATTTTGACTGGTGCAACTAATAGTTTAACACTATTACAGGACGGAGACTCAAATAAATTATACGGCCCATTCATTGCAGATAATGCCACAGTAAACTTAACTTTTACTGGTGACTCTAACTCAATGGATTGGAATGTAGGATATGTTGGTAGTGCTGATTATTTAAATATGTTAGGAACAATAGATGGTTCATCAAACACATTCGATATTGATATCGGATATGATGCATCTGCAGAATACCTTAACTGGGACTTAGACTTAGATGGTTCATCAAACGTATTCACTACAAAAATAGACAGTGACAATGCAGTTTGGAACTGGACTGTTAATGGTTCATCAAATGATATCAACACAATCCAAGCTGATGCATCTGATAACAAAATCACTGCAGTTCTAACTGGTTCAACAAACGACATCGACATCATTCAGAAGAGTGGTTCAGATGCTGGTTGTCCAAGTGGTTCATTGTGTAGTGGTATTATTGATGTGTCTTTCGTGACTTCTAATGCAAATATTGACATCGTTCAGAAAGACTCTAACGATTAATCTTTTACTTATTGGTTCACTTTCAGGTGAACCGATAGGTGAGATTGTAGAATATAAGGGTTCAGCAGGACTTCAGAGAGACGGAGAGTCTACTCTTGTCAGTGCAGATAGTGAACCCGAAGTCTTGATGTATGATACGGCACAAACTCAGAATGGTAGAATGAAGATTCAGTTCCAAGGAGACGAGGAACTAGATTTAACAGAACATACTAAGGTTTGGATAGACGAGGTGTATTACGACCCCGACCCTTCCAAATCCAAAATGGCTATACGAATGGCACAAGGCACTGCTCGATTTGCATCGGGTTTCGGTGGTAAGATAAAGAAAAGTAATATTAAAGTGTCGACCCCTACAGCACAAATTGCTGTGGTTGGAACAGATTTCACTACAAGTATTGATGAAATCGGAAGGTCACTTGTTATACTTTTGCCTGATAGATTTGGTAATCCTTCGGGTAAGATTATTGTGAGTAATGCTGGTGGAAGTATTACACTAGATGAAGCATATCAGGCAACTATGGTATCTTCTTTTGATGATTCACTCACTAAACGAG
>ERZ802830.63-NODE-63-length-89508-cov-15.1615_pt1 | contig 89508 bp, 84 predicted proteins | sample MGYA00345654_ERZ802830 | MGnify/ENA primary metagenome ERZ802830 (study PRJEB30503, sample SAMEA104212375) | marine metagenome | biome: Westerlies Biome; feature: [SRF] surface water layer (ENVO:00010504) within the epipelagic zone...; material: water (ENVO:00002006)...
GAAACAAAGGCGAGTAATAGAGTGGTTGGCCGATATACGCTGGGCAATCGTCTAGGGCTTGCCGCAATTCGTTGAATTCTTCGCGACTGTCGACCAGATTGGGCAGGATGATGACCAAGGGTATCTTGTTGTCATAGTCCTTTCGTTGACGCTGAAACAGTTGTTGCAAAGACGCCAGATATTTTCGCGTGGCAAAAATATCGGCATCACTAACGGATGTGGGTACGAAAATTACGTCGCAATGCAGCAGGAAAGAACTTCGCCCTGGCTCGTTGCCCGCTGGGCTATCAAAGACGATGAACTTTTGTTTGTTCTTGTGCGTTGGTTCAGATTCGATGTGGTTGATGATGTTGCCGTTGTTAGGAGACCCAGACGCCAAAAATAAATTGTCGTCGTTCATTACGGTAAAGCGGTGGTTGGCGAAGCGTTTTAGCGAGTCACTGCTCGTCGCCTGGCTGTCCAGATCGATCAATTCGACATCATAGGTCGGATTTCGGGTCGCTAAGCCAAGGCTCATCATCAGAGCTAGAGTGCTTTTGCCAACGCCGCCTTTAGCGTTGGCCAAAATCGCAGTTCTACCACGTCGCGACCTGCCGGTTGTCTGCACTGCAAGTGGTGAATCAGTCAATTGCGATTCTGCCTTTGGGCGCGACGCTGCAATTAATCTTCGTCACTCAGCTCCGCATCAGTATTAACCGCGGAGGTGAAAGCCTCTAACCTGTCAGAGACTAACGGTTCACTGGTGCTGCTACCCCAATCGGTAGAAATTTCCCCGACAAGTTTAGCGCCTTCCATGGTTTCCAAAGAACCATATTGGATTTTGCCGCGAATTCGCCCTGAAGAGCAGACGGTGAGTTTGCCTGTTAGAGTTAGGCTATCTTCCACCGTACCCTCCACCTTTGCCGTCTCTCCGGAAATGTCGCCTTGGACAACGCCGCCGGGACCAACGATCAGGTGCTTAACAGCGACTTTGCCGACAATTTTTCCGTCAATCCGGGCTGTGCCGTCGATAGCGAGTGAGGCACCTTCCAAATGGGTCGCGGTGCCAACGTAGAATTCGTAATCTGAATCGGAATCATTCATTTGTCTGTCCTATAAGAAGTAAGGTTTGGTTGTCTCTCGAGTTCGTTGTTTGTTGCTAACCGCGTTTTTGAAACTGTTTTAATTCTGGTACCTGGTCCTCTTTGATGTCACTGATCGGTACAAGCTCGCCCGTGATCAATGCCCCAGGACTCACTTGCAGCTGTTTAAAGCGCAGTACACCCGTGACTTTTGCGGTCGGACCCACGGAGACGCTCACAGAACCGATCACAGTTGCTTCCACGTGACCAAAAATTTCTACCACCGGGGCGTTTATTTCTCCGATCAATTGCCCACCTTCGAGAATTTTCACGACACTGTCATCGTCACCATTGCAATTAATAGAACCGTTCACTGAACCGGCGATAACCAACTCTTTGTTGAACACAAGGTCGCCGCTTAGCGATGTCCCGTGCGCGACTAGGCTGGTTGATACAGTAGGTTTCATTTTAGATTGCATGGGCGCGACTCTAGTGCTGACAGTAAAGTTTACTAGAAGTTGACAGGTGTTTGCCAAGTTTGTGCGGCTGCGATTTGATCGCCTTTTTTGGGCCAAATCTCTAGTAGCTTGCGCCCATGCCAGCGCGTACATCGTTGCTTATGCCATAGGATGGGATAGGGTAGCGCAACCCATTCGCTGATAATGCCTCTAAACCTTGAATAATCTTCGGCAGGTAGGAGGGGGGAATGGCCATAAGTAATTCATCCTCCATGACTCCGCCGTAACGCCGTTCGGCATAGCACGGCAGAGAAAGGCTCGGCTCGCCAGTCAACAATGCGCGTCCCCAGGAGTCCGCGCAGGCGGATTCGCCGACGCAGCTAAAGTCTAGTTTTTTGTATCCCGTCCATTGTAGGCCATTAATAAACAGGATCATTTGTGCCGGTGTTGCGTAAATGAGGCAGATATCGGGAGGGTTCAGGCGGCCACTGGTCATTGGACTTACCGCCATAGCCTCAAATTCGCCGTACTCTACAACATCCATCGCCTGTTGGTGGGCAGCTGCATCCTGTTGGCTGCCAAACCACACACCGTTCATGCGGTCGCCAGACAGCCATTGATCATCGCGCGGGTGCAGGCCGAGTACTGTACTGCACTGGGCGCCCACCAAGTCTTCGGCAGTAATGCCAACAGTCCAGCCGTTGCGCGCGGCTTGGCCAACGATTTGGTCAGTAGTGTGAATGTTCTTAGGGCGTCGAATGCGCTCAATTGCGGCCATTTCTGCAGTAGATGCAAATAATTTCATGCCGATGGGCGTCGTCCGCAGCCGCAGCAAGCGATTTAGGTCATCAACGATCTGCTTACCATTGTAATCGAGGTCGGTGGAGATGAGTTCATTCATGCTTGTGGCCCTTTTAATAGAGAGGTTAGTCCGCCGCCTTGACCCGTTCGAAATTAGGTGGACGTTTTTCGATAAAAGAGCGTACGCCTTCTCTGAAGTCGTCCCGTTGCAGACTTGCCGCCATCCAATCATTGGTCTCGCGCATTGCGTCCCCGAGCTCCATGTTCATATGTCGATAAACTTGAGCCTTCATCACCTGCAGCGACTTGGGTGCGCAGGACGCTGCGAGGCTGCGAACGTAGTCGATGGCTGTTGCTAATGCATCGCCGTCATCAACAAGTTTTTCGGCTAGACCTATAGATTTCGCCTCTTCGCCGGTGAATTTTCGTGCGCTCCACAACAGATCTAAGGCGTTACCAGAGCCAATTAGTCGCGGCAGCGTCCAGCTGATGCCGTGCTCCGCGATCAACCCTCGTTGGGAGAACGCGGTGCTGAATTTCGCCGACCGTTCGACGATGCGTAAATCGGTCATTGTGGCGATAGCCAGGCCCAGTCCCGCGCAAGCGCCGTTAATGGCAGCAATTACGGGTTTACGAATGGACATTAAATAGCCGTAGGTTACTTGGAAATTATCCCCCAACTCTGGGTCCCCCGGTTGTGCTTTGAACTCGGCCAAGCTCTGGGCGCTGCCGTTATTGCCGTCGCTGATTGCATCAAGGGCATTCATATCCATGCCGGGGCAGAATCCTTTGCCTTCGCCCGTGAGTATTATCCCTACGACATTTTCATCCTGCTCTGCTGCTGCAAGCGCATGGCGGATTTCCGCCAGCATTCTGCGGGTAAAAGCGTTTAACGCCTCTGGTCTGTTGAATTTGATGATAGCGACTGGATCGTCGACTTGATAAATGATGTCTTGGTAATGCATTAGTGATCTCCTCAAATCTCGTCTTTCGAGAGTAACCCCTCCGCAACAGTGGTTCCAGCGTTCAGAGTGGCGTCATAATTAGTTTAGCGTTGACAACGAAAGAATCTAACCTGTCGAAACTCATCGAATTCGCCGAGGTTTGGAAATGTTAGAGCCTCGGCCTCGTGGACAATTGCAAAGTCATCGTCCTCTACGTCAGATACTCTTGAGTCGCTAATGATTACGCTCTCGGCGCGATCTTTGACTTCTTGAATGAGCGGTAAATTGCTGCGGTCGTACAGTACGTCGGCCATCCAAACTTGGTCGATATCCTGAGGCAATTCGTCAACATGCTGACACAAATGAATATTACAGTCGTTTAAGTCAGCGTTAGTTTGGGTCGCGAGCCGTGCATCCGGATCGATGTCGCAGGCGAAAACCTGACGCGCACCTGCAAGCGCGGCCGCAATGGCGACAATGCCGGAGCCACAACCGATATCCGCAATAATTTTGTCGCGGACCAGTTGTGGCTTTGCTTGCAGCCAAATGGCTGTGGCTAATCCGCTGCCCCAGCAAAACGCCCAGTAAGCTGGGTTTGCAATGACTGCACGCATGGTTTCTGGTGCAAGGGGGGCTGTGGAAAAATCTTTGTTGATAAGCGCCAGTTGCAGATCTCTCAAGCCGGGCAAACACGTAGCGGCGATGCTCGCTTCGGGGAGCGTTGCACGTAATCGTTCTTGTAGCGCATTTAAGTTGGCCGACATGGGTGCACATAGTGCCTAACCCGCTATCTAGGTGCTAGTTTTGGTCGGTCAAACTCCGTAATCTTCCGAGTTCTGGAAAAGCAGTAAGGAAGACGGGTGACAGATCAAAAAAATGACTCGGACAAGCGAGACAGAAGTGGTGCAGAGAGTCTAGTAGAGACTTTTGTCGCTTCAGGGGTGGATGTTTGTTTTGCTAATCCAGGCACTTCGGAAATGCATTTTGTGGCGGCCTTGGACAGCAATCCAAAGATGCGTTGTGTACTTGGCCTGTTTGAGGGGGTGGTTACCGGAGCGGCCGATGGGTTTGGGCGGATGCGCGGAACACCCGCAGCAACCTTGACTCATTTGGGTCCCGGGTTAGGTAATGGGTTGGCTAATTTGCATAACGCGAAAAAAGCTCGGACACCTGTCGTCAATGTGATTGGTGACCACGCTACCTTTCATCGTAAGTACGATGCGCCCTTAAGCTCCGATGTTGCGGGAATTGCGGCGCCGGTAAGTGGCTGGCTTAAAGTGTCTGAGTCGGCGGATGATGTAGCGCGTGACGGTGCCGAAGCTGTACAGGCGTCTATGAGTCCGCCGGGGCAGGTCGCTAGTCTTATCCTGCCGGCCGATACTGCTTGGAATAGAACCGAGGTAAAGGCCGAGCCGTTGCCGAAAATTGCCCCGCAGCCGGTAAACGCTTCGGGTGTGGAGGCGGCGGCGCAAGCGTTGCACTCGGGAAAGCCAGCTGTGATTCTGATGAATGGTATTTTGACCGAAGAACGCCTGGCTCTGGCGAATAAAATTGCGCAAAAGACTGGCGCGCGCATCATTAGTGATACCTTCATTTCGCGTATGCGGCGAGGGGCTGGCATACCGGAGATAGCTCGCCTGCCGTATTTTGGTGAGCAGGCTGCGGAAGTGCTGCAAGGGGTGGAGCACTTGATTCTTGTAAGCAGCCAACCCCCCATTACTTTTTTTGCATACCCTGATAAACCTAATTGGTTAACACCGGACAATTGCCAGATTCATTCCTTAGTTGAACGTGATGGTGATGTGGATGGAGCGTTGGAATCGCTGTGTGAAGCCGTTGGTGCAACTGCGTTTGCGCCGATTGTTGTTCAGCTGGCGCGGCCAGATGCGCCGAAGGGCGATTTGAATCCTGCAACGGTGGGCCAATCGCTGGCGCATTTCTTTCCCGAAAATGCGATTGTTGTAGACGAAGGCGGGACGTGTGGCGCAGGTTCCGCGATGGCAACGGCATCTGCCCCCGCACATGATTGGTTGATGTTAACCGGCGGCTCCATCGGCTATGGATTGCCCACCGCCACAGGTGCGGCGATCGCTTGTCCTGACCGACGTGTTATAAATCTGCAGGCCGATGGCAGTGCGATGTATACCGTGCAGGCGTTGTGGACGCAGGTGCGAGAAAACTTGGACATCACGACCATCATATTAGCCAATCGCAAGTATGCAATTTTACAAATTGAATTTGCTCGGGTTGGCGCTCACAACCCGGGTCCGAAAGCCATGAGTATGCTTGATTTGACCCGCCCTGATTTGGATTGGGTATCTCTTGCCAAAGGTATGGGCATGGATGCTTGGCAAACCGATTCTGCCGAGTCATTTAACCAAGCATTAGAGCATTCGCTGGCGACACCAGGGCCGTCGCTTATAGAAGCCTTAGTATGATCGCACGCAGTTTGGAAAGTGCGCGCGCCGCGCGTTAGATAATGTCGCGTCCTTTAAAGCGGATTTTATCGACGACTTTACGCGTTTTCCTGGGTTTTGGTCTGATGTGCTCTGCAGTTACTGGTGCGGCTGCGGAACACACTTGGGACATGGATTTGCGTTGGAATTTCATAAAATTGGGGCGAGTCACGTTTATCTCTTCAGCAAAGGGCGATGACGAGCGACTAGAAATTATTGGCAAAACGGCAGGGCCGCTGCGATTGGTAAAGAACTATGATGGCAGAGGACTGTTAGAGCGTAACGGTGGGATCGATATTTACACGCTAGCGGGAACTGACGGTGGCATAGATGAGATCCGACGGATCGTTTTTGAACAGGGCGAGTTGCCCAGAATCATGCAGTTTAAAGACAGCAATGCGGAGCGCCCGCTCAAGCCTGTGGATCCTTGGGGTAGGCAGGCGTGGGCGCCCATGGCTTTGGTGCAAAGGGTTCTTAAAAGTGCAAATAATCCAGAACTTTGCGCTGGCAGATTCACTGTTTTTGATGGTAAAAGGCGCTATAAGGTTGAACTCTCAGGCACGCGAAGTGAGCCGCAAAAGGATGCGAAAACCGCGCAGTCAGCGGGCCTAGCGTTCTGTACATCTGTTCTCTTAGGCGACTCGCTTTATGAAGTTGGGCAATCTTCGCGCGATAGCGTTAGAGACTCAGGTCAGGCGGCGGAGTCAGCCTCCGGTTCAACAAAGAAGCTGCGGCAGGTGTGGTTGTTTGGTCGGACAGATCGCCGCATTGACTTTATGTTTAACGGTCGTTGCGAAGGCGCGCTACTTAGTGGAATGAGGTTTTACTCGCCGATTGGCGCCATCCTTGCGAGCCCGATAGGCCCATGCTCGAGATAAATCTACTTCAAAAGAGCGAAAAAGCCGATAGACAACGGAAATATGACTGCTACACTTTCGTCTCAGTCCAATAGGTGTAAAGATCACGGTGGAGGACAACTATTTCGGATGGTCAGCTCCACGGATATTGATAGTTAACTATGAATATTGGTATATTTGCGACTCTGGTTGCTGAATATTCAATTTCGGACTAGCAAGGAGCTATGGTGAGTTCGCGCCAAGAGGTCGCGCTCTGCATTGCTGCCAAGGAGAGAGGCGGATAAGAAGGCCCCTGTAGCGACTCGGGTTTTTGTGTTTTCGGGTAAGCGTTCTTCGTATAAAATTAATTCTCACGGGAGACCCTAATGTCGTCGGGAAAAGTTGGTTTGTTTAAACAGTTGACCGCCATGGTCAGCATGATTGCTTTGATTTTCGGCTTGTCAGTTAGGCCGGTTCTTGCAGCCGAAGCGCCTGCGGGTGAAGGTTCGAGCGGGACTAGCTCGGGCTCTACAGCGTCGGGCTCCGGAGCGGGTACGGGTGCTGGCGCAGGCACAGGAGCGGCGGCTGGAGCTGGAGCAGCTGGAGCAGCGACCGGAATTGCTGGTGCGATCGCCGGTATTGGCCTTGGAACCGCTATTGCCATTGGCGTGGTCGGTGCAGCGTTAATTGCCACGGCAGTTAATGATGATGATGACGACGATGATGCGCCCGCAAGTGCAAGTGATGACGCTGGCACGGATGATGGTACGGATGATGGCTCCGACAGCGACGGAACAACCTCAACCACAGCGACGACAGCAACTACCGCAACTACCGCAACTACCGCAACTACCGCAACTACCGCAACTACCGCAACCACGGCGACCTCTGGCACTTAAAGGTTGCTGATTCAAAACCGAAAAAGCAGCCATCGGGCTGCTTTTTTTTGCGTTATTATTTGTGTGTCGGGATAAGCAGATAATCAGTCTAAGGTCTGAAGAGGCGATGATATGGTCAATAGTCAGTTAAATGACAATGAGGGTACGCGCTGTGGCCGTCGCTAAGTTGTCCGTGATATTGGCGCTCTTATTTAACCTAAGTGGTTGTAGCTTCCACTCAAATCAATGGAGTGCTCTGAGCGCGTTATGGTCAGAGGAGTCGGGTCCGCAAAAAAATTGGCGCGTGTCTTGGGATGGTGACGTTACTGATGTCTACGCCATAAACACTCCGGAACAAGTGATCTTTGCCGACGGCGAAGGGTTTCTGTTGCATTTTGACGGTTGGCAGATCACTAGCGTGCAAGGGATTTTGCCTGAAAATGAGGCGTTAAATCTTGATGTGGTTGAGAATCAAGTAGACCAGTCGATCGTGCTGAAATATAGCGGTTTAAGAAGTAAATTCGGTGAGCAAAGATGCACCCGCTGGGCGTTGGCTGACGGTAGCGAGCTGGAAGCGGATAGCGATTTGATATATGAGCAACGCTGTGATTCGGGAGCGGTTGTTACGACGCATGCCCTGCGATTAAACAGCGACAACCAACTTTTAGCCATGCGTTTTACCTTTCACCCCGCCCGAGCACCTGGAATTATTCGGTACATCGGTGAGTAAATCGACGGGCGCAACGGTAAGGCGCTACAATCAGCAGAGCAAGTCGGTAAAAAAAGGTCTTTGACTGCACCATGCAATTTCCACTTAAACCGATTCCAGTAATGCTTGTGGCAGGCTTGTCCGCTTTGATCGGCGGGATCCTAGGTACACTCCTCTTTGCGTTTATGGTTTTGTTAAGTCAGGTCAGCTTTGGCAGGGAGGGAGCGGACAAGCACGGGATTTCGGAGCGCCCTGCGTCACGGATGGGTGGGATAGCCATTGCCGCAGGGGTATTATTGTTTTGTGGAGTCGCCGCATTTGACGGTGGATTAAATGCCAACATGCAAGGCCCGGAATTTTTTCGCGGGTATGAATGGGCAGCATTGTTGATTGGGGTTGTGGGTCTGATCGATGATCTTACGCAACGCCTGAGCCCGATTAAACGACTTGGCTTGATAACCCTTATCGTGGCTACGGCGTTAGGGCTGCAGCCCAATTTGGTGCCTGGCCCGATCGAGTTTTGGGTCTTTGAACAGGTGCTTAATCACTCGGTCGTTATTGCACTAGGCGCAACTTTGGTGGTGGTTGGCTTTATTAACGCAGGCAACATCGCTGACGGTGCCAATGGGCTCCTCGCCATTACGGCACTGTGCGTGTTTTTGTTGGGGTATCATCACGCGCAAACGGTGTTGTTCTTTGGCTTGTTCGTGAGTGTTGCAGTGTTTACGCTCTACAATCTCCTGTCAGGCCAGTTGTTCCTCGGTGACTTCGGATCATATGGCCTGTCGGCCATGATGGCGTTGGTCTGCTTAGATCTGCTGCAAAGTGGCGGGGCGTCGATATGGTTCTTTGCGGCGATCCTGAGTTATCCATGTACCGAAATCGTTCGAGTCATCATTAATCGGTTGCTGCGAAAAAAGTCCCCTTTTGCTGCAGACAATAGCCATGTTCACAATAAGGTCTTCGCGGTGCTGAAACGTGCTGGTTGCTCCGCATTGACCGCGAACTCTTTGACGGGACTGTTGGTGAGTGGCTTGTTTTCAGTTTTGCCGACTTATCTTGCATTTTCGGGTCTCTTGCCATGGACGTCGCCGTGGTGGTTTGCCTATTTCTTGGCTGGGGTTGCAGTCCACTTATTGCTAAGTTCGATTAGCCGTGAAAAGTTACGCTCGCGATTTGCTAACAACGTATAAATGCCAGGATTGAGCACCGACGGCTCGACACAAAGACAATACTTTGGTTTTATAGGCCGGCTAAAAATTCAGTAATATTTAAAATGGGAAGGACATATCAATGGCGATGATTCTCAACGAAGAGCAGACAATGCTCAAAGACAGTGCCAAAGATTTTTGCACCACCAATGCACCGATTGGCCAGTTGCGTAAGCTGAGAGACGACGCAAATCCAGATGGATTCGAGCGCGGCACTTGGGCGTCTATGGTCGAATTAGGATGGGCGGCGATCCCATGGGATGAGGAACACGGTGGTCTTGCTTTTGGTTACAAGGGATTAGGTGTTGTGACCGAAGAGTCTGGCCGTACGCTAACAGCCAGCCCTCTATATGCGTCTGTATGGGTAGGTGGAACACTGATAAATGTTGCGGGATCAGACGCTCAAAAAGCCGAGATGTTGCCGCAGTTGGCTGCGGGTGAAATGTTGCTGGCGCTGGCGTTGGAAGAGTCACATAAGCATGATCCCTATGGTATCAGCACCACCGCAACCGCGAGTGGTGATGGGTTTATCTTGGATGGTCGTAAAACGTTTGTGCTGGACGGCCATGTGGCGGATAAGCTTATTGTTGTCGCACGGACCTCTGCCGAAGTGGGTTCTCGGCAAGGACTGAGCCTGTTTATGGTTGACCGTGAGGCTCAGGGTGTAGCGGTAACCCGTACGCTTATGGCGGACTCACGAAACGCCGCAAACATTGCGTTAAGCAATGTCCAGGTGGGCAACGATGCGCTTTTAGGGGCGCTTGATGGCGCGGCAGATGCTCTGGATCAGGCGCTCGACATTGCGCGTATCGGGCTGACTGCGGAAATGCTTGGCGGCATTCAAGAATGTTTTGAACGCACAGTGGCGTATTTGAAGGAACGTAAGCAGTTTGGTGTCGCTATTGGCTCGTTCCAAGCGCTCAAACACCGCGCGGCCGATATGTTCTGTGAAATTGAGTTGTCTAAGTCCTGTGTATTGGAGGCGCTCACAGCGTTGGATGAGGACAGAGACCGCGAAGAGGTAGCTAAACTTGCCAGTCTTGCGAAAGCCAAAGTGGGGGAGACCTATAACTTAGTCTCTCGGGAAGGTATTCAAATGCACGGTGGTATCGGTATGACCGATGAGTTCGATATCGGCTTTTTCATCAAACGCGCAGCTGTGGCCGAGCAAACCTTTGGTGATGTCAATTTCCACCGGAATCGTTACGGAGAGTTGGAAGGTTATTGATCCTGCTTTGCAAACTAAATAGTAAGGGCGTTTCGGCGCCCTTTTTTTGTGGGCGCTTTAGCTGCGACGAATGCCTATGACGTGGCCAATGCGCTCGCTCCTTGGGAGGGCATCATGAGCAGGCTGCACAGCAGTTAAGCTTGCAGTGACCGCTTGTGGAAAGGGTGCTGATCTTCGGCTCGTCATGTCCACGTGGACAGCTATTTGTTCGGATGTTGCGGCCAGATAACCCTCTCCGCAGTGATACATCTCTTGATAAAAATGCAGTCGCTTGTGATCGAAATCTAACAGGTGCAGTCGGACTTCAACGTCATCCCCCAGCTTCAACTCCTGCACATAGTGCACGTGCACCTCTAGGGTAAAACAGGATCCAACACCGCTGGATGCGTACGCTGCTCCAACATTAAGTAAGTCGTAAAAATGATCGACGCTGTGGTCGAAGATGACATTGTAGTAGGCCATGTTTAAATGGCCGTTATAGTCTATCCAATCCTCGCGGACGCGCTCTTTGGGGCATACTAAAGGTGCTCCGATGGTGGTTAGCGCCATTACAGGCATTCTCCGGATAAGCTGTTGATCCATTTATCAATAAGCTCTACGCCTTCTTTATGGGTCAGTGCACGACCGAGCTCTGGCATCATTGCCGCGGGTTTTGTACTGCTTAGGCGAAACGACAGGATAGACTGGTTGGCATGGCCCGGCACAATCGAATATAGCCTTCCCCCTGACCCACTGCCTGCTGCGATAGGTGGTTTGCACAAGCCCATTTTGTCCGCTGGGTGGTCGGCATAATCCAGTAATAGCCCTGAGGTGTCGGCAGCTCCATTGGCGTTGTGGCAATGGCCGCAGTTAATGTCTAGATAAGAGCGCGCCCTATGCGTCAAACTTGCTTCGGCATCGTCGATAGATGCGTTTGCGGGGAATGGCAATACCGCTTGATGCAATTGTCCACGGCGCTGCCATTGTTGGAGTTGATTCTCGCCAGTGATCGGGTGCGGCCCGTTGAGGTGGCGTGCTTTTGGTCCGATGGGCAGAAGCTTGCCATTGGTATGGTTAGTGGCGTGGCAAGATGCACATTGGTTCTTACTTGGTACAAGGTAGTTTAGGATCTCACCGGATTGCAACGTGAACTGTTGTAAATCGCCGGTTACGGCCAGATAGGCGTCATCCTCAGACCAGACATAGGGTAAGGCGTCCCAACCGTCCGCCTGTTTTACCAATAGTCGTGTCTCTACCAAGTGGTGCTTGCGTGTATCGATGTCGTCAGGACTGCCTGACCAAGCTGCATTTGTCAGCACCGCTCCATCCGCGCCGAGGGGGTAGAAGAACGTTTTAGTAATAATGCTGCCAACTGGAAACTCGAAAGTGTCTTCGGGATGATAAGTGGCCGCTTGTCCGTCAGGCAGGTAAACAGTGCGCAGTTTTTGCGCGTAATCGGAGAACAACGGCGTATTGAGCCCGTAAACCGTGGTGCTCGGATGCACGGTAAGTGCCGTGCCTCGCTGTTCGATTACGCCCCAGTCGGACAACCTCTCAGGATACTGATCGGCGGCATAATGACGAATCTGGTCTGTGCCGCAGCCCGCAATAATGCACAAAAACAACGCGACGAGGAGCGCTGGCGTTATTAAAGGTTTAGATAGCACCGATTTAACTACCCGCTAATTCGACGGGTGCAAGCTTGGGTACGCTGCAGGTGTGGCGTGTCATATCTATGCCAGCGTTGGCAAATTCATTACCCGCATCGATGCTGAGCAGCTGCGCGTCGCCATTATCTACACATATTACAGGAGTCGCGCTGTCTTTTTCTGGGTTCACGATGCCGTCCCAAATGATGTCGGGGAATTTGCCTTGTTCGCCATATAGCGCATTTCGTAATTGGGTAAGGTAGGCCAATCCCGGAGCGGTGCCGCCACCCTCAAATGAGTTGCCGTAGATCATGATTTGCTCCGGATAAGGATCGAACTCTGCAGCGATTTCTCTTTGTCCAGCAAAGTTGGCGCTGAAGTAGCTGGAGATTACGATGTTGGCAGTATTGTTATTCGTAATACGGTTATTGAAGATTTCTACCTGATCATTGGAGTTGATCATCACACCGGAGCCTGTAGGAACGCCGGAGACCGCGGTTCCCGGGATTGCGAAATTCTCGGTGTTATTGCTATGAACGTCGTTATCGAATACGCGCGTCGCGTAGCCGCGTTGGGGAATGCTAGGCATATTGAAAACTAGGATTCCGCCGGTGTTGTTGTTAGCAACATTGTTATAAACGTCGGCGCCGATCGTGTTCTCAACCTCAATGCCCGCTACATTATATTCTGCTCTATTGTTGCGCACGATGACCTGGCGAGATTGCCCGACGTAGATTCCGGCATCTGAAGCGCCAATAGCGACGTTGCCTTCCAACAGTACATTTGTGGTCTGTACGGGATAGATCCCATAGGCGCCGTTGTCGGTGCTCGGACCATTAGTCCACTCTGTGCGGACCCGGCGAATGGTGATGTTGTCGCCTTCATTTATTTTCAGTGCGTCACCGACCGAGTCCTCAATGGCAAGATCTTCGATTAAGAAATTGCTGGCATTGACGGATAACCCTTCGGCGCCCGCTACCTGGCCTTTGAAGTTGAGAATCGACTGGTCCATGCCCGCGCCCCTTAGCGTGACATTGTCGGTATTTAAAATTAGCGAGCGCTTGAAATTGAAAGTTCCCGCAGGAACCTCAATCACGTCGCCCGGAGAGGCGGTTTCTAGAGCCTCGCGTAATACTTCCGTAAAAGGCTTTTCGGGTTGCGGTGTGCAACCTAGCAGTAGAGTAACTGCAGCTAGCGCCAGTGCGTTAAGCGACGTAAGTTTCATCCAATTTCCCCTATCCTTATTGCGTGCATTGGCTAAAGCAGCACGAGTGTGCGATCGATTGTCCAGTAACTGGCTAATATTCCCATGGCGAAGGCTGCCCCTGTGTAAAGGTGGGCCTCGGTGTAGTGTAAGTGTTTAGTGAGTAGATGCCACATCCGCGCAAACAGCAGGAAGAGTGCGATAATAACTAATTGTCCGAGCTCGATGCCGATATTGAAGAGCAACAGACTCATGCCGATTGCATCCTCCGGCAGCCCAATGTCGGTGAGCGCGCCGGCAAAACCAAGGCCATGAAGCAGACCAAATACAAAGGCCATAAGCCATGGTTGGCCACGGGTAAGAGCGGATCGCTGTTGTTCGGGTTGGGCAAGCTCGCGAGCTAGAAACACAATCGATAGGGCAATCACAGCCTCCACCGGGCCCTGGGGGAGGCGAACAAGCTCAAAAATTGAAAGTGCAAGGGTGATGCTGTGAGCGACGGTAAATGCGGTAATGGTTTTTAGCAACATCCACGGTGCGCGAATGAACAACACCAGACCGATAACGAACAGCACGTGATCTAGGCCAAATATAAGATGTTCAACGCCGATTACTAGATAGCTGACTGATGACACCGTGTCCGTGCTCAGATCGATGGTGGGATCCGCCGGGCGGAGGATAAAGTTTTCGTAGTCTCCGCGTTGGTCCACGACTCGCAGCATGACATCAGTAAGTGAGGTAGCGAGTCCCTTGATTGAGACGATTGAATCACCAAGAGGACAGGGTGCTTGCCAGCGTTGCACGAGCGCATTGGCTGTGACGCTAGGCGGGCCAAGGGGTTGCAGGTCGCAGTTAGGTTCGAAGGTCGGTTCGATGGGTAACCGACGATTTTCTACAACCGGCTGCTTCCACAGTACTTCATACAATGGCGCCTCAGCCGCAGTGTTTATATCGGTGATTTGCAAATAGGCAGGGCGTACCTCGTCTGCCATTACGCATGCGCTGCAGCTCAGCAGCAGCATTACCCAAAATAGTCGATTCACGGTGCGCTGGCCTGGGTCGCTGTGGCTGCAGGTTCGGGCATTTGGACTTGATAGCGTTCGCGAAGCGAACGGTAATATTCTTCGTTAGCGGTCTGGCGTTGAGTCTGTTGCCAATCAGCAAGAACCCGCTCTTGAATCTCATCAAACTGGATGACGCGGCTGGGTGTGGTATCACTGAGTTGTATCACGTGCCAGCCGTAGGCCGAGCGCAAGGGTCCTTGCCATTGTTGGTCAGGTTTCAGTGCTGCTAAGGCGGTTGCAAATTCTCGACCAAATAGATCGCCGATCTCTCTCTCAGAACGTTGCGCGTACTGTCTTTGCAGCATAAAAGGGTCCCCAAGCAGGCCTTTTTCAGTAACTGCTTGTGCGGCAATTTGCTCTGCGTTATCGCGCCGGTCGGTTGAGAAATATCGATGTTGAAAGCTATAGCGCTTGGGTTGCTTATACTGCTCGCTGTTGGCTTGGTGATATTGTTTTAATGTGTCGCCCGTGGGTGCATCACTGACGGCCAAGTCCTCGGTCAGGAAGGTCAGCTTTTGCAACATCCGTCGCCGCACAATTGTGTCGTCCCTGTCCAAGCCCAAATGCAGCGCTTCGCGGTAATAGATTTCCTCTTTAAGATACTGATCGACTAGCCCATCAAGTTCACGAGTGCTTGGTTCTCTGCGCATCTGGAGAGACCATTGTTGCGCGAGGCGATCAATATCCTGAGAACGCACTTCAATGTTCAACCGTTCGTCGTCACCGATGCCACCGGCGATAAAGAAGAGCACTAATCCAACAGCGAAAAACATAACCAGCGGGTCTTTATACCAACGGTTCTTCATGAGTCATCCGGCGAACTGGGCTAAGTGATAGTCGTGATTGCCGAATTGAGCATCGATTACTAGCAAGCGCTTAAAGTAATGCGCTACTCGCAATTCCTCGGTCATGCCCATACCACCATGCAATTGCACGGCGTTCTCGCCGATGAAAATGCCGTTCTTGCCGATAAGATACTTCAGCGCGTGTACGGTGCGTTGCGCGGCGTCGCCCTGTTGTACGACTTCAAGGGTGGCGCGGTAGAGCATGGATTTACATTGTTCGTATTCCATGAACATATCTACCATCCGGTGCTGTAGCACTTGGAAGTCGGATAGAGGGCGATCAAATTGTTGTCGCTCCTGAGTGTAAGCCACCGTGTCTTTGTATAAGACCTCCATGGCGCCAACTGCTTCCGCCGCCAGTGCGAGGATGCCATCAATGGCTACCCGGTTCAGGGTCTTAAAGCCGCCATCTGGGCAAGTGAGCTTGGCTTTGGCGGGGAGTACAACGTTGGCAAATTCGACCTCGGCTGCGCGGAGGCCGTCCACCGTGGGAAAATCATGGACAGTAACGCCGTCGGCGGTCGGGTCAACGAGAAACAGTTCAATGCCAGTTTTTTCCGTTTGTGCACCCGCGGTTCGCGCGCTGACAATGAGGGCGTCGGCGCTGGCTGCATGCAGCACCATGCTCTTGCGGCCATTGAGCACGAAGCCTTGATCGTTGGGTTCTGCGCGAGTTACCACATCATGCAGATCAAAACGACCTTGCTGTTCGGCGTAAGCTAACGTGAGCTGTTTGCTGCCGTCGGCTATCTGAGGTAGCCATTTGCCCTGTTGTTCCTCGCTGCCACCATATTTCAAAGCACTCGCTGCCAGTACCGCGCTGGCAAAGAATGGCTCCAATACCAAGCCTTTGCCCAGTTGCTCCATAAGCACCATGGTATCAGCCTGCGTCCCGCCAAAACCTTGATACTGCTCAGGGATACTTGCGCCTAACCAGCCGAGCTCCGCCATCGATTGCCAATGCTCTTGGCTAAAGCCGTGCTCTGATAGGACAGTGAGCTGGCGCTGATCCAAAGGGTATTGATTTGCAATAAAGCGTTCGACGCTGTCGCTGAGTAACTGCTGTTCTGGAGATAAGTCAAAGTTCATTTCTTTAACCCCAAAACATTTTTTGCGACGACGTCACGTTGGACCTCGGAAGCGCCGCCATAGATCGTATAGGCACGGCTGGCCAAGTAACCGGACATGCCGCCATGCGCAAATGTATGACCCACCGGCGTTGCCCCCCAAGCGGCAGAATAAATACCGCCCGCTTCTACGGTAAGCTTCTGGATCTTTTGTTGAATCTCGGTACCTTTGAGTTTAAGAATAGAGGATTCTGGGCCGGGCTCTGCGCCTGCTGCGGCGCTGGCGAGTGAACGTAACTCGGTAAATTCGGTGGCCATGAGTTCAACTTCAAGCTCGGCTAATTTCAACCGATAACTTGGATCATCGAGCAGGCTGCCATTGCCGCGGGTGACGCCGCCGGCTTGCTTGCGCAGTTTTTCTAAAGCGACTAACGAGCGAGAAATGCCAGCGAGTCCGGTGCGTTCGTGGGCCAGCAGTCCTTTCGCGTAGGTCCATGCTTTACCTTCCTCTCCAACCCGGTTTTCAACCGGTACTTTGACGTCGGTAAGGTGCACCATATTCACCGAGTGTGCACCCCCTAGGGTTATTATGGGCTTGACTTCGATACCTTCTTGTTTCATTGGTATGAGCAAGAACGTGATTCCCTCTTGCTTCTTTCCATTGTCGTCGGTGCGTGTCAGACAGAAAATCCAGTCGGCAATATGGGCCAGTGTGGTCCATATTTTGGTTCCATTGACGACATAGTGGCTGCCATCTGCGGAGAGTTCGGCCTTAGTTTTGAGGTTGGCCAAATCCGAACCCGCGTTAGGCTCTGAGTAGCCTTGGCACCAATTGACCTTGCGGTCACGTATGTCGGGCAAAAAGCGCTGTTGTTGTTCCTCGTTGCCGTAGTTCATTAGTACGGGTGCGAGCATAGAAAGACCGAAGGGTAAGTCCCACGGCGTTTGGGCGCGTGCTGTTTCCTGTTCCCAGATGTAGTGCTGGGTTGGGGTCCACCCGGGACCGCCAAATTTTTCTGGCCACTTCGGCACGTCCCAGCCACCTTGCTGCCGAGCGAGGCGAAACCAATTTAGGCGCCATTCGGCGTAATCGCTGCCAGCAACATAACTGTTGTCAGCAAGAAATTGACGGACGGTTTTTTGGAACTGCAGGTCGTCATTGTTGAGATCAATGTCCATAACATCCTCTATGGGTTTTGCTGGGCCCAAGCTTAGCGATTTGCGCAATTGAAGTTAAGCCAAAGTCACTGCTCATCGGTTGACCTAAAAATTTTCAACGTTAGGGTAGAGCTAGGGAGTCAATCTGCAACAAAGAGGTGAGTGATGGATTACCAGACAGTTAAGTATGAGACGGCTTCAGGAGTTGCCACCATTACGTTGAATCGCCCGGATTCGTTAAATGCTATGTCGCCGGAGATGGCGAAAGAGTTGCACGACGTGGCGTTGCGTATTGATGCTGATACGAGGGTGCGCGCGGTTATTCTCACGGGTTCCGGCAAAGCGTTTTGCGCGGGCGGCGACTTAGGGGAATTCGTTGCTGCGGGCGATCAGGCGAGAACTCTGATTTTGCAGATGACCGGCGATCTTCACTTGGCGCTTTCGAGGCTGAGCCGCAATCGGGCACCGGTGATCGCGGCGGTGAATGGTACCGCCGCGGGTGCCGGATTTTCTCTCGCCATGGCGGCGGACCTGGCGATTGCCGAAGAACAGGCGGTATTCACAATGGCCTATACGAATGCGGGGCTATCGCCAGATGGAAGTTCGACATATTTCATGCCGCGCAAGATTGGCGACCGGCGAACCCGCGAATTGATGCTGACTAATAGGCTATTAGCAGCGCCAGAGGCTCTTGACTGGGGGGTCGTTAATCAAGTTGTTGAAAACGGCGCTGCGTTGGTCGCGGCTCAGGCTATGGCTGAGCGAATGGCAGCAGGACCGACCGAAGCCTATGCTCAAGTTAAGCGCTTGTTAGACGCGAGCTTCAGCCAAACCTTGGAATCGCAAATGGAACTGGAAGCTCGAGCAATTGCGACCCAAGTGGCTTCAGTGGACGGGCAAGAGGGTATGCAGGCCTTTGTTGAGAAGCGCAAGCCCCAATTTGGTGGCACATAGATCAGGTAAAGGGCTTGCAATGACCCGCTCAAGGTCTTGCATAAGTCGACTCAGCCATCTAGGTCGGAGAGTTTGCCTGTTCTTGTTCGCTGACGATCAGTCCTGAAACGATGATGATGAGCGCGGGCAGTGCCCACAAACTGATCGCTTCGTCCAGCAACAGATAGATCAGCAGCAAAGAAAGAAACGGCGAAATAAAAATAAGCTGGGCTATTTTTGCGCTGCTGTAGGCGTGGCGCAGCGCGCGTTGCCAGAGCAAAAAAGTGAAACCCATTTCGATTGCCCCGATCCACACTGCAAACCCCAATGCGGTGCTGTCAATTGTGGGAAATCCTGGCCCGTACCAGCAAATGGCGGCAACTAGTGGCAGTGCCACGGTAAAACTCCAAAACATTACGCTTGCGGGTTGGGCGTTACTGCGGGTGTTTAGCAGCCAGTATCCCGCCCAGAGTACTGTGCTCACCAATGCCAAAGCAATACCGAAAGCATCAATATGGCCGCCCTCTTGGGGCGTGCTGATCACTAATAGAACCACGCCGAGGTAACTGATGAGAATGCCGATGAACGTGCGTTTGCTGAGAGTCTGGCCAAGTACCGGCACGGCCAAAAGCGCCAAAGTGATGGCCCAAGTGTAATTTATCGGTTGAGCAATATGCGCAGGTAGGCGGTCGTAGGCTTCGAACAAGATGAGGTAGTAAGCGGTGGGATTGATGAGTCCGAGTAAGCAAGCGATTTTTCGATCCTCGGTGGGCAAAAACAGCTGGCCAGTGGCGGCCGCGTAACAAAAAAAAATCAGCCAGGACACGACCGTGCCGAGAAAAAGTAATTGCTCGACCGCAAATAACTCAAGGCCGAGCTTAAAACCGCTGGCGACGGTGGACCACATGAGTACGCTCAACAGTGCAGGAATAACCGCGCTTGGTGGATTGCCGAAAATTTTTTTGTCGCCCATCGCGGCACTATACCCCAGCCGCTGTAGAGGTCAGAATCGATCCTGAAAGTAGGGGGTTTACTTTATGCAGAGTTTCGTCTGTAACGACGACTTACGTGCAGTCATTGCGCAGCGTTTGGAGCAATTTCCAGTGCGCCGTACCGAGTCGAGCGATTTACGTGCAGCCGCGGTTGCGGTGCTCATTACCGATGTGGGTCCTGGTGCGGACGTTTCGGGTATTCAAGATCAGCGCTCTTGGTCGGATCAAGCGGCATTGTTACTCACTAGACGTGCGGCCACGCTTCGACATCATCCGGGGCAGTGGGCTTTTCCCGGGGGGCGGGTGGAAGCTGGCGAAAGTTTGGTAGAGGCCGCACTGCGGGAAATGCACGAAGAAGTGGGCGTCGCTGTATCCGCAACGAGTGTTTTGGGGTGTCTTGATGATTTTGTGACGCGTTCGGGCTTTGCGATGACTCCGGTAGTGGTTTGGGGTGGTTCGGGTCTGACAACTCGTTCAGACCCTGCAGAGGTGGCCAGTGTGCATAGAATTCCCCTCAGCGAATTCTGTCGTAATGATGCGCCCAGGCTCAGTTATACCGACAGTAGCGACCATCCAGTATTACGCATGCCAGTGGGAAACGATGCCATTGCTGCACCCACCGCGGCGCTGATTTATCAATTTAGAGAGGTTTGTCTGATGGACCGGGTCACCCGTGTGGCGCATTTTGAGCAACCCGAATTCGCCTGGCGATAAACACCGTCTATGGCCTAGATTTGTTGACGCTGTCATGCCATACAACGACAATCGTAAACCTGCCGAAACACACTAATTTCCCGTTTAAATTTAGGAGACAGCAATGAGTATTCAAGAAGGCGACAAGATACCGGGGGCTACTTTGCATAGCATGCGGGATGGAAAGCCCACCCCAATGACCACCGAAGAGATCTTTGCGGGTAAAAAAGTCGTGCTTTTCGCAGTTCCAGGCGCGTTCACACCGACCTGTTCCATGGCGCACTTGCCGGGTTATGTTGTTAATGCAGATAGCATCAAAGCCAAGGGCGTTGATACCATCGCCTGTGTTTCGGTTAACGATGCTTTCGTTATGGATGCATGGGGACAAAATAAGAATGCCGAAGAATTGCTGATGTTGGGTGACGGTAACGGCGACTTAACCGAAGCGCTTGGTCTAACCATGGACGGCAGCGGTTTTGGGTTGGGCAAGCGCTCCCAGCGCTATGCCATGATCGTCGAGGACGGTACAGTGACCAAACTCTCCGTTGAAGCCCCAGGTAAACTTGAGGTCAGTGCAGCAGAAGCGATCCTCGAGGCACTCTAAACCCTATGGTTTGTTTTGCGCTGTCCTAACTAAGCGGTGCTAGCGGCCGCTGTTAAGGCGGCCCGCAAATCGCCTTGGGGTCTGATCAGACATTCCTGTGCCGCTGTTGCAACCAATTGTCCATCACGATTGAAAAAATGTCCGCGCACGAAACCTCGTGCGCCGCTGGCATTGGGCGACTCTTTGGCGAAAAGTAACCACTCGTCAGCGCGAAAGGGTCGGTGAAACCAAATGGCATGGTCTAGGCTTGCGCCCTGAATGTTGTCGCGGCGGGTGATCTTGCCATGCGGCATCATCGAAGTAGACATAAAATCTAGGTCGGACATGTAAGCAAGCAAGGCTAAATGAACTTGGGGATCGTCAGGCAGAGTTTCACGAGTTTTAAGCCAAGTATGTTTGTGCGGTGGTCGTTCCTCGTTACTGTACATTAGGGTTTTTTCGACTGCTCTGGAGTCGATAGCCTCAAATCTGAAGCTAAATCGAGCAAGTTCGGGCTGCTGCCGATACAGTTCCTGGTAGGCCTCCAGATCGCCGCGTAACGATTCAGGTGGTGGGACATCGGGCATGGGCTGGGAATGCGCCATGCCAGATTCGCGTTTATGCCAGGAGCAAGACAGGCTAAAGATGGCGCGGCCATTTTGAATCGCAGCGATGCGCCGGGTGCTGAAAGAACGTCCATCATGGATGCGATCAACCTCGTAAAGAATCGGTCGCATCCAATCGCCTGGGCGCAAAAAGTATGCGTGTAGCGAGTGCAACTCGTGCTCCGGAATGACTGTGCGATAGGCTGCGGTCAGCGCTTGAGCCAATACTTGCCCACCAAAGACGTGTTCGGTGTCATGGTTCTGACCACGAAATAGATTCTCTTCGATGGCTTCGACATCGATTAGATTTAAAATTTCTTTAAGGACCGGATTGTTCATCCTGACACTCTACCAAATAAAAGAGTCTACGCTGGTCTTTGAATCGGCGGTGAAGTGTCTGATAGGCGCTCACAAAAAAGTGCGTTACACAGTAACCTTCTATCCATCCAACAATTTTGCCACTGCGCTCGCACGCCTATTTCTAGTAAAGTATCAACCTCAACAAAAATTCAGGGGCTTGTGATGCTCGAGGTTTATCAATTTGCTTGTTTGCAAGACAACTACGGTTTCTTGGTCCATGACCCAGATACAGGCGCAACGGCTGCGGTAGACACGCCTGAGGTGGCACCGATCAATCAAGCATTGGCAGAAAAAGGCTGGCGATTAACTCATATATTAAATACCCACCATCACTTCGACCATGCCGGGGGCAATGAAGAACTAAAGGCGCAGTGGGATTGTCAGGTTGTGGGTGCGGCGGCAGATGCCCAGCGCATACCGGGGATTGATGTGACTGTTGCGGACGGCGACACTTTGATGCTCGGATCTGCCCATGCCCAAATCATGGAGGTTCCAGGTCATACGTCTGGGCATGTTGCCTACTATTTTGCAGAGGCTGGGGTGGCCTTCGTTGGGGATACCCTATTTGCACTAGGCTGCGGACGATTGTTTGAGGGCACGCCAGAGCAAATGAGCGAGAGCCTAGCGAAAATCATGGCATTGCCGGATCAGACCACGGTTTATTGTGCTCATGAATACACCGAGGCGAATGCTGCGTTTGCGGTCACGATGGAGCCGGCGAATACGGCCCTGCAAGAACGGGTAAGAGAGATTCAGAAGCTGCGCTTGGCGGGCCGAGCCACAGTGCCTACCTCGATCGGCTTAGAGCGCGCGACTAACCCATTTGTGCGACCCGATAGTGCGGAGCTGCAAGCCGTATTGAATTTATCCGGTGCTGATGAGATTACGGTGTTTGCAGAGACGCGTAGACGTAAAGATCACTTTTGAGGCCCCCGGCGAATGAGCTTGGGGATACCCGTAGCGGCCTTTTATTTGCACTTGCAGCTTACGGCATATGGGGCATCGCACCCATCTACTTTGTTTGGGTCAGTTTTGCGCAACCCCTAGAAGTCGTGGCACATCGTGTCGTATGGGGCATTCCCTTACTTGGCCTGTTGTTATTGGCTTCCGGACAGTGGCGTAGCATAAAAAGTCTGGCGCCGTCAGCGTTTGGCTACCTGTTGGTCAGCGCGCTATGTTTGAGTATTAATTGGCTGACCTTTATTTACGCTGTGCAAACCGAGCGTATTGCAGAAGCAAGCCTTGGGTACTTTATTAATCCGTTGGTCAGTATTGTATTAGGGTGGTTGTTTTTACGCGAACAGCTTCGTCCCTTGCAGTGGCTGGCAGTGGCACTGGCGCTGGTAGGGGTCTGTTCTGAACTGTGGGTACGCACGAACTTACCCTGGTTGGGTCTTACTCTTGCGTTGTCATTCGGTTTGTATGGTCTGTTGCGCAAGCAGGTTAACGTGGGTGCCGTTGTGGGGTTGAGTATTGAAACCGCAGTAGTTGCGCCATTTGCCATTGGCTTCTTATTTTGGCTGAGCCTGCAGGGGGACGCGCGGGACTTAGGGGCGGTATTAAGTTTAGGACTCGGAGGGCTGATTACTGTGGTGCCTTTGATCTGTTTTGCGGCTGCAGCAATGCGCTTACCACTCACGACCCTTGGATTTGTGCAATATTTGTCGCCCAGCTGCGCGTTGATGCTGGCGATCTTTGTATATGGCGAAGTTGTGCCTGCAGGACGATGGGTTACGTTCGCGCTAATTTGGGGCGCACTGATTTTATTTTCCTGTGAAGGTTTTTATCGTTACCGCAAACAACGCCAACGGCCCGAATGATTATGGCTTGCTAAAATCTCCAGAGCCGTTGGCGAGCCACTTTCGAGTTCTGGTTATTTCCCCGTCGCTGCGTCGATAGACGCTATAGTGCGAAAAAATGGCTTTTCGGAGCTGGTAGTCTGTATTTTTTGCGCCGCTGCAACCGCCGCTGCCCTGCTGGCGAACCGGCCGCTGAATAAAATGTAATAGTCGCGGCTGTTTACTCGAATAGGTCGAATTTCGTAGTCCGATCCAGAGGCTGATAAATGTTTGCGGCCAAAGAGTTCTGCAGCCGCATTGGAGCTTAAAGCGGCCCACTGGATCGTCCAGAAACTCGCAGGAGGTGCCGCATCAGTTGTCTTAATTGCTGTTGGCGCTTGGGCCTCTTTGGAGGTGTTGCGCGCAATGGTGTCGGTACTTGCAACCTTGGGTGCGTCGGTTGAAGCGCGCTCCTCGTTCATTGACGGGGACTTTAACTTTGATCGAGTTTGAGGCCCGCTTAAGGCCGCAGTAGATGGTTGTTGAGTGCTTTCGCCGCGGTTGCATTGCCACTCACCGTCAACACCCTCGCATAACCAAGGTTGTTGGGGCTGCAATGCGGAACTTTTATTCTGCTTAGACTGACCAGCACACCCAGATAGCAAAATTACAGCACCGATGAATAATCCGAAAATCTTTTTCATGCACCGCACTCTGCCTCTCCGAATAGGCGCTGTAAAGGTTCCGTTTGACAGTGGATGGTTGCCTGAAAATGGGGTGTTTGTGTCCGTTGTTTAGTCCGGTGATCGACTCGGGTTAAAGTAGCATTGCCCTTAGCGCTGGTAAAAATCAGTCGCTCGGCATAAATTCAATGCCCAGACGACCCGTGAAGCGCAGCAATCCATCAACGGAATAACTGATCTGGGAAAAGCATGATCGCAAACATTACCGAATTCGAACGTATTCCTCGTATCCTGCGGCTGAATATTGCTGGCCAACCTGTAGAGTGGGTGAACTGGCAAGAAGCCGTCTGTCTTTATGCCAGAGATTTAGTAAGTTGGACCGTGGGTGATCCGTTATTGAAAATACGGGGTGGGCACTCGCGCTTCGACAGTTCCCGCAGTTCGGTGGAAATTCATAGCATCATTGCCTGTGACGGCAGGGTCGTGTCGCGCGATTCCCATGTGCCACCATTGACCAACCGGGCTTTATTTCGTCGCGATCGCAACAGTTGTCTCTACTGTTCGAAACAATTCAGCGATTTTGATCTCACCCGCGACCATGTACTTCCGGTGTCGCGTGGTGGTTTGGATGCATGGGATAACGTCGTTGCTGCATGTCGTCGTTGTAATCACTTTAAAGGCAACCGGTTGCTGCAGGATTGCTCAATGGAGCTGCGGGCGCTGCCCTATGTCCCGAACTTTGCCGAATACCTAGCGTTGATTAACTCTGGGCGTATTTTGGGTGATCAGATGACCTTTTTGAGCAAAAGCTTTAGTGCCGAGAGCCGTTTACGGCACTAACGAAAACCTCTAATACAGTCGTGCTGATGAAACCAATCCTGTTTATGCATGACGATCTCTGGCAGAAACCGGCTGCCGAGCGCTATGCCAGCATAGTGCAACAATCGCTGGGGTAATGTTTTGTTCGGTAGGTTCGCGAACGCTCGCGAGGATGCTTGGTCTGTTCGCCGTGCTCGAGCGCGCCGGTAGCGTTGGTATTCGCGCACCCCATCGAGAATATCCTCCTCGTAGTTTTCTAACATGCGCGCCAGTACCCACGCGTCTTCAAGGCCCAGCCAGATGCTCTCTGGTGATATTGGGTGGGGTTGATAGCAGGCAGTGCTCAGAAATACTTGAGTGCCGTCATAATAATGTTCGCGGATGCGCGGTAATTCAGGGTCGAAGTATCTGGCCTCCTTGCATTGTTCAATCGCCGGGCGCAACGAAGGATGCCATTGTTCGGGATCCAAAGCTTGGCGGCTCGGTGTCATGATCAAAAAATGAGTCTGCTGTCGGCTTGCCCATTGCCAGATACGCTGATTACCCCGCAGCCAGGTTATGTTGGCCGCAACGGGTTCTGATAAATCGGTACTGATACTGAACCAGCACCAAGGTGGCGTGGCGGTAGGTTCGCTTTGTCGATAGTCCAGACGGTCGGTAACTAAGGTCAGCGAGTGTCCGCGGTCGATGGCATTTAGTGTATCGGCGCTAACAAATTCGGCACTTGGGCGTGCTCCCAAAGCGAGGGCGTTGCGTAGTTCCGCAGCACTGCAGTTGAGCATTGGCGCGCCGTACCGTTGTCGATAAAATTCGCCTAACGGCAGCTCTGATAACAAATAACCCGAATGGCCCAAGCGCATTTGCGCGCGCTGGGGCATCCTTCCTAGTTCCTCCAAAGGGATAGACGTTAGAGCGCCAATCAAGCGGGTAGCATTAGCCGGAATCGGCGCGACACACTGCTCATAGGTATTACTAGGGTAAATTTGACGAATTTGCGAAAAGCCAGCCGCAGAGCAGGCTAACGCTGCCAAATCTGCGGTGCTGTTCGAGCCGACGATCGCAATCGGGTACATTACAAACGTCGCCAGCGCGTTCCCTCGCGGGAGTCCTCCAGCTCAATACCTGCAGCAGCTAATTCGTCGCGAATGTCGTCGGCCAGTTGATAGTTGCCCTGTTGCCGCGCGGCTTTTCTAGCCTGTATTTTGGCGTCGATTTCATCATTAGCTATGGAGGATTCCTGCGTAGTTTTGATCGCGGTGAAATAGTGTTCTGGATCTTCATGCAATAATCCCAAAAGCCATCCGCCGGCCAGCAACTGTGCGCGAGCGTGAGCGATCGCTTCAGTACTTGTTGCGTTGCGTAAGCGATTGGCTAATTCGTGCAAGGCTGCCAAGGCTTGGGGGGTATTAATGTCGTCCGCTAATGCCTCCACCACACTAGGCGGATCGTCTTGAGCGGAGCCCTGAGCGTAGTCACTACTAGTTAGAGAGACTGCAACGGGATTTTCTCTTAAGCACTGATATAAGCTGTCAAGACTTGCTCTGGCCTGGCTTAAGAGTTCTTCAGACCAAGACAAACTGGAGCGGTATTGACCGGACAAAAGGGCGTAACGGAGTACTTCGCCGGAGTGCTGTTGAGCTAAACCGCGCACGGTAAGAACATTGCCTACAGACTTGGACATCTTTTCCGAGCCGAGGGTTAACATGCCGTTATGCAGCCAATAACGCACATAGTCGCTGGTTTGATTAGCGCAGCGGCTTTGCGCGGCCTCGTTCTCATGATGCGGGAAAGTGAGATCGGAACCGCCGCCGTGGATGTCAATGGTTTCACCTAGATGTTTTTTGATCATGGCTGAACATTCAATGTGCCAGCCAGGGCGGCCTCGCCCCCAAGGGCTGTCCCAGCCAGGCTGGGTGTCGCTAGAAGGTTTCCACAATACGAAATCTTTGGCATCCCGCTTATATTCGGCGACATCGACTCGTGCGCCAGCAATCATGTCCTCTAAGCTGCGTTTAGATAAATTGCCATAAAGTGGGTCTGATGGAACATGGAACAGCACATGCCCTGCACTGGCATAAGCATTTTCTTGCTCGATGAGTTGGTTAATCATCGCGATAATTTCTTCGATATGGTGTGTCGCCTTAGGCACGATATCTGGCGGACGTACGCCAAGGGTCGCCATGTCCTCAGCATATGCGAGGCTAAAGCGTTCCGCTAACTCGCGAATGGACTCATTATTTTTCGCAGCGGCAGCGTTAATTTTGTCGTCGATATCGGTGATATTGCTGACGTAGGTTACCTTCGGATATTGTCGTTCTAACAGGCGGATCAGCACATCAAATACGACGGCCGGACGGCCATTGCCGATGTGCACATAGTCGTAAACCGTTGGCCCGCAGACGTATACGGTAACGTGATTTGGGTCCGCAGGTTCAAATGCCTCTTTATGACCGCTCAGGGTATTGTGAAATTGGATGCTGATCATTGAGCTGAATCCACCACGACCTGCTGTTCGCGCACGTTTAGATAAAAGCATGTACGCCGATTGGTATGGCAGGCCGAACCGGTCTGGCGGACTCTCAATAAAACGGCGTCGCCGTCGCAATCAAATGACATGCTTACAAGTTCTTGTACATGTCCAGAGGTATCGCCCTTGCGCCAGTACTGTTGACGGCTGCGGGAAAAATACACTGCAAACCCTTCATCCAACGAGCGTTGGATCGCGTGCTGATCCATCCAGGCCATCATGAGCACTTCGCCGCTGTCGCTGTCCTGAGCGATTGCCGGGATTAGCCCCCGCTCATTGAATTGCAGTTGCTCAAGCACTGCGGTTAATTCTTCAGTGGTGCCATCCGCGCTGGTCTCTAACTCTTTAAGTGTCGCCATAGCGCTGTTCCAAGTATTGATATACGGCGCGTAAGGCCATCGCCTCACCACCTTCAGGACGAGCCGGCCGAGCACGAGTATTAAAAGCCATAACGTCGAAGTGCAGCCACGGAACATCATCGTTGACGAAGTGTTTGAGGAATAATGCGGCAGTGCTGGCGCCAGCAAAGCCACTGGTCGCTGAATTCACTAAATCGGCGACCTTGCTCGACAACATATAAGTGTAGTCGTCATGCAGAGGTAGTGGCCATACCGGATCATCAGTCACGTTCGCAGCCGCACTGACAGCGGCAGCCAACTCAGGGTCTTTACAAAACATAGCAGCGATCTCCGTGCCAACAGCAACCCGTGCGGCACCGGTTAATGTCGCATAGTCGATGATCAGTTCTGGACTATCCTCACAGGCGATCGACAGAGCATCGCATAGTAATAACCGCCCTTCAGCATCGGTATTATCGATTTCCACTGTGAGTCCTTTATGCGTATGCAGAATGTCGCCGGGTCGAAAGGCGTTGCCCGCGATCGCGTTTTCGGCAGCCGGCAGCAACATGCGCAGACGTATAGGGAGATTTTGCGCCATGATCAGATAGCTTAAACCCATGGCGATAGCAGCACCGCCCATGTCTTTTTTCATCTGTCGCATGCTTGCACCCGGCTTAATATTCAAACCACCGCTGTCAAAGGTGACCCCTTTGCCAATTACGGTGATTTTAGGGTGCTTGGCGTCGCCCCAAGTCAGATCTATGAGTCTGGGTTGGTCAGCGGCGGCACGGCCCACCGCATGTATCGCGCCGCATTCGCGATCAAGTAATTCTTCGCCCGTGGTGACGTCAATCTGTGCGCCAAAACGCTCTGCCAGAGCGGTTGCTTCGGCTTCGAGATGGGAGGGTGCCATGTCTTGACTGGGCGTGTTGATTAGATCGCGTGTCAGTAGTGTTGCGCAGACCTTATTCATTACCTCAACGAGATCATTTTCTACGGCGAGCACCAGTCGCGCAGGTGTGCGAGTGGCATCTTTGTAGCGGTCGAATTGGTAGGCACCCAAGCCCCAACCGATAGCCTGCAGATTGGTGATGCTGTGGGTGAATTTGTAGCAGCCCTCAGGTAACCGCATTGGTAAATGTCCAAGCGCGGCGAGGTCGTCTTTACCATCCCAACCGACCAGGGCGGAGCCGTCGGCCAACCAAGCGAGGTCACCCTTTCTGGCATTAAAGTTTTGACGCGTTAGCCACGCGCGATCCTCGGCACCAGCGTTCTTCAGGTGTGCTTCGATTTGTCCGCTAGTCACCAGCGTAAGGTCGGTAGTGTCTTCGTCATGGCGGGCAAAGCCAGCGGCCACTGAATCGTTTTCGTCGTAATTCTGCATGAGGTATCGAGTGAGTTTTAGAGGTTGTATGGTAGGGCATGTGGGCCCATGGGTCAGTGATATTTATCCGATTTGCTTAACCGGAATGGTCTCCAGACCCAAATTATTGCCGGCAAATACTTGATCAGCCCGATAGCTTGAGCGGACCAATGGTCCTGCTGCAACTTCGGTAAAGCCCATACTTAAACCTTGCTGGCGCAGCTCGGCGAATTGCTCGGGTGTAACCCAACGATCGACCGGCAGGTGGTTTTTCGTGGGGCGCATATACTGGCCTAAGGTCACTATGTCGACTTGATGATCGCGTAAATGGGTCAGCGATTGCAGGACCTCGGAATCGGTTTCTCCGAGTCCGAGCATCAGACTAGACTTGGTCAGTACTGTGGGTTTGACTTGTTTGGCGATTTGCAGGACCTGCAGCGTTTGCGCATAACCTGCTCGCGGGTCGCGCACCTGATGGGTCAAGCGTTCGACGGTTTCAATATTCTGTGCGAACACTTCTAAACCAGATTCAACGACCGTTGCGACGTGCTCCATGACGCCTGAAAAGTCGGGAGTTAGCGCTTCTACCCGAGTATTTGGATTCAGTACTTTAATTGCGCGGATGCAGTCAGCGTAGTGGCGGGCACCGCCGTCTGGCAAATCGTCCCGATCCACAGAGGTTAGCACCACGTACCCTAATCCCATTAGCTGCACTGATTTTGCGGCATTCTGCGGTTCGTTGGAGTCTAGCCAACCTTTTGGATTGCCGGTGTCGACTGCGCAAAAGCGGCAAGCTCGGGTGCAGGTTGCACCCATGAGCATAATGGTAGCGGTACCGTGATTCCAACATTCGCTGATATTTGGGCAATGAGATTCTGCACAAACTGTTGCCAGTTTGTGGTCATCAACAATTTTGCGAACCTCTTGGTAGCGTACCCCAGTCCCTGGGCGAACACGCAGCCAAGCGGGCTTGCGCTCGATATCGGGTTGGGCTTTGGCACCGGTTTTTATGCCATTTTTTATGGCGCTAAAGCCTTGAGCGGTGGCAAATTTTTCGCCGCTTTTGGGGGTTTTTTGGCGGTCGTCCTGCATCTTTAGTTATCGTTGTTCTACCGTGATTTTTGGGTCGGCATCCTGAAATTGCAAGCTGTGCAACGTTGCATATAGCCCCTCAGCTGCCAGCAGTTCCTCGTGGCTTCCTATTTCGATCACCTGCCCCTGATCCAGCACCATTACTCGGTCGGCTTCCTGAATAGTCTGCAGGCGGTGGGCGATAATGATGGATGTTCTACCAGCGGTCAGCCGTTGCAGAGCGTCCTGGATCAATAACTCGGTTTCGGTATCAATATTCGCGGTGGCTTCATCCAGCACTAGAATTTCCGGGTCTGCCGCCAGTACCCGGGCGAAAGCGAGCAGTTGCCGTTGACCTTGAGACAGGTTTTGGCCGCGTTCGGTGAGCAGGGTGTCGTAATTCTCGGGAAGCGCGTTGATGAAAGCATGGGCGTTTACTGTTCGTGCTGCCTCTATGACCCGTTCGCGGCTTATGTCTGGATTGCCCAGGGCAATGTTGTCCGCTATCGAGCCGGAAAAAATATGGAAGTCCTGCAGCACGACCCCGACGCGTTTACGTAGGTCATGGCTATGGATCTGGTTAAGATCAAAGCCGTCAAGGAAAATCTGATCGTCTTCAAAGTCATAAAAGCGCCCTAATAGTCGGATCAGTGTGCTTTTGCCTGAGCCTGTGGGGCCGACGATGGCGAGCTTTTCACCAGGCGCTATTTCAAAGGAGACGTTTTTCAATACCGGTACATCCGCGTCGTAAGCGAAGTCGACTTTGTTAAAGCGGACTGTGCCTTGCAATCGCGCTGGTAGCGTCGCGGGGTATTGCGGCTCATGGGTGGCCTCGTCCCAATCCAGAGCTTGGAATATTCGCTCGCCGCTCGCCATTGCGCGGAATAAGATATTCGTTTGTTCTCCCAGCACCACGATGGGGTGAAACAGCATGCTCACAAATTGAGTAAACAAAACCACTTCGCCGACGGTCATAGTGACCTGCATGACTTGGCTGGCTCCGTAATAGAGAATCAGGCCGATGCAAATTTGTGCGATGGTTTCGTTGAAGGCCCCATACAGGGTTTCGATTCTCGCCAGCTTTAATTCATATTTGCGGTTGTCCTGATTAACGTGCGTGTAGCGGCCTAGGTTGTAGTCCTGCCGATCAGAAATCTGTACGACCTGCAGGCCGGCTAGGTTTTCTTGGAGATTCTGGTTTAAAGTGGAAAGGGTTTGTCGGACCTGACGAAACAATAAGCGGGTTGTGCGGCGAAAATAGTAAGTCACTAAAGCGAGCACTGGTAGTGCTAACAAGAGTAAAAGGGTGAGCTGAACATCGATCGCCAGCATTACCGCGAGGGCTACGAAAAACGGAACGAACTCGCCAATTAGGGTTCCAAGGCCTCGCAGCAGTTCGTAAAGAGCCTCTACATCATTGGTGACACGGGTCATGATACGCCCCACAGCCACGCGATCGAAGAATGACGAGGGCCTGGTTTCTAAATGGCTAAACAGGTCGAGGCGCAAATCACGTAGGCCGTTGATTACCGCTCGAATGAGTGTCATGCGATGGGCATGGCCGAACACAGCGCTGCCGATTTGCAAAATCCCGTATAGAACGCAGGCTGCAAGTAATGGCGAAATATCCAAAGTACCGGCGAGCGACTCATTAAATTCGATCATGCCAAAATCGGGTGTATCGGTGCTGGATTCGTTGCGCAGGACATGGTCGATCACCACCAGAGAGATAATGATCGGCAGCAGTATTTGGAGCGTGGATGCCAGTAACACTAAAACGGTGCTGAGAAATAGTTGTACCTTGTAGGGGGCGAGCCAACGCAGCAGGCGGCGCAGCAGTTGCATATTTAACACAGCACCGCTGATGTCCGCGTCAAAGATGGCGTAGTCGCGCGTTACCGCTGGTGATTTCTTAACCACTTGGTTCACGATGAGCGCTGCCGAATGTGCTGAAAATCTTCTTCTTCCGCGCCTTCTCGCTGTACTCGCTCCAGCTCAGCGTAGTAACCACCCTGTGCGAGCAATTCGGCGTGACTGCCGCGCTCGATAATCCGGCCTTGGTCGAGCACAACGATCTGATCTGCATGGCGTGCGGTGCTGACGCGATGAGACACCAGCAATGTGCTCTGGCGTTGTCGTAACCGCTTTAGTTCGGACAATATGTGTTCCTCGGTCTCTGTGTCCACGGCAGAAAAACAGTCGTCTAGGATCAATACCGGCGCGTTGCGAATCAGCCCCCGTGCGAGAGTGGCCCGTTGTTTTTGACCGCCGGACAAGGTCACCCCGCGTTCGCCGATTAAGGTGTCGAGCTGATCTGGGAAATCTTCAATGGTGTTTTTTAGATCAGCGGAGGTGGCGGCTTGCCAGATTGCATCCAACGCTCGCGCAGGATCGTCATAGGTCAAATTATCTTTCAGCGGCTCGGCAAACAGAAACGGATCTTGGGGTACCAGTGCTACCTGAGCGCGCAGCTGTGACAATGGGAAGTCGGCTACCGCGGTGTTATCAATGAAAATTCGCTCAGCAGCGGGGTCGATAAGGCGAACGATTTGCTTGAGCAATGTAGTCTTGCCTGCACCGACGCGGCCCATTAGTGCAACGGTGTCTCCGGGATTGACCTCAAGACTAATAGAGTCCAATGCCAGTTGTTCGCTGTCTGGATAGCGGTAGCTCAGATTGTCGATGCGAATAGCGCCTTGGATTTGCCTGGGCGCATTGCTCTCTGGCCGGTCCAAGATTTCTGGTTGGCGATCGAAGACTTCGAATAAGCGCGAGCTGGCAACGCCAGCTCGTTGAAACAGGTTGATAATAAATCCGGCCACTCGGAAGGGTTGTACGACCATGTTTACAAACATGAAGAAGGCGACGAAGTCGCCTATGGGCAAGGAGCCGTCGAGTACTAAACTGCCGCCATAGCCCAATATTGTTAGTGAACATATGGCAGCCAGAGTGGGCATCCAGGCGGTCATTGCGGAATTGATTTGGCCTTGCTCATAAAACGCATCGGCGTAGGCCTGATTGGTTTTGGCAAAGCGCTTAATTTCGTTGTCTTCTTGGACCATAGCTTGGATGGTGCGAATGCCAGAGAGGTTCTCTTGGGTGTGAGCGCCCAAATCGGAGAGTCGCTCTTGTACGTCAGCGGATGCAACACCCATTTTACGAGCTGAATACTGGGCGTAGAAAAAGACAAAGGGCATCGGCGGTAACAGCAATAGCGTCAACGATGGCGAGTAATAGAGCATAAAACCAAAGCCCACTACGCCGGCATAAACTAAGATGATCAGCAGAATGGTGCCCATAGATATCAAGCGTTGGATAAGTGCGATATCGGCTACTGCTCGAGTCATCATGTCACCGATACTGTGCCGAGCGAAAAATTCTGCGCCTTGGAGTTGCAAGCATTGGTACAAACGTTGGCGCAGATCAAAGGCCACAGTCAATCCTACACGGCGTACGCTGAAACGGGCCAAGGTGACCACCAGGTAGCGTGCGACTACAGCAACAAAAATTCCGACGACCGGCCAGCCGACTTGAAAATTTCCTTCGGCGATGCGGTTGATGGCTACGGCCGTAAGTACTGGCACCATGGCCTCAAAAATGCGCGCTACACCAAATGCAATAATGCCGAGCAGCAAACGACGCCGGTAGGGATCTATAAATACGCGTACGCGCCACAAAGACGCCATAACGCTGGTTTTAGTTTGGGCAGAGTCCAAAGTGAATTCTGACATTACTCAGAACAACGCGCGCGCGCCTTAGAAGGCCGCATTGTTGGGTACCCTAGGGAATGGGATGGCGTCTCTGATGTTCTCCATACCCGTCAGATAGAGCACGAGGCGTTCAAAGCCTAAACCGAATCCTGCATGAGGAACCGTGCCATACCGGCGGAGGTCGCGATACCACCATAATTCTTCTTTCAGATGCGCGTCCATGCGGGCATCAAGAACATTGAGGCGCTCCTCGCGCTGGCTACCGCCGATGATCTCACCGACGCCAGGCACCAGTACGTCCATCGCAGCGACGGTTTTTTCATCGTCGTTTAGGCGCATATAGAAGGCCTTAATTTCTCGCGGGTAGTCGGTAATGACCACCGGCCCTTTGACGACCTGCTCTGCGATGAACCGCTCGTGTTCTGATTGTAGGTCGGCGCCCCATGTCACAGGAAATTCAAATTTATGACCGCTGGACGTTAGCAGGTCAACTGCGTCGGTATAAGTCATTGTGGCAAAGGGCTGGCTGCTGACATTTTGCAGACGATCAATAATGTCTGGGTCTACACGCTGTTGAAAAAATGCCAAGTCATCGGCGCAACGCTGCAAGATCTCGCTAACGACATGTTGTAAAAAGTGCTCAGCCAGTTTTGCGTTAGTGCCTAAATCAGCGAATGCTATTTCCGGTTCGATCATCCAGAACTCAGCCAAGTGCCGACTGGTGTTTGAGTTCTCCGCGCGGAACGTAGGGCCGAAGGTATAAACCTTGTTTAGTGCACACGCGTAGCTTTCGACATTAAGTTGGCCGGAAACGGTAAGAAACGTTTCGGTGCCAAAAAAATCATCGGCATAAGTTTGCTTTTCTGGTCGATTGACTTGGTCCAAGGTCGATACTCGAAAGAGTTCTCCGGCGCCCTCGCAATCACTGGCCGTGATGATTGGCGTGTTGATCCAGAAAAAGCCGTTTTGGTTAAAGTAATTGTGAACAGCATTGGCGACGCTGTGACGAATGCGCGCCATAGCGCCAAAGGTATTGGTGCGCGGTCGTAAGTGCGCGACGCCGCGCAAAAATTCGTAAGTGTGCTGTTTTTTGCTGATGGGATAGCTTTCTGGATCATCAACTAGGCCGATCACCTCTACAGATTCGGCCTGTATCTCTCGGTCTTGCCCGCGCCCAGCGGATTCTACTAACGTGCCATTGATCGCCACAGAGCACCCCGCGCCAAGTTGGTTAATCTCGTCGTAGTTAGGCAATGCTGCATCAGCGATGGCTTGTATGGTATCGAAGCAAGATCCATCGTGCAGATGAATAAAAGCAAAGCCGCCTTTGGAGGTTCGTCGCGAGCGCACCCAGCCCTGTACGCGAACGGCCTGGTTGACGGCAATGCTGTGATCAAGAATGGCTTTTATGGCAACTAATTGGGTCATATCAGGGACTGAGCAAAACCTCTATTTTAGATGATTGAAGGTAAATTTTCTGTGTTGGCTGACCGATTTGAATGTCAAGAAGACGAATTATTGCGCAGGTTGTGGATGTTCGTGCTGGCGTTGAATGGGCTGTGCTCGTCAATGTAGGCCATGTCTTTGCTGACATAGTCCCGTTCTTCGTCGACAAACCGTGCAACGGCATCGCGAAAGTTTGCATCAGCAATCCAGTGGGCGCTGTAGGTGGCATTGGGCAAATAACCGCGCGCGACTTTGTGGCTGCCTTGGGCGCCAGCTTCTACTCGGCTCAAGCCTCGCGAAATTGCAAAGTCTATGGCTTGGTAGTAACACACTTCGAAGTGCAAAAATCTATGATCCTCTATACAACCCCAGTTGCGGCCAAATAAAGCGTCTGCCCCGATAAAATTCAGTGCTCCGGCGATGTATCGATCGTCACGCTTCGCCATGATCAACAAGACGTCTTCAGGCATGGTCTTGTGGACTTCGGAAAAGAATGCTCTGGTAAGGTATGGGCTGCCCCATTTGCGCTGGCCGGTATCCAGATAAAATTGATAAAAAGCATCCCAATGGTCTTCGGTAAGGTCATCAGCGGTTGCCCACTCGATCTCAATATCGTTACTTAGCGCCTCACGCCGCTCACGCTTCAGATTTTTGCGCTTTTTCGAGGCCAGTTCTTGCAAGAAATCATCGAAGTGTTTGTACCCGCCGTTGTGCCAATGAAACTGTTGGTCCATGCGCTTTAATAAACCGTGCTCCCCGGCGAGTTGCCATTGGGCTGCTGTCATAAATGTCATATGCAATGACGATACTTGAGACTGTTGAGCGACTTGTTGGCAGGCCTGCAGGAGTAATTTTTGGTGCTCCGGGTTGGTTTGATCACACAGCAATCTTGGCCCCGAGGCCGGCGTAAACGGCACGCTGATTTGTAATTTGGGATAGTAGTCACCGCCCGCGCGGTGCCAAGCGTCGGCCCAGGCGTAATCGAAGACGTATTCCCCTTGAGAATGGCTCTTTAAATACATAGGCACCACACCGACGGTGGCGCCATCGCTGTGAACCATCACATGAAGGGGTTTCCAGCCGGTGGACTCGCCGACACTATTGCTGGCTTCTAATGCTTTGAGAAACTTGTGCCTTACGAATGGGTTGTAGGCGCCTGCCGCATCGGCACATCGATCCCACTGCTCCGGTTCGATGTCGTCGATGCTATTAAGGATAGTGGCGGTGGTTGCAGTCAATTACGCAATGTCTCATAGATGGCAAAGCGTGATAGTAGCCCAAGCGATGTGCAGTGGGTGTGAGTAACGGCAAAATCGATGTGGATCACGGCATCAGTAGAGACCGAGTTCTAAGCCAGCCGCCAGCGCGCCGCCGAGTTCCGCGCAGCGCTCTAGTGTAGCCGAGTCAGGTGGTCCATGGGCGATGATAGGTTCCTGGACGCGAATGAAAGGATAGCCATTGGCGATACGTTCGATGGAGCGCTGCGCACCACTGCCATCGTTGCCTGCGTTGATTACGATCGCGTAGGGCAGCGGGGCCAGCTTGCCCTCAACTTCATAAAAGCTGCGATCGAAGAAATCTTTCAGCGCCCCCGACATGTAGCCGAAGTTTTCTGGGGTGCCAAGAATGAGACCGTCAGCACTGAGTAAATCCTCAGGTTGGGCATCGGCTGCGGTGATCACTCGAACCTCAATACCGCTTAGCTGCGGATCCGATGCGCCCCGGTGGACTGCTTCGATCATTGCGCGGGTGTTGCCGGTTTTGCTGTGATAAATGATGACTAGTTTTTTCAAAACGCTCTATCGTACAGTGGGATCGTGTGCCCAGTATACTTGTGCAGGGGCGCACCCACCGAGGCCTGCTTTTCGCTTACTTGGCAGATTTAGAGAGGGGAAATCCATGCGAATGAAAACACCACGTATTGAGCCGTTGCGAGAGTCTGATTGGAGTGAGGCTACTGCTGCGTTGCTAGCGCCGATCGCCAAGCGCGGGCGGGTATTGAACATTTTCCGGACATTAGCCCAGCACAGTGATTTGGCGCGGCGCTGGATGGTGTTTGCAAATCATATTTTAGGTAAATCAACCCTATCGGGCCGAGACCGGGAATTACTAATTTTGCGCATTGGCTATTTGTGTCAGGCGGAATATGAGTGGGGTCAGCACGTAGAGATCGCTCGACGTATAGGCATGAGTGATGCGGAGATACTGGCGGCGAAGACCGGTCCAGAAACCGAAGGAATCAGTGAATTGGATAGGTTGCTGCTGCGCGCCACCGACGAATTGCACTCAGATGCGCACGTTAGTGATGCCACATGGAGTGGATTAAGCGAGCACTATTCAACCCAACAGCTTATGGACTTGGTCTTCACCGTCGGCCAATATAATTTAGTGTCAATGGCGCTAAATAGCTTTGGCGTGCAGCTGGATGAAGGCATTGGAGGATGGGATATTGGGGGCGGTAGCAAGTGAAGAACCGTTATGCGGATCGACTAAGAACGGCATTACTTATTGCCATTTTATGTCTTGCACAGGTTCCGCTTACTGTTGCGGCTCAGGATTATCTTGATGCACAGTTGCGCGCTGCTGTAGACGAGTTGCAACAGGACGCCGCTCAGCCGACGACGCTCGTAAATCACTCACAACGCAGTGCCCTGTTGTGGCGCTGGGCCAACGCGTTTGCTGTTTCCGGTGGCTATGTGCCCGTTAATCTGACTGCTGCGGCGCGGACAAAATTGCCGGATATTCCAACGCCTGCGGTCCTGCGGGCCATCGACGATTACATTGCCGAGATGACGTTACTGGATAAGCAGCCCAATGCCTTGGGTAAGCTGTCAGCAACTCTTGGACCGTTTGTGGCGCGCTCTAATGCAACGCTGCAGCAAATGTATGTGGTGGGCGAAAAACCGATCAGTGTGGGTGGTGGCATCGCGGTGCCGAGACATTTTATGGCCGACTATGGAGTTTTTCAGGCGACTAGGCCTGATGCCGCAAACTACGTCACGGTTACTAGCTCGAATCCGAATGTGCATTTCGTTGCTGACCGGGTGCCTGTTGCCGGTATGCATGGTGGTTTTCGCGGCGCGGCTCCGGTTTTATTCTTTCGCTTGTCTGCCGGTGAGTTAACTCAAGATGATGTGGTGACCATAACCTACGGCGCGCGGTTCCAGGGCGGTGATGGGTTGCTTATGCCGACCTTTTCAAGTGACCGCATGCCCTTTCCTTTGTATGTGGATTTCGATGGCAACGGTCCTCTGTATTCGCTGCCGATCCAGCCGATCAGAGTGATTGGCGGGGCGGTAGATGGTGTGCATGGGTTTGCGCCCTCGGTGGTGCGTCCCGGAGAGTCCTTCACGCTCTCGGTTAGAGCACAAGACCCTTACTATAACCGTGCCAGCGGACGGGTTCCTGGTTGGCAGGTTCTGCATGATGGTCAGGTCATTGCCGCTCTAAGTGCCGGCGAGCAGGCGTTGCAAACGATAGAGAATTTGCAGTTTCAAGATGAGGGGGTCGTGCGGCTAAGCATTCGATCTGTGGACGGGGCCATTACCGGTAAAGTGAATCCCATAATGGTGTCCGCAGACGCGCAACGCATATTCTGGGGCGACACACATGGGCACTCTGGTTTTGCCGAGGGCATTGGTACGCCGGAGCGTTTCATGACTTGGGCGAAAGACGATGCGCGCCTAGATTTTGTGACGCATTCGGAACATGACATTTGGTTGGACGATTATGAGTGGCAGCACCTAAAAGATAACGTCGAAACGTATTCAGAACCGGGTCGCTTTATTGCCTATTTGGGGTACGAATGGACAACCCGTAACCTTTATGGCGGCCATCACAATGTGTTATTTCGTACTACTCAGGGTCGTGATCGGATTTCCACGCAGTTTTACCCAACTCTCACTGAATTATATGAGGGATTACGTAAGCAATACGCCAGTGAAGACGTCATTGTGATCCCGCACGCGCATCAATCTGGCAACTATCGTCTCAGCGATCCGCAGTTACAGCCGCTAGTAGAGATCATGTCCCAGCATGGAAGTTTTGAGTGGTTCGGTCGCAAATATCTTGAGCATGGCCACCAAGTCGGTTTTACGGCGGCCAGCGATAATCATCTGAGCCAGCCAGGGTATACCGCGCCAAAGGGTCGGGGTTTATCGCAACGCGGAGGCCTTGGTGCGGTACTCGGCGAAGAGCTAACTCGCGACGAACTATTCGACAACATGCGACAACGCATGACCTATGCGACAACGGGCGATCGAATCATTCTACAAACCCATGTCAATGATTTGGAGATGGGCCAGCGCGGGCGTTTTAAATCCGCTCGCAGCATCGACGGGCGGGTGGTAGGTACAGGGCCTATTGCCGAAATTGCAGTAATAAAAAACGGACGGGTGGTATGGGCTCAAGACTATTCTGCGGTTGCGTCAAGAACTCGTATGGGTTCTCAAGAAGCGCTCTATTTGACGTTTAGTAGTGACTCGGAACCTATGCATACAGGAGACAATCCGCGTGGCTGGCGGCCCTGGCAGGGCCAGCTGCGGGTCAAGGGCGCGACCCTTGATGCCGTTGCGGGTACAGACTTTTTCAATTCAGATGTACAGCAATTAGAGCGCGATGCCGACAATCCGAACATTATTCGTTTTGCGACCGCAACTCGTGGTGACACGAGTTCGATTATCCTCTCTCTTAAAGACATTAAGCGGTCTGCTCGGGTCGCGGTTGAATTAGAGGCGGGTATGGAGTTCGGTGGTGGTCCGCCGATCTACAGACGACACCAAAAAATGCCTGAGTCGGCTATTGAATTGGAGGTGAATGCGGCTAAAAGCGGCCAAGCCGAGGTTACTTTGCCCTTCGGTATCTACCAAGACGTTGTTAGTTTGCGGCGTGTGGCAGCTAATGGGCCTGAAGCGGTTACATTTAGCTGGCAAGATCAGGGCAGTGTGCAGGGGGATTATTATTACGTCCGAGTCACTCAAGTGGATGGCGCGATGGCATGGTCTAGCCCTGTCTGGATCGGTGGATATGCGCCAAGGTAGGACGATTGGCTACGGGTCAGTCGCGCAATTAATTGGACTTTTGTGATCCGCTTGTCACTTTTTGTAACAATGTTATTGACGCAGGTTGGAGAGCTGCACTAGTGTGGGACCGGAGGGTGAAGTAAATGACGTCTTTTCGGCGAAAAATAAAAAGAAAAAAGCTGGAAGACTCCGATCGATTAAAACCAAGGTGAGTGAGCTCAGCGCACTCTATAGGGCTATCGGTTGCACCGTGAAGTCGGAACCGCATAACTACAGGCGATAAAATTGGGGAAGTATTTTGGAAGGCACTCTGAGAAATATTAAATGAGAGTCAGCATGCTGGTGATCGGCATCATCCTCTCGGTATTGGCCGTGTTGCATGCATTTATACCTATGCTGCCAGTCTTTTCCGTGATTTATGCACTGGGTGCTACGCTTGCATTACTAAGTTTGCTCAACATTACGAATGCGTGGGCAGTTCGGACACTCGCTATCGCGTCCACGGGTGCTATGTTCATTTACTTTTTTGGTTTTTTTCGACTCGTCCAGCATTTTCACGAGAACTGGTATCGTGGCGGCGTTGCATTGGAAGCGATCGGCATGTTGCTGTCGGCTTTCGCAATGATCGCGGTATTGTCGGTATACAGCTGTCGGTTGAAAGGCTCGGAGGTGGAAACAGCTTCGTCAGATCAGGCGATCTTCGGCGTACCGGAAAAGCTCAAAAGCGAGTCCTAAACAGCCTCAAGCTTGCCGCTCGGCAGTAATTCAAGCCGGCCAGTGGCGACAGCGTTCCGATAAATGCCAGGGGTTGGGGAAATTCTGAAAAGATCGCCATTCTTACCCACTAATTGCTGCTTAACGCCGGATCTTTTGGCTACCTCAGCATTTGCGCTTAAGTGTTTGGGCTCGCCATGAACCGGGATGGCGAGTGCGCTTGAAACCCAGCAATACATTTGCTCCAACTCTTGTTTACAGGGGTGGCCGGAGGCGTGGATAGGCAATTGGGTATTACTATGATCAATCACCTCAATTGAGCGCGCGCGCAATGCATCGACCAAATGCTCGATCGCTAGTTCATTGCCGGGAATTGTTTTTGAACTAAAGACGACCCGATCCTGAGGTTCTAACTCTAGTTCTCGATGGGTGCCTTGAGCAAGTCGGTTCAGGGCTGCTCCCGGCTCACCTTGGCTGCCTGTCGCGACTATAAGCACCTCTTGAGGTGGCAAGTAGCCGATATCGTGTGCGGGCACGACATTGAAATTTTCGTTTAAGTAACCGCAGGCTTTTGCGCTCTTGACCATTTCATTCAGTGATCGGCCCAGGATGGCCAGATGGCGACCGTTGGATGCTGCCAGATCGCCGATGCTCTGCAGGCGAGCGATATTAGAAGCAAAGCATGCCACCACCACTCGCGCCGGGGCATTCGCTATCGCCTGCTCAAGACCGGGTACCAAATCTGCTTCCGATAGCGAGTGCCCTGTCTGCGTGGCGTTGGTTGAATCACATACGATGGCGTCTACAGGCTGTGTTCCGATGGCTCGCCAAGATTCGTCATCGAAGGCTTTGCCCACCACTGGCGCGTGATCAACTTTCCAATCAGCAGTGTGCAGTATGGAGCCCGCTGAGGTATCGATGAGTAATGCGCTGGTTTCTGCTGTGGAATGGGTAATCGGCAGCCAACGTACAGTAAAAGGGCCAAGCTGCTGCACGGCGTTTTGATCCACCACAATCACTGGTGCGGCGCAGCCTTCTCGACGCAGCTTCGTTTGCACCACATGGGCGGTGAATTGGGTGGCATAAATCGGACATTTAAAATGCTGCCACAGGAGGTGTATCGCACCAATATGATCCTGATGTGCATGGGTAGCAATCAGTCCCACCAGCTTGTCGCAATGCTGAGCTATAAAATCTGGATCGGGCATTTGTACGCGATTACCGCGTGCGCCTTGCTCAAAAGTTACCCCACAGTCCACCATCAGCCAATGTCCGTCGTGGCCGAAAAGGTTTAGATTCATACCGATTTCGCCGCAGCCACCCAGCGGCAAGAACCACAGCTCAGAATTATCAGGCGTCATGTTGTGTTCCGTTAGAGTCTCGGGCAACTTATGTTGGGACAATCTGCCACTATGGCAGTAAAGACGATGTCAAAATTCCCCGGAAAGTAGTCAGATCAGCAAAGGAGTGAATGGTGGCAGACCAATTCGTAAGCCACATCTTGGATTTATTGTTTGATGTAGGCGAGGTTGAATCGACGCGTTTTTTTGGTGGGACCGCAATAAAGTTAGGTGGCGTGCAGTTTGCGATGGTTATGCGTGGAGTGTTGTACTTTGTTGTAGATGAGCCACTACGTGAACGGTTCCGTGAAATGGGGAGTCAGCCTTTTAGTTATCAGACAAAGAAGGGCCAGCAGGCAATTCAGCGCTATTACTCTGTGCCGGCGGAGCTGCTGGAGGCGCCGCAACAGTTGTGTGCTGCGGCAAACAGGGCTTTTGCCCACGCGTTAGCTACATCTAAAAGCTCTCAGCCCACGCGTAAACGCCGCTGAGGAAGGACCAGAGCGCCGCGCAGCCGCATCCCCGAGTTTTCCGTGTTGCTCCTAGCTATCGTAGTTAACCTGCGGCCTGTTCTCGCGCGCCTGTTAGCGGTTCGCTGTGCACGTGCTCAATAAACTGATCAATGGACATAGCGCCCAGATCCTCACCACTTTGGGTACGCACGGCGAGTTCGCCATTGGCCATTTCCCGATCGCCAATCACAAGTAGGTACGGGATTGCCTGTAGAGTATGCTCGCGGATTTTGAAACCAACTTTTTCATTGCGCAGATCCGTCATGACCCGAAGGCCGCGGTGCTTAAGGCGCTGTTCCAAATCTTTCGCGTAATCGGCTTGTTTGTCCGTAATGTTCAGCACGACTGCCTGAATTGGCGCCAGCCATAACGGGAACTTACCCTCATAGTGCTCAATCAAAATACCTGTAAAGCGCTCAAGCGAGCCGAATAATGCCCGATGTAACATCACCGGACGTTTATCACGGCTGCCGGTCTCGTCAACGTAGGAAATATCAAAACGCTCCGGGAGATTCATGTCGACCTGCAAAGTACCGCACTGCCAATCCCGACCGATTGCATCGCGCAGCACAAATTCTAATTTAGGCCCGTAAAAGGCGCCTTCGCCCGGGTACAAAACGTAGTCCAGGTTCATCCTATCTAGGGCATTACTTAGCGCACCTTCTAGCTTGTCCCAGATCTCGTCACTGCCGATACGTTTTTCAGGACGAGTCGATAATTTAATCACCACATCGTTGAAGCCGAAGTCTTTGTAAATGTCCAATACGAGCGCAACGACGTCGATGCATTCTTGCTCCATTTGATCTTCGGTGCAGTAAATATGGGCGTCATCCTGGGTAAAATGACGCACGCGCATCAAACCATGCAATGCACCTGATGGTTCGTAGCGATGCACTTTGCCAAATTCCGCCATACGCAGCGGCAGATCACGATAGCTCTTTAGACCCTGGGCGAACATGGATACAGAGCCGGGGCAATTCATGGGCTTCAGTGCAAAAACCCGCTCGTCTTCAGTTTGGGTTGAAAACATATTTTCCCGGTAGTTATGCCAATGCCCAGAGGTTTCCCACAAGCTGCGATCCATTACATCAGGAGTATTTACCTCGACGTAATCAGCGGCTTCTTGGCGTTTGCGCATATAGTCCAAAAGTTGCAGAAATAGTGTCCAGCCCTTTGGGTGCCAAAAGACCGAGCCTGGCGCAGTATCGCTGAAATGGAATAGATCAAGTTTGCGGCCCAGTTTGCGGTGATCTCTTTTCTCAGCTTCCTCTAACCGATAGAGATAGGCCTTAAGTTCCTTTTTGTCGCGCCACGCGGTTCCGTAAATGCGTTGGAGCATTTCATTATTCGAATCACCGCGCCAATAGGCGCCAGCGAGACTCATTAGTTTAAACGCTTTGGGTAGCTTGCCCGTGCTGGGTAGGTGCGGTCCGCGGCATACATCAAACCACTCGCCCTGACGGTAGATCGAGATCTCTGCGTCTTCTGAAATCAAATCGTTGATGATTTGCACCTTATAGTCTTCACCAATTTTGCCAAAGACCTCCTTGGCCTGGGCGCGAGTCAACACCTCTCGTTCGATGGGTAAATCCCGGCCAACGATCTCGCGCATGCGCTCTTCGATTTTCTCAAGATCCTCTGGGGTAAACGGTTCTTCTCGCGCAAAGTCGTAGTAAAACCCGTCCTCAATGGCTGGTCCGATTGTCACTTGGGTGCCAGGAAACAGCTCCTGTACGGCCTGTGCCATGACATGTGCCGCATCATGGCGAATCAGTTCGAGGGCTTCGTCGCTTTTCGCGGTAATGATGTCCAGTGCAGCGTCTTGCTCAATTAAGAACGATGTATCGACCAGTTCGCCATCGATCTTGCCGGCTAATGCAGCCTTAGCGAGGCCTGGTCCAATATCAGCGGCGACATCAAGGATAGAAACGGCACGGTCGAAGTTTCGTGCAGAACCGTCGGGAAGAGTGACTTGCGGCATAAAGCGTGCTCCGTCAGTGGCGACCCCTACTGAAGGTCGCGTGGTTGCGTTGAGTCATAATAGAACAAAAAGCCGTTGGTTGGCGAGGTGCGGTCGGCTCAGGGACCGCGGTGGCTGCCGAGAATTAGCCGCTCCGTGCAGTGCCATCCGCTTCAGTAACCGATGGCTAAACCGTCCTTGCGCATTTCGGTGGCGCCAATGTAGACCCCAGTCTCTGGGTCGCGGTAGATCGCTTGATAGCCACCAAACATCACACCGTTAGAGACAATTTTCACTCGGTGACCCATTTTCTCTAAAGCACTGACGGTTCCTGCACTCACGCCAGGTTCCACATGTAATGTGCCGAGCAAGTCATCCTCCCCATTCCCGGTAGGCTGGCGGCCACCGGTGTGGTTCATGCGCGCGGCATCGCCAGCTTCTTGGGGATTCATGCCGTAGTCGATCATATTGATCAAAATCTGCACATGACCCTGAGGCTGCATGGAGCCTCCCATTAAGCCGAAACTCATCAGCGGCTTTTTGTTGCGCATGACGAAGGCGGGAATAATGGTATGGAAGGGACGCTTGCCGGGGGCGTAAACGTTGGCATGGTCAGGCTCCAGAGAAAACAATTCGCCGCGATCTTGCAGCATAAAACCCAGACCGTCTGGCACCAGACCTGAACCCATGCCGCGATAATTTGATTGGATCAGTGACACCATCATGCCGTTGCTGTCTGCGACCGTTAGATAGGTGGTATCGCCTGCGGCTTCTAGTTTTGCGTCGCCGGGCTGTGGCTGCAGCATGGCCCTTTCTGGATCAATCAGGTCGAAGCGCGCTTTGCCATAGGCTTCTGATAACAGCCATTCGGTGGGTATATCGGCGAACTGAGGGTCGGCGTAATACTTCGCGACATCTTCGAAAGCCAAACGTTTAGCCTCGGTGAGGTAATGCCAAACCCTAGGGTCGTCTCTTGGCCACTGGGCCAACTTTGCATGGCGCAGAATATTAACCATTTGCAGCGCCGCAAAACCCTGACCGTTGGGGGGTAGCTCGCATAACTCAACATCGCGATAAGCAGCGCAGTGTGGTGTTACCCATTCGCTCTTGTGGGCGGCTAAGTCGGCGAGGCGCAGATCGCCGCCGATACGCCGCATATAAGCATCAATGGTTTTGGCGATGGTCCCTTGATAGAACGCATCTTTTCCTTCTTGGGCAATGATTGCATAGGTTTTGCCGAGGTCAGGATTGCGGAAAACTTCTCCAGCCTTCGGTGCCCGCGGTTGGAAATAAGTGTGTCTGGCATTGTCGAATTCGTCGATCATAGCGATGCGGCGATTGAAGGCGGCCTCAGCACGCTGAAAGTAGTAGGCGATGACAGGCGAGACTGGGAACCCGCCCTTGGCGTAGCGAATAGCCGGTGCCAGTACAGACTGCATGGGGAGTGACCCAAAGCGCTGATGAAGCTGAAACCAACCGTCGACGGTACCGGGAACGGTGACAGGCAGGTGGCCTACGGGTGGAATACGGGTGGCGCCGCCAAGCTGCTGGCGCAATTGTTCCAGATTGCGGGACTTTGGGCTACGCCCGGAGGCGTTCAAGCCGTGCAACCGTTGGGTTTTAGGATCCCAAATAATGGCGAACAGATCGCCGCCAATACCATTGCCTGTAGGTTCCATAAGACCAAGCGCTGCGTTAGCAGCGATGGCGGCATCGACGGCGCTGCCGCCGGCCTTAAGTATGTCTATGGCGATTTGGCTGGCTAGGGGCTGCGCTGTCGCAGCCATTCCGTTGGCGGCATAAACCGGGCTGCGTGACCACGCCTGCCCCACCGGACGTCCGCCAGCTCCAATATTGGTCGGGGCAGCGGCATTAGCCTTTGCTGCGGCATTGGCCCAATCTGGCGCTAATCCCGTAAAGCAAAGGCACAGAATCAGCGTAGCAAAAAAGCGTGAGCACATGATCGCCCCCGAGAATTTTTGCCTACCTTAACTGAGGGCAGGGTATTTGTATCGACTGCGCCGTGACTAAAAGATCAGCTGTACGGTCTCGCCGTGCATCTCAACCACGGTTGAACGTTGCGCGGGTAGGATGGATTGCTCAGGTATTTCGCGGTTCCATTTATCGAAGGCTGATCGCAAACGTTTTACGATCGCTGGATGAGTGGTGGCAAGGTTGGTGCGCTCTCCGGGGTCGTTTTGCAAATCGTAAAGCATCGTTAGATGGCCCTTAGGTGCTTGGCGAGGCCAGCCCTCTGCAGGTGGCTTGATGCGGCGGGCCGCGTCCAATTCGGATATCGCGTATGGGCTTTTGGCGTATTCCAACAGCTTCCAGCGCTGGTCGCGGATCGCTCGCGTTGGACTCGAACGCCAATAGAGATATCTGTGGGGTTGTTGCTTCTGATCATTAAGGTAGGGCATTAAATCGATACTGTCCTCGGTTGTGTGCGCGCTGCCGGCGAGTCCGCCGAATGTCGCCATAAGATCCAACAAGCTGACCATGTGTGGATAGTTGCTAGCGGCTATGCGACCAGGCCAGCTGAAGATCAGCGGTATGCGAATACCGCCTTCGTTGTGGTAACGCTTGAAGCCGGCAAACGGTGCATTCGAGCAGACTTGAATATAGCCGGCACAGCCGTTATCGCTGGAGAACACGAGCAAGGTATTGTCCAGTTGCCCGGTTTCTTCTAGCGCGCCAACAACTGCGCCAACACTATCGTCCAAAGAGGCCACCATGGCGGCATAAATACGCGCTGCAGGGTCACTTATGTGTTGGTAGCGGCCCGTGTACTTTTTCGTCGCTTGCAGTGGCGTATGCGGAGTCGTATGACTGAGGTATAGAAAGAACGGCGCTGCGTGCTTCTGCTTGATGAAATCCACCGCGCGATCGGTAAATACATCAGTCAGGTATTCCTCAACTTCAATTAGTGCGCGGCCGTCATAAACTCCTTTCGATCGATCGCGAACAAGAGGCCAGTTGCCAACAGATTCAACGTCAGGCCTAGATTGGTCAATGAAAATGCTGCCGCCGGCCAACACTCCAAAATATTCATCGAAACCGCGATTTAATGGATGGAACTGGGGTAGATAGCCTAAATGCCACTTACCCACCATGCTGGTGGTATAGCCTGATGCGTTGAGCATGTCGGCCAGAGTGATCTGTTGCGCGTCCATGCCCGAGGTCTCGATGCGCGCCGCAGGATTAAATTCCCAACCGTGGCGTTGCTGATATCTGCCAGACATAAGCCCTGCGCGCGACGGACTACAGACAGGATGGGAGGCGTAGGCTTGCTCGAACAACACGCCCTTGGACGCCAGTGCGTCAATGTTGGGCGTATTAATCAATTCACCGCCATAAGCGCCAACATCGCCGATGCCCAGATCGTCAGCAAAGATAAAGACGATGTTAGGTTGGGCGAGAACTGTAGAAGTAGTCGTCAGCAGAATTAAGAGGGAAAGGGTGCGCCACATGTATTGTCCTCCAAGCCCCATGATTTGCTTAAAAAATCTGGTAATAGCATAGCATCGGCGCATCACCACTTGAGTACAGCTTGTGCAGCCGGTCTAACGCGGTAGCGTTCGTCCCATGCACGTAACAATGGCCTGTCACCAAACACATCAGCTTCGACAAAGCGCATGAATTGCAGTGAAGACTGCATTGTGCAATCCGCGACGTTCACCTGGTCACCCCCAAGTAACGGTCGGCCGTCACCCAAGAGCTGCTCTAAATAGTCCAACGGAGTTTGCATAGTGGCAAGACACTGCGCGGCTTTCTCCGGCTCCGGTGGGCGACCCAGGGGTGAATTGGTGGCGTGGCCGTAGGTGCCCATCGGACCACCTAAGCGCAGGTCGACAATTCGCTCCAGATCCTTTGCTTTGCCTATTTGTTCCGGTGTGCCCGCATACAGAGTGGCTTCTGGGAACTTAGCCTCTAAGTATTCGATAATGGCCAGTGACTCCATCAGAAAAGTGCCGTCATCCAATTCAAGGGCTGGCACGGTGCCAAAGGGGTTGCGTGCTAGGTGTTCGGGTTCTCTATGTCGGCCTTTAACTGTATTTACGACAATTTGTTCGATATTCATGTCCACGCCTAGTTGCGCGCGTTCGGCGATGTAGAGCATCACCTTAGTCGGGTTGGGCGCCAGCGGCACCATAAATAGCTTCATCAAAGATCCCTCGTAATATCAACGATTTGCTCCAGTAGTTCGTAGCGCGCGGGGCCGATTGGACCGGCACTGTCGAGTCCCAGTTTAAGCGTGGTGACGCCGGCGTCACGGTATTTACGTAGTCGCTCAGTCACCATCGTGTGGTCACCAAGGGCCTGAAATTGGGTCACCATGGCATCGGGTACACGTTGAGCGGCCGCTTGGCGTTTGCCCTGAATCCACAGTTGTTGGATCGCGGTGGCATCTTCGGCGTAACCGGCGCGTTTGAATGCGTCGTTATAAAAATTGGTTTTTGCTGAACCCATGCCGCCCATGTTGAAAGCAACGGCGGGTTTTCGACGCTCAATCATTGCGGTCAGATCATCGCCCAGTTCAACTCGCACCGATACGCAGAGATCGAGATCTTCAAGCGCGCGTGCGGAGCGTTCTGCCCCCTCTTGCAAAAAGCTCAGGTGGGCTTCCGGGTGATCTGGTGAGAACGAGGTGCCGAGCCAGCCATCGGCACTACTGCCGGTATAGCGCAGCGCGTTAGGACCTAGGGTGGCGAGATAAATTGGGATCTCTACCGGCTCGTGGGCAATCTTGATGGGTTTACCCTCGCTGTCGGGCAATGGCATTTGAAATACCTTGCCTTGGAACTCGACCTTTTCGCCGGCAAAAATTAGGCGGCAGATATCAACGGTCTCTTGCAGCCGCGCTAGGGGCGGGTGGTATGCAACACTGTGCAAACCCTCAACGACTTGGGGTCCGCTAGCACCAAGCCCGAGAATAAAACGGCCGCCGGTTAGATCGTGCAAGGTGAGTGCGCTCATAGCGGTCATGGCAGGCGTGCGCGCCGTGGTTTGCATAATCCCTGTAGCAAGCTTGATGCTCCGGGTTTTGTCTGCCAGAAAGGCGAGCGGTGTTATCGCATCACTCCACCACGCTTCAGCCGAGAACGCCATACTGACGCCGAGTTTTTCAGCAAACTGCACCCACTCAACAGTGCGCTTCAGCGTGCCGGGCTGAATGGGGCCCATTTCGATGGCTAGCTTCATGACTGCTCCAAGCTAAACAGGTTTTGCTCTTGCTACGAGCCACTTGCTCCAAATCGTCATTAAGTTCGCACTTCGACGGCCGGCGCTGGCATCTGGGTGCGTTGAAACCGCGATAAGAAAGTGGTTGGTCGGAGTGAGAGGATTTGAACCTCCGGCCCCTACGTCCCGAACGTAGTGCTCTACCAAGCTGAGCTACACTCCGATGTTGGCAGTCTAATTCTAGGCCCTTGCCGCCGCAATCCTTGGTCAAGATAGGATGGCTATCGGATTATTGCGCTATAGTGGTATCGTCATACTGTCGTGACAGGTCTGTAACAACGAGTTGTCGCTAAAAGGCACGGAGGCCAAGACATGACCATGCACGGTGAAATTGGAAATTCGGCGACGGGCGCGCATTGGACATCGCGTTTTGCATTTTTACTGGCTTCAGTAGGTTTTGCTGTGGGGCTGGGTAATATCTGGCGATTTCCTTATGTTACCGGGGAAAATGGCGGGGCCGCCTTTGTCTTAGTCTACTTGTTCTGCGTCTTTGCGATCGGTGTACCTATTCTGATGGCGGAGTTGTTTATTGGCCGTCGTGGTGGTTTATCCCCTGCTGCCAGTATGCAATCGGTCGCGGTTGCCAGTGGTCGCAGTGCTCGATGGGGCTGGGTGGGTTCGGCAAATCTGCTGGCCGCTTTTAGCATTATGGTGGCATATAGTGTGGTGTCGGGCTGGGTGTTGAGCTATTTGCTGCGTGCTCTGATGACCGGTTTTGTCGGGGTTGATGCCACGGCATCGCAGTCGGCTTTTAATGATCTACTGGCGGGCCCCTGGCAAATGCTTAGCTGGACTCTATTGGCACTGTTGCTGACCGGAGCGATCATTTATGCGGGGGTGCAGAAAGGTATTGAGCGCGCGGTCAAGGTGCTGATGCCGAGCCTTTTTGCCCTGATGCTACTGCTCGTGGGCTACAACATTGTGGTGGGCGGGTTCGCTGAGGCAGTAGATTATCTCTTTACCCCAGATTTCAGCAAAATCGACGCCTCTACCGGTTTGGCGGCAGTGGGCCAGGCCTTTTTCTCTATTGGTGTGGCGATGGCGGGCATGATGACCTTTGGTGCTTATTTGCCCAGTACGGTGTCGATTCCCCGCGCAGCGATCACGATAGCTCTGGCAGATACATTAGTTGCCATATTGGCGGGTCTGGTGATCTTTCCGGCGGTATTTGCCAACGGCTTGGATCCAGCCAGTGGTCCGGGCCTTATCTTTCAGACGTTGCCGGTAGCGCTGGCGCAAATGCCTGGGGGCCATTTGGTTAGCATCATGTTTTTCCTGCTGCTATCGGTGGCGGCAATCACCTCGATGGTGGGGTTAATTGAGCCTTTGGTGCATCGGGCTCAAGAGCGTGGCTGGAGTAGGCATCGCAGCACTGTAACGGTGGTACTGGCGATTGCGGTGTGCAGTGTGGTGAGCGTGCTTGGCTACAATGTGTGGTCTGGGGCAGTGATCGGTGATTTTGATATCAACACGTTGCTCGATGTCTTCGCAAACCAAATGTTGTTGCCGTTAGGGGGCTTATTTATTGCTCTGTTTGCGGGCTGGTTTGTTGCTCCGGATATAGCCCGACAAGAACTGAAGTTAGGCGAGGGCTCTGGCTGGGTTGCATGGCGAACGCTGATTCGCTGGCCGGTGCCAATAGCGATCGCGCTTATTTTTGTAGTCGGCGTATCGAATCTCTAGGGGTGGCTCGGATTAGCCGAGCCTGGATAAGCTGTAGTGGCTCAGTTGAATGAGCGCCTGTTGGTAGTCGTTTTCCGGGACCTGATTCAAGCAGTGCAGTGCTGTCTCGATCTCTTGTTTCGCGCAGCTTTGGGTGTACGTTAGACCGCCGCATTGATTAACGATCCGTAAAACATCGCCCAGTGCCGTAACGTCTTTATGTGCTATTGCGTTGCGTATCACGGCTTGATCTGTGATCTCTGCGTTTTGCAGTGCGTATATCAGGGGTAAGGTCAGTTTGCCCTCGGCCAAATCGTCGCCGATATTTTTGCCCATGGATTCACTGTTACCATTGTAATCAAGCCAGTCATCGAGCAACTGGTAGGCAAGACCAAAGTGCAGCCCGAAACGGCGTATAGACTCGATTTGCGTTGCATCCATTGTGGATGTTTGTTGATTCGCCAGCAGCGCTCCAGTGTGGCAGGCGGCTTCAAACAGCAAAGCGGTTTTGCAACGAATGACCTCGCGGTACTCGGCTTCATTTAAGTCGCAGTTACCGATATTGGTCAGCTGCATGACTTCGCCTTCAGCGATGGTATTAGTCGCACGGGAGAGCACCCCCATGATCTCCAGACTGCCTAGGTCCACCATTAACTGAAACGCGCGGCTGTAGAGAAAGTCGCCAACTAACACGCTCGGTGCGTTACCCCACTTTTGGTTGGCCGTTGGTTTGCCGCGGCGTAGGCCGGAACGATCAACGACGTCATCGTGTAGAAGCGTTGCTGTGTGCAGGAACTCGATGATGGTCGCAAGTTTTATGTGTTGGTCGCCGGCATAGCCTAAGGCTTGGCTTGTCAGCAACACCATTAGAGGGCGCAAGCGTTTACCACCGCTTTCGACGATATAGCTGCCGATATCCTCGACCATGGCGACGTCAGAGGCTAATTGGTCTGCGATGAGGCGATTGACTGCGAGGAACTCGTTCTCGACAAGGCTATAGACAGGGCCGAGATCGGCGATGGCGCCGGCTACGCGGCTCACCGTGGTCGCGGCTGTTGCAGAATTCTGGCTCATTAAGTTGAAATCTCTTTATTGGGTTCCAGTGCTATTCGCATTGCAGCGGATGAACTCTACACTAGGCGCCGCTTGGAAGACTCGCATTATAGGCTTTGGTCGGCTGACTTTGCGAGTCGGGACGCGCCTCTTGCGGCTACAGCTATTGCTTGGGATGTGAGCCTCTCACAGCGTTGTAATCGATGATTTTTGTCCGTAGAATGCAGCGCCTTTTACGGCAGGACCGGATGGCATAGGGAAGGCTCCCATGGCATCGAAAAAGGGACGTTTACGGTCCCAACCGGCTTCAGTATGCGCGAGGAGTAGAGAAATGTTTGCAGTGTTCCAAAGTGGTGGAAAGCAGCACCGTGTCAGCGAAGGTGACGTTGTGAAGGTTGAATTGGTAGACGGTGAGCCGGGAGCGGAAGTGATATTCGACCGAGTTTTGATGGTCGCCGATGGTGACGACGTTAATGTTGGCGCCCCTTATGTCAATGAAGGCAAGGTTACGGCTGAAGTATTACGTATTGATCGTGCAAAGAAAGTACGCATTATTAAATTTAAGCGGCGCAAAGATTATTTGAAGCGTCAGGGCCACAGGCAGTGGTTCACGGAAGTAAAGATTACTGGCATTAGTGCGGCCTAATACCCAGCGCTGGTCGCAACAAGCACATAAGACGGGCAATAGAGCCAACTAAATTGAGAGAAGAAAATGGCACATAAGAAAGCGGGTGGTAGTACTCGAAATGGTCGCGATTCGGAATCCAAACGGCTTGGTGTTAAGAAGTTTGGCGGCCAGAAAGTAATTCCAGGCAATATCATTGTGCGCCAGCGTGGCACCAAGTTTCACCCAGGTGAAAACGTCGGGTGCGGACGCGATCATACTTTGTTCGCGAAAGCGGAGGGCGAAGTGGTGTTCTCAATTCGTGGTCGTTTGCGGCGCAAAACCATTAGTGTGGTGCCAGCAGCCCATTAGGCGGCAACATTCAGCCTTGTACTCGTAAGTTGAGGCAAAGCAAGGTTTAATGAGTTCCGAAAACCCCGCTTAAGCGGGGTTTTTTGTTTATACCCAGCGAAATTGTCAAAGAGCAACCATGCAGTTTATCGACGAAGCAACAATTCGCGTGCAAGCGGGCAAGGGCGGTAATGGCTGCCTTAGCTTCCGACGCGAAAAATATGTGGAACGCGGCGGGCCGGATGGGGGTAACGGCGGCGATGGCGGGGACGTTTTCTTAATCGCCGATGAAGCGCTAAACACTTTGGTAGATTTCCGTTATCAACCCTCTTACCAAGCGCGCAATGGTCAAGGCGGTGGCAGCCGCAATAAAACCGGTGCAGCAGGGGACGCGATCTATGTGAAAGTGCCTATGGGTACTACTGTGGTGGACGAAGAAACCCAAGAAGTTCTTGGCGATCTAAGTCACATCGGCGAGACCCTCAGAGTAGCCGCCGGTGGCGGCCGTGGTCTTGGCAATGCGGCTTTTAAGTCCAGTACTAATCGCTCACCACGTCGCACCACGCCGGGCAAAACGGGCGACGTTAGGCGCTTGCGCCTGCAGTTGAAGTTGCTGGCAGATGTGGGTCTTCTGGGCTTGCCGAATGCCGGCAAGTCGACTTTGATCGGACAGGTCTCGGCGGCTAATCCTAAGGTTGCAGATTATCCTTTTACAACATTGGCACCAAGCCTCGGTGTTGTGCGTATTGCCGCGGACGCCAGTTTTGTCATGGCAGATATTCCTGGTCTGATTGTTGGGGCTGCCGATGGTGCTGGCTTAGGTGCACAATTCTTGCGTCATCTGTCCCGTACCCGTGTGTTACTGCATTTGGTCGATGTTGCACCCGAAGATGGCAGCGATCCGATAGACAATGCCTTGGCCATTGAATCTGAGCTGATGCAGTACAGCGAGGCGCTGTCGGAGCGACCGATTTGGATCGCGTTGTCGAAGGTCGATCAACTGGAGGAGCAGGATTTAGATCTAATGCTTAAAGAGTTTGCGCAAATGTTCCCAGATCGACCGCTTTATGCGGTCTCCGCGCTGGCAGATATCGGACTGCCCGCGCTATGTCAAAACCTGATGTTATCCCTGCGAGAGCACGGTCAGCTTATGGCAGAAGACCCGGACTTTGCTGACGAGCAAAAACAACTTGAAGAGCGAATCAGCGCGGACGTCTGGGCTCATTCGGAACGCATGCGGCAACGGCGGCGCGGTGATGTTACAACGACTTTAGAGCAGGCAGATCGCAGCGACGACTTTGATGATCCTGATGCGACTGAGGTGGTGTATGTCCGTGATTGAAAACACAGCTCTAACGCGTGATTTCCTTGGACGCTGTAAGCGCGTGGTGGTGAAAGTAGGCAGTTCGCTGCTTACTGGTCCAGATAATGGCTTACAGGTTGCGAAGATTGACGCGTATGCAACGCAAATCGCGCAGCTTACTGCGGCAGGATATCAGGTTATCTTGGTCTCCTCTGGCGCGGTGGCCGCGGGTTGTCTTCGTTTAGGTTGGAGCGAGCGGCCACAACAAATCCATTTATTGCAGGCTGCGGCCTCAGTCGGTCAGATGGGGCTGGTTCAGAGTTATGAAAGCACTCTACGAAAGCACGGCTGCCCCACCGCAATGATTATGTTGACTCACGATGACTTAGCCGACCGCCAACGGTATTTGAATGCGCGGGCAACGCTTAACGAATTGCTGTCTCTCGGCGTTGTGCCAGTGATAAACGAAAACGATACCGTAGCCACCGATGAAATCCGCTTTGGCGATAACGACACGTTAGCCGCTTTGGTGACCAATCTGATTGAGGCAGATTTGTTGATTATCCTGACCGACGTAGAGGGGCTGATGGATTCGGACCCGCGCACTAATGCTGACGCAGAAAGGATTCGTGTTGCCGCCTCGACGGATCCGGCACTGACGGCCTTTGCAGGTGATAGTGTCGGTGCGCTGGGGCGCGGGGGAATGGTGACCAAAATCCGCGCCGGGCGTTTAGCGGCTCGCTCGGGAGCCCATACGCTGATCGCATCGGGCGATACTGAGAACGTATTGCAGGCGCTGCTGGCGCAGCAAGATTTAGGCACATTGCTGGTGGCTGAGTTAACGCCAATGACGGCGCGCAAGCGTTGGATTGCTGGACAGCTGCGTGCCAAAGGCGATCTTGTGGTGGATGCTGGTGCGGCGACTGCGCTGCGCAAACGGGGAGTGAGCTTATTGGCCGCTGGTGTGGTGGACGTGCAGGGTGATTTTCTGCGCGGCGATGTTGTGCGTTGTGTCACGGTCCAGGGCGAAGCGATCGCCCAGGGACTAATAAACTACGCCAGCACTGAAGTGAACCTGTTGCGGGGGCTTAGCAGCGACAGTTTTATGGCAGCGATCGGCTACGCCGCAGAGCCAGAGCTCATGCACGCAGATAACCTAGTGCTGCTGTAGGTCGGACTAGTCGGCGCTGCTAAGCGCTTTTACTTTCTTGGTAAGGCGAGACTTATGACGAGCAGCTTGGTTTTTGTGCATGATGCCCTTAGTGACCATTTTGTCGATCATGGGCAATGCCTGCACCAAAGCACCGCTTGCGGTCTCGGCATCTTTGGCTTCAACAGCGCCAAGAACTCGCTTAATGTAGGTGCGCACAGTGGAGCGCTGGCTAGCGTTATGGGCACGACGCTTTTCGGACTGTCGAGCACGTTTCTTTGCTTGCGGACTGTTAGCCAAGGAGATCTCCCAAAGCGGCGAAAAAAAGAGGCGGCAATATGCCGTTAGGGTGTGCGGATGTCAACCGACGCGTGAGGTTTCTAGTCGGTCTTGAGATAAAAACATGAATTCACTGAAAACCGAGGACACCGCATCGGGGTCGAATAATATGGCTAGGCAGGGCAGTGTTGTGGCCGCCATGACGCTGTTATCGCGTATCAGTGGGTTGGCTCGCGATGTGGTGCTGTCGTATTTGTTTGGTGCTTCGCAGATCGCGGATATGTTTTTTGTCGCGTTCCGTATTCCTAACTTTTTCCGAAGGTTGTTTGCTGAGGGCGCTTTCAACCAAGCGTTTGTGCCGGTGCTGATGCAGCACAAAGCCGCTGGTCAAGCGCAATTGTTGAATTTTATTGCATCGTTATCGGGCTTATTTGCGTCAGCGCTGACGCTCTTTGTGGTCGCAGGAGTGCTTTTTGCCCCGGCACTGACCGCCCTGTTTGCCCCCGGTTTTCTCGATAAGCCCGATGTTTATTCCCAGACCAGCGAGCTGGTGCGCATCACCTTCCCTTATCTCGGGCTCATTTCGTTGACCGCCTACGCTGCTGCATTGCTCAATGCCCATGGCTATTTTGCGTTGCCAGCGGTCACCCCGGTGCTTCTGAATGTATGCCTGATGTTGGCGGCGATGGTGGCAATTTTCGGCTGGGTCGATGTGCAGCCGGTCGTTATCGTTGCCTGGGGTGTAGTGGTGGCTGGTGTGGCGCAGTTTCTTGTGCAGCTGCCTGCATTGGGCCGACTTGGTTTGTTACCACGACCTAATTTAGATACGAAACAAGAGGGGGTTCGGCAGGTTGGTAAATTGCTCTTACCTGCGGTATTCGCGGCGTCAGTCGCGCAAATCAACGCATTGGTTAACACGATCTTAGCGTCCACCTTAGTGTCTGGCAGTATCGCTTGGCTCTATTACGCGGATCGACTGCTTGAACTGCCCATAGGATTGGTTGCGGTGGCGTTGGGTACCGTGATTCTCCCGCACCTATCAAGTATGGTCGCACGCAATGACCAACAGCGTTTTAACGCGACCTTGGATTGGGGGCTGCATCTGGGTCTTATGCTCGCGCTGCCAGCAGCGGTAGCCTTATGGTTGCTTGCTGAGCCCTTGGTGGCGGTCATGTTCGCCAGTTTTGGTGGTGCGATGACCGAGTACGATGTGCGTATGGCCGCTGCCGCGCTAGAGATGTTTGCGCTGGCGTTGCCGGGATTTGTCTTGGTCAAAGTGTTGCAGCCGGCGTTTTTTGCGAATCAAGATACGCGTACGCCCTTTCGTTACGCCGCTATCGCTGTTGCAGTAAACCTTGTTGGCAGTCTTGCGACCTTCACCTGGTTGGGGCACGTTGGACTGGCCCTCGCTACGGCCTTGTCAGCATGGACTCAGGCGCTACTGTTGTTTTACGGGCTCTCCGTTAGAGGTCTCTACCAGATGGGAAGGCCCTTGCTTGGTTGGTCGCTGCGCGCGCTATTTTGTTCAGTGCTATTGGCCGCAGGCCTATGGTACTTCTCGCCAGCGGATAGTGAATGGTTAGCGATGGTGCCGCTGGCGCGTGTCGGTTGGCTTGCTTTGGTGGTGGTAGTGAGTCTAGTGGGTTACGCGGTAGCACTATTTTTGTTTGGGCTGCGGCCCCGTCATTTGCGTAATCAGGGTTCGACTTTGTAGCGAATCCGTCGCCTCCAAACTCCTAAATACCCCTATACTTGGATTATGGAAATTATCTCTGGACTGCACAATTTGCGGCCGCGGCACAAAGGCTGTGTATTGACCATCGGCAACTTCGATGGCGTGCACCGTGGCCACCAACGGTTGATTGATCATCTGCAATTGCAGTCCAAGAGCTTGCAGTTGCCGACCATGTTGATGACCTTCGAGCCCCAGCCTCGAGAGTTTTTCGCCGGTGCGATGCTGCCAGCCCGACTCACTCGCTTCAGAGAAAAAGTGCATTTACTGGAGCGCACTGGCTTGGACCGTTTGTTGTGTCTGCCGTTTAACGAACAGACGTCGCAGATTCCTGCAGAATGGTTTGCTGAGGAATTTTTGACCGAGCTGGTTGGCGCACGATATGTGGTCATCGGTGATGATTTTCGGTTTGGTCATGAGCGTCAGGGCGACTTTCAGCTATTGCAAAATACTGGCGCACGATTGGGTTATGAGGTCATTTCTGTTGACACAGTGTTGCAGGCTGGGGATAGGGTCAGTAGCACTCTAGTTCGCTCTACTTTGTCTGCCGGAAACTTCAGCAAAGCTGCGGAACTATTGGGTCACGAATATTTCATTATGGGCCGAGTAGTGTACGGACGACAGTTGGGGCGCCAGTTGGGCGTGCCGACCGCGAACTTGAAGCTACAACGGTACCGAGCTGCACTAGAGGGAGTGTATTGTGTCACGGTAGATGGCGTGGCTGAGGATGGCCAACCGCTCCAAGGTATTGCGAATATAGGTGTGCGGCCGACGGTGGACGGTAAAGAACCGCTCTTAGAGGTTCATGTATTTGATTTTTCCGGCGATTTATATGGCCGGAGGCTCCGCGTGACGTTTAAGCACAAGCTACGTGATGAACAAGCTTTCGCATCGTTGGAATTGTTGAAACAACAAATTGACTCTGATCTGCGCAACGCCCGGCGATGGTTTGCTGAATCCATTTGACCGCTGGAAAATATAGCTTATGAGCGATCGTTCACCACAACTACTGCAAGCAAATAACATCTCGAAAGCGCATATTCGGCGTAACCTGCTGCGCTGGATTCCCCTAGCGGTAGTGGTTGCTGGATTAGACCAAGTAACCAAGGCCTGGGTGACGTCGCTTTTGACGCATGGCGAGCGCATCCAAGTGTTGCCTTTTTTTGCATGGGTGCGCTGGCACAATGACGGTGCCGCCTTTTCGTTTTTGGCCTCGGCAGGAGGTTGGCAGCGCTGGTTTTTCATTGCGTTGGCGCTGGTTTTTTCGGTTTACGTCGTTTGGGAATTGGCGCGGTTGAGTGATCGTGAGCGCAACTTGGGTTGGGTCTATGGGCTAATACTTGGTGGCGCGGTGGGTAATGTCATTGATCGCATTATGTATGGGCACGTTGTGGACTTCGTGCTGCTTCACTACCAGCAGCATATCTTTCCGGCGTTTAACGTAGCTGACTCAGCGCTCTTCTGCGGGATAGTTTTGTGGGGGATTTTGTTGTTCCAACAATTTCGCCAGGACCGCGCCGATCAGAGACGCGAAATTGAATAGAAATGAGCGCCAAGCTTATATTTCGTTTGGCAGTGATAACAAAATTAAGGAAATCATTTGATGTCTGATTTGATTGCCTCGTCAGGAAAAGAACCCAAGGCCGCTGTGCGTGAAGGTTCGCGCATCACCCTGCACTTTGCCTTGCTATTACCATCGGGTGAGGAGGTCGACACCACGCGGCGCGGTCAACCGGCTACTCTAACCTTGGGTGATGGTAATTTATTGCCCGGATTCGAAGCTGTACTTATCGGCATGCAGGCAGGAGATGATGCGCAGATTACCTTGCCGGCTGCAGACGCATTTGGTGAGCGTAATCCTGCCAATATTCAGGTGATGTCGCGTGATCGATTCACTGATTTTGGCCCAGAGCAGACTCTAGAGCCCGGGCTGATGATTTCATTTGACGCCGTAGAGGGTGAATTGCCGGGTGTGGTTACTGAGGTCTACGCGGAAACCGTAAAGATCGATTTTAATCACCCTCTAAGTGGTAACGATATCATTTTCGATGTGTCGATTCTTAGTGTTGAGAACGCCTAGGTTTGCGGTTCAATCGCAATTCAGCGGTACGCCTTGGTTAGTTTCATAAATTCCGTCGCGATTTCGGTCTTGTGCCGCGTATACCCGGCCCGCGTAGTTTAGGGTCAGTTGCCGAGCTAAGCTGGGCTTTGGGTCGTTATTGCAAAATAAGAAGTTGCCGTTCTGCCAATCTGTCAATCCTTGGGCGGTAAAACGCAGGTAGGAACGGTTTCTGAACGCTCGCCAGCGGATGGTTGCATTTTGTAAGGCAGGGATTTCAGCGACCACTTTGTCGGTGATATCCAATAAGCGATTACGGTTGTTGTCGGTGAATGCGATTACCCCATGGTGCCACCAATTGCGCTTGCCGCAACTCAGCTGATCCGACATGTCTTGACGTTCGGTATTGGCTGGGCAAACGACAACTTCAACCTGCCCTACGATGGCTGCGTTGCGGGCAGTTTGGAGTAAGGTCATGAAAGTGTTTTGCAGGCCGTCCATGTAGTGGTTTTGAGTTTGCGTGGCTACGCCATGCAGGGCGAACCCGCCGAATAGCAAAATCAGCGACAACACCACTAATAATTCTACCAGCGTGAAGCCCCGATTTTTGTTTTGCGGGCAAGCATGCATAGGCGTAAAGCCTAGGTCTGTACGCCGGCAATCGAAAGCGGGTATAGGTACCTTTAGAGGTAGGTGTTTAGCTATTCAGCGGGTGAAAAAATAGTGATCGGCGCTGGGGCATCTGGTTTGTCCAGCAGTCCGAGAGTCATGATGTTGGCCCAAGAGCGGTCTCGATTGCGGATGCGCTCGGCTAATACAAAGTTGCCCGCGTCATCGAAACTCTCATATTCTGGGTGGTTAAGAGCCAATACACGTAAGGCGCTGTTGGCCTCGTCCTTTAAGTCGAGTTTCCAGTTGCATTCCACAAGAGTCGCTAACGCATCGTCACGCGCTTCACTGTCTGGGTAGTTCTCCAAAACAAACCGCGCTCGGTTACTTGCTGCAATGTAACCACCGCGGCGGAGATAAAAGTCGGCAACGGCTAGCTCCGACCGAGCCAAAATATTTCTTAAGTGGACCATGCGCTGTTGGGCATCGGGTGCATACTGGCTTTCAGGAAAGCGGTTTAGGAATAAACCAAAATCTGCGTAGGCTTCTCGCAGGGGTGCCATGTCTCGTCGGGCAGGATCTTGCGACAGTAGGCTGTCGAGCAGGTTATTGCTGTCGCGATAAGCTGAAAGGCCCTTTAAATAATAGGCATAATCGACACTGTCATGGCCTGGATGTAAGCGAATGAAACGGTCAGCACTGGATCGTGCGCCTTCTAGATCGAAGGTCATGTAGCGGGCGTAAATGAGTTCTAGCTGGGCTTGCTCGGCGAACTCGCCGAACGGGAAGCGGGCTTCAAGTAATTCGAGCTGCTCAATTGCTGCAGAGTGGTTCGAGCTACGCAGTGATCTTTGGGCTCGAGCATAGACTTTTTGTTCGGTGGTCTCTATTTCTTCAATGTCTTGTTGTTCTTTGTCGCCGAAGAAAGGCATCCAACTGCAGGCGCCCAGTGACGCGCATATCAGAGCGAGCGCCAAAACGTGTTGCAGTGGTTTGACAAAAAAGGCACTAGCGGGACTGTTGGGGGTCATATAGATAGCCATGAATGTGCGCGTACGCAGATGAGCAGGGGCCTGACGGCGTTGTAGAGTCGCTATTTTTACCAAATTCGGTAGGGTTGCAAGCCTAATGAGCCTTATTGAACAAAAAACTCAAGTTCCTTTGGACCAAGGTGGGCAACGTGTCGACAAAGTCGCTGCCTCCTTATTTGGGGATTTTTCGCGTGTCGAGCTAACGGGTTGGCTCCAGCAGGGGGCCCTGACTGTTGATGGCGCGACAGTGAAACCTAAGCACAAGGTGTTGGGTGGCGAGTGGTTGCATCTGCGGGCAACACAAAGTGACGGTGAAATGTGGCAGCAGGCAGAAAATATTCCCCTGGAAATCGTTTATGAAGACGAAGATGTGCTGCTGATCAATAAGCCAGCTGGATTAGTAGTGCATCCTGGAGCGGGAAATAGCTCCGGTACATTGGTGAATGGCTTACTCAATTATCGACCCGAACTGAATACTTTGCCACGCGCGGGAGTTGTCCATCGGTTAGATAAAGACACCAGTGGTATCATGGTGGTGGCCGCCTCGCAGCTTGCGCTGCGCGCCTTAGTGGAAGGCATTCAGCAGCGGCTGGTGCAGCGTAGCTACGTCGCATTGTGCGAAGGCGTCATGATCGCCGGACAGGATGTTGATCAGCCGATTGGCCGTGATCCAAAGCATCGCACTAAACAAGCTGTGCGCGTTGGCGGAAAACCGGCACTCAGTCACATTCGGGTGCGTGAGCGATATCGGGCTCACTCCATGGTGGATGTGCGGCTGGCAACAGGACGCACTCATCAAATACGGGTGCATATGCAGAGCATAGGTTTTCCCTTGGTTGGCGACAGTCAGTATGGCTGGCGGCGTGTTGTGCCGCGCGGGGCTGATGTATCGACGGTGGCCGCGCTACGAGGCTTTTCGCGCCAGGCCCTGCATGCCGCAAAGTTGCAGTTTGAACACCCGCGTGCTGCCAAGCTCGTGAGTTTTAGCGCACCAATACCGCAAGATATTCTGCAGTTGGCGCAAATGTTGGCTGACGATGCAGATTGATTACCCAAGTGTCCCGGCAACTTGGTACGAGCATCAAGCGGATGTGATTGGGTTCACGACCACGAACAAAGGTTTGGGTGGGGGTGATGGGACTATGGTCATGGCGGAGCAGGTGGGCAGGCGCAATCGCCTTGCTCTGTGCGATGCCTTAGCGAGCAGTAACAATGGTAAAGATGTTGCCATTCAATGGCTTCAGCAAACGCACGGTGTTGCGAACGTCTACGCGTCCGTTAGCAGCACCCAAGAGCAGCCGGTAGCCGACGCAGTATGGACCGATCAGCGCGGTATTGCGTTGGCGATTCAAACCGCAGATTGTGTGCCGATTTTATTCGTGCATCGGCGAGGCGACCTTGTGGCAGCCGCTCATGCGGGTTGGCGGGGGTTATTGGGTGGTGTTATCGAGTCCCTAGTTGAAGCGCTGCCTGCGGTGCCGTCAGACCTACAAGCTTGGATAGGGCCCTGTATCAGTGTCCGGCATTTTGAGGTCGATCGTGATGTATGGGCTGCTGTGCGGGATCAATGCCCAGTTGCGGTTGCAGATCATTCGGTAGATGTGGCAAAACGCATGGTGGATCTTGTTCGATTAGCCCAGTGGCGTTTGCAGGAGTGCGGTGTTGGGCAAATCGCCGCAGTTCAACGCTGCACTTATGCCGATCCAGCGTTCTATTCGCATCGGCAAGTTACAGTGGAAAGTGGAATCGGTGCTAAGACAGGCCGAATGGCCAGTTTGGTTATGCTGCAAGATCGGAAACAGTAAAAGGCTGATGATTGACATAGGGGAGCGGAATTACAAGAATACCCGCCCCGCGGAGACTAGGTAGGCAATAGGACTGCTGGTCTTCCTGAAAAAAATCAATTAGTTAAAGCTTGTAAGCCACAGTACCTGGCGCGCTTAAGAGCAGCGTTAGGGTAAACAGTAACAACGAAAAGCTGCCAATTAGGAATATGAATATGACAGAACAACTGTCGGGCGGAGATATGTTGATCCGATCGTTGCAGGACGAGGGTGTGGAATACATCTTCGGCTACCCTGGCGGGTCCGCATTACATATCTATGACGCTATATTTCGGCAACAAAAAATCGAACATATCCTAGTTCGCCATGAACAGGCGGCAACGCATATGGCTGACGGGTATGCCCGCTCGACGGGTCGTCCAGGCGTAGTTCTGGTGACCTCAGGTCCGGGTGCAACCAATGCAATTACGGGCATCGCCACTGCATACATGGACAGCATTCCAATGGTTGTTATCTCTGGGCAAGTGGTCAGAGACTTGATTGGTACTGATGCGTTCCAAGAAACAGATATGGTGGGTATATCGCGGCCGGTGGTAAAACACAGCTTTCTAGTGCGTGATGCCGAAGAAATCCCCAACGTGGTTAAAAAAGCCTTCCATATCGCAACCACGGGCCGCCCTGGGCCGGTGGTTATTGATGTGCCCAAGGATACGACGGACCCATTTGAGCTATTTCCATATGCGTACCCAGATTCCGTCAGTATGCGTTCTTATACGCCCGCGTATGCTGGGGATCCCGAGCAAATCGACCGAGCGGTCGAGGCTATGCTCGCGGCGAAAAAACCGGTCTTTTATGTCGGCGGTGGTGTCATTCTGGCTTCCGCTTGGGAGCAGCTGCGAAATCTGGTTAGAGCTTTAGGGGCACCTGTAGCCTCCACCTTGATGGGATTAGGCGCATTTCCGGGTACAGACCCATTGAGCCTTGGCATGCTCGGTATGCACGGCACATATGAAGCTAATATGGCTATGGATGGCGCCGATTTAGTAATTGCCTTAGGCGCAAGGTTCGACGATCGAGTGACAAATAATCCGGATAAGTTTTCCCCCAAAGCGACCATCATTCACATGGATGTGGACGCGGCCTCAATTAACAAAATCATCGATGCAGATATTTCCTTACTTGGAGATGGCAGTTGGATTTTGCAACAATTGTCCACACGTCTTGAGCACGCGATGCGAGGTCTCGACGACGTGGCACAGAAAAATCGCGCGCAAGAATTAAACGATTGGTGGCAGCAGCTCAATGATTGGCGCAGCGCTAACGGCCTGAATCACAACATTCAACCCCAAGCAGGCAAGCCGATTTTGCCGCAGTTGGCTATCCAGAGTTTATACAAGGTCACTAAGGGCGATGCTTTTGTTTCTTCTGACGTTGGTCAGCATCAAATGTTCGCTGCTCAGTATTACCATTTTGATGAACCGCGCCGTTGGATCAACTCAGGCGGTCTAGGCACCATGGGCTTTGGCTTGCCCTCAGCGATGGGCGTACAGATGGGAAATCCCGAAGCGACAGTGGCCTGTGTAACAGGAGAAGGCTCTTTCATGATGAACATGCAAGAGCTCTCGACTTGTTTGCAGTACGGTTTACCGATCAAGATCATCAATTTGAACAACCAAGCCTTGGGCATGGTTAAGCAGTGGCAAGATATGCAATACGGGGGCCGGCACTCGCAGAGCACCTACAGCGACTCGCTGCCAGATTTTAAAACGCTGATCGAGGCGTTTGGTCATGTGGGTATCAAAGTGTCAGATGCCGGAGAACTGGACGCAGCGATGGCTGAAGCGTTTAGCGAAAAAAATAAGAACCGCTTGGTCTTTGTTGACGTATGGGTTGATCCCCACGAACACGTCTACCCTATGGCTATTAAGGGTGGGGCTATGCGTGACATGGTGCTAAGTAAATCTACGGCAGCGGAGTCCAGCTAGTGCGACATATATTATCCGTGTTGCTGGAGAACGAGGCCGGCGCTTTATCGCGGGTTGTTGGGCTGTTTGCGCAGAGAAATTACAACATTGAATCATTAGCCGTGGCGCCCACCGAGGATACAACGCTGTCGCGCTTGACCCTTACCACGAGCGGCGATGACAGTAAGATTCAGCAGATCATTAAACAACTCAACAAATTGATAGAAGTGGTGCGCGTTGAAAATTTATCTGACGGCGATTACGTAGAACGCGAATTGTTGTTGATTAAAGTGCGCGCCGAGGGCGAGGCCCGTCAAGAAGTGAAGCGCACGGCGGATATTTTTCGCGGACAGATGATCGATGTGACTGCAGATACATATACCATTCAATTAGTTGGGCCGAGCAATAAATTGGACGCATTTATTCGGGCAATAGATGACATAAGTATCTTGGAAGTGGTGCGTTCCGGGGTATCTGGAATCAGCCGCGGTAGCGCGGATTGATCAGCACCAAATATAAAAATCGACCAAACAACCCAGATACAGAGCGAGTAACCGCGACAAAATTAGGTAACCCGACCATCTGCTAGCGCAGGTAAGTCAAAACAAACCGCACTATAAAGGAGCCAAACCATGCAAGTTTACTATGACAAAGACGCAGACCTTTCAATAATCCAAGGCATGAAGGTGGTCGTCGTTGGCTATGGTTCTCAAGGCCACGCGCATGCCAACAATTTACGTGACTCAGGTGTTGAGCAGGTCGTTGTCGGTTTACGTAAAGGCTCGGGTTCCTGGGTTAAGGCAGAGAATGCCGGTTTCGCTGTGGCCGAGGTAGCTGAGGCTGTGCAGGGTGCAGATTTGGTGATGGTTTTAGTTCCCGATGAACTGCAGGCGTCGCTGTATATCGACGAAATCGAACCTAATATAAAGCAAGGTGCGGCAATTGCGTTTGCCCACGGGTTCAATATTCATTTCGAGTTGATTCAGGCGCGCGCTGATTTGGATGTGATCATGATTGCGCCCAAAGGTCCCGGGCACACCGTCCGTTCTACGTATGTAGCGGGCGGTGGCGTTCCCAGTCTGATCGCGATTGCCCAGGACGCCACTGGGCAGGCTAAGAGTATTGCGTTGTCTTACGCGTCGGGCAATGGCGGTGGCCGTGCTGGCGTTATCGAAACGACCTTCCGTGAAGAAACAGAAACGGATCTTTTTGGCGAGCAGGCTGTACTTTGCGGTGGTGCGGCTGCATTGGTGCAGGCCGGCTTTGAGACTCTGGTAGAGGCAGGGTATGCCCCAGAAATGGCGTATTTTGAATGTCTGCACGAGTTGAAACTCATCGTTGATCTTTTTTACGAAGGCGGTATCGCTAACATGTGGTACTCGGTATCTAACACTGCCGAATACGGTGGATTAACGCGTGGTCCGCGAGTGGTAACAGAGGACACCAAGGTCGAAATGAAGCGCATTCTGAAAGAAATTCAGACGGGTAACTTTGCTAAGGAGTTTGTCCAAGAAAATCAGGCTGGAGCTCCGAGCATTAAGGCCATGCGGCGTATTACTCAAGAACATCCGATTGAGGAAGTTGGTGAGAAATTACGCGCAATGATGCCTTGGATTCAAGAGAATCGTCTGGTAAATAAGGAAGTCAATTAACGCCACCGAGGTGCATTGTGACGTCGAAAGATAAACAGCCTTTGCGTGCGATAGCTCCGAACGGGCAGGACGAGGGTCCAGACGAAAAAGAGCATGCCGATGCGGGGGATACTTCACTGCGTCGTAAAGGCATTTTCCTTTTGCCTAATGTGATCACGACCGGAGCCTTGTTCGCAGGTTTTTATGCCATTATCGCGGCGATGAATGGTGATTTTTTGCCTGCGGTTTTGGCCATCTTCATCGCTATGTTCTTGGATACTGCGGATGGTCGAGTGGCTCGAATCATGATGTCTGAGAGTGCCTTTGGGGCCCAATACGACAGCCTCTCGGACATGGTGGCCTTTGGTGTGGCGCCAGCGGTGGTTGCATTTTCTTGGGGCCTGTCCAGTCTAGGCCAGCTTGGTTGGGTTGCTACTTTTGTTTATATGGCGTGCGCCGCTCTTCGTTTGGCTCGATTCAATACTGAAAGCGACACTGCTAATTTTACCGGGCTGGCGAGTCCGTCAGCGGCAGGCCTAGTGACCTTCAGTATATGGGTAGCCCTATCGAATGGCGGTGAGCAACCGTCGCTATTGCTCGCAAGTGTAATGGCTGTTGTTACCGGACTGGCGGGTCTACTGATGGTTTCAAACTTTAGCTATTACTCGCCTAAATCGATTAACCTTCGGGAGCGAATTCCTTTCGTGACCTTAGTGCTTATTGCGCTCGCGTTTGCGGTGGTTACGGTAGATCCGCCGGCAGTGTTGCTGACTTTGTGTGTTGGCTATTCCGTTTCGGGCCCGTTGAAAGCGCTATGGCAGCATTTTAGGCGCAAAGCGCCAGAGCAATAATCTGCACACCCCTTGGGTTGAGCGATTGCACCAATTCAGGAACAAACTATGTTAATCCGAAAACCATCTGATATTCCAAGTTCGGAGATTACCTCAGAGGAGATCTATCGACAGCGGCGTCGATTTTTAGGGCAGAGTAGCGCGCTTATTGCGGGCGTTGGACTGGGGCTGCCGGCGCCAGTTAGTCAGGCAGGCTTGCAACAAGACGACGACATTACGCCTGAAGAGATTGTTACCCAATACAATAATTTTTATGAGTTCGGCACAGATAAATCTGATCCTTATGCTAACGCGAGCGCGTTAACCACAGACCCCTGGACTGTTTCGGTATCGGGCGAGGCGAAAAAAACCGGCGATTTCGCATTTGAGGATGTCATTAAAGGCTTGACCCCAGAAGAACGAATTTACCGTTTTCGCTGTGTTGAAGCATGGTCTATGGTGGTTCCTTGGATGGGGATTCCGCTCAAACGTATTCTCGAGCAATTCGAGCCCTCGGGTGATGCCAAGTATGTGGTGTTCAAGACGCTGTATCGGCCTGAAGAAATGGTCGGGCAGCGGTCTTTCTTTTCTAGCATTGACTGGCCCTATGTCGAGGGGCTGCGCATGGATGAGGCCTATCACCCATTAAGCATCATGGCGGTTGGGCTATACGGGAAATCTTTGCCCAATCAAAACGGGGCGCCGTGGCGCCTTATGGTGCCCTGGAAATATGGGTTCAAAAGCATTAAGTCCATTGTCAGCATTCATTTTAGTAAGCGTCAGCCAGTTAATACTTGGCAGGCGTTGGCTGCCCATGAATATGGATTTTATGCCAACGTGAATCCTGCGGTAGATCATCCGCGTTGGAGTCAAGCCAGTGAGCGGCGCTTGCCTAGTTCTATATTTGATCCAAATCGGCGGCCAACGCTACCGTTTAATGGTTACGCTGAAGAAGTGGCCGGCTTATATCGCGGCATGGATCTGCGCAAGTTTTACTGATGAACGGGGTCGGCCTGCTGAGCGCCCGCAGGCGTAAGGCGATTCTATGGGTTGCGCTGTCCGCACCATTGTTGTGGCTAAGTATTCTAGTTGTAAGAGAGTTACAGCAACCTAATTCTGGGCTCGGCGTTGAGCCCACTGAAGCCCTTTTACATTATTTGGGCGAATGGTCGTTGATCCTAGTATTGCTGGCGTTTTCTGTTTCACCGCTCAGGCGTAGGCTGCACTGGCCTTGGCTGGGTCAGCATCGGCGGCTTATCGGCTTATTTGCGTTTGCCTATGTTTGCTTGCACGTACTTACCTATGCCGGCCTCTATATTGAGTTTCAGCTAACTGAATTGCTCGATGATTTTGTTCATAGACCCTATATCACCGCAGGCATCGGGGCATTCGTCGTCTTGTTGCTGATGGCGCTGACCTCGACCCGGGGTTGGCGGCGACGGCTCAAGCAGAATTGGCAGCGTCTGCATGGGCTCATTTATTTGGCGAGTTTTTTGGCGATTGTGCATTTGCTGTGGCTACGTAAAGATGGCGGTCTGGCGGAGGCTGTTTATTTTTTGATATTTGTCGGAATAATGGGTGAGCGGATATGGTTTCATTGGCAATCACGTCGCGCGGCCTAGGTGCAGCTGTCCGAGACCAGTTTGTCTGCGCTAATATTCGGGTATCGCAATAGAGATTAGCCGATTGACCAATAGAAGCCTGCAACTTACCCAACGGCAAACCCGCATCCTCGCGGATATGGGTATTGATGTTTGGTACCCACGCCGAGCCTCTGGGTCGACTGCGACTGAACAAGGCTCGATAGAACCTTCTTCGCAGCCGTTGCCGCAACAAGACTTAGCCTCGCTAAAATCTTCCCTTAACGAAGGCCCGGCGCTTGAACAAGCGCAGGTCGCAGATCCCCCTGTGGTGCCAGAAAGTCGGACCGCTCTGGATCCCATTGCGCCGATACGGTTTTATCATCTGCATAATGAAGGCGCATTGTTGTTGTCGGCTGAGCCGCTATCTGGGCAGGTGGGTCAATTCGCTCTAGATCTATTGCTTAGCAGCAGTTGGGAGCAGCGTGGCGCAAATAAAATGCAACCAGAATTTAGCGAGTTTAACTGGCCCTTGACGGACAATGTTGGAACGCCAGAACGAGCACTGCTCGCATTTATGGACAAATTTGGTGTTGGGGGTAAGGGTGGTCGAATATTGCTGTGTAGCGAAGTGATACGCGCTTTGATTGACCAATGGGTACCCTTGCTCGACCAGAGTTATGTTTTGATTCCCAATTTGTCAGAACTGATGGTCAGCGCAGACGCGAAGCGAAACCTTTGGCATAGGCTCAGCGTTCGCAAGTGAGCGCGCTTGAAATCCTGGTCAAGCCGCTGATGCGGCACCGAGTCTCGGAGCTTGTCGCCCTGGAGCACGCAGCCACGGATTTTCCTTGGACGCTAAAAATGTACGAAGATTCTTTGGACGCAGATTACTGGGGCGGTGTTTTGTGTCGAGGCCAGCAACTCCTTGGCGCTGCAGTGGTGAGTAGCGGCGCGGGGGAATCACATTTACTCAATATGTTTATCGCAATCGAGCAACAGGGGCAGGGTTTAGGCCGGTTGCTATTAACAACTGCGTGCCAGCATGCCCGTCATGTAGATGCAGCGAAGATGTTTCTCGAGGTTCGTGTAGGAAATGGTCGGGCGATCACTCTTTATGAGTCCGTTGGTTTTCGCCAAATCGGTGTACGCAAGGATTACTACCCTGGGTTGCTAGGGCGTGAGGATGCGGTTTGTATGGCGCTCAATCTTATGCAAGCAGGCGTTTGACATTAGCACCGCGGACTAAAGCTCCGTATACTGCCGCGCCTCTCTGAACAAAGCTTGACGTTGTGACCGATTCCCTAAGTGACCGGCGAACCTTCGCGATTATTTCGCACCCGGATGCGGGTAAGACCACCATGACTGAAAAACTGCTGTTATTTGGTGGAGCGATCAAGTTGGCTGGGACTGTTAAATCCAGAAAGTCGGACCGCCATGCGACCTCAGATTGGATGACAATGGAGCAGGAGCGCGGTATATCTGTCACCACCTCAGTGATGCAATTTCCTTATGACCATAGAGTCGTGAATTTGCTTGATACGCCCGGCCATGAGGATTTTTCGGAAGATACCTATCGCACTTTGACCGCTGTTGACTCTGCACTGATGGTAATTGATGGAGCTAAAGGAGTTGAGCCGCGTACGATTAAATTGATGGAGGTGTGCCGATTGCGCGACACGCCGATCATTACGTTTATCAATAAATTAGACCGGGAAATACGCGACCCAATTGAGGTGCTCGATGAAATCGAGGACATCCTGCAGATTCAATGCGCACCAATGAATTGGCCGCTTGACCGGGGTCAAAACTTCAAAGGTATTTATGACTTCGCGAAAGACCAAATCGTGTGCTATGCACAAGGCCATGGCCATCACGTGCACAATTTCCCTATTATAGACGGCCTGCACAGCGATGCGGCCAGGGACTATCTAGGTGATGAATATGAGGATTTCGTCGACGAGATTGAGTTGGTGCAAGGTGCGAGTCATAGATATATCCAAGAAGACTTTGAAGCCGCTACGCTTAGTCCGGTGTACTTTGGTACGGCGCTGGGTAACTTTGGCGTCAACCAGATGCTCGATGGTTTTGTTGAGCTAGCGCCGCCGCCGCAGCCACGCGCAACCGAAGACCGAGCGGTGCTCCCTGAAGAATCTAAGTTCAGCGGCTTTGTCTTTAAGATTCAGGCCAACATGGACCCAAATCATCGAGATCGCATCGCCTTTTTGCGTATTTGTTCCGGCACCTATCGTCAGGGCATGAAAATGCGCCATCTGCGTCTTGGTAAGGACATCAAAGTTGCTGATGCGGTGACGTTCATGGCGGGTGATCGCGTGCAGACCGAGCAGGCCTTCGCGGGCGATATCATTGGTTTGCACAATCACGGCACTATACAAATTGGCGATGCCTTTTCCGAGGGAGAGGTGCACCGGTTCATTGGCATACCCAATTTCGCGCCGGAATTGTTTCGGCGAGTGCGTGTTAAAGATCCGTTGCGTTCCAAGCAATTGGAAAAGGGTATCCAGCAATTAGCGGAAGAAGGTGCAACGCAGGTCTTCAAGCCGTTAAGTAAAAACGAGCTCGTTGTTGGTGCCGTAGGTGTCTTGCAATTCGATTTAGTGGCTTTTCGGCTGCGTGATGAATACAGGGCCGAGTGCATATGGGAAAATTCCTCCACCTATACTGCTCGTTGGGTTCGTTGCGATGATGAAAAGATGCTCCAAGACTTCCGCAATAAAAATCAGGACAATTTGGCCGTGGATGGCGGTGGTTACTTGACCTATTTGGCCACCAGTCGAGTAAATCTGCAGGTAGTAGAGGACCGCTGGCCAGATATAACGTTCAGTAAGACTCGCGAGCACTGATGGATTTTAGATGCCAACTACCGACGACTTAAAGCAACGTTTAAGTGACGCAGCACAGCAGGCGCGTGGTGAGTTTGTGATGGCGTTATTGGTCAGCGAGGTTATTGACGCAGAGGTCGACAGTGAAAATTTACGGCAGCTTTTTGCTGATCTGCTGACACCGATCGCAGGGCTTGAGGCCATGGAAGTAGAGCAGTTGCTCGACTTTTTTCGTGATTGCGGTTTTGCCACTCAGGGGCCACAGCCGGCCGATTTAAGTCATAGCAATTTGCAATGGGTAATAGCGCAGCGCCAGGGATTACCCATAGCGGTTGCCGCGCTGCTCATAGAGGCAGCGCGCCGTTACGGTATTGTCGCTCACGGTATTAACTATCCTGGGCACTTTCTAGTGTCATTAGACCAACAGTTGGTGGATCCGTTGTCGTTGCGCGCTGTACAGCTGCAACAGTTGGAAGCGAAATTGACAGCGCAACAGCAACAAGACGTAATGACGCCAACACTCACCAGTGTATTTGGTCTGCGGATGTTGAATAACGTCAAGATTCAATACGCCCGTGCCCAAAACTGGGTTGAGGTGCTGGACATTCTCGAGTGCCAGTTGGTGGTAGAAACGGTCGATCCAGTTGCGCAGGCTGCTCTGCAATTTGAGCGGGGCGAGTGTCTGCTGCAGATGCAACGCCCGGTGGATGCGCAGCGGGCATATGTGTCGTGTCTGGAAATGTCGCCGCCGCCAGTATTGGCCCAGCAGGTTGAGGCGCGTCTGTCGCAGTTGCAGCTGCAACCGAAAATTCTGCACTGAGTCTGGCGGCCTCGGTTAGCTCATATCCTCGTAAGGATTGGCGATGTTCAGGTCGACTGGATTAGGGAAGCCGGGTATGGATATGTGCCTGTCGTCCAATTCCAGATCTTGGCCGTCTACCACGCCTTCACCGAATTGATAAATAGGCGCAACCGAACCATTGTCTGCATTGGCATCATACGCTTGGGCACGCGCTACAACGGCCTCTTGCTTGCGTTGGAGTTCCATAAGTCGATCTTTACCCCAGCGTTTTTGCAACATTCCGAGCGTATGCTGGGGGGATAAAAATAGCCCGGTGGCGTTATTGCCGCCAAACCCTTTGGAATTGACAAACGCGCCGGGTTTCGCGGTTGGGTCAATTTCGGTGTGTTGCATCGGCAGATGCAGGGCGTCTTGATGGACATCGTCAGCGATGTGATCAATGGTGGTGATGCCGGGTACCCAACCATCCTGCCATGCGCCGAGAATAGCTGCCAATTGTTCGCCGCCGGCTGGCGCCATAGAGTGTCCGACATAACACTTCACTGCGCCCACCAGCCATCGTTCAAGTCCGAATTTTTGTGCTACTTCATTGAGAATATGCGACTCGGTCACGCGGTTTTGGGGCGTGCCGGTGCCGTGGGCTTGCATGTAAGTGCCCGTCCGCAAGAGGTCTTCGCCGAGAATGGCGCGGGCGGAGGCTACGGCTTTTGCCACGGTGAGATAATTACCGATACCTGGCCCGGGAATTGATTTTTTGTATCCGTCTGCGTTGACGAAAACATCGCCTACCGAGCCCATAATTTGGGCGCCATGCTGCATGGCTAATTCGTCGTCCATAAGCACGATCCATACAGACGCCTCTGCTACGGTGAATCCTGCGTTTGACGAAAATGGTCTGCACGCACGACGATGATCACACTGGTCGCTGGCATCCAGCTTCATCAGCTCTTCGTCCTCTGCTAGAGCGCCCATCACCCGATAGCCGTCAATGACATAGGGGTTTACGGGTGCTTCAGAGTTTCCAACAATTACGATGCGCTTGTCGCCGCGCCGGATATCGTCCATTCCGCGCTTAACGTTATACAGAAAAGTGGCGCAGGCACCGATGATGCCAGCGGTCTCGCCAACAGAACCTAGTACATAGGCGTTAACGAAGTCCCCCGGCATTTCTGGCAGCCCCAAGGCGCAATGCTTTGACGAAGGCCGTTTACCGATGACTGGATTTTGCAGCAGGCCGGCGTAACCGTCGGCATCCAATTGACCCATGGCGGAGCCGGAATACACGGCAAATTGATCTGGCGCGACCATGCTTTTAAGCTGCTCTACGCTAAAGCCGGTTGAGCGCAGTGTGTCAGATGCACCGTAAACGGCCATTTGCAGACCGCGTGGATGGTTGCGGCTGGCATAGAGTGCTGCAGGGTCAAAGCCAGATGGCAGTTGGCCTGCACTGGTTACTTTAGATACGCGCAATTCCGGTAGCAGCGTGTCTAGAGGCGTGTTGGATACCACTCTGACTTGGTGATCTCCAAGATCGGTGACGCTCCAGTCTTCAGGTATTCGTGCTGGTAATTGGCGTTTGTTGGCGACGAAGCTCAAGGGCTGGTTGTCGCTACCAGTCATCTTCAGTGTCGATTGCCAGAGCACCGCCTCAGGATCAAAGTTTTCGATTCGGCGAATCAGGGTGTGATCGCGAATATGTGTCTTATCAGCATCGGTTAACGCGGCCGCATTGGTTATACCCATGAGCTCGGCCAAGCTTTTATAGGTGCGTTCCTGAGTCTCTGCGGGCAGCGCGCTAAGCACCATGCGCCTGTATGCATGATGGCCGCTTATTCTACCGGCGGGATTGATGCCGCCACAGCCAACAATAACTGGAAGAGGCGTGGTTTTACCGGGTGTGCTCAATATAATTTCTCAATGCTACGGCCAAGGTATAAATCTTGCTGACGCCTTAAAGCGCGCGTTCTAGGGCTATGGCCGTTGCCTCGCCGCCGCCAATGCATAGCGCCGCAATTCCGCGCTGTTTGCCTTGGTTTTTCATTGCATGCGCCAAAGTCACAATCAGGCGGCTGCCCGTCGATCCGATTGGGTGGCCTTGAGCGCATGCGCCGCCATGAATGTTGACCCGGGCAGGGTCTAGCCCAAGCTCCTGAGTGGTTAGCATGGTGACCATGGCAAACGCTTCATTTATCTCAAATAAGTCCACCGACGCTAAATCCCAACCGATGTTTTCAGCGAGTTTTTTAATGGCCCCAATAGGCGCCAATGTGAATTCGCTGGGATGGATAGAGTGGGTGGCATGGCCGATGATTTTAGCCAGTGGCTCGCGTCCTTGGAGGGCATCGCCAGCCGCTAATACGAGGGCTGACGCCCCGTCAGAGATTGATGATGCGTTGGCCGCCGTAATTGTGCCATCGGCCTTGAATGCGGGTCGCAGCGTTGGGATCCGATCGATTTTTGCGCGCCCAGGCTGCTCATCATCCGCGACCACCGTGCCGTTGATCTCTATCGGCACTATTTCGCTGGCGAGCGATCGGTTTTCAATGGCGCTGCGTGCGCGTTCGACTGACTCGATCGCATAGGCGTCCATAGCCTCGCGAGTGAGCTGATGTTGGTCGGCCGTGTTTTGCGCAAACGAACCCATGGAGCCGCCGGTTTCTGCATCTTCCAGACCGTCAGTGAATAAAGCGTCGAGCATTTGCGCGTGGCCCATACGCAGCCCTGCTCTAGCCTTGTCGACGAGGAATGGTGCATTACTCATGCTTTCCATACCGCCGGCGACAACTGTGGCGGCGCTGCCTGCACGGATCAAATCGGTGGCTAGCATGGTGGCTTTCATACCCGAACCACAGACTTTGTTTATGGTGGTAGCACCGCAACTGTCGGGTAGCTCGGCTTGCCGCATAGCTTGCCGCGCAGGCGCTTGCTTGAGCCCGGCGCTGACCACGTTGCCCATGATTACTTCATCGATTTCGCCAGCATCCATCCCAGCTTGGCCGATCGCTGCGGCGATAGCGTGAGCGCCGAGCTGTGGTGCGTTCTGGTTTGCCAGCGCTCCCTGAAAACTACCTACTGGTGTGCGCGCAGCGCCCACAATATAAACATCTGAACTCACTGTTACGGCTCCTCGAGATTTGCTGCTCAGACTACCATGTTAAGGGCATGCGAGGCCAAACCACTATCCTAGAGTTACAGCGTCGACGATTTGGGGTCGCTGCTAGCGTTCAGCGAAACGCGGGATCAGTTCGGCAAAATTGCAGGGCCGAAAATTAATGTCTAACTGGTTGTGTAAAATGCCATTCCAGCCGGTCGTCACTGCCCCTGAGGATCCTGGTAGGCTAAAAACCAGCGTGCTGTTGGCCAGTCCGCCTAAGGCCCTGGACTGGATTGTTGAGGTGCCGATCTCGCTGTATGAAATTTGCCTAAATAGTTCGCCAAAGCCCTCGATGTGCTTGTCGAACAGTGGCATTAAGGCTTCGGGAGTGCTATCGCGCCCGGTAAATCCGGTGCCGCCGGTCGTGATGATAACATTTATGTCTTTATCAACGATCCAGCTGGATACGATTGCACGAATGGCGTAAATGTCATCTTTGACGATTTCGCGTGCAGCGACCGTATGCTCGTCGGCGAGCAGAAAGTCTTGCAGTAGATCGCCAGACTTATCGTCGGCGAGGGTTCGTGTGTCGGATACGGTCAGAATGGCACAGATCAAATTTGGCATGGCTGTAATTGCGCTCAATATGGCAAATGGCTAAAGTAGGCCAATTCTACACACAGTCTAAAACACGTGGTCAAGCAGCTCATCGAAGGGGATCGGCTTTTTTTCATCGCCGAGAGTCTCGCTAAGGATTTTTCACTTTTCCCACAGGTTGACCAAGAAGATCGACCGGTACCTGGGTTGCTGTCCCAGCGCGATATTAATCGCCGGCAGGAAGCGCTCAGAGAATACAACATCGATGCCTATATCGAGGCGGTCGTCGCGCCCGCCGAAGATCAGGGCCGTATTTCCGCACCTGTAATTATTCGTCAGTTAGGAAGGGTTCTCGAAGAGCAGTCGTCGGGACCGTACTATCAGGCCTCGGTACTTATGAACTTCGGATCTGGCCTAGAGCGCGAAATAGGGTTTATCGCTCAGGATCGCACGGTTGAGCTGGGTAGTTGGATGCCTGAGCATCACTTGCGCGCAGCGGATTTTATTGACCGTTGTTCATCACGGGCGATGCCCATCGTTAGTTTTATGGATACCCCGGGTGCGGATCCGCGAGAAGAAGCCAACGCTAATAATCAGGCCCACAGTATTTCGCGCCTCATTGCCGAAATGAGCAATGTTGATGTTCCCAATGTCGGTCTCGTGTACGGCATAGGATATTCGGGTGGCGCTATCCCTCTGGCTGCTAGCAATGTCATTTTGTCCCTGCGAGACGGTGTGTTTAGCACCATCCAACCAGCGGGCTTGGCGAATATCGCCCGTCGTCTGAACCTTTCTTGGCAGGAGTGTGCCAAGTATGTTGGGGTGTCGCCCTACGAACTTTATGCGCAAGGGAATATCGATGCGATCGTCGATTTCAGTCCTGCTGATGGGCTAGATCAGCTCGAAAACCTGCGGTTGGCGCTGGTTCACAGCATTATGAATGTGGAGTCTCGGACGAAAGAATTTGTCGCGGAAAATCCATACATAATGGATCACTATCGCCAAAGTTTAATGCGTTATCTGAAGCCTTCTGAGCAATTGCAAGCAATGCAGAGCTCAGCTTCATTGGCACTGACTCGCAATCCCACAGAATATTTGAATGTCTTTGGCGTGGCGTTTCGATATTTACGCTATTTACAAGTGCGTAAGCGTATTAAGGCCACCAGCACCCTGCAGTATGGGCGCTTGGCGGAGCAAGAAGTGCCCTCTGGTGAGTTGCATGCGCGGGCGGATCGCGAGCGCCGTCAGACCTTTTTATATTGGCTGCAAGACCCCGACCGCGTTGTGTACGACGAGGCCTTATCTAAGGCTTGGCGTAACTACCAAGATAAGCGCCAAGCAATGAATGACGAGCGCGGCCGCATCGCGCAAATTATATTCGGTGAGCCGAAACAGAACTACGAAAACGCTAGAGCAAATTTGCTCTCCACGGCGGGGGTTTTTCTCTACAACCGCTGGAAAAAAGAAGCGCGGGGCAATCTCGAAGCGTTGCAGCAATATCTGCAAGATGACGTGTCGACGCGACAAATTCTGCAGGTCAGTGACATTGCCGACGCCACCGGACTCTTGAACGCCATAGTCGGCGACGCGGAAGTCAAAGATCTGTTGTATGAGAAGTTTTCTCATGAGGGCCGCAAACTGCTGGATGCCGGGTTCGTTGAGGAAACGGTATCGGGTTTTGTTGCGAAGCAACTCGTGGCCGAATTGAACATGTTAATTGCCAGTGGTGGCCTAGCTGAGTCAGTCGGTAGTGCATCGATGGAGGCCAATAGGCGCTTTTTGAGCGAGCGGCTACCAAATCATATTCCACCACAGGTGGTTGGGGTAAAACCTGTGGCGCTGGCTGAACTGTCGGTACTAGATGTGCTTCTAAACGAAGAGTTACGCGCCGATTTCATCTTGGAATGCCAGAATCTGTTGCGTTTTGATTCTGTTTACGATGCTGTGCTTGGCAGCCTCGATTCCATAGCCGCAGAAGCCCAAGCTAACCAAGCTCTGTCTCAACAGTCCTTAGTACGTTTGTTAGACCAAACCTTGGGGCAGGCTGATGAGGACGCGGGTGTGGCGCGGCAGCGCTTGTTTGACTGGCATCAACGGGTCTTGAAAATGCCTAAGGGTGCAGATTTTTTCCGCGCAGTTGAAGAATGGAAAAAGCTCAGCTTTGCGCATCTTGCAGATGCTTTATTTGTTGTTGTTACCCATGTATTTAGTGTCTTGACCCATTCTTTGATTGCCTCCGAACGGGATGGCAAGGCCTATCAGGGGAAAATTGCGCCGCGCAATATCGGTCGGCGCAAAGATTTCTGGAACCGTTTGGATATGGCCTACAACGATCTGCAGATGCAGGATGTGTTGCGGGTGATTCGCAGCGACCGACGCTTTACTTACAACGATATCATTGAGCAATTCTTTGATCGTTGGGAGCCCTGCTTTGATGATTTGCTGAGCTCTGATCCGTGTTCATTTCCCGGGTTTCGGGTATCAATTGAAAGTGCTCTAAATAAGGGGTTACCGCCCTGTGGTGTTGTTACCGGCATCGCTGATGTCAAGTCTCTGCCGAAAACTCGCGTGGGTGTCGTACTGTCAAATGTGCAGTTTCAGGCTGGTGCATTTGATATGGCAAGTGCGGAGAAGGTGATTCGACTGTTGCTTGAGTGCGCAGAACAGCACTTGCCGGTGGTGTGTTTTATCTCATCTGGCGGCATGCAGACAAAGGAAGGTGCAGGTGCATTATTTTCGATGGCGGCGGTCAATGACCGTATTACCCGATTTGTGCGTGATCACGACCTGCCAGTAATTGTATTTGGTTACGGCGATTGCACCGGTGGCGCCCAGGCCAGCTTCGTCACTCACCCATTGGTTCAGACCTACTATTGGTCGGGTACCAGCATGCCGTTCGCCGGACAAATCGTGGTGCCCTCTAACCTACCGTTGCGCTCTATCCTGTCGAATTATCTTTCCGCCAATGAAGGTGCTATGCAGGGATTGGTAAAGCACCCGTTTTACTCGACCATGGATGAGTCGTTGCGGGGTGTTGACGCGTCTATACCGGTGGCGGATGAGAGCGTCGAAGAAGTGATGACGCGTATTCTGCAGGGTCGTTTAGTGAATCAACGCCCGGTAGTCGTTGCGCACCGGCCGATGTATACCGATCGGGATCTTGTCCGTCCTGTACGCAAAGTGCTGATTCATGCTCGTGGCTGTACTGCAGCTAAGTTGATTCGTATTGCGCAGCAACAAGATATTCAGGTGATCTTAGTGCAGAGCGATCCAGATATGGAATCCGCGGCGGTTGATCAACTCACCGATAACGATACTTTGGTTTGCATTGGTGGTAATACCCCGGATGAAAGCTATTTGAACGCCCAAAGTGTGCTCAATGTGGCAGAGAACCAAGGTGCTGACAGCTTGCATCCAGGCATAGGATTTTTGTCAGAAAATTCTGCCTTTGCAGAACTCGTGCGCTCTCACGGAATCAATTTTATAGGTCCGCCGGTGTCCAGTATGGAAACGATGGGCAATAAGTCGAACGCAATAAATACTGCGTTGCGTTTAAAAGTACCAGTGGTTCCCGGCAGTCATGGAATTATGACCGATGCGGATCGTGCCGCTGAAGTGGCGATCGAGATTGGCTACCCTGTGCTAATAAAGGCGGTGCATGGCGGTGGTGGCAAAGGGATTCAAGTCGTGGAAAGTCCTAGCGAATTCCAACAGCTTTTCCATCGTGTCGGTATTGAGGCGCGCAACGCATTCGGTAATGGCGACGTTTATCTTGAGAAGTACGTTACTTCTCTGCGGCATATTGAGGCGCAACTATTGCGCGATACCCATGGTCATACGCATGTATTGGGCATCCGTGACTGCAGCGTGCAGCGTGACAAACAGAAAGTAATTGAAGAATCTGCTTCAACCACTTTGCCTGAGCATTTATTGCAAGAAGTTCTTCGCTCCACCGCGGACATTGCTAACGAAGTGGGTTATGTAGGTGCGGGTACCGTAGAGTTCATCTACGACTTGGCGGCCGACGCGGTCTATTTTATGGAGATGAACACGCGCTTACAGGTTGAGCACCCTGTTACCGAATGGGTTAGCGGCGTGGACATCGTGGCTCAGCAGTTTCGTATTGCCGCGGGCGAATCCATCGCTGACCTTACGCCGCAAAACAACGGCTACGCTATGGAAGCGAGAGTCAACGCAGAACGTATTTCAAAACAAGGTGATGGGAGTTTGGCGTTTCGACCGCATCCAGGAAAGATTGAGGAATGTTATTTTCCTGAGGAGGACAGCGTCGAGATCATCGCCGCCGTTGGACCGGGCAAATTTATTTCTCCCTACTATGACAGCATGGTGGCCCAGATTATTGTCCATGCGGAAAGTCGAGAAGCCGCGGCCGCCAAGCTCGCTGACTATTTGGGTCGGGTTACATTGACAGGGATTTGCACAAACATTCCGTTATTACGTGAGATATTGGTAGACGAGGTTTTTCTGGCAGGTGTCTATGACACCAACTACTTGCCTGAATTCTTGCAGCGGACAGATGTTGAAGCACTTATTGAGGCCATCGAGCAGGGCTCAGGGGTGGCGAATTCGGGCATTGATTTAGACAGTTTGCGTATTGAATCAAGCGAAGAGCTGAAGGTTTTGGCGCCAGCAACAGCGATTTTTTACAGCACGCCGTCGCCTTCGGAGCCTGAGTACGTGAGTGTTGGCGATGAAGTCTCGCTCGATCATACGTTGTGTCAGCTCGAGGCAATGAAGATATTTAGTCCACTGTGTCTGGCGGATTTCAATGCCGACGGTGAACTGTACGATTCGACAAAACGATACCAAGTGACGCGAATCAATATGAGCAATGGTCAGCAGGTTAACGTGGGTGATCTGTTGTTTGTCGTAAAAGCGGTTTAGCTCAATTGATAAAGCCGGCTGACCTGATGATTTGATAGCTGCCTTGCAGGATGCAGATGGTGCCGGTGACCAGAATGATTTGGCTGCTTACTTCCTGAAAGCGCTGATCGTTCCACCGAGACAACAACCAGGTGCCCAAGCGGGTGCCGGCTACAGCGGCAATCGCTGCCACAAGAAACAGCCAGTTAGGTATCGGTGTAGCAACGCTGATGATCGCCCCATAGTAGATTATGCGAAGCAAGTGCCCGATGGTTTGGGTCAATGCTTTATTCGCCACGATTGTTTCACGGCCTAGGCCACTGTTTAAGTAAAACAGGTCCAATAATGGGCCGGCGGCGCCAGCGAGCAGTTGTGCCGATGTAACGCTCAATCCGCAGATCACGCTGGACGCCGGCCGAGTAATATTGAAAACACTGAATCTTGGTTGTAGACGGGCAAGCCAAGGAAATAGGCCTATCAAGATTAGAACCACGCTGGCATCGGGGACAAATAGCAAGGCGCTGAATGCGGCGACTGCAAGCATGGCGCCTCCCAAGTAGCCGGGTAAGAGGCTCCACATTAAATGCTTTCGTAGAATCAGCGCGCGGGCTCCGTTTGCACTGAATTGGGTGATGCCGTGTAACACCATGGCGCTGCTTACGGGCAGCAAATTAATTAATACCGCCATTAAAACCACCCCGCCGGCCATGCCTACTAAGCCCGATAGGATGCTGGTTGCGAGTGCAGTGATGATGATTAGCACATACATAATGATCAAAAGTACTGCTCAGCGGTTGCCTAATAAAGGGATTGTAGGGAATATGAATCATTCTAAAAGCGACTGATGCAGTGAGATGATTGAAAATTTAGAAACATTGGTGACGCTGTCTAAAACCGGCACGATGATGGAGGCCAGTACCGCTATGCGGATCTCTCAGTCCGCGGTTAGTAAGCGTATCGCAGCGCTCGAGCGCTATTACGATCGTGAACTCATAGAGCGGCATGGTCGACGGGTGGTGCTAACCCACCATGGAACCCGCTTAGTCGAGCGAGTGACGCCGCTGTTGTCGGAATTGCGGAGCGTGTTTTTAGAAGACAATGCGTTACGCAAGGGTAAGATTATCCTCGGAGTCTCCGAGGCGATCCTTGCCAGTTGGGGGCCGCATTTTTTTGCGCAGATTCGTGAGCGATTGCCAGAAGTAGAGTTTGAGTTTCATGCTCAGCGTTCCCCGGTTGTATTAGATCGACTGCGGTCTGGCGAGTATATGGTTGGGATTTGCACGGGCAGTTCTGACGCTGATACCGATTTGGTGTCCGAAGTAATCCGTCACGAACCCATGGTGATTATTCCCTCAGGGTTGCAGCCGCTAAAATATAAGCTAGGTAAGCCACTTCAGGTTCTAACAATTGAATCGCGTTCCGGGGCTTGGGGCTCTATTGAAGAAAATATGCAACGGTTGAATCTTGACAGAGTCGTATCGTTAGAGTCTTTTTTTGCGGTAGCACAAATGGCACTGTCTGGTTTTGGTCATGGCTTGGTCCCCTCAGGTGTTGCCCATACGCTAGGTATTGAAGACAAGTCATTGATTAAGCTGCCGCTCAAGCATGCCACGCTTCCGCCGCTCACTCGTCCGGTACGTTTCGTCGCGCGCAAATCCATGTTCGCTCAAGCTTTGGTACGTAGCTTTTATGCTGAGGCTTCGGTTCAGGCGGCCGCGATGGATGTCGATTGAAGTGCCACCACTTGGGCCCTTAGGGTGTCCTCGGTGGGTGGGCCGATTTCTCTAGGCCGCAGCGCGCGCGCGGCAGAGATCAGCAAGACCGCGTACCCACAGCGGATCCGAGTTTAGGCACGGGACCAAGTTGAAGGTCTCGCCGCCGGCGTTCAGAAATGTTTCGCGACCTTGCATGCCGATTTCTTCGAGCGTCTCTAAGTTGTCGACTACAAAGGCTGGAGAGGCGACCACGAGGTGTTTGACACCTTGGTCGGGTAAGGCTTCAAGAACTTGATCGGTATAAGGGCTGAGCCAGGGCAGAGGTCCCAGCCGAGACTGAAAGCTGACGCTGTACTGGTCTTCCGTTAAGCCGACGTGGGCCGCAATGTTTGCGGATGTGGCGAAAACTTGATGACGGTAGCAGGTGCTGTGGGCCGGCGAGGGTGTGTTGCAGCAGTCGTCTTGTTGCAGGCAATGACTTTTGGTTGGGTCTGCTTTGCGCAGGTGTTGCTCCGGCAGCCCATGGTAGCTCAACAGCAAATGATCCCAATGATCGGGTAAATTTCGTTTGATAAGTTCACCCCAGGCTTGACTGTGCTCGGCAGCGCCGTAGAAGGGCGGGAGTATGGAATGTCGCATCGACTTGGGTAGGGCCTTTTCAACTGCGTGCAGTGAAGTCGACACAGTCGAATCAGCATGTTGGGCGTATAGCGGCACGACTACGACGTGCGCCACACCTTGGGCGGCTAATTCGTCAATGCCGGATTTAATGCTTGGCTGGCCATATCGCATGCTTAGCGCAACAGGCGCTTGCAGCTCTGCGGCCACTTCGCGTGCTAGGTTCTGACTGCCGGTTAATAGGGGTGAGCCGGCCTCTGTCCATATTGAGGCGTAAGCCTCGGCGCTCTTATGTGGTCGGAATGGCAAGATGAATCCGTAAACGATCAACGCGCGAATGAGGGTTGGGGCCGATAAAACGAAAGGGTCCATGAGAAACTCACCAAGATAGCGACGAACATCGGCGACGTCTGTGGAGTCGGGGGTGCCGAGATTGATCAGCAAAAAGCCAGTTTTTTCGTGGGTATCAGCTTGCATCATTTGTTTAGTTCTGCAGATTTGCGACAACAAAGGCCCGGTAAAACGTGGCCCGCGTGTAGGAGACGCGATAGTATCTGCGCTCCCTTGGCCAAGCAACTGGACACAACCGTGACGCTAATTCTGGACTACGAAGCTGGTAATCTTGCCAGCGTGAAGCGTGCCTGTGCACACGTGGGTATGGAGGCGGAATATTGTGCGGATCCGGAGCAATTGCGGCGTGCCGATCGAGTGATTTTTCCGGGCGTGGGTGCCGCAGGAAGCGCAATGCAAAGCCTCCGTGAGCGAGGTATGGACGAGGCTTTGCGTGAAGTGATTAAGGACGGGATGCCAGTGCTCGGCATTTGCTTAGGTATGCAGGTGTCACTGACCCATTCGGAAGAAAACGACACGGCTACACTCGGCTTGATTCCGGGCGCGGTTCGCCGTTTTGCCTTTGATCGGCAAGATTTAAAGGTGCCTCATATGGGCTGGAACGAAGTACGGGTTGTGCAAGAGCATCCGGTGCTGGCGGGTATTCAGCCCGGCGACGAATTTTATTTTGTGCACAGCTATTTCCCGCAGCCGCAGGACGATAACGCCGTACTTGCCCTTACAGACTACGAAGGAGACTTCGCCTGTGCGATTGGTAAGGGCAACTACATAGGCACTCAATTCCATCCGGAGAAGAGTGCCCAGGTGGGGCTCCGACTGCTGGCTAATTTTTCAAAATGGAACGGCCAATGTTAAGTAAGCGCGTGATCGCCTGCCTAGATGTGCGCAATGGCAATTTAGCTAAAAGCGTCAAATTTGTGGACACCAAGGATATTGGCGACCCGGTGGCTAAGGCGCGCGAGTATTATCTGGATGGATTGGATGAACTGGTGTTTTATGACATCACGGCCTCCAGTGATAAACGCAATATTATGTTAGATGTGGTTGAAGCGGTGGCCAGCGAGGTATTTATCCCGCTGTCTGTTGGCGGTGGTGTACGCAGTGTTGCCGACGCTACTGATTTACGTTTGGCGGGCGCAGAAAAGATTAATGTCAATTCTGCCGCAGTCCAGCGACCGGAACTTATCAACGAGTGTGCAGCAGCCATTGGTAATCAAAATGTTGTTCTGTCTATGGATGTGTTGCGTACGGTCGTAAGTGAGCAGTTGCCCAGCGGCTATGAGATCGTCATCAATGGTGGACGCACCAAGACCGGAAAAGATGCTCTAGCCTGGGCACTCGAAGGTGAGCAGCGCGGTGCTGGAGAACTGGTGGTGAATTCTATTGATGCAGACGGTACTAAAGACGGCTATGAGCTCACGCTTACAGCCATGATCGCTCAAGCCGTGCGCGTACCGGTCATCGCTTCGGGAGGCGCTGGAAAACCTGAGCATCTCTTGCAAGTTTTAACCGAGGGTGGCGCCGACGCGGCCTTAGTGGCTTCTATGGTGCATTACGGTGACTACAGCGTAAGTCAGCTGAAGCAATACCTGCACGACCAAGGTTTGAAGATACGCCTGTGTTGAGGCTGCCTATGAGGTGCCAACGTAGGTAAGACGGCCCCTTAAAAAAAGAACATAACCAAGGACGACGGTAATGAAGGCGATCCAAGTTAATGGTGACGAGTTGGTGTGGGCAGATTTTGCCGCCGCTGATTGTACTGCTGGTACGGTAAAAATCCGTGTGCACGCCACGGCGATCAATCGCGCAGATTTACTGCAGCGGGCGGGAGGGTATCCACCACCACCTGGTGCCAGTCCTATCATGGGTCTCGAGTGTGCCGGTGAAGTTATTGAGATCGGCGAGGGCGTACAGCGTTGTAGAGTCGGGGATCATGTCTGCGCCTTGTTGGCCGGTGGCGGCTATGCGGAGGAAGTAATCGTTCCAGCAGGTCAAGTGCTCGCGGTGCCCAAAGGATTAAGCTTGGTTCAAGCAGCGGCGCTACCTGAAGTATTTGCAACAGCCTATTTGAACCTATACATGGAAGGAGCTCTGCAGAATGGCGAAAAGGTTATTGTTCACGCGGGTGCTAGTGGTGTTGGCACTGCAGCCATTCAACTGCTCGGGCAGAGTGAAAATCCGGTTTTTGTCACCGTCGGCTCAGATGCAAAGCTGAAAAGTTGTATTGGGCTTGGTGCAGCTGCGGGTTCGGTGCGACATGAAGGATCTTTTGCGGACGCCGCTCGTCAGTGGGCTGGTGACACTGGCGTTGACGTGATTCTCGATCCGGTGGGCGGCCAGTACCTGACAGATAATCTCGATCTGCTTGGCCTGGGTGGGCGCTTGGTGCTGATCGGCTTGATGGGTGGCGCGGTAACCGAAGTGAATTTGGCTCTGCTGATGGGCAAGCGTGCGCGGGTCATCGGATCAACCTTGCGAGCGCGACCGATCGGCGAAAAAGCAGCTGTTATGGATCAATTGCTGAAAAACGTCTGGCCGGACATCGAAAGTGGCGCGATTCAGCCTGTTATTGAAGCCGAATATCCTATCCAACAGGCCGCTGAGGCCCACTCACTAATGGCGTCTAACAATACGATTGGCAAGATCGTATTGACCTTCTGACCCTCCCGCCGGGTTGAATTCGCAAATCTGAAAGAGGCTTTCGCTTACCGACAGTAATGCATAGGTTCGGCAAGATCGGGATATGTTTCAGAGTCCGATCCGCGATCTAACCCAAGGCTTGGGGTTCACCTTAATCGAACTCATGCTGGCCTTGGGTCTGCTCCTCGTCCTTGGTCTGATCGCCAGGCCGACTTACCAAGAGTACGTTGAGCGAGGGTATCAACTGCAGGCGCAAGCAGACTTATTGGCCTGTGCTCAGCGACTGCATCGTGTCGCTTTGCAGCGAAACAGTTATTCGGGCCATGCCGATACTAATGGCGATGGTATGGGTGATGCGGATACAGGTCTCGTTGCCGCTAGCGTATGCCCACACGTTAGATCCGAGTCTTCTCAGTATGTTGTCACCATTAGATCAGTGGCTGACGAGTTTGAGCTCATTGCAACGCCGCGGGAGGAGGTAGGTAATAGTCGGCCAGGTGCGTTGAGTTTGGATCACGTTGGTGTACGCAGATGGGACGCCAATGACGATGGCCGGTTTACTGCTGATGAAGCGCTGTGGCCGCTGAGTTAGTCCAACGTTGTGGATTTTCCCCGTTTGGCTTTTCATTCATAGAAATGCTAGTTGCTATGCTGATTTTAGGCACAGCAGTATTTGCCCATCTTGGACTGCAAGGGCAGTTGTTTGTAGACACTCAAACTACCCAGCGATATTTGCTGGCGCATGGTATCGGTCTTGAATGGTGGCATTATGTGCATTCTGAATTGGCTGTTCCGGGACTCAAAGGACTTACTGGCGGTGCGCCGCCCGTGGTCACCACCTCCTGCTTGAATCGATATTGCACCCGCGCTGAGTTGGCGGCTTATCAAGCCGCTTTAATAAAGTGTCATGTTAGTCAATATGCTAATTCTTCCGGCTGCGTAAAGGTGGCGGAACGAGACGCTCTGCTACCACGCTACCCCATGGTTAATTTGCCCTCAGGTGAAGTGACGGCAACGGTAGACGGTATGCTCGTTACCGTTGCTTGGCGTTCATCTCCATTAGACCAGACGGCTGTAGTGTTAGGGCGCCGGCAATGAGACTGGGCTATGGCTTTACCCTGATCGAACTAATTTTGGCCCTTAGTCTAAGTCTCGTAGTGTTGAGTGCGGCTATGCTGATGCTCGCGGATGCCCAGCAAAGTTTTGCCGCACTGGCTGCTAGCAAGCGTGCCGAAGAAAACCTGCATTTATCATTCGCTCTGATCGAGCGTGCCTTGTCGGGCGCGGGCAATTTTGGCTGCGCGGAACCGCAGCGCCCGCTGTCAAAGATGCTGCGTGGTGATTGGTCGCAACTGCCCGAATATAATATTAGCCGCGCGGTCGAGGGATATGACGCACTCCCGCATGGCGGCCTTGCGCCGAACCCTGCTGCAACTTTACCGCTGTCCGGAGTGGGTGGTGATCGACAGGTACAACATGCGGGGCACGGGATAGATCTAGATCAGTTGCTACCCGAAGCAGACCTATTAGTGGTCCGCGGAGTAGGTCCATGGGCTCCACTAGGGGCTTTGCAGGTTGGCACCGCACCAATCGTAGTGCTTGGGGAGGCCCTTGAATTCGCGGTTGGTGACGTCGTGCTGGTAGCAGATTGTGAACAGGCGACTGTGTTGAAGATAACCGCGATGGAGACTCTTGCAGGGGGGTTGAAGCTCGATTGGGCGGCAGGTCCTGGTGCTTTTGATAATGTTGACGGGCTGTCTTCTTCCGGGCTTAAGTCTGGCCGCCGCGGTATTGCCGAGTCGCCCGGAAGTTATGGTGCAGATGCGATCGTTGCGCGGATCGAAGCGCTATTCTTTTATCTCGCACCGAGCCGCGTTACTAATAGGCAGGGGACCCCGGTTACCGCATTGTGGCTCAAATTCGGAACCGCGCCTGGCGTGGAATTGATCGCAGGTATCGATGATTTGCAGGTTTGGTTCTTGGCCGCAACAGGTGCTCAGCCCGCAAATTCGATCGGATATTTCGATGCTCAGCACTTGCCGGCCGATGCGCGAGTGGTTGGCGTTCGGGTATCTATTCGCAGCACCAGTGTCCATGGACTC
>ERZ802830.64-NODE-64-length-89006-cov-10.2987_pt1 | contig 89006 bp, 65 predicted proteins | sample MGYA00345654_ERZ802830 | MGnify/ENA primary metagenome ERZ802830 (study PRJEB30503, sample SAMEA104212375) | marine metagenome | biome: Westerlies Biome; feature: [SRF] surface water layer (ENVO:00010504) within the epipelagic zone...; material: water (ENVO:00002006)...
GTCTTCTTAGTGGCCTTCTTGGCGGTCTTCTTAGTGACCTTCTTAGCGGTCTTCTTAGTGGCCTTCTTGGCGGTCTTCTTAGTAGCCTTCTTAGTGGCCTTTTTGGCGACCTTTTTCGTCGCTTTCTTCACTGCTTTTTTCTTCACTGTTTTCTTCGCGACCTTTTTCTTGGCCGCCGCTTCTTTCTTGGCGACCTTTTTCTTAGCCGCCGCTTCTTTCTTCTTGGCGGCTGCGATTTTTTTCTTTTCAGCCGCTACCTTTTTACGAGCGGCATCCGCCACTTTTTTCTTTGCGAGAGCTGCAGCCTTCTTCACCGCTGCCGCTTTTTTCTTCTCAGCTTCGATTTTTGTCTTTTCCGCATCGTCGCGCTTCTTCTCGGCCTGTATTGTTTTCTTTTCCTCTGTGGTGTTTCTGTCGTCTTCTTTGCGTGCGGCCTCTGCAGCCTTCTTCGCTGCTTTTTTCTCCGCTTCAGCCTTCTTCTTTCGTGCAATCTCGATCGCTGGATCTGGGTAATTTCTCGCTTCGTCGTGAAGTGCGAGCACGGCATGTACCAGAGGAATATCACCGAGTTCTTCAAAGAGATCTTTTTGCCTCTGTGGAGAAGTTTTTGTTCCTGAAAGAAGTCCCGATCGGACGAGACCTCCCTGTGCCCAATTTTCGAGTGGCACCACACTCTGTTCTTTGACGACTGCAAGTATGATGAGTTTGGAGAGATCAGGAACGTCGGGTGATCTTTTGAAGAACTCTCGAGTTTCAACTAAGGTGTTCTCTCGTAGAAACTCAAGACTGACCTGGTGTCTAATATGAAAGATACTGGTCAGCATTTCTTTTAATTGAATCGCCAGTTTCAGAGGGTCATCTGCTTTTGGAAAAGTATCTGCGAGTTCCGCGGCAGAGGAAATCCTGAATTCGTTCCAATCCACGAATTGCGTCTTGAAGAGATCCCATGTTTTGAGGACTTCTTTGAGCGACATTCGGGCGGACAATGCTCCGATCATCATCAAATCGATGACGTTCAGATCCTGAATCTCTTTCAGAGTCGAATTGTTCGAATAAGCGGTTTCCACGATCGAGGACAAGCTCCCGCCTTTGGGGGGCTTGGATGCGGAGGTATTGCTTGCGGATGCGGTCTTGGCCGACATCAGGGTTCCTTCCAGAGGAGACTTCCCGGAGTAGAGGAGGTCTTCAGGTCAGGGTGCGAATATCAGGTCAAAGCCTGACTTGCCCCACAGTTGATCAAATGGGGGGGCATGAGGGCCCAACTCCCCAAAATGTCTCGAAAGTATAAGGCAGGACTCCAGATGTAACTGCCTTCAGGCGAGGATTCTAAGCGGAGGGAAGGCCGTGGGCAATGGACGCTGATCATTCAGTCGGCTGTGAAGCACTCTTTTTTGCTCTCCCAGAGGGAGGTTGGGGTGGATCCAGAAGCCCTCTGTGGTGGGCGATCAACTCGGCAGAGATGGAGATAGCGATTTCTTCAGGGGATTGAGAGCCGATAGGGAGACCTACAGGGGATCTCACACGATAGAGTTCTTCCGGGTCACAGCCCTGCTCACGGAGATTTTTCATGATGGCTCCCGCCTTTCCTTTGCTCCCGATCAATCCTACGTATCCAGCAGGTGTCAGAAGGGATCTGGAAATTGCGAGTTCATCATGTTGGTGTCCGCGAGTGACGACGACGATGGCGCAGTTTGCGGTGATTTCCATATGGTCGAGGCAGTTTTCAAAAGGAACGCAGGTGACCTCAGTGGATTCTGAGAAGTGTTGGTCTGAGGCAAACTCCTCTCGATCGTCGATGACACTGATTCTCCATTGCAGCGTGGAGAGGACCGATTCTAGAGCACGAGCGACGTGTCCAGCTCCGAGGATGATGACCCAAGGCGATCCCAGTGGTTCGATATACACTTCGAATTCTCCTCCGCAAAGTAAGCCAGTTTCCGCAACAGTTGCGGCTGTCAGTCGATGTTTTTCTCTTCTTGGCCGACCGGTGGCGATGACTTCCATCGCACTGCGCCAGATATCGGATTCGGAGCAACCACCGCCTACGGTTCCCACAGTGGTTCCGTCATCACGGATCAACATCCGGGCACCATCTTTGCCGGGCGTTGATCCTGTCGTGGAAATGATCGTGGCAAGAGCCGCTCTTCGGCCGGATTCGAGAATCCTGATCGACTCTTTGAATACGTCCAACAACGTCAGAACACCTTTCTGGGGCCAAAAACTCTGATTTTAACCTATCAGAGAGGAGTCTGCGAAGCCACCGGAGGGGCGGTATTTTGAGCACCATGATATCTTTCTCTGCGGGTCATCTCTCCCGCCTCAGGATCGGAAAGATGGCGAAATGTCTCATAACACCCTGACTTCTAGACCTGGGGACTGGCCTCTTCCTCCCGATCCGGGAGAATCTCGACTTCTTCTCGATCTTTTTCCCGATCCTCTGATTGTGGCCCGTGGGCCGTCACGGAAATTGCTCGCCGTGAACAGGGCCTTTATGGACTTGGTGGGCATCTCTGAGCAGGGTGATTTGAGAGATCGACCTGTGACGGAGTGGATTCATGAGAATGATCGCCATCGCCTTTTGTCATTAGGGGGAGATGGAGAATCTGACCCAGTTCCGGTGATGGTTCAAATTCGGGATCGCGATTCCTGGAGATCTGTCGCAATTATTGGGGGACGAAGATTAAGCCCATTCGGAGAAGAGCGCTGGGTATATCGCCTCAAGGTGTTGGAAGATAGCGGCATCGGTCTCGAAAAACAGATGCAGGAACAGAGGAAAAGAGCTTCAGAAGCTGTACGGACTTCGCTGCGTATTTTTCACCTCACCGAAAAAATACGAATGGCTCCGAGACTTTCAACATTGTTGATTGGAGTGACCGAGGAACAAGAATTCTATTCTCGTGCGGGTCAACTTCTCAGTTCAGAAGGTCTGGGGTACCGCTCTGTCAGTTTCTGGAAAACAGACGAAGAGCAAAGAGAACTTATCTGGGGTGCTGAAGATGTTGATCCTCAGCATCTCGAGCTCCCTGATACCGAAGACGCTGCTTTCAGGTCGTTGCCTCTCGTGACAGGAAGCGGACTTGTTGATCGTGTCTTGGAGCTCAGAGTCGATCCACGGGAGCTTCAACTGCTTCAAGAAGCTCCACTCTTGATGGAATGGCATGAAGAGGTTCTCGGAACTATCGCTGAGGTTCTGTCCCTGACTCTTCAAAACCTGCAACTCCATGAACAGTTGGAGAAACAGGCGCTGATGGATCCTTTGACTGGAATTTCCAACAGGCTTCATCTCACTTCTCAATTAGAAAAAGAAGTTCTCCGATCGCGTCGTGAGGGAAAACCCTTGGGTTTGCTCTTCACTGATCTGGATGGATTTAAACAGATCAATGATGTCTTGGGACATCTAGTGGGGGATCAGCTTCTCGTCGAAGTGGGTCAATTTCTGAAGGATCATTTCAGAGAGAGTGACCACCTTTGTCGCTATGGGGGTGACGAGTTTGTCGTGATCATGCCCGGTTCCTCTATCGAAGACGTCAAAAATAAAGCGGAGGAGCTGCTGCAGGCTTTCAGGGCGCATCCCTTCCTAGAGGGGCGGGCTCAGGAGGCGAGTCGTCTATCTCTTTCTCTAGGGGTGACACAACTGCGTGACGGGCTCAATGCCGAATCTCTTTTGGACGAGGCCGACTCGGCACTTTATGAAGCCAAGAGAAGTGGAAAAGATAGATGCGTCATCGTTGAGGGGAACGAAACTTCAGAATAGAGTCAGTTTGCCGAATCTTGATCGGCTCTTGAATCTCTCTCTTCTGCCGCGGCCTCATCTTCTTCCCGTGCCTTGCGAATCTTATCCTCAATATCGAGAGTTTTTTTGTAACTCTCATCGAGAATGAATTTGAGGATGGGAGTCTCTCGCAAGCGGACACGAGAACGAAGCAGCGCTTGGATTCTACCGCGGGCAGCCTCGAGTCCTCTGAGTGAAGTTCGTTGCTCGCTCTCAGATCCCAAAATCGACACGAAGATTTTACACTCCTTGAGATCGATCGTGGGTTCTGCCCCCAAGACCGAAACAAAGCCGATCCGGGGGTCTTTGAGCTCTCCCTGAAGAATCAGGGAGATCTCTTCCTTAATAAGGCTGGTGATTCGGGCTTTTCGAATCGGTTTCATCGATCACCCCGAACTTTTGTTGGTCTCTCCGAGTTTTCGGGTCGTTTTGATGACCTTGTAACTCTCCAAGAAGTCACCCACCTTGATGTCGTTGTAACCTTTTATGACGAGTCCGCATTCGAATCCTTCGCGAACCTCTTTGGCATCGTCTTTGACACGCTTGAGAGAAGCGAGTTTGCCCTCGTGAACGAGGACTCCATCTCTGATCAAGCGCACTTTATCGTCACGGGTGATGATTCCTTTACGAACCATGCAACCTGCGATATTGCCCAGCTTCGATGATTTAAAGAGGTTCAAGATTTCTACATTACCTTGTAGTTCCTCAGAGACCTCTGGGCTGAGCATGCCTTCGAGAGCCTGACGCATATCTTCGAGGATTTCGTAGATCACGGTGTAGGTTCTGATCTCCACACCTTGCGATTCGGCTTCAGATCGAGCTTTATCAGAAGCAGAAACATGGAATCCTACGACGATTGCATTTGAAGCGTCCGCCAAGAGCACGTCTGATTCGGATATTTCACCGACTCCTCCACGAATGACTCTTAGAGCGACTTCGTCAGTTCGCATACTGGAGAGTTCGCTTTTCAGCACGTCGAGGGTTCCCTTGACGTCGGTCTTGACGACCAGATTGATCTCCTTTGTTTTCGCTTTGTCGATCGTGTCGAAGAGGCCCTCCAGGGTGACCGTCTGACGTTCGGCACGATCCGCCTTGGCCTTGGCTTCTTGACGTTCTTCTGCAATCTGCTTCGCCTTGGAAGCCGAGTCGAGTGCATAGAGCTTGTCACCTGCCTCAGGCAGATCGTTTAAGCCTGTGATCTCGACCGGAGTCGATGGTGGAGCCGTCTCAAGGTTGACTCCACTGGTCGATCTCAGAGTACGGATCTTTCCGTGAGCAGGGCCACACACAACAGAATCTCCACGACTGAGAGTTCCATCTTGAACGAGGGCCGTGATGACATTTCCCTGACCTGTCGAGGCTCTGGAATCCAGCACAGTACCGATCGCCCGTTTATCGGGATTCGCTGTAAGTTCAAGAAGTTCTGATTCAAGAGAGAGGTGTTCTAACAATTTGTCGACACCTTCACCGGTGATGGCTGAAACAGGAATCATTTCCGTTTCTCCGCCCCAATCGCTGGGCGAGAGCTCTAATTCTGCGAGCTTCGTTTTGACCATGTCGATATTGGCACCCGGGCGATCGATTTTGTTGATCGCCACGACGACGGGGACACCGGCTGCTTTAGCATGTTCGATCGCTTCTTCAGTCTGTGGCATCGGACCATCGTCCGCTGCGACGACGAGAACCACGACGTCCGTCACATTTGCACCTCTGGCACGCATGTTGGTGAATGCACGGTGACCAGGGGTATCGACGAAGACGACGTGAGCATCTCCTTTGTCGACGCGATATGCACTGAGGTGCTGAGTGATTCCACCCGATTCCGACTTGGTGATGGAACTTTCACGAATTTTGTCGAGAAGTGTCGTCTTACCATGGTCGACGTGGCCCATCATCGTCACCACAGGGGCTCGAAGGATAAGATCGCCTTCAGAGTCCTCGAAGTTTTCGATTTCGTCCAGACTCGTCTCAAAGGCCTTGGGCTCTTCGAGGATGATTTCACAGTTAATCTCGACCGATAGCGTGTCTACGATCTCTTCAGAAAGAGGCGAGTTCACGTTCGCAAGCATTCCTTGATTCATCAACTTTTTGAGCAGGGCTGTCTGCTTTACTCCGAGAGCCAAACTCAAATCTTTGATAGTGGCAGGTTTTTCCAAACTGATGGTGTCTGGGAGATCCTCGGGTATGAGGTCCTGCTGTAAGCGACGACGAGTGAAATCGGATTCTTGATTACGGGGTCTGTTCTGTTGACGCCCTTTTCCTTTTCCACCCGGACCGGCTCTGCCAGGTCCGCTGGTTCTTTTTCCTGTGACGGGAGCTCCGGGTTCTGCACCCGGGAAGACCATGACTTTTTTGGCACCGTGAGCTGAAGCAGGGGCTGCGGGACGACTGGTTCCTGCACCGGCGCCTCTACCACCTCCACCGGGACCTCTGCCGGGTCCGCCGGGACCTCTGCCAGGTCCGCCGGGACCTCTGCCGGGTCCTCCGGGACCTCTACCGCCGGGGGCACCGCCACCTTGGCGTGAATGACCTCCACCGGATGGGGGTCCTCCTGAGCGACCCGCAGGTCGCGCCGCAACTTTTGAACGTATGATCAGCGGGCGACCCTTGGCTTTTTTGAGCGGCTTGGACTTGGGGTCCAAGGGGCGAGCCACAGGTGCTACCGGAGCCACGGGTTTGGAGGATGGTCCTCCGTATCCGGGTGCCATCACGATCTTGGTGGGCTTCTTGCGTGGAGGAGGCTTGATCTCGGCTTGGACAGGTTTCGCTGGACTCTCTTCGGCTGGTGTCGATTCGGATTCAGGCTCTTTGACTTCTTCTTGGGGAGCCGATTCTGCAGAGATGGACTCTATATTTGATTCCGATGGAATCTCGACGGAGTCTTCCTTGGCGGTTTCCTCAACCATGGCCTCAACTGGAGCATCAACGGGAGCATCCACTGGAGCATCAACTGGAGCCTCAACTGGAGCCTCAACCATGGCCTCGACTGGAGCATCAACTGGAGCCTCAACTGGAGCCTCGACTGGAGCATCAACTGGAGCCTCGACGGGCTCATGGATTTCTGCGGCTTCAGTCGAAGAATCTTCTGTGCTGGCCTGAACTTCATCGGGAGTAGAGACGACTTCTGGAGTCGCTTCTTCGATGATTTCCGGCTCTGAAACTTCTACAGCGGCTTCTTCCGCGGCAACTTCAGCAACGGGCTCCACAACCGGTTCGGCAACAGGCTCGACAATAGCTTCGGTAACGGGTTCTTCGGTAACGGGTTCTTCGGTGGCGGATTCAACCTCAGCAGTCTCCTCGATGGTGACTTTTGGGGTTTCCTCGACGACTTCCGGCTCCGGCTCAGGGTCTTCCTCAAGGAAGATCCTGACGGTCATGGCATCATTCTCACTGATAGAGGACATATGATTCTTCACCCGGATTCCCCGGCCATCGAGGAATTCCATGATGTCCTTACTTGAGATGCCAAGTTCCTTGGCCAGTGCGTGTATTCTCACGCCCAAGTCGGTCGCCTCCAAATTCTTACGATCAGGTCAGACCTGATCCAAACCTAATGAATTTTCGCGTCGTTATTCCTCTTCGGAATCGACACTGTCCATGATTTCTTGAATCTTCTCGATAATCAGTCGTGCTGAGATTTCGTCGAGTCCTTCGATGGCAGAGAGTCCTTCGACTCCCGCTTCCAAAAGGGCTTCAGTCGAGTCGATCTCGGCTTCTATCAAACGGTCGGCAATTTCTTCGGAGACACCTGGCAGATCTTCGAGACCCATGACCACTGTGCCGTCTTCATACTCATCCACTTCAGTCTTTGTTTCTCCGTCAGCAGCGGTGGAGTCAAAGAGCTGATCGAGGGGGTTATGACTTGTAGATGCGTCGTTGGCATCGTCTGTGACTTTGGCGAGGCGATCTCCGAACATGTCGTCGGCTCGTTGCTCCAGGCCTTTCTCGCGCAATCGCTCAAGATCTTCAGGGGTGATGGGGCATATGTTCAGTTCCCAACCTGTCAACTTGGAGGCGAGACGAACGTTTTGTCCGCGACGACCAATCGCAAGAGACTGTTGATCTTCAGTGACGTATACATTGGCCGTCATCGCTTCGTAATCTAATTCGAGAGAGGCGATTTCAGCAGGCTTCAGTGCTTCAGGAATGAGAACCTCTATGGAATCATTCCAACGGACAACGTCGATTTTTTCACCACTCAGTTCGTCGGTGACATTTCGTATTCGGGATCCTTTGACTCCGATACAGGCTCCGACGCAGTCCACATTAGTATCGAGGGTGGCTACCGCTATTTTTGTACGGTTACCGGCTTCTCTGGCGATGGCTTTGATGTCGACGACGAAGTCAGAAACTTCAGGAATCTCCTGCTCGAACAGTCTTCTGACAAGGGCTTCGTCTCCACGGGAAACCAGCAATTGAACCCTTGTGGATTGAAGGTTGACCTCTTTGAGGACGACCTTAATACGATCGCCTTCATTCCAGTTTTCAAGATTGGATTGTTCGCCGCGAGGCATGAAACCTTCTGCACGATTTCCAAGAGTGATGACGAGTCCGCCACCTTTTCGACTTGCGACGGTGCCATTGAAGACTTCTCCGACGCGATCGATGTATTCTTTGTAGATCACTTCTCGTTCAGCTTCACGAATCTTTTGGAAGAGAACTTGCTTCCCGGTGCCGGCAGCGATTCTGCCGAGAGCTTCTCTAGGATCGAAGCTTTCGCCATCACGGACGGCACTGATGGAGCCGGAGAGGCGATCGATGAGAACCTCGATGCCTTCTTCCTGGTCATATCTTTTTTGGGCAGCGGAGACGAGAGCCATCTCGATACCTGTAAAGATGACTTCCTTGTCCACCTGTCGATCACGGTGAATCGTGTCAACAAAGCGCAGGATCTCTTCGCTCAAATTCGTCTCCCAATCTCACACATTCTCTGCTTTTGCAGGGAACGGGCCCGGAGAAATTCCGGTTTCTTGTTCAAAATTTCGACCCCAGTGAGTCATGGCCAGTCTAGACCATTTCTCACTGCTGTAACGCACAGCTCCGAACCACCAACCTGTCGGGGAGGAGGATCGCGGGCAGACCCATCAGCGATGGAGGCCTGGTGGAATGCGATTCCACGGCGATCCCCGTCCGGCCAGGATTAGGCCGTCTGACCCGGGTAAACCCGGCCAAGAACATAAAGAAACCATTCTGGATTCTTCGTTCCGGAGACGTCACCCTGTTCAATGACTGACGAGCGTCTGAGACTGGCTCAGTCCTCGCGACTGACAACTCACAGTGAACAAGGGTCCCACCCTCGAGAGAAAATCTCCTAGGGGATCTGGAAATCGTAGGACAGGAGCAGAGGGCTGTCAACAGAACCGGAAACCCGTTCAATGAGGGAAATTCCTATGGGAAATGACAATTTGGAGGAATTCAGCCGGAGATTGCTTCTCTTCGGTAAGTTGCCCGTTCCAGGAAGAGTCAAAACCCGCCTTGCGTTAGATCTCGGATCTGAGATTGCCAGTCGTTTCGCCGCTGCGATGCTCGTTGATAGGATTTCTAACTTATTATCAGTAAAGGCTTTAAGGATATTTTGCGGAGACCGAGAGGACGCTTCTCTTTTTTTTCCATATTTATCGAGGACGGGATTCCACTCTTTGTCGAAGAGGGGGCGGATTGATGGGCGGGATAGCCGATCCGATGTGGAACGTTGGTATTACACAGATCAGGGCTCTGGATCACTCGGGCAACGATTATGTATCTCTATGACCGATGCGTTGTGCTCTGCAAAGAATGGAGTGGTGTTGGTCGGCTCCGATGCTCCGGCACAGAAAGAATGCGACATTCAGGCGGCTTTTGATCATGTGAACCGCGGAGAGACGGTTCTTCAGGCTTCTTCAGATGGTGGATTCTGTCTTTTGGGGTTGCCCGGGGGAGATTCAAATCTGGCCCAGCGAGTTTTAGGGACTTTTCGCTCGGCGGACTCGATTTCCTTCAAAGATTTGAAGATAAAACTCGAATCGCTCGGGAAAAGTCCACGGTTGCTGGAGCCGGTCAACGATATTGACGACTTGAGAGATCTTCAAGAATTGCTGCGACAGATCGGATCGGATCCACATTTGGCTCGGAAATTACCGATTATCCGTCATGAACTGGAGAAACTACCTAAAGATGTCTGGAGACTTTCGCCCTAAATGTCGATATTGAGAGCAGGAGAGGAAACTCGAGTATCCTCTCTCCAAAAGGAGTCCAACTACACCATGATCTGCGAAAAGTGCCAGAAAAATGAGGTCTCCGTCCACCTCACCGATATCGTCAATAACACCAAGCGTGAATATCACCTTTGTCGGGATTGTGCCCAATCCCATGGAGTGTCGATTCAGGCGCAGTTACAAAACTTTAAAAATCTTACCGTCCCGGAGTTTTACGCGTCACCACAGGAGAAATCTGAGACGGCAAATTCACCGGAAGGATTGGGGGATTGCCCCGATTGCGGAATGAGTTATTCCAACTTTCGCAAAGAAGGAAAGTTTGGCTGCTCTCGCGACTACGACCTCTTTAGTGGATCTCTCGATGACTTGTTTGAAAAGATACATGCCGCCGATCAGCACAAGGGAAGATCGCCTGCTAGGTTTCATGAACAGATGGTCCAAAGTCTCGAAGTCGAAAGACTTCGCGAGTCATTAACTCATGCCGTGAGTGATGAAGACTTTGAACAAGCTGCCGCAATACGTGATCAACTAAGAATTCTGGAGAGTGGATCATGAGCCTCGATAACTTCAAAACTAACATCGGGGAATGGTTACAAGGGACGGGGCCGGATGCCGATCTTGTAATTTCAAGTCGGGTTCGATTGGCCAGGAATCTGGCGAACTCTCCCTTTACTTCTGTTTCCACTGAAGACCAATCAAAAGCTGTTTCTGAACGGATTGAAACCGCTCTTCAACGACTCGATGGTGGGTTGCCATTGCATGTAATGGAACTCGATAAGAAAGACGTCGTCGAGCGTCAGGTACTCGTTGAACGTCATTTAGTGAGCCATGACTTGGCCACGGGCTCCGGTTCCCGATTAGTCGCTTTCGATGAAGCGGAATCCTTTTCAGTGATGGGGAACGAAGAAGACCATTTGCGATTACAGGTGATGAAGTCGGGGTATCAACTCGAAGAAGCCTGGTCTCAGATGTGTCCTCTTGAGCGATCCCTCGAAGAAGAACTCCAGTTCGCTTTTCATAGCAAATATGGATACCTGACAGCCTGTCCCACAAATGTTGGGACGGGATTGAGAGCTTCCGTCATGCTCCACCTTCCAGCGATGGTGATCACGGGTCAGATAGAAGAGATGACTCGCGCTGCGACAAAAATCCATCTGGCTGTGAGAGGGCTCTTCGGAGAGGGCACCGAGGCTCAAGGAGACTTTTTCCAGATTTCAAATCAGCGAACTCTGGGACTTTCTGAAGAACAGGTACTCGAAAATATCGCCTCGGTCCTGCCAAACATCATTGTGTATGAACGCAAATTGAGAGACGAATTGTTGGAACGCCGCCGAGAGCGTATAGAAGACCGAATTGGTCGAGCTTTCGGAATACTTTCTCATGCCCGTGTTATTACCAGCAAAGAAGCTTTGGAGCATTTGTCATTGGTACGTCTCGGGGTGGCGATGGGATTTCTGGACGATGTCAGCATGAATCAGATCAATCGTATGTTCTTGCACAGTCAACCAGGGCATCTACAGAGCCTTGTCGGGGAACCGCTCAATACTGAAGATCGTGATCGGAAAAGGGCAGATCTCTTGAGGAGTATTCTGGGCGATACGTCTGGAGAAGGATTCTCGTCTTCTTGACCTTTTCGTGAATTCTTCGGTTATTATGTCCCATGTCTCGATAATGAGCGCAGGGGACTCCGGAATTTCCAGAACGGGAACCGATTGGAAGTCTGAGTCGTCCTCTTTGAGTAAGGATCGAAGTCCTGGTACTGAGTGAGATACCAAGGTGTCAGGAATGTGATCGCAGAGCGTAGGGATACTGACAGGGGAATGGGGGCCTACAAGGCCCCATACGGATCCATGAGGGATCCTTTTGAGGAATTGAACATGTTTGACCGCTTCACAGACCGTGCTCGCAAGGTGATGGCTTTGGCCCGCAAAGAGGCGCACAGGTTTAATCATGATTTTATTGGCACGGAGCATATCCTTCTTGGCCTCGTTCAGGAGGGAAGTGGTGTCGCCGCCAATGTACTGAAGAACCTCGATGTCGACTCGGGCAAGATCCGAGCTGAGATTGAGCGTCAGGTACAAACGGGCCATGCCATGGTTCATATGGGGCAACTCCCATTTACGCCTCGTGCAAAAAGAGTCCTAGAACTTTGCCAGGAAGCAGCGAAGGAGCTGCGTCACAACTACATCGGTACTGAGCATCTTCTTCTCGGTTTGATCCGTGAAGAGCAAGGTGTTGCAGCCACTGTTCTCAAAGACTTGGGTCTTCGATTAGAAGATGTCCGATCTGAGGTTCTTGAGATACTGGGTGCAGATGTGGGTGATTCAGAGATGGAAGATGTCGAGCCGGAAGCAAAGCCTATCGGCCAAAAATCGAGAAACTCTAAAACTCCAGCGCTAGATTCTTTCGGTCGTGATCTGACAGAGATGGCTCGTTCTGCTTCTCTTGATCCAGTGATTGGCAGAGAAGACGAAATCGAACGCGTGATGCAAATCCTCGCGCGTAGAACTAAAAATAATCCAGTGCTCCTGGGGGAACCCGGTGTTGGAAAAAGTGCCATTGTCGAGGGATTGGCTCAGGAGATTGAATCGGGAGAAGTCCCGGAGATCCTGAGAAATCAACGCATCGTTGTTCTGGATCTGGCCTTGATGGTTGCCGGGACAAAGTATCGAGGACAGTTCGAGGAGCGGATCAAAGCGGTGATGACAGAAGTCAGCCGGGTTAAAAATGTGATCCTGTTTATCGACGAACTGCACACCCTCGTAGGAGCAGGTGGAGCAGAAGGTGCCATCGATGCTTCCAACGTTTTGAAGCCGGCACTCTCTAGAGGTGAGATCCAATGTATCGGAGCCACCACTCTGGACGAATACCGAAAGCATATCGAGAAAGACGGTGCTTTGGAGCGAAGATTCCAAAGCATCATCGTGAATCCTCCTACTCGTGATCAATCCGTTGAGATACTCAAAGGGTTGCGTGATAAATACGAAGCCCATCACCGCGTGGAGTACACAGATCTCGCTCTGGAATCTGCCGTCGATATGGCTGTCCGTTATATCAATGGAAGATTTCTGCCCGACAAGGCTATCGACGTGATCGATGAGGCTGGATCTCGTATCCGCCTCAAGCAGTCGACCAGGCCCCCTGATTTGAAAATTCTCGACGAAGAAATTCTAGAGTTGGACCGTGAGAAGGAAGCTTCCGTGGCACAGCAGGATTTCGAAAGAGCGGCGAATCTCAGAGATGAAGCCAGTCGACTCAAAAAGCAAAGAGAAGAAGAACTCGAGGCTTGGAAAGAAAAAGCGGATTCCACTCGTGGAGTTGTCGACGATGAGGTCATTGCCGATACCGTCGCCAAGATGACTGGAATTCCTCTGACTCGGATCGATAGCGGAGAAGCGAATCGTCTTCTCAAAATGGAAGACGAGCTGCATGATTCAGTGGTCTCGCAACACGCGGCAATCGAACGAATCAGTCGTGCTGTCAGAAGAAGTCGCAGTGGCCTTAAGGATCCGAGAAGACCTGTAGGTTCTTTCCTTTTCCTTGGACCGACTGGAGTGGGTAAAACCCTGCTCGCCAAGAGCCTTGCAAAGTTCCTCTTCGGTGAGGAAGACGCACTGATCCAGGTGGATATGTCCGAGTTCATGGAGAAACATAATGTTTCCCGGCTTGTTGGAGCTCCTCCAGGTTACGTGGGATACGAAGAGGGTGGACAGTTGACGGAAAAGATTCGTCGTCGTCCCTACTCTGTCGTCTTGCTTGACGAAGTCGAGAAAGCACACTCTGACGTCTTCAACATGTTGTTGCAGGTGATGGAGGAGGGTCATGTTACGGATTCCTTCGGGCGAGTGATCGACTTCAGAAATGTCGTATTGATCATGACCTCGAATATTGGTGCCGACTTGATCAAGAATCAAAGCTCTCTTGGATTCCGTAACACGGAAGAGGGTCGAACTTCTGATCAAATGAGCAAAGAAGTGATGGGCGAAGTTGAAAAGTTCTTCCGTCCAGAATTCCTTAACCGTCTTGACGATACGGTCTTCTTTGAGCCTCTGAGCAGAACTGATCTCGATGAAATCATAGACATTGAGATGAAGCAGGTCCTTGGACGACTTCATGAGCAAGGAATTGAGTTGAGTCTTCCAGAAGCGGCGAAAGATTTCCTCATCGATGAAGGTTACAACCCAGACTTTGGTGCTCGGCCATTGCGTCGATCGATTCAAAAGTTTGTCGAAGATCCTCTCGCTGAGGAATTGCTTCGAGGGAAAATCGAAAAAGGAACATTGCTGGAAGCTGAAGTGTTCGAAAACACTCTTCGGTACAAAATCATTCCTTCTGAGGCACCCAAGGAAGCAGACGCTCCGTCACCCACTTCTTAAGCTTGATTTCGGTCGAGCCAAGAGTTTCTGACGAGTCCGGCTAAGTACATAGAACCTGTCGCCGCAATCGGTTCGCCGATTGCGGCTTTTTTAATTAACCATTCCTGCGCAGATTCGGGGTCTTTCGCGATGTGGATGGAATGATGTGCGATTTCGTTATTGAGCATGGATTTCAGCACTTCTGCGAGTTCCTCAGCGCTGAGACCTCGTTTTGTCGGGACTGTGAGTGTGCAGATATCTGGAAAAGGTTCGAGGTCTAAGAGGTGTTGGAGCGTCAATAAGGGTTCTTTGTCGGAGAGCATTCCGAGGACGATAGCTCCTTTTGTACTGGCTTCATCGTCACCCGATTTCCTTCGCTTCTGAAAGGCTTCAGCAAATGCAGCCATGGAAGCGGGAGTATGAGCACCGTCGAGCAGAAGAGGGGGATCTCCGGGAATGATTTCAAGTCTTCCGGGGAGCTCCAAGAGATCCCAAGCCTGCTGGACTTCTTCCTTCGACCAGGCTTGATAAATGTCTCCGACTTCGAGAGCGGCCAATGCCGCTGAAGCATTTATTTTTTGGTGTGTGGGGACCGAATCAGGGATTCGTGAATCCAGCTTCGCCAGAATCGGTAGGGCTCGTTTTTCTTCGGCTATTTCGAGGGCGGTCTTTTGATGTTGCCCTTGCGATATGACAAAGGGGAAGCCAGAGCGGGAGATTTTCGATTTTTCCGCGGCGATTTCCTCGATCGTGTCTCCCAATAACTCACGGTGTTCCAGATCTACGGTCGTTAAAATTCCCACGTCATGAGGGATGGCCGTCGTTGAATCGAGAGGACCTCCCAGACCCACTTCCAGTAATATGACTTCACATTTTTCTTCGAGTGCCAGTTGGATGAATAAAACTGTCCAGAGATCGAAAAATGTGGGAGTTGGATCTCCTAGGCTTTGTCCGGCAAGCAGGGCCGGATAGAGAGTTTTCAGTGCCTTGAGAAGGCGTTGAAAGGGGACGGGTTGTTGCTGGATTCGGATGCGTTCTTCCAAAGAATGGAGATGCGGCGAAGTTGTGGCACCGACACTGAGCCCTCTCTCCGATAGCAGTGTTTCGAGCCAGAGTACGGTCGAGCCTTTTCCTTTGGACCCTGCAATCTGAAACACACGAGTTCCCCGGGTGTCCAGTTGCGCCCGATCCAGCAACCGGCGACAGCGTGTCGGCCCCAGTTCTCGTTTTTCCTTACCCAGAGGGAGTTGTTTCTCCCAGTTCGTAAAGGAAGCCAGCCAGGATTCCAATTCGAGGGGATTCTCGGGGGGAGGAGGAATATCGATCATCGGGGTTCTTTCTCCAGTCTTTCTTCGCCACATCAACGATGCGGCATTGACGAAGGTCTGTCCATGTCACAGCATCTGGATATCAGCAATTCGAAGAGGATTTCCAGGGAGAAGTCATGAAACCAAAAATCGGATTCAACACCGACGTCTTCGTGGAGGATTCGGGTCGTACCGTGACTCGAATGAACATCCTCTATAGTGACCTGATCATCCAGCATGGAGGGATCCCGGTGATCTTTCCTCCAGGAGTGCTTCCTCAAGAAGTGGCTTCCGGTCTGGATGGATTTTTTCTCATCGGTGGAGATGACTACAAATGTTCTCTTCCCGCTTCTGGAGAAATCCCCGATCGGTATCTTGAAGTGCATCCGAGGAGGGAAGAAACCGATTTAAATTGGGCGAGTTGGCTGATAAAGAGCGACCTTCCAGTCCTTGGAGTATGCGGTGGATTGCAAGCCCTCTGCTGGGCAGCAGGTGGAACCATTTATGGAGATATCGAAAGTGAAGTCAAAGATCCGATTCAGCATCGAAGAATCGGAAAAGGTGATTTACCCAGCCATATTGTTCAATGGCACGGATTTCAAGGGGGAGGATTGCCTCCTGGAAGCTTTGAAGTGAATTCCAGTCATCATCAATCCGTTGCAACGTTGCCGACAGACTGGAGAATTTTGGCCAGTACCTCAGATGGAATCATTGAAGCCTGTTGCGATCCAGCGGAACGCATCATTGGTATTCAGTGGCATCCGGAATTGAATCGAGAAGAACCGTTGGGGCATTTTATTCTGAATCGTTTTATTGAGCAGGTTCGCTCGCGATTGGAATTGGACAGTGCCTAGGATTCTTGTTTGTGCGGGAGAACCTTCTGGCGATCTTCATGGGGCACGGCTCGTTAAGGAGTGCCTGAAGCTCAGTCCAGATCTCCAAGTCGACGCGATCGGGGGGCAGCATCTTGCAAAGTCGGGAGCGACTTTAAGGGCTGACAGAACCGATAAAGCAGTGATGGGCTGGTTGCCCGTGATCGCTCAAATGGGTTCTATCCTCGATCATTCTGCAAGATTCGTGGAGGAGTTGCTCAGTTCTCCTCCTGATCACCTCGTGGTCATCGACTATCCGGGTCTTCATGGAAATTTGGCGGCGATCGCTCGGCGTATGGGGATTCCGGTCACCTACTACATTTGTCCCCAAGTCTGGGCGTGGGCTCCTTGGCGTATTAAGCGTATCGCAAGGTGCGCGGATCAATTGTTGGTGGTCATTCCTTTTGAAGAGCAACTTTATGCGCCCTTCCACCCGGATGTCCGTCATGTTGGAAATCCTGTGTTTGACCATCTCTCCGATGCCGGAGAGATGGCGGAGATTCCTCGTGACGGTGACGCGCCTATTTTGGCTCTTTTACCAGGGAGTCGCAGACAAGAACTTCAAAATGGATTACCTGCTTTAATAAGCGCAGCACGTGAATTGAAAAAAGATCGTCCTGACCTTGAAATATGGGTCTCTTGCCAGAGGGAAGAATTGCGGCCATTGATCGATGAGATCAGAGCCGGAGATTCTGACATTCATGTTTACGTTGGAGAATCTCGTGCTCTTCAGGCGAGGGCTCGCCTGGCGATCGTCTGCTCTGGAACAGCCACTCTGGAGACCGCATGGCATGGTGTCCCTATGGTGGTGGCGTATCCGGCGAATGAATTACAGAGGTCGATGTATTCTTTGATGGGTGTTGCTCCATTCTTTTCGCTGGTCAATTTATTTGCGGGTGAAGCGGTCGTGCCTGAGCGATTGATTGAGCCTGGAGATGGAGCTGCAGTAGCCCGTCTAGCGAGACCTCTTTTAGACGATCAGGCGGCGAGTGAGCAGGTCGCAAGACTGGTCGAATTGAGGAAGGAAAAATTTCACCCAGGTGCCAGTGAAAAGGCCGCAAGGTCTATTCTCGAAAGGATACCGGGAAGTGGTGTTTCGCTGACCTGAGCCAGATTGCCTGTTATGCTATGGGCATGGTTTACTTTGGCCCCAAAAAATATCGCCCCGAGAGGGTGGGTCTCTCCAATAGGGAGAGATTTCGTATTCTCGGTTCCATCGCGCTGTTGATCGCACTCGTATTGACAGTTTGGTCCGCCCAAAAAACAGATACCGATTCAGCCATGGCCCCTGTGCTTCCTGGGGAAGTGGTTCAGGGATCTTCTGTCCCATCAGGAGATGTCGTTCCTGATAACCTGAGCAATTCTCAAGGCGAGGCTCCTGCTCCTGTGTCACTGCCGGAGATTAGCGAGCCCGCGAGTCCAGAGTCATTCCAGGAAAATCCTGCAGTGCTGGATCTCGTCCGTGATGGAGAGGCTCTTCTCGAAGGGCCTGATGAAATGTCGGGGCTTTACTATCTGCTTCACCGGTGGAGAAGTGATTGGGCACCCTCTGAAATTACGGAACCCCCGGCGGTCCCAGAGCTTGCGGAGAGATCTAAAGAGTTAAGAGGGCAAAGGTTCTTGTTCGTCATCTCCTTGGTTGAGAACCCACGAGTGAGATTGTTGCCCCCAAATGAGTCGAATCTCACTCGAGTTTGGGAAGCTTTTGGATCGGATAGGTCAGGTCGATTACACAGAATCAACTTTATCTCCAAGCCCCGAAATCTTCCTAGAGGAACAGATGTGCTTGTTACAGGAGATTTTTTCCGGCTTTACACATACGAAGATATGGAGGGACGATTTGGAATGGTTCCCGAGTGGGTGTGTGGAAGGTTGGATCCTTATGAGAACCCTTTTTCTCAGCGCTCGAAGTGGTCTCAGAACTCATTCTGGATTCTTTCTGCCATCGGAGGCTTCACTCTGATTCTGGGAGCTATTTTTTACTCTCGATCGATCGCACGAAGACCTCTCCGAAAAAAATCGAATCCTCGAAAGGATGAGAGTCGCTCTTCTGATCAGAAGGATTCATCGGAGATCGAAGAATCTGGGTTAACGTCCTCTGAGAGTGGAGGATCCGAGGATAAGGATCCTCATGATCATGCACCCCATAGGGAAGATGATTGATGAGTTTGAATCCACTATTGATCTCATCCTCAGCAGGTGACTGCAAGATTCACATGCAGTCTCTTCATGACTTCGATCTTTGGTTACCCAATGGTGTCACTTCTGTTCTGGTTTTTAGGGATAATAAAATCCCTGAACATTGCTCCACTCCTTTGCAAGAGACCTGCGAAGAGCGGGGGATTCCATTCAAATTAGAGAACTTGCAAGGTGGAGAAGGATTAAAAGACCCGAACGGGTGGCAGAACATCATTGAGGCGATGGGCCAAGCGTCACTGGATCGGGCGGGTCGAGTCGTTGTCATGGGAGGTGGCAGTCTGGGAGATGCTGTAGGGTTTGCCGCCTCAGTTTGGCATCGTGGTACACCATGGTTGGCTATTCCCACAACTTTGTTAGCGATGGTCGATGCACACATTGGCGGTAAGACCGCTGTGCATCAGGGGGGTGTTAAAAATCGAATTGGATCGTTCCATCTTCCTGAACAGGTGATTGTGGATCGTTCTCTCCTGTCGACTCTTCCTTTGGAAGAGCGAAGGCAGGGTTGGGCAGAATTGATCAAGGCTGCATGGCTGAGTGAAACTCCGCTTCTACACCAATTAGAGAATGATGCAGATGCGATCTCTGAGGATCTGATCCCGAGCCCTGAAGTGTTGCGATCAGCGATGTCTGTAAAAGTTTCGATTGTGAACGAAGATTTGCATGAATCCGGACGCAGAGAGATTCTCAATTTAGGTCATACTTTGGCCCACGCACTTGAGATGGAAGCGATCCGGAATGGAACTTTTTTACCTCATGGTTCTGCCGTCTCTATAGGAATGGTGTTCTCGGCAAGGCTTGCCAAGGAGTGTGGAGTGGGAAGTGACGAGAATGTTACTCGACTGATTCAACTCCTTCAGAAGGTGGGGCTTCCCACGAATATGGGGCCGCTCGACATCGATCCAGTGATGAAGGCATTGCGTTCCGATAAAAAAACAAGAGGGGGCCAACTCCGCTGGGTTCTCCCCGTCAAGCCTGGGAATGTCATCGTAGACACTGTCGAATCGAGTCGGGTTCGACGAGTGTTGGAAAACCTAGAACGGGATTCATGAGTTCGAGACCGCTTCCGGGTGAAGATCTGAGAACAGGTTTACAGGGACGGGCGATGGACAAAGAGATCCTTCGTCTTGCCATTCCTGCAATCCTTCAATACCTACTTCATACGCTCCAATTTCTCGTGGATACCCGCATGGTTTCCGATGCTCTAGGGGGCGGAGACGAGTCCCTCGCTTCGCTCAATTTAGTTTCGCCATTGTGTTGGTCTCTGACGACGATATTTACCGTAACGGCGATAGGTGCCGGTGCTGTGGTCGCTCGGCGCAGTGGCGAAGGTCAGCAACTCTTGGCAAGTCAGGGTATGTTTTCCTCTATTGTCTTGGCATTGGGATTAGGGTCGATGGTTTCGCTTCTCTGTATTGCCGGCAGGGATATAGGGCTCTCTTGGCTAGGCTCCCAACTGGGTGTGGAAGACAGCGAATCCCGATCTCTAATTCTATCGGAGTCGAGCGGGTATTTGACTTGGTTCCTTCTTCTCTTTCCCCTTCGTGCGATTGCGGTCACTCTGGAATCGACAACCCGAGGTGCTGGAGAATCATTGCTCCCCGTCATGGGTGGGGTTGTCAGTAACCTCGTGAATATTCTGGGAAATGCGATCTTCCTTTATGGTTTGTGGGGATTCCCGAAAATGGGAATCGAAGGCGTTGGATTAGCGACAGGCCTCGCTCCTCTCGTAGAAGTGGTCCTGATTCTCGGTGTTTTGTTCTACAGGCGTGGTCAGCGATTGAGTCTGCGTACACCGGGTGCACTCTCATATGATCGAGGTCAAGCTCGTCAGATCATTAAGTTGAGTATTCCTGCATTGGGTGCGGCTGTTCTGTTCCACTCTGGATTTGTCGTATATCAGTTTGCCATATTCCAATTGGACGCCATGTCGATGGCTGCTCATCGGGCCGCCATTGCCATTCAGTCACTGGCCTTTTTGCCGGCACACGGATTTCAAGCGGCAGCTGCCAGTGTTTCAGGGCGATTACTGGGTTGCGGACAAAAGAAGGCGGCTCTCCGGAGTGCCTGGAGAAGTAGTCTTCTGGCGCAAATATGCATCACTCCTGTCATTTTCTTATTGTTCTTTTTCCCAGAAGATCTGGTGGGGTTTTTTGAACTGAGAAATGAGACGGGCCAGCTGGCTGCGATGTGTTTAATGATCGGTGCATGCGAGGTTCCATTCTTGATGCTGACGGAAACCTTGACCGGAAGCCTGCGAGGAGCCGGAGCAAATATTCCAGTGATGTGGATCACTGCTCTGGGGTCATGGGGATTCCGGGTTCCATTCGCATGGTGGCTGGCCTATGGAGGGCTAGGAGTTCCAGCAATGGGATTACAAGGGGTATGGATCGCGACAGTTCTCGACTGGGTCGTCCGATCCGGTTTGTGTGTGTGGATTGTTCTTCGTCGTCGTTGGCTCGACATCGAAGTTTAGTTGTTGGTCCACCCGCTGATCAGACTCTTCACCCATGAATGAAGCTGGCAAAGTCCGCCATCTCATCTCTGAGTGTTTTACGTCTACAGGGTCGCTATGTTTTTTTGTCAAAAAAAACGGGGCGTGCGGGATATTCCCGCACGCCCCGAAGATACTTTGATCAAGAAGTATCAGGGACAAGCACTGAATGACAGACAGTCAAGGCTATCCGCAGTCGGGTCTGCTCCACAAGTGTTCGGAGCAGGAGGTGCGATTCCTCCACTGAAGAGGAATCCAAGCAAGAACACACCGTCTGCAACATTGGCGCTTCCGTCGTCGTTACTATCGACGGCGTCGACACAGGATACTGCTATACCGTTGAACAAGTAGTTCAAAGCGGTTACCGCATCCGCAATGTTGATGGCGCTATCGGCATTGACGTCACCTCGAACAAAGACAATCCCGGAAGAGTCCAATGTGACGACTCCATGCACGAATGTGGGAGGCATGGGAGCACTTCCAACCACGATCAGGTTATCGACCGGAAGAGATCCGGCGGCAACCCCATTTTGGAAGGAAACGTCTGTGGAGACAGGACCTGTGGTACCTGTGAATCCACCAGGGTTCGTGTCGAAGTTGATGGCAGCGAGGTTTATCTCGTTGTCCAACTGAATCGTGGCGGTTCCGAGGAAGCTGACCACGCAACCCACGGTAACAACTCCGGGGGCTTGTTGACCGTCGAAGAAGTCGACCGGAATACCAATGACACTGGGGTCGGTTCCTGTGGCGATCAAAAGATTCGCATCGAAACTGAGGCCCAATGAGAAACCAGTGACAGCGTTGGGGTAGCCTGTATTGGCAGAAGATTCAATGCCAGAAAGAATCATCGTGGCGGTTCCGGAACCTGAGGCGGAGTCGTATGAACCGCTGGCATCATTTGCCGTGACGGTGAAACCCAGCGGTGGAGGTGCAAGAACAGTCACGTTGCATTCATTGATTCCAGCGGATACGCCACCCACGATGGCTTCAACGGTGTAAGCCTGGGGACCCAATGTTGCACCTGTGTCGGAGTAACTTGTGGTCGCTCCTCCCAAGACGCCGATTTCTGATCCATTGCGCTGAATACGAATCTCGTCGTACATCATCCCATTGGTCCAGTTCAGAGTCACGTCGCTGAAATCAGGATCCGCTTGGGCGCAGGTCAATCCACTTTGTCCCAATGGAGTAATCGCGCTGTCGCAAGTGACTTGCGCGGTGTTGACGCTTCCCTGAATTCCCTGAACGGTGTAGGTGGAGTTCCCGAACACAGCTGCAGAATCAGTGTATGAAGTCGAAGAACCGGTAAGTGTTGCAATCTGTGTTCCTCCACGAGAAACAAGAATGTTGTCGTAGGTATCTCCGTTACTCCAGTTCAAGTTCACCAGAGGAGAAGCCATGCTACCGGAATCACACACCAAGTTTTGAACTCCTGGAATGAAGTTTCCGGAAGGTGCAGAGACAGTGAAGTTCATCTCGTCCGGATCGCCAACGTTGCCGGGCTTAAACAAGCCCATGCTGGCAGTGTTGTCCGCGGGTGGGGCGTCACATGTGAAGTGAAAGTTGAACATCATTGACCAGCGAAGCGCATTTGCGTTCGGATCAGTTGCAAAACTGTCGGTGCTCCAAGTGATACCTACACCCGACTGCTGAGTCACGGCCCAGTCCACGTCGGAGAAGGGTTCTCCACTATGCCAAGTGACGTCATGGAATCCGACATTGGATAAAGTTGCACCGGCAGGAACCGGAACAAAGAAACTGTCGGCAGAACGATCGGAGTACATGTTGTAGACTGCGTACTCGTAGTTCCATGTGCCGTTTCCATTATCAATGACGTCGTATCCAGCAATGAAGAGACCTTCATTCGCAATCTGAATATCCACCAAATTGACGGAAGGCTGGAAATCTTGCCATGCCTGAATCGGAGGGGACATCATTTCTGTTCCGCCCACGAAACTCAAAGCTCGGGTACCGGTCTGGGCGACATTGACTCTACGGTATGAAGCGTTGTTGGCTTGGTTCCCCGCGATCGAGTCATCGAGTGCTACGTACTGTCCACTGACAAAGAAGAGAGCTCCCGGGTGGAGAGCTGTCGTGATGTCGTCTTCTTGCACCTGCAAGCGGCGGCAGATGTTGCTTTCGCTAGGAGGGCATGGAGGAGCAGCGTAGGGGAATGGGAAAAAGCCTGTGTAAGCATTGACCTGTGAACGTGGTCCAAGGTTGGATTGGCTACCATTGAGGCCTGCGGAGTATGGATCGGCACAACCCGGCGTCAAGAACTGAAGGCAACCTCCGCCGCCGCCACAACCGGGGCAAAGTCCGGTGTTTTGGAGGGCACAGAAACCATGCTTGAGCCAAGAGGATCCGATTTGAACAAAGCGTCCATCATGAAGACGGAACATGTCCTGGGCGATCACTGGATGCTGATTGCTACTTGCGATCCAGTCTAGATTCGCAGACCCGATATTGCATGAGGTTGTCGCAATGGAGTAGGCGTAGATACCTGTTCCAGCACTCGTTCCATACGAGTTGGTATCCGGCAAATCTCCAACGATAACGTCCGGGTTCTGAGCAAACGCAACCGAGGTTGCCAAGCAAAGAATTGTGAGACTGAGTCCAAAAAACTTTGGCACGGTCCATTCCTTTCAAGCGGGCTTCAAATTTCCTTGGGGATTAAAATAACCCAAAGGTTCATGACACATTACAGAGCCATATCATGAGACTCGCACATGATTAACTGATGATTCACTACATAGGAACCCATATATGGGTCCTTCAACCGACAAACAGATCACACTATGTGAAAACACTGATCACACGAATTGAAAACACTGGATGTATTCCAAGTGTATTCCAAAAGTCAAAATACTTGCCGCCTCATATCTTTTCACTCTTCTATCTTCTCACTTATGAGGGGTGTATTGAAGTGTTCGTCACATCTTTTTACTAGGGTGCTTTCCCTTGCCTCTCCCTTCAACAACTCCTTAGATGAACTGGAGTTCTGAAGGAAAAGAAAGCCGCACCTGAGGGTCCATATTGTATTTGGGACAGAATCAGCCCAATTTGGCTGTTTAGAGGAGGTTTTTGGTCATGTCGAGAGATACCTTGGAATACCGGAGGGCACCTTCCAGCCTCTTTGAAGCCGCGTTTCCCGTTGGTGTGGCCACTGCAGTGGCCATGTGGACCTCGGGATTTATTGCTCGTTTACCCTTTATACAGGCACATCCCGCTATGTTATTTGGGGTTTTGGCCGTCATCATGGTCTGGGGCGGCCGCCAGGCAGCACTTCGGCATCCTCGACATCGGGCTTGTGCTTTGTATGCGGCTCTTGTGGCAGGAACCTTCGATTTATTGGTTCTCGGCTCATTTTTGGCGGAGGATTTATCCGATGTTCGCCGGACGGTGATGGCCCTGACCGGATTATTTACCTCTCTCTGCCTTCTCGCGATGCTCGGCGCATGGACCGTCAGTTCTCAAAAGTTAGAAGTTGAAATCTCTTCTAGGGGAGAAGGGTTGCGTTGGCTAGGAGCATCTACCTTCGTCGCCAGTATGGTGATGATTGCCATCGGCGGATTGGTGACGAGTGAAGAAGCGGGAATGGCGGTTCCTGATTGGCCTGCTTCCTTTGGTGAAAACATGTTCCTATTGCCTCTATCTCGAATGACTGGAGGGATTTACTACGAACATGCTCACCGATTGTATGGGACTCTCGTGGGTCTGGTGACCCTCTCGTTTGGGGTCTGCGTGTTCTTGTTCCGATCCCCTAAAAACCTACGAATTTTGGCCAGCCTCGCCGTTATTCAGGTCATCTTTCAGGGGATTCTCGGGGGCGGGCGCGTGACAGAGGTCGAGTCTGCCATCGTCGTGGGGGGACAAGTGGCTCAAGTGCAGGAATCTGGCTTGAGTCTGGCCTTGAGAGTTTTCCACGGAGTCGACGGTCAGTTGTTTCTTGCCCTGACAGCGGTCTTGTGGCTCTTGACCTCAAAGGTCTGGAACAATCCCGTCAAAGGCCATATCCCCAGAAATGAGAGATTCTGGTCATTCGTGCTACTGGCGGGATTGACGAGTCAGCTGACGCTAGGGGCTCTCTCTCGACATGTTTCGAGGGATTGGATGATCCCGCATATCGTGGGAGCATTCGTGGTTTTGGGTCTGGTCTTTCTGGTGAGCGCGCGTTGCTCTCAGGCCGGAATGCCCGCTCCAAGAGTCAAAATAGGCGTTTGGTTGGGTGTTGTCGCAGCTGTTCAGGTCACATTAGGCTTTTATGCATTGGCGGTCACAGGGTCCACAGTCCGAGTGGCTTCCAGTGGAATTGAAGAGACATTAGTGGCCACGGCGCACCAATCTATAGGAGCCGTCTTGCTGACACTGGCCGGACTTCTACTGTGCTGGACCTACCATGAAGGATTGATTTCCGAAAAAAGGCTATCGGGGACCAATTTTACTATTCGAAAAACTTCCTGATTAATAGGTGAGATCGTTTGCCTAGTTCGTCTCTGTTGCTAGCCTGACAAGGGCATGCGGCAGTCGTATCCGTGCTCCGGGGATTTCGGGGACAAGCGGGTTGGAATTTTTTCCAGACTGGATGCGCCATAAGACATTTTCGCAGCGATTGATGTTGGGTATGGCAAGACCCAGAAGTCAGTCGGGCAGGAGGAAAAGCGTGACCACGATGCGATCCCCCATCTTCCCTCCCTGGGTGGATACTCTTATCAAATTGATAGGTGCAGGTGCCGGTGTTTCCGGACTGTATGTTGTCCTGATGATTTACTTTGGTGCTTCACCAAAAACACTCAATGCTGGATATATGCCTGAGCAACCCGTTCCCTACAGTCATGAATTGCATGTCGGTGAATTGGGGATCGATTGCAGGTACTGTCACAACACTGTTGAGAAAACAGGCTTCGCGGCTGTTCCTCCAACAGCGACCTGCATGAATTGTCATCAGACCGTTGCACCGACCAGTAATAAGTTAAAACCCATTCGTCATTCGTTTGAAACCGGTTTACCGGTCGAGTGGATTAAGGTGCACGATCTTCCTGATCATGTGTATTTCAATCACAGTGCTCATGTGACACGCGGAGTGTCTTGCGTTGAGTGTCATGGTCGCGTGGATCGCATGGTAGAGGTTGAACAAGTTGCACCTCTCAGTATGGGTTGGTGTCTCGATTGTCACCGCAACCCTGTGGGACGAGTACGACCTGTTGACAAAGTTACAGATCTAGACTGGGGCCTTGATCGGACCCAGGAAGAAAAAGAAGTGCAAGGGATCGAAATCTTGAAGGGCCTGGGGTTGTACGACGCAGACGGTGAACCGACTGTTAGAATGACCCTCCTGACGAACTGTTCCACATGTCATCGATAAACAAAATGATCGAAAATGGCTCGGGGAAAACACTTTGGCGTAGTCTTGAAGATTACGCTGATACCCCCGAATTTCGCGAGTTGGTTCACAAAGAATTTCCGAACCATGCTCCAGAATTATTCAACTCCACCTCGAGGCGTCACTTCCTCAAGGTCATGGGAGCCTCCGTGGCTCTCGCCGGGGGACTTGCCGGATGTCGCTGGCCGCGTGAGGCGATCTTGCCACACACCAGTCGTCCTGAAGGTCAAATCCCTGGCGTTCCTGAAGCTTACGCTTCGTGTTGGGAACAGCAGGAAGTGGCGGAAGGAGTTTTAGTCACGAGCTTTGATGGTCGACCCATCCGTGTGGATGGCAATGGCGATCATCCGGCATGCAGCGGGACGGCAACGTCTCAGATGCAAGCCAGCGTGCTAAACCTCTATGACCCCGGTCGCAGTAAGCAACCATCTCAAATCGTAGATGGTGTGAGCAAGAATGCGACATGGGACGAAGCGATGATCAAGTTGAGCGAAGTCAAATCCGCAACTAAGATTGCTATTTTGACGGCTCCCACATCGTCACTGCCGCTCGATGGAATGCGCAAGAAATTCATGCGCCAGTTCAAGAGTGGTAGTTGGCATGAATGGGCGCCCTTGAACAGGGATTCGGAAAGACTAGGTACGGGGCAGGCCTTCGGTTCTCCTCAGAGACCTGTCGCAGATCTTTCCAAAGCAAAAGTACTCGCCTGTTTCGACGCCGATCCTTTGATGACTCACCCCGCCAATTTGTCTCATAGTGCCGGCTGGGCAGCCATGAGACTTTCTGCGGATGACGACGAGGCCAGCATCAGCAGGGTCTATGTTGTCGAGAGTTCCTACTCCATCACTGGCGGTGCTGCAGACATTCACATCACGGCAAAATCTTCGGATATCCCGAGAATGGTGGCCCAACTGGCCAAAGCTCTCGAAGTGGATCTCCCTTCTGATATTGCCAATGTCGTGGCCTCCGCTGGAGTCCCCGATGATCGAATTCTTAAAATGGCCGCGGACCTCAAATCTCAGGGTGGCAACGCTCTGGTGATGGCTGGGGATCGTCAGCCGCCTGAGGTTCATGCATTGGTTCACGCGATCAATGTATCGGGCTTGGGTGCTGTCGGGAGTGGTAAGCCTCTTGAGTATGCAGAGGTGAGATATCCATCACGTCCATCTCACTTGGAAGATCTCGAACTACTCGCAACAAGGATCAAGTCCGGCGAGTTGGAGCATTTGATTGTTCTAGGTGCGAACCCTGTTTACGACGCTCCGACGATGGGTGGCGAAAATTGGGGGCAACTGATCAGTGAAGTGCCTTCGTCGATCCATTTGGGAGAGTACAAGGATGAAACTGGGAAAGCATGTGCGTGGCACATGAATACCACTCACTTCCTTGAGCAGTGGGGTGCCTGTCGTTCCTGGGATGGAACGATTACGCTTCAGCAACCCTTGATCGAACCTCTTTATGCTGGACGCAGTTCCGTCGAGTTCATGAGTATCCTGAACGAGGATTCCCCTCGTTCTGGTTACAACATTACCCGCGAGATTCTTTCAGGTAATGCCGATTCCGATTCCGATTTTGAGGAATCGTGGAGGAAGTGGATTCATGATGGATTCATCGGGGGGACGTCGAATACTGTCGACAAGGCTCCCGGTGCGATCAAAGGGGGTTGGGGAGATGGGCTTCAGCGAGCCATTCAATCCACAGGCGGAGACGAAATCGTTTTCCTCCAAGACCATTCACTCTTTGATGGTCGATATGCCAATAATGGTTGGCTTCAGGAACTTCCGGATCCCATGACGAAGGTCACTTGGGATAACTGCGCCATCGTTTCTCCGATGAAAGCGAATAGCCTGGGAGTGAAGAACGGTGACATGCTGAAGCTGGTGGTAGAGGGTAAAGACCTTCAAATGCCTGCCTTCGTGCTTCCCGGACAAAACGAGCAAACCATTGCCGTCTCACTGGGATACGGGCGCTTGCTGGCCGATCGTGCTGCAGGGCGTCTATCCAGAAAACCGCTGATTTACCAGATTGCAGATGGCGTTGGTTTTGATACCTACACTCTGCGGTCAGAAAATGCTGTGAAGCAAGGATTCGCTTCGGTCACCGTTTCCAGAGGCGATGGAGAGTATGTTCTCGCCACGACTCAGGACCATAATCCGATTCGTCCTGAAGCCTTCATGGGCGATCTCCAGCGTGAAGCCGAATTGGACAGGGTGGGTGAGTTTGCCCGTACTGTTGAGACCGGTTTTTCTCCAGACCTTGCAGCGGTGGGACAGGCTGTCAAAGACGCGGGGCCGCACCACCCTCCATTGAAGAGCCTCTTCCCTGATCATGAGTACAAGTCACACAAGTGGGCGATGTCGATTGATTTGAATGTCTGTACCGGATGCAGTGCTTGTGTCATCGCCTGCCAAGCAGAGAACAACATTTCTGTTGTCGGTAAAGACGAGGTGGCAACCGGACGTGAAATGCACTGGATGCGCATCGACCGCTACTTCCGTGGTGAAGATGTCGAGAATCCGGAAATGATTCACCAGCCGATGACCTGTAATCAGTGCGAAAATGCACCGTGTGAACAGGTGTGTCCCGTTGCTGCTACTGTGCACAACGAAGAGGGCCTGAATGACATGGTCTACAACCGCTGTATCGGAACCCGATACTGCAGTAACAACTGTCCATATAAGGTTCGCCGCTTCAACTACTACAACAACACTCATGAACCCAGTAAGACAGAGCAGATGGGCTATAACCCCACGGTGACCATCCGTGATCGAGGGGTGATGGAGAAGTGCACATACTGTGTTCAGCGCATCAATAAAGCTAAGATTTCGGCACACAATGATCGACGTGATCTCAAAGATGGAGACATCGTTCCTGCTTGTGCTCAGACCTGTCCGACCAGTGCCATATCATTTGGAGACCTTTCTGATCCAGAAAGCCAAGTGGCGATGACGCAGAACTCGCACCGGTCCTACAAGATGTTGGCGGAACTCAACGTTCGTCCGCGGACAAGTTATTTGGCCCAACTCAAAAATCCCGGAGAAATGTCGCCAGAAGGTGATGATTCCGGTGAGAAGAAGGAGGGCTAGACGATGAAGCATCTCCTCGAAAAGATTCCCTTCATTCGACCCGAGATTCTCGGCAATGCTCAGAGCCAGGAGATCGACAACACGTCGTATTCTCCTGCCGAGCGTCAGCCTTGGATTACTGGCGAGAATGACAACACTACGATCACGGATAAAGTTTGCGGAATTCTCGAAGACAAACCCACATTTGGTTGGGTCATGTTCTTCCTTCTTTCGCTTTCCGTTTTGGGACTTCTCGGTGTTTTCGTTCCGTTCCTTATCTTTTGGGGAGTGGGAGTCTGGGGGGTCAATAACCCTGTGGGCTGGGGATACGCTATCGTCAACTTCGTGTTCTGGGTGGGTATTGGTCACGCAGGGACGCTGATCTCAGCCATCTTGTTCTTGTTCCGTCAAAAATGGCGAACTTCGATCAATAGGGCTGCAGAAGCGATGACCATCTTCGCCGTCATGTGTGCGGGATTGTTCCCCGGGATCCACGTGGGTCGAGCATGGTTTGCATACTGGATGTTTCCGTTGCCAAACCAGATGGAACTTTGGCCTAACTTCCGTAGTCCACTGCTCTGGGACGTATTCGCTGTAGGAACGTACTTCACTGTTTCGTTGCTCTTCTGGTACATGGGAATGGTTCCAGATTTGGCCACAGTGCGAGATCGTGCCAACAATTGGATACGACGTCTTGCTTACGGTGCGCTCTCCATGGGTTGGACTGGGTCAAACCGGCAGTGGCATGTTTATGAGCGTTCCTACCTTCTCTTGGCATCCTTGGCGACACCGCTGGTTCTTTCAGTGCACTCGGTCGTGTCTTTCGACTTCGCCGTTTCACAGGTTGCTGGTTGGCATACGACGATCTTCCCACCGTACTTCGTTGCGGGTGCGATCTTCAGTGGATTTGCCATGGTGGTGACGTTGCTCGTGCCTGCACGACAGCTGTTTGGTCTGAAAGAGATCATTACTCTCCGTCACCTAGAGAACATGAATAAAGTCATCATGCTGACGGGAATGCTGGTCGGTTACGCGTATGCGCAGGAATTTTTCATCGCCTGGTATGGCGGAGTTAAAGTTGAAAAGTTCGCATTCATGAACCGTGCATTTGGACAATACGCTTGGGCATACTGGATCATGGTTTCCTGCAACGTGATCTCTCCCCAGATTTTCTGGTTCAAGAAAGCTCGAACTAATATCTGGATCATGTTTGTCGTGAGCATCTTCGTCAACATTGGTATGTGGTTCGAGAGATTCGTGATCACGGTCACCAGTCTTGCGAACGACTATACTCCTGCAGCGTGGGATTATTACACTCCCAAGTTGGCAGACGTCGGTATCATGATCGGCGCATTTGGATTGTTCTTTACGTTGTTTGCACTCTTCTGTCGCTTCCTCCCATTCATAGCAATGAGTGAAGTGAAGGGAGTGATTGCAGATGCCGCTCACTCAACCCCCTCGGAAAAGCCTGCCGAAAGTGGAGATGCGGAATCCGCTCCTTCACCGGCTGCTGGATCATAGGAGTCAATGATGAGTGAACCAAAGACCCATGAACCTGCTTTTGACACCATTACCGCCGAAGGTTCGGTGGACCCTAAGCCAGTGGTGTTGATTGCCGAGTTTGAGACTGCCGACCAACTGATGTCTGCTGCAGAAAAAGTCAGAGACGAAGGATTCAAGCGTTGGGATTGCCATACTCCGTATCCCATTCATGGCCTTGATGGGGCTATGGGAATCCGTCCGACGATTCTTCCCTGGATCGTGCTTGGTGGAGGATTTACTGGGTTCTGTGGCGGACTGTTGATGCAGGGTTGGATGAACGGAATCAGTTATCCGTTCCTCATCAGTGGTAAGCCATTTTTCAGTATCCCTGCCAGTATTCCTGTGGCGTTCGAATTGACCATTCTTTTGAGTGCGTTCGGTGCTTTTGGCGGAATGCTTGCTCTCAACGGCTTGCCGAGAATGTTCAATCCGTTGTTTCGGAGTGACCGTTTCCGTAGGGCCACGGCCGACAGATTTTTCATCAGTATCGAAGCCCGCGATCGCAGATTTGACGCAGATTCAAATGCTCGATTCCTACGTGGAATCGGGGCGAACGCCATTGAAGTGATCGAGGAGTAGCCAAATGACTCTTCCTATCAAGGACACACAAGTTCCGGGCTGGATCATTGGATCAATCATATTGGTCAACATGTTCCTACTCATCCCACCTGTACTCGTGGCGAAAGCTCGATACAGCACATCGAGAACTCCTAGAATCCATGTGTTTCTGGACATGGACCAACAACAGAAGTTTAAAGCTCAGTCTGCGAATTCCTTCTTTAGGGATAACCGTGCGATGAGATTGCCCGTTCCCGGTACTGTTGCACGGGGTGAGCTGAATGCTGATGAACATTACTATTGGGGAACCAATGGCGATGACTGGGCAACGACTTTCCCTTCTCAGGTCAAGGTCAATGCTGATCTGTTAGCCAGAGGCGAAGAGCGTTACGGAATCTATTGCACACCCTGTCACGGTATTTCTGGACATGGGGATGGACTCGTACCTCGTCGTACAGCGGTATCGGATTACGGTGCATGGCTTGTGACAGATCTTTCTTCGGAAAAGGGGCTCGCCCATCCGATTGGGGAACTCTTCAACATCATTGGATATGGCATCAATACGATGCCGGGTTATCGATCTCAGATCCCGGTCGAAGATCGTTGGGCCATCGTGGCGCATGTCAAAGCGTTGCAATTCAGCCAGTCCGTTGACGTTGCTGAGATTCCCGCAGAGGAAAAGCAACGGCTAGAGTCCATGGAGAAACCTTCCTCTTCCGAGGACGGCTCCACGGCCACCCCTGAAGAGGGAAGGTGATCGATATGGGACACAAGCAAACCATAGATCTGAGTACCGAAAATCGCAGCTTGGGCGGACTTTCCGGCCAGTTGATCGGATTCGGTGCCGTTCTCGCTGTTCTGGGATTGATAGGCACACTGCTTCTTGGAAATCTTGAAGGTGCTTTCGAGAGTCACTCAGAGCCTCATGCTGCAGGGGGAGCTGCCCACTCTTCAGATCCAACGCACTCCAATGGCCATTCTGCTGACCACTCCGGTGGCGATCACGGTATGGCGCATGGTTACGTTTCAACCTGGTCTATCTGGCATCCATACCTCGTCAGCGCCTCTTGGTTGTTGGCCATCTGTCTCGGAGCGATCTTCTTCGTCCTGATTCACCATGTGACGATGGCGTCTTGGAGCACGGTGGTGCGAAGATTAGCCGAAGCGGTTTCCCGTAACTTTGTTTTGATGGGGCTGTTGTTTATCCCGATTCTTATGCCGGGGCAAATGGACAAGCTCTATAAGTGGATTCATCCCGATCCCGGCGACTCGATTATCGCGGTGAAGGAAGCTTATCTGAACTACGACTTTTTCCTGATTCGCATGGCGATCTACTTTTTGATTTGGATCGGTCTCTCCTTTTGGTACCACAAAAACTCGGTACAGCAGGATGCAGATGGCGATCTCAAGAGAACGACTCGAATGGCGCACTTCAGTCCGCTGGGTCTGATTTTGTTTGCCATGAGTATTACCTTTGCCGCTTACGACATTCTGATGAGTCTGGATGCGCATTGGTTCAGTACCATTTTCGGAGTGTATCTTTTCGGTGGTAGCGTTTTGTCGTTCCATGCATTCCTCGCACTGATCGTGATCTGGCTGCAAGCGAATGGCAGATTGACCAGAGCTGTCAGCGACGAACACATGCAAGATATTGGAAAGATGATGTTCGCCTTTACCGTTTTCTGGGCCTACATCGCATTCAGCCAATACATGCTCTACTGGTATGCCAACATTCCAGAGGAGACCGCTTGGTTCTTACGGAGACAAGAGAACATGCTCTGGGGTTCATGGGGCTGGTTATTGATCATTGGTCGATTCTTGATCCCATTCCTGTTCATCATGTCCAAGCACGTTAAGCGTAGTCGCCCAACTCTGGCTGTTGCTGCCATTTGGATGCTGATCATGCAATGGGCGGACATGTATTACCTGGTGATGCCACAAATCAACGGTGGGGAAGAATTCCCCTTCACGATGGTAGACATCACTATTCCGATTGGTTTCCTCGGTCTTTTCTTGATCGGTCTTGCGCTCTCACTCAGAGGGCACTCGCTGATTGCTGAAAAAGATCCCAGAATGCCGGAATCTCTGGCATTCGAGAATGCATAGAAGGGAGTTCAAGTTGAGCGAAAATAAATCAGCGGACGACGCCCATTTACTCGAAGGTGCCGGAGATGATCCGAGTGCTATTCCAACTTGGTACGGCGGAATAGTGTTCACTATCATTTTTGTAGTGAGTGCATACCTACTGGTCTTCCTGACCGGGATAGAGGAAGCCTCTGTCCTCGAGGAAAGAAATCGCTACCAAAGCCGTGAACTGGAAGAAGTACAAGGTATCCAGAATTCTCAACTGAAAAACTACTCTTGGACGGATAGAGACAACAATCGAGTCTCAATTCCGATAGAACAGGGTAAGGAAGAAGTCCTGAAGCGATTCGGGACCTCGGGGAACTGATCGGACATGAAACTCATGCAAAAAAGATCACTTCTGGCAAAGAGGCAGCTACTCCCGACAGGGCTCTGCATTTCGCAGCTCTGCGCGGGCCTCGTAAGTTGTTTTCATCTCCCAAAGGTGGCTTTTTTACTCGCGATCTTTTCCAGTGGATTCGTTTTTGCTCAAGCGCCATCTGTGCCGCCTGGAGAATTGAACAAACAGGAACATGATCCTGTTTTGAAATCCATTGAAGGTATTACGATCACTGATCGTCTGGGGAACACCGTTCCGCTGGATCAGGAAGTCCGCCTTGCAAATGGTCAGCGTGTTCCACTCGGTGAAGTGTTTAAATCCGGATTACCCGTCATTTTTAATCCGATTTATTTCAGTTGTCCGATGCTTTGCAATCTCGTCGTTGAAAATATGATCAAGTCGATGGCAGAGTGCGGATTGACGCTGGGTGTCGACTACAAAGTTGTGACGATGAGTATCGATCCCAGAGATAGTGCCCTCGACGCTCGTAATCGTAAACGCGCACTCGTCGACGTCTTTAAAGAAGAAGCCGAATTGACGGGGGCGAGTACTGATCAATCCGCAGACGGCTGGAACTTCCTCACAGGCGAAGAGAGTCACTTACGATTGATCGCGGATAGTGTCGGGTTTGACTATCAATGGAACGACTACAACCAAGAGTACGCTCATGGAGCAGGGGCATTCATCCTTTCTCCCGAGGGGAAACTGACACGGACTCTTCAGGGGATCGAATTCGATCCACAGACTCTTCGACTCGCACTTGTCGAAGCCTCCAGCGGTAAAGTGGGGACTTGGGCAGATCAGATAATATTGACCTGTTTTGTTTACGATCCCAGTAAGGCGAGATACGGTCCGGCGGCGCTCTTTGTCATGCGACTGGGCGGACTGGTAACGGTATTGGGTTTGGGGGGCTTTTTACTAGTCCTCAAAAGGACGGGGCGGTTTTAGTCATGCGACCAATTCCTGAAGAGGTTGAAAACGACTCCAGAGACTCTCAGAGAGAGCAGGCATCATGATGCAATTCCTCACTTCAAGTTTCCAAAGCTTGGCGACACAGACCGGACCTACCTTCTGGCTTCCGGAGGCTGTCTCTAACTTTGCTCCAACCGTAGACGGGGATTTTTACTTCGTCTATTGGGTTTCCATCTTCTTCCTCGTCTTGATTACTGCGCTTCTCATTCTCTTTATGTGGAAGTACAGCGCTCCAGAAGGACAGAAAGCCACGAGTCAGAATGATCACAATCTGGTTCTTGAGATCGCTTGGACAGGCATCCCGGTGATTCTTTCACTGATGATGTTCTGGTACGGCTACAAGGGCTATGTCGCCATGGCGACACCTCCTGCGAATGCAATGGTCATCACAGCAGAGGCTGCAAAGTGGTCTTGGAATTTTTCCTACCCTGCGAGTGGTACTGTCGTTTCCGGAGCTTCCGAAGATTTCAACGAGATCCGTAATGCATTACGCTCGGGTGAATTGACTGCTGAACAGGCTGCTGAGCGCGAAGCTAAAGTACTCGAAAAGGCGGGACTTCATGTTCCCGTCAACACACCGGTTCAGGTGAACGTGCTTGCCGCCGACGTCCTGCATTCCCTTTTCATTCCGGCATTCAGGGTGAAAAAAGACTGCGTTCCTGGGCGTATTGGCCAGTTGTGGTTCGAAGCCACTGAACCCGGAGTGTACTCACTATATTGTTCAGAATATTGCGGTCAGGGGCACTCAGCGATGCACAGCAAGGTCGTGGTGCACCCTTCTCAAGAAGACTTCGACAAGTGGTTAGCAGTGGCAGCATCCTATGACGAGACTCTCCCATTTACCGAATTGGGAGAAATCGTATGGAAGCGAAAAGGCTGCGTCAGTTGTCACAGTCTGGATGGTGCCATGAAAACTGGCCCGACGTGGAAAGGCCTCTTTGGTAGCGAGAGGAAGTACACGGAGAATGGCACTCTAGGGAGTGCCATTGCCGACGAGAGTTACATTGAAGAATCGATTCGCTATCCGATGAAAAAAATATCTGACGGTTACACCGGGCAGATGCCAGTGGTCAAGTTGACGGACAAAGAGATCCTTTGGGTCACTGAGTTCATCAAGAGCCTCAGGCAGTAAGGAGCGCTATAATGAAACCTGATGATAAGGCCTCTGCTGGATCCGATCTCTCTTCTCAGGAAGTCGAGCAGACTTCTCAAGAGACGAAGATTTCCGGACCCAGTTACCTGACGGTCACGAACACGTTGACGTCCTGGATGTTCACTCTTGATCACAAGCGCATTGGCTTGATGTATTTGGTGGGGGTCCTGTCTATGTTTCTGCTTGGAGGAGTGTTCGCTCTTCTTGTAAGAACAGAACTATTTTCTCCCATCCCGCTGATCACACCGCTGTTTGCCGGAGATGATGCAGGGGCGCAGGCTGATTTGTACAACCAGTGGTTTACGACCCACGGTGCCATCATGGTGTTTCTGGTCATCATTCCAGGAGTGCCCGCTGCGCTTGGAAACTTTGTCCTTCCGCTCCTCTTGGGGGCTAAGGACGTGGCATTCCCGCGATTGAACCTTGGATCATTCTATCTCTGGATGTGCGGGGCAGCTTTCTTTGTCTACGTCCTCTTCAGTGGCGGCGTGGACACGGGTTGGACCTTTTACACTCCATACAGTACGAGTTCGCCAACAGCGGTTATTCCTGCTGTCGTCGGGGTCTTCATATTGGGTTTCTCGAGTATCTTCACGGGTCTCAACTTCATTGTGACGATTCACAAGATGCGACCCAAGGGGATGACTTGGTTCAACATGCCTTTGTTCCTGTGGGCGACATATTCAACGGCTGTGATCCAGGTCTTAGCCACTCCGGTTCTTGGGATCACGCTTTTGCTTTTGATTCTTGAGAGAACCCTTGGAATTGGAATCTTTGATCCGCAAAACGGAGGAGACCCGGTTCTCTACCAGCACTTCTTTTGGTTCTACAGTCACCCCGCGGTCTACATCATGATTATCCCCGCCATGGGAGTGATCAGTGAAATCATCGCGGTTCATAGTCACAAAAGAATCTTTGGATACCGTTACATCGCATACTCGTCAGTTGCGATTGCTATCTTCTCCTTCATCGTTTGGGGTCACCACATGTTCACGAGTGGTCAGTCCACGATGATGAACATTATCTTCAGTGGTATTACCTTCTCCGTGGGAATCCCTTCCGCGATCAAGGTCTTCAACTGGATAGCAACGATGTACAAAGGGTCCATCAATCTCAACACATCAATGCTTTACGGTATCTCCTTCATATTCCTATTCACCATCGGTGGATTGACGGGTTTGTTCCTAGGAGTATTGAGTATTGATACCCATCTGCATGACACCTACTTCGTGGTCGCACACTTTCATTACGTCATGATGGGAAGTGCCTTGATCGCGTTTGTTGGGGGACTTCACCATTGGTGGCCAAAAATGACGGGTCGTATGTTCAATGAGTTCTGGGGCCGCATCGCGTGCACGCTTGTATTCATTGGATTCAATTTGACGTTCATTCCGCAGTTTGTCATGGGCTCACTGGGTATGCCTCGTCGTTACTACTCATATGAAGATAAGTTTCAAATCTACCACCAACTCTCGACGATAGGTTCATACGTGATGGCTGTGGGATTCTTCCTGACAGCTTTCTATCTGATCCAATCGCTGGTATCGGGCAAGAAAGCTCCGATGAATCCATGGGGTGGAAACAGTCTTGAGTGGCATACACCGTCGCCACCTCCTCTGGAAAACTTCCACGGGGTTCCTTCTGCGACGGATCCATACGAACTCGATCAATTCGACTATGATCCCGTAACAGGGAACTACTCCAGCCAGAGCTCTAAAGGCTTGGCCTGAAGATGGGAGATAAGATGAGCGGCGACGCGCATCAGGAAAAACCCGAAGAAGCTGCCGGTGAACACGGTGATGGACATGGCCATGGCCACTCTCCTCATCTTGCGCACCACTTTGACAGTCTTCAGCAACAATTCGAAGCGGGTAAGCTCGGAATGTGGCTATTTCTGGCAACTGAGGTCCTTCTCTTCGGGGGATTGTTCTGTTTCTACGCTGTTTACAAGGCGAACCATCCTGAGCTCTTTGAATGGGGACACCAGTTCCTCGACAAGAGATGGGGAGCCACGAATACGATGGTCTTGCTGTTCTCTTCCTTGACGATGGCTCTCGCCGTTCGTGAAGCGCAGTTGGGTCGTAAAAACAGAATTCTGTTTTTTCTATCCATCACATTCATATGCGGATTGGGCTTCATGGGAATCAAGTACATTGAGTACTCGAAAAAATTCCATGAGGGACTATTCCCAGGCAAGAGTTTCTCATACGCCACTGTTACAACTGCAGAGACGGAGAGGGATCTCCTCGAACTTAATGTGGTTGCGCAAAAGACCGATATCTCTCGTCCACTTGCAGAAGTGGTGTTGATTGAGCCCAAGGCGAAGGGGCAGGTCAAAACTCCAGCGATTGCGCCCGGAGGACGGGCTATAAATCAGGATGAAATCGACGTGGAGATCGAAAAGCAGAGCGGTCATCCGGAAGGCGACGGGTTATATATTCCCCCTGCGGAACTGCCGAAGTCGGCGAGGCCACCCAATGCTCATGTGTTCTTTAGTATCTACTTCTGTTTAACAGGACTCCATGGGATCCACGTGTTGATCGGCATGGCCGTCATGGTCTGGTTGATGGTGCTCGTAGTGAAGGGCCGTATCGGTCCTGAATTCTTCACCCCGGTGGACTTGGGTGGTTTGTACTGGCACTTGGTGGATCTGATTTGGATTTACCTCTTTCCCTTGCTTTACCTTGTGGAATAGGAGGCATCATGAGCATCGTTGAAAAACTTTTGAATAACGTCGACTGGCTCATCCTGTCGGCAGCCTTTTTAAGCCTCCTTGCCACTCTTGTGGCGGGGAAGATGAATAAAGGAACTAAGGATCCCCATCCGGTTGTGGGTCATATGACCCCTACGGTTCTAATGTTGACAATCCTGACGGCTCTCCTGTTTTTGACATGGGTTACCGTAGGAGTTTCTTACATCGACTTAGGGTCTCTGAACATCATCGTGGCAATGGGTGTCGCAACCATTAAAGCCACTTTGGTCTCGTTGTATTTCATGCACTTGAGGTGGGATAGACCCTTCAATGCCATCATTCTGGTCGGGTCATTTCTTTTCCTTGGAATCTTTTTGGGCTTTGCCCTTCTCGATACCGGTGAGTACAAGGAATACCTGATCGTGGATCCGACAATACTTGAGACGCAGTTTAATCCCAGCGACTAGATTTTGTCAGATCTTCTGACCGGAGAAGGAAGTGGCCGAGGAGTCTTTGCAATCAAGGCTTGAGGAAGGGGAGGCGTTACCGTCTCCCCCAAATCCCATCAATATTCGCATGGGAATGTGGCTCTTCTTGTCCTCTATCGGTGTCTTCTTCATCGCGAGCATCATCGGGATCGTTATCATTAGAAATTCTTCTCCCAACTGGGGAGAAAATGCCCCTCCTATTCCCGACCTTGCCTGGGTCAGCACGGGTGTCATCGTTTTAATTAGTGTGTTTTCTCAGTTGGGATTGTCCTCTGTCAGAGAGGATTCGCTTCGCCTCTTTAAGGTTTGCATGTGGCTGGTCCTGATTCTTGGATTTGTTTTTCTATTTCTGCAGGAACAGGTTTGGCAGCAGATGTTGTCAGGAGGAGATGGGAGCTTTAATGCCAGTTCTTCTCTCCATGGCTGGACTATTTATGCTCTTGGATTGATCCATGCACTGCACTTAGCGGGTGGATTGGTTTTTCAGGCTTATGTGACTTCTTATGCAACGCGGGGTGGCTACTGGAGTCTGCATCATATCACCGTCCAGCAAGTCACATTGTATTGGCACTTTCTAGGAGGAGTGTGGATAGGATTGTTCGCATTCCTACTATGGCTCGCCTAGCCCTTTTGATGGAGAGCACGTCCTTTATCGGGGCGTCTTGAACTCGAGTTCCCGGGCATGAACAGCAAACCAGGAACTGACGGCATACGCCCCATTTTGAATACGGAATTGATCCTCGTCGACGATCGCTACTCGCCATTGGCCTGAATCTCGGGTCAGTTGAACTCTCGCTAAATTTTTATATGTATCTTTGGCAACTGGGGCAAATGGATACCGAGGTAAATCACGTTGGCGATAAGGAAGATAAGGCTCTTTCTTGTAGTAGTTGCGATGTGATTCGAGCATGGCCATCACGTCTGTAGACGGAGATTCTTCCAGCCACTCTTTCCAGGTCGTCAGAGAAAAGGGAAGCAGTTGGAGTTCTTCTCCAGATCGAGGACCGAAGAGGGCTTTCCCATCGACTGGGCTCCATAGACTTTCGAGTTTTCGTTGATCTGGTCCCAAGCGATCGTGAATCAACAAGCAACAATCGAGAATCAAACCGCTCGTCCCAAAGAGAGGAGGTTCTACAGAGGTCGATGTCGATTTGCGTTCAAAGACACAGAGAGTTTCTGACAGTGGGTGATAAATCACGCATATGGGAACACCACCGACGACGTCGTTGACGACTTCGTGCCATTGAAGAAGCCTCAGTGGGTAGGCACGAGATTCTCCGTTAAAACGAACACCTACGACTTCGCTGGAAGAAACTAGGAACCTTTTTCTGAACGAGGATCCCAGTTCGATGACTTTTGCTTGTCCCCACACTTCGGGCATATCGACCGATGTGATTTGCCCAGGGACTCCCCAGCGCACGAAGGTGGGGTCTTCTATCAGAGATTCTGGGATATCGAATCCGTTGGTTTTGAAGCCTTGGGGTCCTAGACGATTGGCTTCTTGAAGAGCTCTGTAAAGGTGTGGTATTCGCCATGCTACGACGGAAACAAGGAGCACCGAGAGCACCAGTATCAAAGCTCTGAACTTGAATCGATCTCCTTTTGAAGAAACGGGTTTGTTCATGAAATGGGACCCGCATCTGCAACGAGTGCTCCTAGGACGATCGGAAGGTACAACAGGCTTGCGAAAAACAATCTTCGAGCAGCAGGTTGGCTTCTCTCTTTCAGCAATTGGTAGGATCTGTAGGACATATAGATTCCACCCAAGCTCGAAACTCCCAAATAGATCCAGCCCGCTGATTGCGTCAATGTTGGAATGAGACTGACTCCCCAAAGAAGCAGTGACCAGAGTAGCGCGGTCAGTGCAGTGCGATGCCCATCTTTGTCGATACTGGGAAGCATCCTGAATCCTGCTTTTTCGTATTCGGCACGGTGCATCCAAGCGATCGCGAGGAAATGAGGTATCTGCCAAATAAAGAGAATGCCAAAGAGTGTCAGCCCTACAGGGTGAAAAGGTGATCCACCGGCTCCGCACCAACCTATCATGGGTGGAAGTGCTCCAGGTATCGCACCAAAGAGTGTGTTGAGAGTCGTTCGCATTTTTAACGGAGTGTAGACAAGAACGTAGAGCAAGAGACTGACGATACCGAGAATAGCAGCGAAGACAGTTCCACCCTGCCAGACCAAAAAGCTACCGAGTGATCCCGTTAAAATTGAATACGGAATAACGATCGCTGCTCCGACTCTTCCCCGTGCTGTTGCTCTGACAGCCGTGCGCTTCATCAGTTGGTCTTGTTTACGTTCCCATAGCATGTTCAAGGAATTGGCAGCCGCAGCCAGGAGGGCGGTTCCTGCAGAGATGGCGAGCAGTGCTCCCCAACGATCGAGCCATTGATCGGTCGTTCCTCTAAAAGAACTCGCGTCAGTAAACGACCATGAGGTCGCGACTCCCAGACTCGCGGTGATGACGACCAGGAGCGTGAGTCGAGGTTTGGCCAGTTGAATGAGGTCCGAAATGAGCCCCGGATCCTCGTTTTTCGAAGAATCGGGGTGTTTCGGTTGGTCTTGGGTTTCTTTCAAATCGCTCTCCTGTCCATGGGAGTTTAGTGGTTGGAAGGCAATTCAACCACCAGACCCAACTTCACTTGTGGGATCACTTGACGGTTACCCCCAGAGTGAGAGAATCTAATCAGGACAAGAATGGTCCTCATTTGAGCCTTCCTGGAGTCTTCGGGGGTGTGGAATCACCACGAAGTGACACAGGAGGCACGGAGAGGACCGGAAAGGGCATTCGAGGTATGTTGCGCCTGAATCGTCAAACCGATTACGGAATCATGATTCTGACCTGCCTGGTCAGGGAAGGTGAGGGGGAGCACCCCCGTCGTCTTCTTTCTGCTCCGGAAATCGCTATGACCTCAGGGCTCGCACTGCCCAATGTCAGCAAGATTTTGAAAGCTTTGGTTCGAGGGAAAATCCTCGAATCGAGAAGGGGTGTCCAAGGCGGATACCAATTATCTCGTCCTTCAGCAGAGATTTCGATACAGCAGGTGATCACGGCCCTCGATGGTCCAATTGCCATGACTGATTGTGCGGAGGGTGGCCCAGATCAATGTGACGTGGGATCACTGTGCCCGATGAGTGAAAATTGGAAATTTATCAACGATCGAATTGTTGAGACTCTGGAGAATATCACGCTTGAGCAGATGGCTATTCCGGGTGGAGTGCTGGCTGCCGCTGGAAAAATCTCAGAGTCCGAACAAGGGAGAATGAAGGACAAGAATGTCTGAAGCAGAAGAGTTACAGAAACTTGCCGACAAGGAATATGAATTCGGTTTCGTCACTGATGTCGAGGCGGATTCTATACCTCCGGGACTTGATGAAGACACCATTCGCGAAATCGTCAAACGAAAAGGGGAGCCGGATTGGCTTCTTGAGTTTCGTCTGAAGGCGTTTCGTCATTGGCAAACCATGGAGGATCCCGCTTGGGCCAAGGTTAAAAAGAATACGGTCAACTACCAAGATCTGATTTACTACAGTGCTCCCAAGCCAAAAAAACAGTTGGATAGCCTCGATGAAGTGGATCCTGAACTTCTTGAAACATTTGAGAAGTTGGGGATTTCCTTAGAAGAGCAAAAACGTCTGAGCAACGTGGCTGTGGACGCTGTCTTCGACAGTGTTTCTGTGGCCACGACCTTCAGCGATAAACTGGCTGAACTGGGAATTATCTTCGGTTCATTCAGTGACGCTGTGAAAGAACATCCGGATCTCATCAAGAAGTATCTGGGCTCGGTCGTTCCATACACAGATAACTTCTACTCGGCACTCAATGCTGCGGTCTTCTCCGATGGGTCATTCTGCTACATCCCTAAGGGAGTGGCTTGCCCCATGGAGTTGTCGACGTACTTCCGAATCAATGCCGCAGGAACTGGTCAGTTTGAGCGAACCTTGATCGTTGCTGATGAGAAGTCGACGGTTTCCTATCTGGAAGGGTGCACTGCACCCATGAGAGATGAAAACCAGTTGCACGCCGCTGTGGTTGAGCTCGTTGCTCTCGAGGACGCCACGATTAAGTATTCCACTGTTCAGAATTGGTATCCAGGCGATGCCGATGGCGTCGGTGGAATCTACAACTTTGTAACCAAGCGAGGCTTGTGTAAGGGAGATCGCTCCAAGATTTCCTGGACTCAGGTGGAGACGGGCAGTGCCATTACTTGGAAGTATCCTTCTTGCATACTCCAAGGGGACGACTCCATTGGCGAGTTCTATTCCGTGGCCTTGACCAATAATCACCAACAGGCTGATACCGGTACCAAAATGGTTCATCTGGGTAAGCGAACCCGAAGCACTATTATCTCCAAAGGTATTAGCGCTGGCCAAGGTCAAAACACTTACCGAGGTCTCGTTGACGTGAAGAAAAATGCGGAGGACGCACGGAATTTCTCACAATGTGATTCCATGCTTTTGGGTGATCGTTGCGGAGCTCATACCTTTCCGTATGTAGAGGTTCGTAACCCGAGTGCCAAAGTGGAGCATGAGGCGACCACCTCCAAGATCGGTGAAGATCAGATTTTCTATTGTAATCAAAGAGGTATTTCCACAGAGGATGCCATCTCGATGATCGTGAATGGCTTTTGCAAAGAGGTCTTCAGTGAACTTCCAATGGAGTTTGCTGTCGAGGCCCAAAAGCTTTTGGCGGTTAGTCTCGAGGGGAGTGTTGGATAATGTCTGAGAACGAAAAAGAGGGCTCGATGATTCTTGAAGTAAATGATCTCCACGCTTCAGTGGAGGACACACCCATATTACGTGGTCTAAATCTCAATGTTAAACCCGGTGAAGTGCATGCCATCATGGGGCCAAATGGTTCAGGTAAGAGCACGTTTGCTAACGTAATTGCCGGGCATGAAGACTATGCCGTTGATAGCGGATCTGTTCTGTACAATGGTATCGATCTACTCGATCTCTCTCCCGAGGAACGTGCTTGCGAAGGAATCTTCCTCGCATTTCAGTACCCGGTATCCATCCCCGGAATTTCAAATGCCTACTTCTTGAGGTCGGCATTGAACGCTGTGCGTCGCTACAGGGAAGAATCTGAAGTCGATGCTGTTGATTTCCTTCAACTGGTTCGATCAAAGATGGCGCTGGTAGGAATGGATGAAAAACTACTCCAAAGATCTGTCAATGATGGATTCAGTGGTGGTGAAAAGAAGAGGAATGAGATTCTCCAGATGGCGGTTCTCGATCCCAAATTAGCCATATTGGATGAGACTGATTCCGGTTTGGATATCGATGCTCTGAGAATCGTCGCCGAAGGAGTCAATGCTCTTCGCGGTGGAGATCGATCCTTCATTGTGGTGACTCACTATCAGAGACTTCTTGATTACATCGTTCCTGATCACGTTCATGTTCTCTCTCAAGGACAAATCGTCCGATCTGGTGATAAAACTCTCGCGCATGAACTAGAGCGAGAAGGGTATTCTTGGCTGGACAGCGGTGATAAACCTAAGAAGAGTGAGACTGATCAAAAGGTCCAGGAGGCTTCTTGAATAACGAAGCTCTCCAACACTGGAATAACTCCCTGACGGGACAAAGCGAAGGTCTCAGTTCTACAGAAGATCTTTTCTCCACTCGCCGGAAGGCTGGAGTGGATAGCTTTCAGAAAAATGGTTTTCCCGGACGTCGACATGAAGAGTGGCGTTATACCTCTCTTAAGTCTCTCTCCGAAGAAGGCTACCCTGCATGTTTACCCCATGAAGGAAATCTACCGGAGGTGGATGAACTGATCACCTCCTCAGACATCCGGATCGTTCTTATTAATGGTGTTTTCAGAAAAGATCTTTCAGATCTGACAGCACTTCCAGACGAAGTTCGTGTCGAAGGTTTTTCAGACTTTCGTCAAAGAGCGAATACTCAAGAGATCGAAAATTTCGACCGTATGCTTCCGCTGTCGGATCACCCGTTTCAAAGTCTGGGCGATGCTTTGCTCGACGATGGACTTGTTGTGACAGCGATAGGGAATACTGACGCTCGTATTCACATTCTTCATGCTTATGACGGGACCGATACCTCAGGATCAGCCCATATTACTGGAATGATTCACTTAGAGGGTGGGGCACGTCTTGAAATCCTTGAAGAGTTTCGATCTCAAGGACAAGTGATGGGGAATACGCGTTGGGGAATCCATGTCGGTGATGAATGTACATTGAGTCGTCAAAGAATTCTTCGACCAGGCTGCGATGTTGTTTTTCATGGAAGTCGGGTTGAAGTTGGAAAAGCCGGGCTATTCCAAGATTTGATCGCAGGCAGTGGATCTCGCCTTGTGAGAAATGAGATCCATGTCAGTCTCAATGGTGCCGGAGGTCATACAGACCTCTTCGGTGGCTATGTGAGCGATGGTGACGAAGTTGTCGATCATCACACAACTATTGAGCATGCCGTTGCAGATTGCACGAGCAGGGAAATCTATCGTGGCGTTTTGGGAGGGAAATCCCGAGGAGCGTTCACAGGAATGATCCATGTTCATCAGGATGCTCAGAGAACCGATGCTAAACAATCTAATGACGCGATATTGCTGTCGCGGAATTCTGAAATGAATACGAGACCTCGTCTCGAAATCTACGCTGATGATGTGAAATGTACTCATGGGGCCACTGTAGGTGAGCTCGATGAAGGAGCATTGTTTTACCTCAGAAGTCGGGGTGTCTCTCTTGAAGAGGCTCGCCGCATGATGGTTCGGGCATTTACAGCTGAAGTTTTCGGAGAGATTGAAAATGAGGGTCTCCGGGAGCAGATCATCGAGCAACTTCAAGCTGCGATGCCTGCTTCTGAATGTGTCACCTGAGATTGAAGAGGATTCGTGGATCATTCGAAGTCTTCAGAGATAAATCTGGAAATGATTCGAAGGCATTTTCCTGCCCTCGATCAAAAAGTCCATGGTGAAAAATTAGTCTACCTCGATAGCGCCGCAACGACTCAAAAGCCTCTTGAGGTTATTGAGGCTGTGGATTCTGTTTATCGACAAGATTGTGCAAATGTTCACCGAGGAGTTCATACACTCAGTGAACGAGCGACTGCGCGATATGAAGATGTGCGTAACAAGGTCGCAAAGTTTCTGGGTACCGAAGAGTCCCGCGAGGTCGTCTTCACCCGTGGTGTCACAGAAGCGATGAATCTACTGGCGAATTCCTTGGGTAGTGGCGATCACGCCTTGGTCCCCGGGGATGAAATCGTCATTGGAACCCTCGATCACCATGCCAATATTGTTCCGTGGCAAATGCTATGCGAAAAGAACGGTACTATCCTGAAGGTGATACCTTGCGACGACCAGGGAGAACTCGTCCTGTCGGAATTGGATTCTCTGGTGACTGATCGTACGAAGGTGGTCTCGATCGGTCATGTTTCAAATGCGATCGGAACTGTTAACGATATCGACCGTGTTTTCGCGGCAGCGAAGAATGTGGGAGCGGTAACAATTTTAGACGCTGCTCAATCTGCTCCTCACATGTCCATCAATCCCATCGACATTGGTTGTGACTTCTTGACATTTAGTGGGCACAAGACCTATGGACCCACAGGTGCAGGTGTACTTTGGGGTAAACTGGAGAAACTGGAAAAACTTCCGCCTTGGCAGGGCGGTGGAGACATGATTAAGACCGTTTCATTTGATCGAAGTAGTTATGCCGAGGTGCCTTGGAAATTTGAAGCGGGCACACCGGATATCGCTGCGGTCATCGGAATGGGAGCGGGCCTAGATTTCTTGGATAATGTTGGCCGCTCACATGTCAAAGCTCATGAAGACGCTCTGTTGGAATCAATGGAGTCAAAACTTCGGAATATAGAAGGTGTGCGGATCGTTGGTGAGCCCTTGAAGCGCTCATGTTGTATTTCATTTACTCTTGATGGGATCCATCCGCATGATGCTGCAACAATCATGGATCAATCAGGAGTGGCTATTCGTGCAGGGCATCACTGTGCTATGCCGTTAATGAAGCGATTGGGTTTACCCGCAACAATTCGTGCTTCGGTAGGAATGCATAATGGCGAAGACGACATCGATGCTCTTGTCGATTCCATTAAAGCGGTCAGGGAAATATTCGCATGAATGATCTGAGAGAACTTTACCAGGAACTGATCATCGACCATTCAAGGTCTCCTAGGAATCATGGCAAACTGCCTCAAGCTAACTTAGAGGCCCGAGGCCATAATCCTTTATGTGGTGATGAAATCGATATGGAAGTGCTTCGCAATGCTGATGGAGTATTGGAGTCGATCGGATTTACTGCGACAGCGTGTGCTATTTGTACCGCTAGTGCATCCATCATGACCGAGACTTTGAAGGGCAAAGAAGAAAAGATTGCCCGTGCGATTTTCGCAGATTTTCATGCGAAAGTCACAGGAGAAGACTCCGCTGCTTATCCTGATGAGTTAATGAAGCTGGAAGTTTTTACAGGAGTGAAGGATTACCCTTCCAGAGTAAAATGTGCAACATTGGCTTGGCATACTTTGATACAAGCACTAAGTGGGGATCCTAGAGAGGCTTCAACAGAATGAATGATTCGATCGAAAACGAAAATATTGAGCCGAAAAGTGAAGCAGATTTGAGGCCTGCTGGATTGCAGGCAGAAGACGGTACTCTTGAGGATCTGATCGTCAAGGCTATTGAAACTTGTCACGATCCAGAGATCCCGGTCAATATCTATGAATTAGGCCTGATCTATCATGTTCGAATCGCTGAAGATTCTTCAGTCGATGTTGAGATGACTCTGACGTCCCCTGCGTGCCCTGTGGCAGGAACACTACCTGTCGAAGTTGAGCAGAAGGTCAGTGCGGTGGAAGGTGTCGATAGTTGTGTGGTAGGAGTTGTCTGGGATCCACCTTGGACAAAAGATCGCATGACTGAAGGCGCGAAGCTTCAACTGGGAATGTTCTAGTTCTTATTTTCCATTGCGGCTAATAAGAGTCTGGCTGTTTCGCCGTGCGGAAGTCCTGACATCATTTTTGATATCCTATGAAGTAATCTCATGGCCATGAGCGGATTGGTTTTCGCTACCGTTTTCGCTCTACGTAACATCTGGACGCCCTTGCCTTTATATGGGTGGTATCGATCTTCCCATGTCGTTTTGATTCGTGGACTAAAGTTGGGTATGAGATTGAGAGCTATCGAAAGTTCTGCGCATCCTTTTTCGAACTTGTCTTCTTCGTCGAACTTTACTGCTCTTTCTAGGCGTGTCATTAAGTACGTGTATTGAAGTCGAGTAGGGGGCGTGCCTGGTCTTCTCTCCGTGAGATATTTATCCACTTCTTGTGCTCCACGAAATGGGAGATCTTGTGGGATCGGGATCGCTTTATATTCGGCACCCTCAAGAAGAAAGATTGCGGGTAGCAGTTGAGGAATCGTTAGCCCCTCGACCCACGATTCTGAAGACTGATGATCTTTACAATCACTCACTCCAGACAAAGGACAATCGTCGTCTTCTTTGTTTGGGGACGATGTTTCAGTGTTTGTTTTCGTATGAGTGTTTCCCTCTAAGTCGGGAAGGCATACGAGAACTGGAACTCCATTTTCTTCAAGAGCTAATCTCATTTTAGGGTCGTTGAGGTGTTGATTCGCCCACTGCTGACACACGAGGTCTCCGTCTTTCAGGATGACCATAATGATGGGGACATTTCGGTCTTCGGCCTCTGTCTTCGCTGCCTGAATACTTGAACCTGCCCAAAAACTTTCGATTTTATTTTCTGGGACGTTCTTACTCTTCGTCGGCAAATCCACATCGGTGGAGATGGTGATGGATGCGAGCATGAACATGATAGGCAAGAACAAGGGGGATCTCCGATCAACTGAATCTTGCTCTAATAATATCACTGCAGTCGTGGTTCGTATCAGGTCGGATATTCCACCAGATCAGAGATGGGAAAAATTACCTACACGAATTCGGAAGAGTCAGGATCCCTTCGTATGGAAACGTCTTAATGCGAGTGGAGGGTTGTGATTTGGTGCTGATTTAAGTATTTAGCGGACGATTCCTTAGTGCCTTGTGAAGTGCTCTGGGCCACTCTCTTCCATTGAGTAATTTACCAATGATGGTGTTTCTGACAAATAAGTCATAGGTGATCAATCCCATCAGAGTTGTCACTGTGAGAGAGATGAAGAACTTTGGGCCGCTACCCCAGTCGTTTTGAGCGATGAACCCCGGGGTCCAAATGGTGAAGGGGAGATGGAAGATATAGATCCAATAGGAAGCATCTACGAAGTAACGCACCGCGGGAATCTCATAGGACATCATTTTCTGAAACAGTCCGATGAAGCCCCAAATCGATAGCCAGATGATCCAGCCCGTTAAAAATGCAGTAAGAAATCGGCCTACATCTGTAGTGACCGCACCTTCAAATGCTGCATGTAGCCACCAAAAAAACAGTACAGGAAGGCTGGCGAGGTTGATTGCGATGCGTGGAAGAGTGGCCACTTTCTGAATCAGATCTCGTCGGTGCCATAGAGACCACCCACAGAGATACAGAAATCCATACGTCATGAAACTCGTGAGCTCTGGTATCCAAGATACTCCTGTTTCAAGTACTCCTGGAATCGTCAAGTCCATGAGCGCCCATGCGATGGGGAGTGACAAGATGATACTGGATCCAGGTAGTGCGAGAATACGGGAGATGAAGACACTGGGTTTCCACGAATGTGGGATGAATCTTGTGAGGCCGAGCAGGAGATATCCAAGGAATGAATAAATCAGTAAATAGTAGAGGAACCACATGTGGATCGTTATTGGTGGGAAAAAGTCTTGGATGGGAGTCTTTAGGAGTATTCCCCAAGCTTGTTGAATCCCGACAATTTTAGAGGTATTTGCAAAAATGAATCCCGAAACTGATAGAGGAAGAAGAATCGGAAGAAAGAGGACCAGTGGAATTCCAAGTCTTGCGATGCGGTTTGTTACGAATTTTTTTGAACCTCTTTTTTCGACTAAAAGTGCACCGAAGAATCCACCTATGAACATGAAGATCGGCATACGCCATGCATGAATGAAACTGACCATGAATGAAAATATAGGTGCCGTTTGCTGGTCTCGAAAAGGCCATGCAGCAAATCCTGCATCTGAGTTTTGGTAACTGGCTGCACAATGCAGGACCAAACCCAGAAACATCATAGTCGCCCTTAAGCCATCCATTGAATGTAGCCGGATTTCATTGAGGTCAGCAGTTTTTTCTTCGGAGTTCATGTCGGCTCTTTCTCATAACTTAATTATTTAGGAAAATGGCTCTCAGTAACATTTCAAAGTTTCCGTGTGGCCATGAACGGTAATGAGGTCTGAACCCAAAGAGATGAAGGCGACCAGAGCCTATCGACTGGGTTACCCATGTACTTGCACCTGCTATCGTCTCTGTATTTTTTGCATACCCGGAGAGAAGGATTTCTTTACGCGGATATTCCAGCAGAGAGACGAGTTCGCTTTCTGGAGCGGCCGTTTTCCATGCACGGGATCCGGAGTGAAAGATAGGAATCATGTCGGGAAGGTTTCTGGTCCATGGAAGAGCTTCCGCCTCTGCGCCAGGGATGGTCCTCAGAATAGAACCTGGACAACTGAGTGCGGGAAGATCTTCAGTGCCCTGTGTCACTTCCATGAGTGGCAGGTCAAATTGATCGATGGCAAAGTCTGTTGAGCGTCCACAGCAAATCAAGCGTCCGCCCCTTTGAACAAAACTCTCGAGGTGAATGACACCCTCGGGGGAAAGTCCTCCTGACAACTCTGGAAAGACACTGCCTTTTTTTCGTCCGTCCCTAATCGTGCGTGAGCTGACATCCGGGATGATTAAGACGTCGATGAATTCTTCCAAACGACCCGCTCTAATTTGCTCATTCCGAATTCTTTTGAACGGAATCTCGAAATGATCGAGAACCCAACGAAGCCAACCCTCATCTTTGCTGGCGACATAAGGAGCATAGACTCCCACTCGGGGAGCTGTTGTCAGTTCTGCCTGATCGACAATCCTTTGGGGAGCAACACTTTCAGATGCCTGAGAATTTTCATCAGAATTTTCAAGTATCCACCAGTTCCCTTCCTGATCGGACAGCACTCGTTTCTTCTTTTCCCAAGCAGAGAGTAGTTTTCTTATCCAACCGGTTCCCTGGAGATCAAGAAGGGTTCCGCTCTCTGATTTGAATGATTTTTCGGAGCCCAGCTTGATCAGGTACTTCTTATCAGTCACGGTTCTGGAGAGGGCTCCGTTGATTTCAGCGGGATCTCGAACCTGATCCATTTCCACGCTAAGCGTCTCGAGGATTTCGATACGCTCAATGCCGAAGAGTAAGGGAAGGGTCCAGCCGGCGACGTCGTAGGGGGCAGGGCCGTCAGGATACCGTTGTATTTCAAAGAGGTCTTTCAGGAATGATCCATAGGGTTGTTCCCGGGGAAGGATCAATGTCCCTTTAGAATACGGACGGCCATCTCCTTCAAAATCTTCTTTGGCCAAGAACATATCGACACCCTGTGCATCGAGGATCGTGAGTATTCTGGAGACGGCGTCTTCGTCCCTTTGTCCTGGAGGAATCAGCCAGTATCTGGGGGCTTCATCTCGCCCTTTCTGAATCACATCCCGGGCGACACGGAGGGCGTTCCTGACCCAAGTGCCGGGTTCTCGCGCCACGCTGCCGAGGAGGGATTCCCCCAAGGCGAGTTCATATTTGTGAATATCTCCCACGCGCCACCAACCTCCAGGCCAGGGAGCTGGGAATTTGTTGGAGGGTGCGTATCCCGTTTCTATGCCTCTGGGGGGTAAAAGATCAGACGGGTCAATCCAGATGGGACTGGCAAGATTGGCAGAGGCGGCTTCAGAGAGTAGTCCGATGATATTGTGTCGAACAGGAACATTACGGTTCCCGCCATTCCACCACATGTCATAACTCACACCGCTCGAGATTCCTGTAAATCCTGCTGCAGTCATGTCGAGCATCGCGCGCGATCCTATCGCTCCAATACCAGAAATTGTCACGGGATGCAGATTGGGATTGAGTGGATCTCTGAAGGGTGGAACAAACAATCGTTCTCTCATGGACCCTTGTTGGTGGACATCCCAGTAGATCGTTGGGAACCATTCTTTATAAAGCATGCGCGTGACGATACGAGTTTCTTCGAGAGAGAGTGCAAACCAGTCTCGATTATTATCATGACCGGCATACAACTGATAAAGTTCTGGAAGGTAGGCATCCTCGTAGGGAGTTCCGACGATACGGCGATACCAGCTGACGACACGATCTAGGCCATCTGGATTGACGGTTGGAATGATGACCGTGACCACATTCTCTCGAACATTTTTCCAAAGTTCAGCATCTGAAGTGGCCATGTTCCATGCGAGAGTCATTGAAAACTCAGCCGCTGCAATTTCTGTCGAATGCATGTTGCAGGACACGAAAACGATGGGAACCGCTTCATTAATTAATGACTCATCCATTCCGGGTGAAAGGGACCTTGGATCAGCGATGGTCCGACTGATCTCTTTAATCCTTTGCAACTTCCCCAGATTTTCTTCCGAGGAAATAACACAAATTCTGAGAGGTCGCCCTTCGGTGGAGATTCCTACGGTTTGAGTTTGGGCTGTCGCTGTTTTTTCTCCGAATTGATCAAACCAACCTGAGAGAGTTTTCCAGTCTGCCAATTCGAAGTCCGTACCGGGGGCACGACCCATATAGTCTGTAGGAGAAATGGCCTGCGAGTACACCTCGGATGAGATGGAAAGAATCGAGAATAGGACGATCCAGCGGGCTAAATTTATGATTCGCATGGCGAGGAACCTCTTCCATTCCGGGGAATTCGCTTCTGAATCGGTCAGGATGGCATTAAAGAGCAGAGATGCAACAGTCCGGTCTGGCTGTGGAAAGGCTTCTGTCAGTGTATGATCTGGGTATGGAAAAAGACCAAGCCGAAGACCAATTCTGGATGGCTCCTGACAACGTTAGGGTCTGTGGAGCGGTGCGTCTGCAGGGCTCCAAATCGGTCGCCCAGAGAGCATTGCTCAATGCATTTCTTGCCGATGGTCAAAGTCTCATTTCTGGAATACCGGATTGTGAAGATCTCGAAGTCTTCATTCGAGCTCTGAGTCAACTGGGAGGATCCTTTGAAGGGCACCCGCCGGGAGATGTGACCGTGACCGGTTGCGGGGCAAAATGGGCAGAAGGATCTATCGATCTCGATTTAGGAGCCAATGGCACGGCGATGAGATTTCTGACCGCTGTTTGCGTTCTTCGACCGGGTAAAACTCGCATCAATGGAGAGACCCATCGACCGATGGGACCCCTGGTGGAGTCTCTAGAGCATCTGGGTGCAAAGATTACGTATCTGGGTGAAAAAGGTTACTTACCGTTAGAGCTGGAAGGTGCACCGGTAGCAGGAGGCAAGGTGGTGCTACAAGCCGCTCTCTCTAGTCAGTTTACCAGTGCCTTGATGTTGCTGGCTCCGCATACGACTCATGGTTTACAGATTCGAATGGTCGGGCCGATTTCTTCAAGACCCTATATGGACTTGACGGCAGCGGTTTTGAGAGCATTCGGTGTCAAAGTCAAAGCGGGGGCGCGAGAGATTCAAGTCGCAAGCAGCGCAGGACTCCGCAGTGGCAAGGTTTCTATTGAGGGGGATGCTTCAGCGGCGGCATTTCCACTTTGTGCGGCTGCTATCACCGGAGGTGAAGTTTCAGTTGAAGGAGTGGGCACTTCGTCTCTCCAAGGTGATCGAATGATTGCCGATTTGTTGTCAGAGATGGGCTGCACCGTGCAAATCTCTGAGAATAGAGTGAGCGTGAGTGGTCATGCTCGGAAACCTTTGGCGCGATCCTTGGAAGGTGTTCCGGATCTGGTGCCGCCCTTGGCCATCGTGGCTGCTTTCTGTCGGGGGGAATCGATTTTTTCTGGAGTTTCTCACCTGAGAGTCAAGGAAAGCGATCGATTAGAAGTGCTATGCCAAGGAATGCAAAAATTAGGAATTCGAGCAGAAGTTCAAGGTGACTTATTCCGTATCGTCGGAAGTGACGGTTCACATCTGAAACCCGCCGACCTTGACCCCGCAGGTGACCATCGTATGGCGATGGCTTTTGCACTGCTTTCGCTCAAGGTTTCTCAAACTCGAGTTCTCCAACCTGCTTGCGTTCGGAAATCGGATCCAGAATTTTTTACACGTATGGAAAAACTAATGATGCCTCACGAAAATACTTCGGGAGAACTTTCCTTTGAGTAATACAGATTTCGACGTGATTGTTGTCGGTGGAGGACACGCCGGCTGTGAAGCCGCCTTCGCTTGTTCCCGAATGGGATTTGAAACGGCTCTTGTCACGCTGAGTGAAAAGACTATTGGAGCACTCTCTTGTAATCCCGCCATTGGCGGAGTGGGTAAAGGGCAGCTTACCCGTGAGATAGATGCTCTCGGTGGTGTTCAAGGCTTTATTACTGATAAAGCTGGGCTTCATTACAGAATGTTGAATACCTCAAAGGGTGAAGCCGTTCGATCCCTCCGAGCACAAGTAGACAAGGATATGTATTCGAGGGAAATGCAATCCTTGATGAAAAGCCAAGCCCGGCTTCATATCGTTACCGGTTCTGTAGAAGACATTCATGTGACAGGGGATCGCGTGGGTGGAGTTCGCTTGGAAGACTCATCCGTGATCCGTGCGCGAAAAGTGATCATGACCAATGGGACTTTTCTCAGAGCGGTTATGCATGTGGGCGAAGAAGTGACGAGTGGTGGAAGGGTTGGCGAAGGGGCTGTTCAAGGGCTCACTGGCGCCTTGGGTACGTTGGGGCTGGAGACGGGAAGGTTGAAGACGGGGACACCTCCTCGTTTGGACCGAGACTCCATTGATTGGTCCCAGTTGATGCCACAGGTTCCAGACTCCGACCCGGATGGTTTTTGTCATTGGACTCCTCCGCCCCGACGGGAATGGATGAATTGCCATGTCACCCGGACGGATGAGGGGGTTCACGATATTATTCGTGACCACTTGCACCGAAGCCCTATGTATTCGGGTCAGATAGAAGGAGTGGGTCCTCGTTATTGTCCGTCTATTGAAGATAAAATCGTACGCTTCCCTGATCGACAGGGGCATACGATTCATCTTGAACGAGAAGGCCTTGAGACCAATTCCATATATGTGAATGGAATCTCTACGAGCCTGCCGGCGGATGCTCAGGAAGCACTCGTCGCGAAAATTCCAGGACTTGAAAAGGCGAAATTTCTACGCCATGGCTATGCTGTTGAATACGACTTCTTTCCTCCGCATCAAATCCGCAGGACTTTTGAATGTCGCGCTCTTTCTGGCCTATATTTGGCGGGGCAAATTTGTGGGACGAGTGGTTATGAAGAGGCTGCCGCTCAAGGATTCTTGGCAGGGGTGAATGCAGCACTCTCCCTGAAGAATGAGGCTCCATTGATACTCGGTCGCGAAGAAGCCTATATGGGTGTCTTGGCAGACGATCTGGTTCGTTGTGATCCCCGTGAGCCCTATCGCATGTTCACTTCTCGGGCTGAGTTTCGTCTTCAATTGAGGCACGACAATGCCGATATTCGCCTTGCACGCAAAGGCAATGAGTTGGGGTTGATCACTGATCAGCAAGCAGAGGCCGTTGAGGAAGATGCGAAGTTGACAGAATCCTGTGTTGCCCGACTTCACAAAGAACGTTCAGGAACAAAAACATTTCATGAAGTATTGAGGGCTCCAGGAGCCAGTTGGGAATCTCTCGAAGAGAGTCACCCTGAAGTAGGGGCGTGGGGGATCTCGCAAGGAATTAAAGAGAGAGTTCGCATTGCTGTTCGATATGAGCATTACATCGAAAGGCAACAAGACGAAGTCGATCGAATGAAAAGAAATGAGAAGTGGGTCCTTCCTGAGGATCTCGATTTCTCGTCTATATCTGGTTTGAGAACGGAAGCCCGGGAAACTCTGACCCGACTGAGGCCTGATACTATTGCAGCAGCTCAAAGAATCGCGGGTGTGAGCCCCGCTGATATCTCGTGTATCTTCGTCGTATTAAAATCGAGAGAACGAGATGAGGGGGTCTTATGATTTCTCCCACCGTTTCTGCCGGTCGTCTAAGATTTCTGCTGAATCTCTATCCACCATTTTTCTTTCAGGGGATTCGTATTCAATCGATCGCGAAGGATTTTACTTCAGCCACAGTATGTGTTCGCCGATCGATCATGACGCGAAATATGATGGGGACCACTTTTGGGGGATCTCTGATGGCCGCTGCAGATCCGATACTTCCGATTCTTTACTGGAGAATTCTTTCCACGCCGGAAAAAAAACTTTCGGTTTGGTTGAAGAAGCAAACCTCTGAGTTTTTGATCCCTGCGGATGCCAAGGTGACGCTGAAGTTCTCTATCGACGAAGGCCGGCTGAATGAGGCGAGAGCGTCTCTTGAGAGCTCAGGGAGGCTTGATTTGACAGATCAGATCAATGCTACCCTTCCAGACGATCGTATTATGGCCCGATTTTCTATCACGAGTTCTCTCAGGGTTCAGGATGGTGATTGATCCAGTTTCTGGGTCTCCTGAGCCCTTCTCCTCCTAGAACTACTGCAAAAAATCAGAGTCGCGGCTAAACTGAATCGACCGGAAATCAGCGCCAATATTTTCGGAAAGAAAGTGCAGCATGAAACCGGATTCTGAAGCCGATATCAGACAAACAGACGACGACTTCCTTGCGAGCGAGAATTGTGGGTTCAGGGAAGATGCACGATTCAAATTTATAGACGAGAAGTGTTCTTACGAAGGTCATCGGTATCACATGTATACAGTCAAAGAATCTCTACCCAATAATGTTGTCGTTGACCGGGATGTGATTCGACATCCAGGGGCGGCAGTGATCCTTCCTCTTCTTGATGAAGATACCGTGTTGTTAGTGGAGCAGCATCGCACTGCATTTGGACATAACCTTTTGGAAATACCTGCTGGGCTTCTCGAAGCGGACGAAGATCCTCTTCAAAGTGCCCATCGGGAACTGCGTGAAGAAACAGGATTTGTTCCGGGAAGCCTTGAGCTTGTCATGGAGATTTTTCCTGCAGCCGGCTTTAGTGACGAGAAGATGTTTATTTTCAAAGCCTCTGACCTCACTGAAGTGGGACAGGATACGGATGACGATGAATGGGTCAGAGTGATCCGTTGTTCTAAGGAGCGAGCGAGAGATCTTCTTTTAAGAGGTGAAATCCGTGACGGTAAAACTATCGTTGCTCTCCAATATTGGTTAGGAGCGACCTCATGATTTCTCGCATAGCGATCGTTGGGCGACCGAATGTAGGGAAATCTACGCTATTGAATCGGCTTGCTAAACGTCGGATTAGTATCGTCCATGATAAACCTGGAGTTACTCGTGACAGAGTCACTGTCGAAGTCGAAATAAAAGACAGAATAGTTGAAGTTATCGACACTGGAGGACTGGGGGTCACCGACGAGGCCCAGCTCGATCTCGATATACATCGTCAGATCGATATCGCGATTGCGAGTGCTGACCTCGTTCTGATGATCGTGGACGCGAAAGAAGGAATTCAAGCGCTGGATCATGAAGTTGCCAAGCGCCTGCGTCCTCTTGACGCTCCGACTCTGCTTGTTGTGAACAAGTGTGAGGCTGACAGGGACGAGGACTCCGTGGCTGAATTTTGGGCACTGGGTCTGGGTGATCCATTACCCATCTCCGCTGCCCATGGCATGGGCGTCAACGAACTGCTTGAAAACTGCGTTGAACTTATCCCTGAAGGTGGAGAGCACAGCGAGCGACCAGCATTGCGAATTGCCATCGTTGGACGAAGGAATGCTGGAAAATCAACTTTTGTGAATGCGTTGATTGGTGAAGAGCGAGTCATCGTGAGTGACGTTGCCGGGACAACTCGGGATGCCATCGATATCCGCTTTGAAAAAGACGGCATTCCGTTCGTAGTGATCGATACCGCCGGACTCTTGCGTACTGCCAAATTGAAAGACTCTATTGAATTCTATGCCCAAAATCGGGCATTGCATTCCATTGGCCGTTCAGATGTCGTCATTTTGGTGATCGATGCCATGCATGGGACTTCCCAATTAGATATGCGAATCGCCAGAGAAGTGGTGGATCGTTACAAGCCCTGCGTCATTGCCGTCAATAAATGGGATCTCGCAAAAGACAAGACATCGACAGAGGAATACGAGGAATACCTCACACGAAATTTACCTTCGCTTTCCTATGCACCGGTACTATTTATGACTGCCGAAAAAGGAAAGAATGTGACGCGCTGTATTTCGCTGGTTCAGAGCATGGCGAAGCAGGCGAATAAGAGGGTCAATACCGGAGCTCTCAATAGAGCTGTGGACGACATTCGTGAGGGACCACGTCCTCGTGTCAAGCATGGTCGGGAACCCAAAATATTTTATGCGACACAGGTGGCCATCATGCCACCGACGGTGGCACTGTTTGTCAATAACCCGACCTACTTCACACCCCAATTGAAACGAATGATCGAAAATCGTTTTCGTGAGTTGCTCGAAATTCCTGAAGTACCTGTGAAGATTCTGTATCGGGAAAAAGGCAAAAAGGACGTGGAATGATGAAGACCATTTCTGGCCGAGTTCTAGGCATCGATCCGGGATTGGCAAAAATGGGCTGGGGAGTGATCGATGTGGACGGCCCCGGATTTCGATTGGTCGAGTATGGATCTCTCAAAACCGGGAAAGATCAGTCACATTCCGAGAGATTGTTAGCGGTTCATCAGGAAATTAGAGGTGTCATCACCCGGTTTTCTCCTGAAAGCTGCGCCATCGAAGAGGTTTTTCAGGGAAAAAACCCACGAAGTGCACTGGTGGCTGGCGAAGCCCGTGGTGTTTCTATCGTGGCTTGTTCTCTGGACGGTTTGCGGGTTTCCGAAATATCGGCTTCCGAAGTTAAACTGGGAGTTACGGGCAATGGGAGAGCCAGCAAGGAACAAGTACAGGCTATGGTTCAGCGTATTTTGGGGCTACCAAAGCCTCCAAAACCCGCAGATGCGGCCGATGCACTGGCTGTCGCGATCGTGATGGCCCAGAGGAGCCGGAGAACCATTTCGCTCGCATCCGGTAGGAGCGGTAGCAGTTGAGCCCCGGTCTCGATAGACTTTTCCAGATCTGAATGCACCCCGACCGGATTTCGCCTTCCAGCGGCCGGCACCAGCGAGAGGGACTACCATGGCCAAGGAAGAGCCAATCGAGGTGACAGCGATCGTGAAAGAGGCCCTGCCAAACACGACGTTTCGTTGTGAACTTGAAAATGGCCATACGGTACTGGCACACATCAGCGGCAAGATGCGTAAGCACTACATTCGAATCAATCCAGGAGATAGCGTGACCTTACAGATCTCTCCTTATGATCTGACCAAGGGGCGTATCGTTTACAGAGAGCGTTAGTAAGCCATGGTTTTTTCGGACTTCTCGATTCGCTTCACGGCGTTGTTCTTGGTTCTGGCGTGTGGACTCACGACAGGTTCTCTTCAAGCTCAAAGAGTATTGGGAGAGCGGCCTGTTAAGGAACGTATAGAACGAGACGTCAAACATGCGATGCAATCCGTCACAACTCGGGAGTGTTATGATCACATCTCATGGTTGGCGGATGATCTGCGTGAGGGAAGACTTTCAGGAACGAGCGGTGCTCTCGACTCCGCGGATTACATTCAAAAAGAGTTTAAGAATTTGGGACTCCTTCCTGGAGGAGTTGATGGAGATTGGTATCAGTCTTTCATAATTCCGGGAAGGACAGGGGCGAGAGGTCCATTGTCTTCCGGGAACCGACTACGCTTCAAGGTTTCTGAGAATGCGACTCGATCAGTTCAACTTTCATTTTCAGAAGAGTTTTTGCCTCATCCTTTTTCTCCGGATGCAGATCTTGAAGCGGAATGTTCATTTCTCCTCTTTTCAGGGCAGCCTGCTGATCAGGTCACTAGAGATCCTTTGGCTGGAAGATTAGCAGTCATGCCTGTGGACTCTGTCATGAACGACGCTGATTTACGTGAGGCGTGCAAAGAAGTTCAAGCCAGAGGAGGCCTGGGGATTCTTCTGATCGGTGAAGGGGCGAGTCCTCTCGATAATGAAGAGTGGCCACCGTCTACAGGCCAAGCGGGAGAAAGCCTACCGATTCCTGTCGTGCGCGTTTTCGGATCTGGCCCTCTCAAACTTTGGAAGATCTCCGGACGTCCGGAGAGATCATGGAAGTTTCAATCGGATGCCGATGGTCCGCTCTTGATGGGAAGACCTCTGGTGGATCTTGAGGTTCGACGCCAAGGTCGTGATTTAAGTCAAGGCCGTAATGTCATAGCCAAATTTTTGGGATCAGATCCTTCTCTCCGCTCGGAGTATATTGTGATCGGGGCCCATTATGACCATGTCGGTCGCACCGGAATGGACGGATCTCAGGGAGAAATCCATAATGGTGCAGATGACAACGCAACAGGCGTTGCCGCACTACTGGAGATCGCCGAGGCTTATTCCTTAGCAAGGCTTCGCCCGAAGAGATCACTGATCTTTATTGCTTTCGATGCTGAAGAACTAGGCTTGCATGGCTCAGGAGCTTTTGTTGCAAGTTCGGGCTTTGATCCTTCAACCCTTCACGGAATGATCAATCTTGACATGATCGGTCGTAACGATGTCAAGACGGTCAAGGTGGGTCGCAGGACGAGTGATCAGGTGCTCGGCTCCATCATTGAGAAATCGGCCTCGATACTGAAACTGAATATCGACGAAGAGGGTATGGAGCCACTCCTCGGACGATCAGATCAGGCGCCCTTTTTGAGAGCCGGAATCCCATCCGTCTTCTTCTTCGGTGGATTCCACGATGACTATCACAAACCGACTGACGACATTGAGCTCGTCAAGGTTGAAAAGGTATGCAATGTCACCAGGCTTGCATTTTTGACCAGTTGGTTCTTGGCCAATGACACAGAGTCTCAACCGAGAGAAGCATCGGGGCAGTAAGCCCGTCGAATTCTCCGAGACGGTTTAGTCCTCTGAGGATTTCACTGATCCATCCCTGATCGCTTCGACAATGTCAGAGTTTGCAAGAGTGGTGACGTCTCCTAATTTTCGCTTTTCAGAAATATCACGCAGCAGTCGTCGCATGATTTTCCCAGACCTTGTCTTTGGTAGATCAGGTGTAAATACAATGCTGGCGGGTTTTGCAATGGGGCCGATTTTCGCGGCAACATGAAGGCGTAGTTCTTGTATCAATGAATCGCAACCCTCAATTGTTCCCTTGAGGACGACGAATGCCGCAATCGCTTGTCCGGTGGTGGAGTCTTTTCGTCCGACTACAGCGGCCTCAGCAACAGAAGAATGATCGACGAGCGCACTTTCCACCTCAGTGGTCGAGATGTTGTGCCCAGAAACAAGCATGACGTCGTCGACTCGTCCCAAGAGCCAGAGGTAGCTTTCGTCATCCAGCTTGCAGCCATCTCCTGGGAAATAGAGTCCATCGAAACGGCTCCAGTACACATCACGATAACGATCAGGATCTCCGTGAATCCCTCGTAGCATGGATGGCCATGGCGATTTGATCACCAACAAGCCTCCATGTCCTGGGGGGACCTCTTGGCCTTCTTCGTCAACAACGGCCACGTCTATCCCTGGGTATGGTATCGCTGCAGATCCAGGTTTGGTCGTAGTGATTCCAGGAAGTGGGGCAATCATGATGGAGCCGGTTTCTGTTTGCCACCATGTATCGACGATGGGGCATCGGTTGCCACCGATGAATTCGTGGTACCACATCCAAGCTTCCGGATTGATCGGCTCTCCGACTGATCCCAGCAATCGGAGGCTGGAAAGATCTCTAGAGGTCGGAATTTGCTCTCCCCATTTCATAAATGTGCGAATAGCAGTGGGGGCAGTGTAGAGGATGGTGACCGCATACTTGGATATGAGATCCCACCAGCGGCCCTGATTTGGGAAATCAGGTGTACCCTCGTAAATCAGGCTCGTGGCTCCGTTAGCGAGAGGTCCGTAAACAATGTAGGAATGGCCTGTGACCCAGCCGCAATCTGCGGTGCACCAGTAAAGGTCTGAATCTTTGATATCGAAGACAGATTTGAAGGTTGAACTGACTCCCGTCAGGTAACCACCACAGGTATGAACGATACCTTTGGGTTTTCCGGTGCTTCCAGAGGTATAGAGTATGAAAAGAATGTCCTCTGCATCCATTTCTTCGGCTTCAAGGAAATCAGATTGGCTCGGTACGATCTCATGCCACCAATGATCTCGTGAATTATTCCATTCCACGTTATTTTCACAGCGTTGTAGAACGAGGACGCTTTGAACCGTCTGCTGGTCGATCAATGCTGCGTCGACATTCTTTTTAAGAGGGACGACTTTACCGCGTCTCCAAGATCCATCTTGTGTGATGACTGCTTTACAAGATGCGTCGTCGAGTCTATCTCTCAGGCTCTCGGCGCTGAATCCACCAAAGACGACAGAATGTGCAGCACCTATCCGAGCGCACGCCAACATCGCGACTGTGATTTCAGGAACCATCCCCATATAGATGGCGACAGTATCTCCTTTGCCGACACCCATTTGGCGTAACGCTCCTGCACAGCGACAAACTTCTTCAAGTAATTCCTTGTAGGTCAGAGAGGAAGTATCTCCAGGTTCGCCTTCCCAATGAAAAGCGATGCGATTCGGATTGGATACAACATGTCGGTCCAGGCATGACTCCGTGACGTTTAATCGACCGCCTTCGAACCATTTGTAAAAGGGTGCATCGGAATCATTGAGGAGTTTTTTCCAAGGAGTTCGCCAGTGCAATTTTTTCGCTTCCTCGCTCCAGAACTCCAGAGGCGCAGCCGCTGCTCTTTCATGGATACCGACCTGGGCATTTGCTTCTAAAGCAAATTTTTCAGGAGGAGGGAATTTCCGCTCTTCGCTGTACAGGTTCTCAATGGCATCGGACATTGGGCGCTCCTATCTCGAAATGGTCTATCGGTCCAGAGGTGGTAATCTGAAGAATATAACGATCTCTGAAGTCGGGATCGAGGGGCTGGTCTCGCCCCTGATGATTCTGGTACAATACTGGCGATTTAGAGGTGGTGGCAGACAAAGACAAACACTCACCTGATTTCTTTACTTAGTTTGAGTCGATCTGGACTTAGTTGACCCTTGAGACCTGACCCTTGAGACCTGATCCTTGAGACCTGACCTTTGAGACCTGATCCGATTGGACCCTGATGTTTCTCATGAGCTCGCCCTTGGAAAAAACTATAAGGTTTCCCTTGAGAACATTTTCCTTCTCTCTGTGCCTGTTTTTCTCTCTACTCATCTCCCTCAGCATGGGGATGCCAAGTATTGCTGCTTCGGCTTCTCTTGCGAACCGTCCCGCCAGTGAACTTCCCGCAACAAATCGTATGTTTGTCAATGGGACCGACATTTCGGGCACTTTTATTCCTGACGGGGGCTGGAAGATCGAAAATGATCTGACGGTCGGTGAAGGTCGGGATCGCTGGCTGCTGGCGGATCACGAGATCGGCAAAGGTAAATTTGATATCGATGTCAAAATCTCAATGTCCCGGAACAATGCTAATTATGCCGCTCTTCAGCTTGGAGCAGGTCGCATTGTCTTAGGTGGAGATGCTGGGCAGTTGATCTTTCGCGGGTTGCCCGGCAAAGACGATCGAGTTGAACTGGGTGCTTTTTCCATGTACGTGGAGCAGGACAAACCTTTTCAACTTCAGGTTCGCCGAAGAGGGAGCAAACTTCAGGTCCATCTCAACGGAAAAAAAATCTATCAGAATGACAAGATCCCGCAGGCTATAGGTGAAATCGGGGTTTCTCCTGGAGATGGAAAACTGACTCTTCATCACTTTAGAGCTGCTGGAGATCTCATCGAGGGGCGACGAAAAGCCAGAATCAACAAGGAGTCGCTGGAAACCCTGAGTATGGACGATCGACTCACCATGAGTCTTGAGGCGGGAATCGATTTCCTGTTGGAAGAATCGCAGAATGATCCAGAGGGGATTCTCGGCGGAAGTCATTCCGAAGCGATTCCTGGAGCAAGATCCCTTGAAGCCTATGCATTGATCACTGCAGGTGTGGATCGAGATCACCCCGTCGTCCGTAAGCATCTCGATCATATTTCTGATTCTGTTCCTGCAGCTTCGAGAATCTACGACGTCTCCTGCTGGGTATTTGCTCTAGATGCCGCCATCTCGCAAGCCGAAGAAGACTTCGCCTTGACGAATAAAGGGGCCTCTGAACTTTCCTTGCGTAAGGTTGCACGTTCTCACCGAAAGGATTTGCAGGTTGCTGCCGAAATCCTTTTTAGGGGACAAAATGAAACAGGGGGTTGGCGTTACCACGTGAGTAACTCGGACGCTGACACTTCTGTCACTCAATTTGCGGTCTTAGCTTTAGCGGTCCTTCAACGAAGAGGCATCCAGGTTGATCCCAGTGTTTGGCAAGGTTTGGTGCAGTACATCCAGTCTTGCCAAGAGGAAGATGGAGATACGGTCACTCCGGAGATTGAGTTGGAACCTGATCCCGAGGATTCAGAAGTTGAAAATCCTTCGGGTCGTCGTCCCGGGGAGCGGGGTAGAGGAAAAAGCGGTGCGGGTAAAACGGGTGTTATTAAGAAAAAAGAGATTCCTGATCCCATTCAGGGCGAAGAGATGCTGGAAGCCAAAATAAGAGGATTCAAGTATGTCGGAGATGAGAGTCATGGCACCAACTGGAACATGAGTTGTGCCGGGGTTTCTTCCATGTTGGTGGCCTACGAGTTCGGTGCGCATGTGATGAATCCTGAGACGCGGGTCATGGTGCGAGAATCGATTCGAGACGGTATGGCTTGGATGCAGGAAAATTGGACCTCGACTAATAATTTCTATGGGATGTACAGTCTTGAGAAAGTTGGAGACCTCGGAGGAATCAAGAAGTTTGGTGAACACGACTGGTATGACGAGTTACGCACTTATCTACTTTCGAATCAAACCAAAGAGGGGTCATGGACTGGAGGAGCAGGATATGCCGGTAAATCGATCAGAATCAACACGGCTTTTTCACTATTGATTCTGAAGCGAGCCAGTGCGATGTTGACGCGCTCTTCTCGAGGCTTTGTCATCTATTCAGGAGGGAATGTTCTCGCCGATAAGGACGGAGACCGGGATAACTGGGCTATTCTTTCCGACTCGGGTGAATCCATCCATCTACCGACACTTGTCAGGCAATTGAGATTGAGGCCCAAACCACGATTACTCCTGATGCTTGAAGAGGCCGTGATATCCGAAAATCGGTGGGACAGACCTCGCTTTATACCTCATATTTCGCGAGTCAGAGAACGTGTGGTCGGTAGAGGCATTCATAAAAAGTTGGATCAAATATTGGAAGAGATTCGCCCTAAAGGCTTCGAAGATCCAGATGAGTTAATTGCATGGTATGCCAACTGGTTACGAATACAGGAAATCGTAATGCAAATGACTGAAGAGAATTCTCATGAAGGAATCGTGAGCGAGTCGATGCCCGAAGCCGCTGACAGTCCTACAAACTACGAAGAAGAAGTGGTGAATATTGCACATGCTTCTTCAGGGGACGACGTCATGCGGGAAATCTCGATTCGAGCCGCTGTTCAGCTGGGCTATAAAAAAGTGGTCGAAATTTTGATAGAAGATCTTTCCTCCAAGTCAGAAGATTTACGTATTCTGGCCTACGGAGGTTTACGTGCCATTTTCGCCGATTCACCCCCTGATTTTGATCCTTCAGCGAACCCTAAAACACAGAAGAAAGCCCTAGATCGTGTGGCGGCATGGGCTCGTGTTAAATCCTGAGGGTTGAGCGAAGATTTCAGGCTATCGGCGTTTCGCCTCTCTGGTGTCGTTTTAACGTGTAGTACTGGAATATGAGCCTTCTTGATCCTGAGCACTGTGGCTTTTATAGAGTAGTTTTCGCCATTTCAGTGCTTCAGCGAGTCTTCACGTGTTTTCATACTTTTAGAAGGCAAATCGACCATAGTCCCGGGATTCCTCTTTGGAGTTTGGTCGATGAAGCCGAATGAGTTCGTTAACATCACTCACGGAAGGTAAGTCGTCGAAGGACAGGATCTTCAGCATTTGAGAAGATCTCCCTCATCACGGCTTCAGAGTTCATTAAGAGATGAAAGGGGCGATGAAATGCCCGTTCAGGAAACTCGTCAGGGGATCGATTACCGGGTTAAAGATATCAACCTTGCCAGCTTTGGACGCCAAGAGATTATTCTTGCGGAAGAAGAAATGCCAGGATTGATGTCATTGAGAAGTGAATACAAAGGGCAGTCGCCTCTGGCAGGCGCACGCATCTCTGGCTCGCTTCACATGACCATTCAAACGGCTGTACTCATCGAGACTCTCGTAGATCTTGGTGCAGAGGTTCGCTGGGCCTCTTGTAATATTTTCTCCACACAAGACCATGCTGCTGCAGCTGTCGTCGTCGGACCTGAGGGAACGATCGATGAGCCCAGAGGTGTCCCTGTGTTCGCCTGGATGGGTGAAACTCTCAAGGAATACTGGGAATGTACAGAGGCCGCTATGACATGGCCGGATGGACTGCTTCCGAATATGATTCTCGATGATGGTGGCGATGCCACCATGCTCGTACTCAAAGGGAGAGAGTTCGAAGCTGCCGGAGTTGTACCGGAGTCGAAATCAGACGATCCCGAAGAGTGGGGATACGTCCTTGAGACTCTGAGGAATAGCTTGGCTCAACAACCTCAAAAATGGACAGAGATCTCCAACTCGATTAAGGGTGTGACTGAAGAGACCACCACAGGTGTGCATCGTCTCTACCAGTTGCAGGAAAGTGGCCAGCTTCTGTTCCCTGCCATGAACGTCAATGACTCGGTGACAAAGAGCAAGTTCGATAACTTGTATGGTTGTCGCCACTCTCTCGTAGATGGCTTATGCCGTGCGACCGACGTCATGCTCAGTGGAAAAGTCTGTGTCGTTCTTGGATACGGGGATGTGGGTAAGGGCTGCGCCCAAGCTCTACGTGGACAGGGTGCTAGGGTTGTGATCACTGAGATCGATCCGATTTGTGCCTTACAAGCGGCTATGGAGGGTTACGAGGTGACTCACCTCGATAATGTCGTGTCGACCGCTGACATCTTTGTGACCACCACCGGAAACAAAGACATCATCAAAGTGACAGATATGGCGAGAATGAAGCACAACGCTATCGTCTCGAATATTGGTCACTTCGACAACGAGATTGATATGTCTGGACTTTCAAAAGTTGCGGGTATCAGTTGCGAGAATCTTAAGAATCCCGCTGAACATCAAAACCAAGTCGATCTTTGGACCTTCCCTGATGGGAACTGCATCATCGTGCTTGCAGAAGGTCGTCTCATGAATCTAGGTTGCGCGACGGGGCATCCGTCCTTTGTCATGAGTGCTTCCTTCACCAACCAGGTGATGGCCCAGATCGAGTTGTTTAAGAATAGTGAGAACTATTCAAATGAGGTCTACGTCTTGCCCAAGATTCTGGACGAGAAAGTCGCCCGTTTACATTTGGGTAAGCTGGGTGTGAAACTCACCGAGATGAGTGATTCTCAGGCAGACTATCTGGGTATTTCTAAGGATGGCCCATACAAGCCAAATCACTATCGCTACTAGAATTCGACTTCGAGCTTCAATAGAAGTTTAAATCAGAATTCAAAGAGGGCCCTCGCATTGCGAGGGCCCTCTTTTTTTATCTGATTTGAGCGGTGCTTGATTTGAGCAGGGCTATGGAAGCTCTCAATTTTTACGGAGGCCTTTACTAAAGCCAAGGTGCCGGAGTTCCCGGGTCTCGACCATGCCGGGTTTGAGCCGCTGAAACTTGCTCACCTTTTATTTTTCCCTGTCGGGAAAGAAGTGACAGGGCAGCGATCTCAATACTGGCTTCGTCGGTTTCGAAGTGTTTTCTTAATTCTTCTCGGGTGTCAGAGCGGCCATAGCCATCCGTACCTAAGCTGGCCCATGGAGCGGAGACCCAAGGGCGTATCAAGTCGGGGAGGGCTCTGACATATTCGGTGACTGCGAGGACAGGAATGTCTGAACCTGGGAGTCTTTCTTCAACACGTGTTAATTTTTGTTCTGTGGACGGATTGTTGAGATTCCAGCGGTCCACCTCGATGGCTTCCCTCTGGAGCTCTGAATAGGAGGTGACAGACCAGACTTGAGCTCTGATTCCGTGATCATCCAAGAGCTGACGGGCCACAGTACGAACTCGTGGAAGTGCGCTGCCACTTCCCAGCAGTCGAATCTCGGGGCCATCTCCCTCAGGTGCGGGCGCGAGGAGGTACATACCTTCAAGGATGCCCTCTTTTGAGCCTTCCGGCATGGCTGGCATTTCGAGATTCTCATTGTAGAGAGTCAGGTAATAGTGAATATCTTCCTGCTCCTGAACCATTCTACGGAGACCTTCTTCGATGAGGATGGCGACCTCATAAGCGTATGCAGGGTCGTAGGAGAGGCATGAAGGGAAGGTCGCAGCCATCAAGGGGCTGTGGCCATCTTGATGTTGGAGTCCCTCTCCATTCAAGGTCGTCCGCCCTGCAGTGGCTCCGAGAAGGAACCCTCTTCCTCGTGCGTCTCCCATCGCCCAGATTTGATCTCCAACTCTTTGGAATCCGAACATCGAGTAAAAGATGAAGAAGGGGACCGTGACTTCACCGATGGTGGAGTAACTGGTTGAGGAAGCGATGGTACTTGCTAGGGAGCCACATTCAGTGATGCCCTCCTGCAAAATTTGTCCGTCTTTTCGTTCGGTATAGGAGAACAGTAGATTGTGATCGACAGGTTCGTAGGACTGACCTCCAGGTGTGTAGATGCCGACTTGCTTGAAGAGGGCTTCCATTCCAAAGGTGCGGGCTTCGTCTGCAAGGATAGGGACGATACGCTTTCCAAGATCTCCTGCTTTGAGCAGATCTCTGAACAGGCGTGCGAATGCCATTGTCGTCGAAGCTGGAACCGATCCTTCAGTGCCTCCTAAGAGTTTCGTGAACGATTCCTTTGGAGGAAGGTCTGGTACGCTGACCTGTGACCTTCGGCGGGGGACTGATCCCCCGAGGGCTTGCCGGCGTTCCTTGATGTATTGAATCTCAGGAGAGTTTTCCCCGGGGTGATAAAAGGGGGCCGATTCGACTTCAGCGTCGGACACTGGAATCTCTAGTAGATCCCTCACGTCTCTCACTTCGGAGCCCTTCAGTTTTTTCAACTGATGGGTGACATTCCGGGAAGCGGCTGTGGCTCCCAAAAGGTGACCTTTGACCGTTTTTGCCAAGATCACTGTGGGCCGACCATCACCTTCGCTGGCCATTTGGTATGCATTGGCCACTTTGATTCGGTCATGTCCACCGCGCCCTAGAGCTTTGAGTTGATCGTTGCTCCAGCGGGAGAGGTACTCTGCAAGGATGGGATCATCCCCGACGAGTTGTTGCCTCAACCATGCCCCGTCTTCTGCAACGGTTCTTTGCCAAACCCCATCGACGATGGTTCCTAGGCGCGTGAGTAATCGACCATCGGGGTCTTGGGAGAGGAGTTCATCCCAGCGTCGATCCCAGATGTTTTTGATGACTCTCCAGCCTGCACCACGGAAGACGCCCTCTAGATCCTGAATGATCTTGGAGTTTCCAGTGACAGGACCGTCGAGTCTCTGAAGGTTACAGTTGATGACGAAGACGAGATTGTCGAGACCTTCTCTTGCAGCGATGCGAATCGCTCCCAAGCTTTCAGGTTCGTCACATTCTCCATCGCCAAGGTAAGCAAAGACTCTTTGTTCCGAAGTGTCTTTGAATCCTCGGGCATGAGCGTAGCGAAGGAATCGAGCTTGATAGATGGCGTTGATGGGACCCAGACCCATGGAGACCGTCGGGAACTGCCAAAAATCCGGCATCAGTCGGGGGTGGGGATAACTGGAGAGTCCCCGTCCGCCCACTTCCCTACGGAAATGATCGAGTCGATCGGTATCGATACGGCCTTCAAGAAAAGCTCTCGCATACATTCCAGGGCTCGCATGTCCCTGGAAGAAAATCAGGTCACCACCGCCGGGGTGATCGAGTCCTCTGAAAAAGTGCTGTTGCCCAACCTCATAAAGAGTGGCGGCAGATGCGAAGGTAGACATGTGTCCACCCAGGCCGTCATGAGCAGTATTTGCCCTGACGACCATCGCCATGGCGTTCCAGCGAATGATGTTTTCAATCTTTTCTTCGAGGGCTTCATCTCCGGGGTAAGCCAGATCTGCTTCGGGGCCGATGGTATTTTGATAGGGAGTGATGGCTCCGGAACCGGTGGGCAAACGAAGAGAATTGGATTTCCAGACCAAGCGATCGATGAGATCACCGGCACGTTCAGTTCCTGCGTGGGCGGCAGTGCCATCGAGGGCTTCTAGCCATTCTGATGTTTCCTGCGGATCACTATCAGGAGCAGGGGGAAGATGCGTGTTCAAGACGCCTCCATTAGTCTCTATATCAGATTCTCAGGAATCGGATTCCGTATCTGAAAGAATGTGAGGAATCCCCTCGATGATGGGGTGAATCCTGCCGCAAGCTTTGCAAAGAAGACCTTCGGAGCATATCTCGAGAGCGGCTCTCTCTGGGCAGATGCACGTCAAGGTTTTCAACAAGTCGGGATGTATGCTCGAAGAATCTGATTCTGACACGAGACGTTCCCTTCTACATGAGATATCTCGGGGCTGGCGTACCACCCCAGACTTCACTACATTGATTCGATTCTCCGAGAACGGCCCGTGAGGGCAACCGAATCGGATCGGGGACGAGAACGAACCGAGGACTTATGCACTTCATTTTCCTATTTATCGCCCTGAATCCCGTTTTTTCAGAAATTCCGGAATCTCGCCTTGAGACTCCGAATTTGAAATCTGAAGCCTTCTCGGGTGACAAAAAGCGGATCAGTTACAAGGACATCGATGAGGGTCGTGCTCGTTTTCGGCCGCAGATGGCTCGGTGGGAATTTGTGGGAGACAGTCACTTCATCCGTGAAGGCCGGAGAGGAGAGACGCTGAATCCGATCACTTTGGAAGCGGAGTCTCTAGAAGTCTCGCCTGAAAATGGAAATAAGCCGGGCGCTCCTCAGCCGAAGCCAGGATTTAAAGCTGCGCTCCAAGTGGCTCTTGAAAATGGGGAGCCGTTAAAAGGGAGACCGTTTCTAATTCGAGATTCTTTGAAATCGAATATTCAGGTCGAGGTTTATGACAATATTGTCGCTGCTCGTCATGATGATGACCCGGTGATAGTGACACGTATTCCGAGTCGCCCAGAACTTCTTCGATTGGCTCCTGGTGGGAAGTTCTTGAGTGGAGTCGTAGATAATAATCTAGTGGTCATCGATCTATTCAAAGGTCGTTGGAGCACAGTGACTCAAGATGGATCTGAATATATTTTCAATGGAAAGTTGGATTGGGTTTATCAGGAAGAAGTCTATGGGCGTGGGAATTTCAATGCTCAGTGGTGGAGTCCCGACGGAAAAAGATTGGCCTATCTCAAACTGTTCGAAGAGGGCGTTCCTGAATTCAAGATAGTGAGACACCTTCCGTTTTCTCAAGAAGTAGAGTCGCTTCATTATCCCAAAGCAGGACAGACAAATCCGCGCGTCGAATTATGGACTTATGATCCCGAAAAAGAGCGTTCTCAGAAAATGGATATCGCTGTTCATGGAGATGAGCGTCTTATTGTTCGCGTCGATTGGGAGCCTGATTCATCGAGAGTCTTGCCTCAGATCCAGGACAGAATCCAGTCTCGTCTCACGCTTTTAGAATGCCAACCCGATTCAGGGGAATCCCAAGTCCTCATCGACGAAAAATCAAACAGTTGGGTGAATGTTTTGGGCGCACCTATCTGGCTTAGGGACGGTTCTTTTCTGTGGAAGAGTGAACGTACCGGTTTTTGCCATATTTATCACTATCGTGGAGATGGGACGTTGATACGTCAGATCTCAAGAGGTGAATGGGCTGTGAAATCCATCCCGCGTATCGACGAAGACAGGGGTGAACTCTGGTTAACCGGTAGCCTTGCTCGGGCGATTGAATCCCATCTCTTTCGTATCGATATGGGTGGAGAACTTCTTCTTCAAGTAACCTCGGGTGCCGGAAGCCACCGCACAACGATTTCTGCTGATGGCGAATATGTATTGGATCGATTCTCCAGTGTCCAAAACCCGGGAGAGGTTCGGTTACTCGATAGAGATGGCCTACAAATCCATCAGTTGGCAGAAGCTCGGGTCACTGCATTAGGAGAATTCGAAGATGTCGATGCAGCGTTGCACGAGGTATCAGCAAGAGATGGATATTCTCTAGATGTTCTCATTTTAAAACCGAAAAATATGAGTTTATCTGAGCCTTTACCTGTTTGGATTGATACCTACTCAGGTCCGAATTCTCCATCAGTGCGACAAGGCTATCCCTCATCCAGTTGGCAAAGGTTTCTTGTTCATCAGGGAATGGTTGTGATGCAGGTCAACGTGCGTTCCTCCAGTGGCAGAGGCCAAGTCGATACTGCCACCTGTTACCGGCAGTTGGGAGTTCAAGAACTCTCAGATTTGGAAGATGCGGTAAATTGGATTTGCCAAAATGACTGGGCGGATTCTTCTCGTGTAGGAATTTCAGGTTGGTCCTACGGTGGGTTTATGGCGGCCTATGCGCTGACGCATTCTTCAGCCTTTAAATTAGGGTTGGCCGGGGGTGGAGTCTACGATTGGCGTGACTATGACACCATATATACGGAGAGATACATGGATACGCCTGAACTGAATCCTGAAGGATATCAGTCGACAAGTGTTGTCAAAGCCGCCGCTTCACTCACAGGGCATCTGGTCATGTTTCACGGAGGGATGGACGATAACGTCCACTTACAAAACATGATGCAGTTGGCTCACGAGCTTCAACTCAATAGGAAATCATTCGAGATGATGGTTTATCCGGAATCGAGACACGGAGTGGGTGGACGTTCATCCATTCACATGAGAGACATGCGGTGGAGAGCTATTCAAGAGCATCTACTTCAGGCTGATGGAGAATCTTGATGTCCGGATATACACCCGACAATTTGATCGAAGGGAAATTGATCAAAAGATACAAACGGTTCCTGGCGGATTGTGAAATTCCTGAAGTGGGTGAAGTGGTTGCCCATTGTCCGAATTCCGGTTCGATGAAAACTCTGGTAGATGGAGAGCCACGAGCGTGGGTACGCCATGTCCCAGATCCTCATCGAAAACTGAAATGGACATTGACCTTGCTAGGGGTGCGAAGGAGAGGCAAGGCGTTGGTCGACACAGGTCTTCCTAATGCCATCGTTGCCGACGCCATCTCACAAGGCCGGGTTCCACGCTTAACCCCCAAAAAGGGGCAACACGTTCATCGAGAAATTAAAGTGGGTGATCGTAGTCGCCTCGATATTGTTATCGCTGGCGAGGAACGACCTGATGAAAACAACGGTGCTGTCTATATTGAAGTCAAAAATGTCACCATGCTTTCCTCAGTGGTGAGTGATAGGGCTGATTTCCCTGACGCAGTCACTGAGCGTGGCCGGAAACACTTAAGAGAATTGATCCGTCTTAAAAAAATGGGGCACAGAGCCGTACTTTTCCTGTTGTTGGGTCGGAGTGATTGTCATTCTGTGGGTTTTGCCCAAGAGATCGATCCCGCATATTGTGAGGCTTTGCTGGAAGCCGCAGAGGAAGGCGTTGAGATCATTTCTCACAAATTGGCTTTTCGAGGTAGCCGAATGCGCCTTGGTGAAGAAGTACCGATCGATCTTCCGACTCAAATACCGGTTTAAGTTCTCGGACATCAAACTCTAGTGGCGAAGATTTTGGCCCCTATCTGGTGAGAGTCTTCTGATTCTCGTATGCTTCGAACTTCAGGAAAGAAGGTGAATCATGAATACGCAACCGGCTCAACCATCCATGGAGTTACTTAAAGAATTAGCTCTCGCGAGTGGTCCTCCAGGAATGGAGGACGAAGTTCGATCTATCGTTCACCGTGAGATTGGTCAGCTCGGGAATATGCAACACGACGGACTAGGGAGTGTTGTTATCGAGTCCCCCGGAACAGGACCCAGAGTGGTTCTGGACGCACACATGGACGAGGTAGGGTTTTGTGTCCAATCGGTGGATGCCGAGGGGCGCATCTACTTTGTTCCCTTAGGAGGTTGGTGGGGCCACGTACTTCTCGCACAGCGTGTCGATATTCTTTCCTCCGGTGGAAGAAAAATCCCAGGAACCATCGGTTGTAAACCTCCGCATTTTCTTTCTCCGAGTGAGAGAGATAAAGTTCTTTCCCTCGACAAAATGTATATCGACGTTGCTGCCAGAGGAGTGGGTGAAGTCGAATCGTGGGGGATTCGCGTCGGCGACCCTATCGTTCCGAGAGGTCACTTTGAGGAGATGGCTTCTGCCGGCCGGTATTGCTGTAAAGCATTCGATGATCGCGTAGGAGTTGGAGTCTTGATTGAAAGTTTCAAAGCACTCGTGGATGGGGATTTGGACCTTTCATGTCAACCCGTCGCTGTCGCTGCAGTCCAGGAAGAAGTGGGTTGTCGGGGAGCGCAAACAGCGGGAGAGCTGAGTCGTCCGGAAGTCGCGATCATTCTGGAGGGAACCCCTGCGGACGATCTTCCCGGTATGTCTCAGCGTCAGGCTGTTTTAGGCGGCGGCCCACAAATCCGTTTTATGGATCCCACTGCACTCTCTAATCGAAAATTAGTTCGCTGGACTGAAGATATTGCTGAGCAAGAGGGAATCCCTGTTCAAGTCGCTGTCAGGCGTAGTGGAGGAACGGATGCCAAGCCGACGCATCTCCATGGCAGCGGTGTTCCAACGGTGGTGATAGGAGTTCCTGCACGATCGATTCATACTCATTCCAGTATTATCGACGGTGAAGATTACGCTCTTGCCATCCGTTTAGTGACAGCGATGGTTCAGGAACTCGATGAGGCTACCGTCGCTGGGTTTGTCGATTACAACAACTGATCGATCGTCGCAGTGACGAAGAACGACTCGAGAAAATGACCGGGTTACTCTCGATAGCATCTCGATCACTATAGAATCTCAATCACTGAGCTGAGGCTCGATGTGCGCGTCCTTGCAAATGCTCTCGATATCTTTTTTGCGCAGGAGGGCCATCGTCGGGAGCTCGTCTCCTTCTTCGTCTAGTTGCTTCAAAGTCTTTCTCGCATCTTCCCATTGATGGGAAAGACTGAGCAGTCGGACTCGGGCTTCCAACGCTGCGAAACGGTGCTCCTTGCGAACAGCCTCAATATCAAGGCTCAATCCCGCTTCTTGAAGGAGCTTTGTTGCTGTTGAGTCTTGTCCTGACTGAAAAAGAATCGAAGCGAGTCGGGCGAATGATCGTGCGCACAGTGGATGTTGGAGAATATGAGTCATTCGGATATTGACGAGGGCCGCTCTTGCGACTTTTTCGGCTTCATCGGTTTCGCCCAGTCTTTGCAGGCAACAGGAAAGTGCACGTTGATAACGTGCCGTGATGCTCGACTGCTCTCCTTTTAACTCGATCTGCAATTCGATGGCTTTTTCTAGATAACTGCGAGCTTCAATAAGTTGTTCCTTTTTTACGTTATCGCGCTGACTTTCTAAGAAGAGCCCCGCTTTCTCGAATAATAGCTCTGGCAGTTCTGGGCAGATTTCTTCGGAGCGAGATTTCGTTGCAATGTCCATTGCGAGCTCTAGATTTTTTTCCGATTCCAACCAATCTCCCTGATACGAATAACAGCGTGAGAGTCCCAGTAGGGCTTGGATCTTTTTTGAACTCTTATCCTTGCCCAGATTAAGAATCAAATCTCTGAACATTTCTTCAGCTTGAAACCAATCGCCACGGAGATTGAGCAAGTCGGCGAGTTCTTGTTGAACCTCTGTGAAGAGGGCCTGATCTTGGCTGAGTACTTTTTGCTCTATCGCTTCTTGTAATGTGCTTTCGGTCTTTTCAAGTTTCCTGAGTGCCTTTTGTGCGGTGGCGAGTTTTCGAAGTGCTGCGATCAAGTCCTCACCGGGCCAGTGCGAATGCTCTCTTCGAATCACGCATTCTTTTTCTAGCAATGATTCTGCTCGAACAGGATCTCCTGTTTCCAGAAATATGGAGGCGAGAGTCGAGATGAGGGTCACTTGGATTTCTGCTTCGCCCGGACCTTCTGAGAGTAATTTTTCGGCACCTAGTTCTAGAAGTTTATGTGCATTCAGACCGTATAAAGTAGGGTTCTCTTCTTCTGGGTTAATGAAGAGGCTGGTCAGAAACTGATTGACCGCCTTTGACTTTCTGGCGTTATCTTTGGCTTCCCTAGTGATTCTCGCGTCTTTGGCTCGTGATCGTTGAACCTTACGAATCATCTGTGAGACTTCTCCGCAATCCTTTGGCCGATCTTTTGGGTCCCGTTGCATCGCGATTTTGCAGATTTGTATCAGATCCTCGGGGGCATCTGGGGCAAGTTTATGGACGTCTTCTGGGGGACCTTCTTTAAGGAGTTTAAGGACCTTCTGTCCAGGTAAGGGTTTTTCGCTATTTCTATACGGTGGGGATCCCGTCAGGATTTCATAGAGAAGGGCTCCTACAGCATAAACATCGGTCCAAGGCCCAATCTCGCTCGTTTCTGGAGATGCTTGCTCAGGTGACATGTAAGAAGGTGTGCCCACGACCGCACCGTCTTTTGTAACGATGGTCGATCCATTTTCATTGGTTGAGACCTTTTCGGAAATGATATCCATGAGAGGGTCTTCTTCAGGCCCGTTGATTTGGCGAGCCAGTCCCCAATCCATGACATACACTTCTCCAAATTTTCCTACCATGATGTTGGAGGGTTTGATGTCTCTGTGAATGACATCTCTGACATGAGCAAATTCGAGAGTATCACAAACGTGAAGTAACACTTCGAGGAGTCTGTTCAGGTCCCATTTCGGATCTCCGGAATTATACGCAATCATGACATCGCGCAGCTCGTTACCATTGATTCTATCCATGGTGAAAAAGTAACGACCCTCATTGTCACTGTTGAGTTCATGGACAGGAACGATGCCAGGGTGAGAAAGTTTGGCTGTGATTCGGGCTTCGCGTAAAAACCGATAAATCCTTTGTGGCGGTGCTTGACCTTTTTCGTTGCCGAGAACCACCTTCATGGCCAACTCACGCTGAAGAACTGGATCTTTGATACTAAAGATCGCACCCATTCCACCCCGAGCGATCTCTTCGAGAAGGTCATAACGGCCATCGAACTCGGGTGTCATCGGAACTTCATTGTCTGAAATAAAGCTGTAGTTGATGTCGAGATCAGCACTGTATTTGTCGAGGATGAGGCCTGCGAGTCCTTCAATATCGGACTTTTTTTCTTCAGAAGAATTTTTTTGATGAAGCCGTTGTTGTCGTCGTTGGAGGTACCTATTCAGTTGTTTCCGGAGTGCGGATTCTATTTTGGGATCTGAATCACAGGCACGATCGACCGCTTCTTCGATAGACGTATTTCCCGATAATAGACGAGCAAACACCATCTCTGCGGCTGATAGTCCATTTTCTTCGTTGTCGTCGAACTCGGAATCCACTTGATGCCTCATTTCTGATCAGGGATGCGGTTCCCGTCATTATTGGATATCATGCCCTGCAGGAGGACTCCATGACAGATCCTGATTCAGGAGACAATCTAGACGGTGAAACCCCTTCTCAGCCGAATGAGGATTTCAAGAAATCCGAAGAAGGAAGCGCTGAAGAGTGGTTACCAGAGTTCGCTGGTGGAGAAGATGAGGCTTTCAATCGTCTCGTCAACAGGGAGTTGCCTCGTCTTCGCCGTCCTGTCGACGAGAAATTAGGACCTGACCTCCGCCGTCGCATCGATCCGAGTGACGTTCTTCAGCAAGCTGCTCTGGACGTATATCAACTGAGAGACAAGTTTGAAGATCGAGGTCTGCCCGCATTTAGGGCGTGGCTGAAAAAGGTCACAATGAACAACTTGAATCGATTGATCGAAAAAGAGTTGGCTCAAAAGAGAGATCCCAGAAAAGAGAAGCGCCGAGCCCGGGAGGCTGGAAAAAGTAAGTCTCTCGATCCATTGGGTAATCTTCAGGCCTCTATCTCTTCACCCTCTGCCGGCGTTCACCGGGAGGAAGCCTTGGATCTATTGGAGCAATGTCTCGATATGCTGGGGGATGACGATAGAGAGTTGTTGCGCTGGATAGATGAAGAAGGGCTCGAATATGAAGAATGTGCCCGTCGTTTGTCTGTCAATATTGACGCTGCCCGTCGACGTCATAGCCGAGCGATCGCTCGCTTGCGTAAATTTGCGGATGCCATCCGCAGTGGTGGTCACGGAAATTAGGTCAGATCCTCATATGAGGAGGCCGTCTCAGCCGCTTTTGACCCGGTTCTCTTCTCTAGGGGTGACAATTCTCTAGATATTGTCCCGATCATGCCCCGGTCTCCTTGACGCTCTCTTGTCGAGTCCTAGCATCAGGACTGTCGGCCCGGACCAAAGATGGTCCTGAGCCAAAAACCTTCTCGGATTGTGCGGTAGGTTTAAAGTTCTGTCTCGGCACTGGAGGTCCCTTGGATCGTTTTGGATCAAACTCAGGCTATGTGGACGCTCTTTACGAGCAATTCAAGAATGACCCTCAGAGCGTCAGTGCTGCTTGGAGGGAATTTTTCGATGATTACCATTCCGACTCGATTGTTCCAGAATCGGTCGTCACCGAAGTTCAGTCCGAAGACCCCTTACCAACTCCCGCTGGTGTTGTGAGTCCTGAAGGGCCTCGTGCCTCGACAGCGACAAGAGAAAGCACTCAGGTCAAAGCGGTTGAGAAAAACGAATCCGAAGTTTCAAGTGAAGACGAAGTGAAGTTTGAGCCACTCAAAGGAGTGGCAGGCAAGATCGCCGAAAATATGCAGAAGAGTACTGAGGTGCCTACTGCAACGACGGTGCGAACCGTACCTGTGAGGTTGTTGGAAGAAAATCGCAAGATTATCAATGAACATCAACTCGCATGGGCACGACCCAAGGTTTCATTCACGCACATCATTGCCTTTGCATTGGTTCGAGGTCTCGCTGAGCACCCCGGTTTGAATCATGGGTTCAAAGTGGAAGACGGAGTTCCTGGTCGTATTGCAAGAAAGCACACGTGCTTAGGAATCGCTGTCGATGTGGAGCGAAGGGGCGAAAGATCGCTCGTCGTTCCAAACATTAAGGATGCCGATAAACTTCGATTCCGTGAATTCCTTGCGGCCTACAACGATCTCGTCTCTAGATCTCGCCGTGGAAAACTAACATTGGCAGATTTTGATGGAACTTCTGTCTCCATCACCAATCCAGGAATGCTGGGAACCAGCATGTCCGTGCCTCGCTTGATGTCAGAGCAGGGTGCCATATTTGGAATTGGCTCCATTGATTACCCCGCCTCTTGCGCGGGGATGTCCCCGAACCAAGTGGGCGCTCTGGGGCTTTCTAAAGTGATGACATTGACCAGCACCTATGATCACAGGGTGATTCAAGGGGCTGCCTCAGGGACTTTCTTGGCAACGGTAGAGAAATTCCTCTTGGGTGGTGATCGCTTCTACGAACAGATCTTCGAGGAACTCGATGTTCCTCATGAACCGTATCACTGGTCTCAGGAAGACACGTCCGGGAATCTTGCCGACGATATTCAATCGCAGGCTTATCGCCAGGCTAAGGTGCTGCAACTGGTTGAGGCTTATCGCTCACGCGGGCACAGGGTTGCGCATCTGGACCCTCTGGGGAGAAGTCCTGTTCAGGATCCTGACCTTGAACTTTCGAGTTACGGTCTCAGTATTTGGGATTTGGATCGATCATTTCTCTGTGGTGGAGTTGCCGGTGAAGAGTTGCCTCGCCAGCTGAGAGAAATTATCGACATTATGAGGAGAACCTACACGGGCTATGTCGGTGTTGAGTTTACTCATATCTCGGATTCCGAGGAACGAAACTGGCTCCAAAACCGAATGGAGCTGACCGAGAACCACGAGAATCTGAGCTTGGATGAAAAACTCCATATTCTCAGAAAACTCAATGAAGCTGAGGCTTTCGAAAAGTTTCTTCACACCAGTTACGTCGGTGCGAAACGATTTAGTCTTGAAGGTACGGAAGCTTTGATTCCTGCTCTCGATGCGATTCTTTCTCAATGTTCCAGCGATGGTGTACGCGACGTGTTTTTGGGGATGGCTCACAGAGGTCGATTGAATGTTCTTGTGAATATTCTTGGCAAAGGACTGGAGCAAGTCTTCGAAGAGTTTGAAGACTTTGATTCCGACTCGCCAGAAGGATCCGGTGATGTCAAATATCATTTGGGTTCAGTCGGTGAATTTTCTGGTTCTACCGGGGAAAAAGTGAGCGTGACTTTGGCTTCAAACCCGAGCCATTTGGAATCCGTTTGTCCTGTCGTCACGGGCATGGCTCGTGCATTACAAGATCGACGTAAGAATCCAGAGGAAGTTCTGCCTCTGTTGATTCATGGAGATGCGGCTCTCGCTGGACAGGGTGTCACCTACGAGACATTGAATATGTCGCAACTCGAAGGTTACGGAACTGCGGGATCGATCCATCTGGTTATCAATAACCAGATTGGATTTACGACAGCTCCTAGTGAAGGACGCTCATCTCGATATTGCACAGATTTGGCAAAATCAATCGAAGCTCCTGTGTTTCATGTGAATGCTGACCATCCACAAATGGTTGTTCGTATGGTTCGACTGGCTTGTGAGTATCGAGCACGCTTTGGCAAAGACGTCTTTATCGACCTCGTTGGATACCGTAAATGGGGACACAACGAAGGCGACGAACCTGGGTACACTCAACCCTTGATGACTCAGCGTATAGAGAAGCACCGATCGGTAAGAAAGTTAGCGACGGAACGACTGCTTGCACGGGAAGAAATAGATATTGAAAAAGCAGAACAGATGCTTTCAGAGTTCCAGACGATTCTCGATGACAGTCTGAAAAGTGTGAAGGCCACAGTTGCCGGCGAACGGGGTAATGCTGTTCGACACGATGATGAAGAAATCGAGGGTGTGGCTGCAGGTTCTATATCCACCGCGATTTCTGAAGAAGAATTAAGTCTGTTGCTCGCGGAAGTGACGAAAACTCCCGATCGATTCCAACTCCACCCGAAGTTGTCCAAGCAGTTCCAGCGTCGTCTCGATATGGCCCGTGAAGGTGCCGTCGATTGGGGACTTGCAGAGCTGTGCGCATTTGGCTCTCTCGTCAGAGAAGGAGTGCCAGTAAGGCTTTCAGGAGAGGACAGTGGAAGAGGCACCTTTAGTCATCGCCATGCGTCCTTGACGGATGTATCGACGGGGCTTCGACATGTTCCATTGGCTCATATTGCCGGTGCGAAAGCAGAATTCCAGGTACACAACAGTTTGCTTTCTGAATTCGGTGTACTCGGGTTCGATTATGGATACAGCGTTGAATGCACTGAGGGGTTGACGATTTGGGAGGCTCAGTTCGGAGATTTCTCTAACGGAGCTCAGGTCATCATCGACCAGTACATCTCTAGCGCGGAAGAAAAATGGCGCCAGACTTCTAATCTGACAATGCTCTTACCGCATGGGTATGAAGGACAGGGGCCCGAGCATTCAAGTGCCCGCCTCGAACGTTTCCTTCAACTCTGTGCTGAAGGTAACCTGAGAGTGGTTCAACCGAGCAATGCGGCTCAGTACTTCCACACGCTACGCCGGCAGAGTCACGCAGCGGCGAGGAAGCCGATAGTGGTATTGACTCCCAAAGGACTTCTCAGACTTCCCGCAGCCCGCAGTACAACAGCAGAATTTACTGATCGTGGCTTCCAAGAAGTCTTGATCGATGGACAACCCGGTCCGCATATACGCAAGGTTCTGATTGCTTCAGGACGAGTGATCTACGACCTGTTGCAAGAGAGGGCCGCTCGCCAAGCGGAGGATGTTCTTATCGTTAGACTCGAGCAATTCTATCCCTTCCCGAGAACCGCTTTGCAATCCGTGATGCAGAACCTGCCAGAAACATGCGATGTTCGCTGGGTGCAGGATGAACCTCGAAACATGGGGGCATGGTCCTTCCTGCGTGATAGGGACGGTGGATTCCTAGCAGGTGGGAGAAGAGTTAGTTTTGTGGGCAGAGCTTGGAGTGCGAGCCCTGCGAGTGGATCAAAGGCTGTGCATGACTTTGAGCAACGAGATCTACTCGATAGAGCTTTTGCTGATAACCCCAAGGAAAGCAGGACTGTTGTCTAGAACTTCCGGACTCTACATCGAGACCACTGAGGAACTGCAACAGTTCATGGATCAAGCTCGCAAGGATGGCCGATACGGCATCGACCTGGAGTTTATCCGGGAGCGGACTTTTTTCCCAAAATTAGCTCTGGTTCAGATTGCTGTTGGCGAGAGTTACAGACTGATTGATCCTCTGTCGTCCGTGTCATTGGATCCGCTTCTTGAAACGGTGAGTGACGAGAGCATCGTTAAGATTGTTCATGCGGGTGGTCAGGATATGGAGATTCTTGAACTGGAATCGAAGCAGATCCCAACCAATATTTTCGATACCCAAATCGCTGCGGCATTTCTCGGCCTTGGATTACAACCGGCCTACGCGGCCACTTGTGAACGTATTCTTGGGATAGTCGTACAAAAAGGGGAATCTTGGACGGATTGGTTACAGCGACCGCTGACCGAGAACCAGGAAATCTATGCCATCGATGATGTGCGTCATTTGTTGCCCCTTCACGATCATTTGACGAAGGCTCTCGAAAAAGAACAGCGCTCAGAGTGGGCTTTGGCAGAAATGGGGAAGTATTCGACCCCAGATTTTTATCATCCGCCATTATCCCATTGTCTGAAGAAGGTCAAAAAAGCGGGAAGCCTAGATTCTCGAGGGCAGGGAGTTCTTGGCGAACTTTACCTCTGGAGAGAGCAAGAGGCGCGCGACCAGGATCGGCCTCGTCGACGTATTCTCGCAGATGAGATCATGGTCGAAATTGCCCGCAGAGGTCCGCGTCAGCAGGAAGCTCTTGATAAAATGAGGGGGCTCGATGGTCGAGATTCTCGACGCTATGGCCGCTCCATTCTTTCCTCGATTGAGAAAGGTTTGGGTATCCCTGAATCTGACCTCGTCTTTATTCATAAAAAACGTCGTCTAGAGCCCGAAGAGGAAGCCGCGTTAGAATTAGGTGCTGCAGCATTGAGATCACTGTGCCGAGGAGAACGTATTGCACCTCCTTTGGCAGGTAACAATGCTGATGTGGAGCACCTTATTCGCGCCCACTTCGACAAAGTGACCGATTCAACAGATGTCAAACTGTTGAAAGGTTGGCGAGGTGAACTGTTTGGCAAAAAGATCATTCGGTTCTTGACCGGAGAGCTTGTCCTGCGAATCGATCCGGAAAGCGGATATCCACGCTTGTTGGAATCCTGAAGTCCAATCCTGAAGTCAATCCGGAATTCTCAGTGACGCTGACGCGCTCTCACTCTGGAACGTGAATGACGTCCATGAAGCTTGAGACGCTAAAGATAGCATTTCCTACTCCGGGTGGGCCGTAACCCGGCGGAACCGGAAGGTGATGTTCTTTATGACAGTCTCTCCATGCCGCTAACAATCTCGCATGATATTCCAGCGGGGCGGGAGGTTGTATTTCCCCAGCACCCTTTCTTTCGACGACGAGGGGTGACAGCGGTTCGGGACACCAAACGGTGAAACGGGGACAGACTCCCTGACTCATGAAGAACTGTAGACCCTCTCTCGTCGATTCCACCGCTGCTTCTGGTTCAGTGAAGCCGTGGGGGCGTGACATTTCGATGCCCGCCACGAAGTTGGGGATCACATTCTCTGCTCCAAAAACATCGGTGGCTGCGATGATGCGACGGTGCCATTCAGAACGGCCCACATATGCTTCCTTGCCGGGGCAGAGTAAAGGGAAGAGCTTTTCGTCCCAGATCTCGTAATTGGGGTGGTAGATACGAATGCCAGCATCTTTGAGGATCTGTTGTTCATCGACCGGGAGAGCCTGTGTGACCGCTTTAGGTATCCAGCGTCCCGGGAATTTCTCTTCAATCGCACGTGCATATGTGGCGTAAAATTCAGCTTCCCCTTGTCCCTTAAGGGTTCGCGTCACCGATCCACCGGTAAGGGTGTAGGCCTGAGAGGGAGAGTTGACCCTGTCAAGAATGCTCAGACCTTCTAGGACTTCGTCCATCGGCTTAACGGTTCGGTAGGGTCTGCCTGCTTTTACCTGTTGTCGATAATTCTCGTTGATGTCACAGAAGCGACATTCTTCCTTGAAGCCAAAGTACTGACATTTTCTGTATACGGTGAGGTATACGAGATATCCCCATTCGATGGTTGGAGCGACTTCATGAACGGGTTGTCCGTTCTCCAGAGTTTCTTGGTAATACTCTGGGACCTTTTGCAGGTCTACACCGCTGATGGTCTGGTCTCCACATGAGAGATGGAGTGAGTCTCCGACCATGATGGCTTTCCATGGGGAGGATGGATTGACTCTCACTGAAACTGTCGTTCTTCTCAAATCCCAAGGGCCTCCAACTAATTGGATTTCTTCGGGTGCGCTGAGATTTTCTTCTTGGGACATTTCGTCGATGGGAACCATGTCGAAACTGAATATGAAGTAAGACTTTCTCTTGAAGTCAGCACAGTAACGAAGAGCTTCAGCGCTGAAAGAGATACCCAAGCGAAGAAGGTCTTCCTTAATCAAGGCTTCGACGGGGAGATCCGGGATGAGGTCTTGCAGACGGGAAATGTCCGCGAGACGCTCTTCTCCACTTTTTAGAAAATCGACCTCTGTCATTCCCAAGGGAGACTTGTGGGACAGGTTCATAGGATCTCCTCAGCACTTCTTTAGTGGTCATGCACTCAGATCCCTAGAAGAGGGATACTCTTATTTTTACGCCGGATTGACCGGCGGCAAGAAGAACTGTAGTGGAACCGCAATAACTAGAACGATTTTGAATATCCTAGCCCCACCAAAAACTCGAAGTCGTCCTCCTGGAAGCCCGCAGGAGGCTGACTGTCGTAGCGGAAGTTGATTTGAGTATTCATGTTGAGTCCGCCCACTATTTTGGTCCTTAATCCCAGTCGGCTTTCTGCGATAACGTCATCCGTGTCTTCGATGGATAAGTAAATCGTATGATCATGGAAGAGGGTTAACCGATCCTCACCTAGAACCCATTCAGCATTACCCGCAATTCGAAGTGTGCTGGTCGATTCATCGGCAGCGGTTTTGAAATCTTCGTTCAATGCCGAAATCCCGGCTTCCTCGGACCAGGTAAGATCTTCACGATCTAAGACTTGAAGGCCTGCACCGACACCTGCTGTAGTTCTCAATGAGAGTCCCGCAAAGCCATCGTTTCTTGCCGCAAAGTTGGTGTAGAGAAACCAGTCCTCTTCTGGGAAGAAATCATATTTCATATCTGCGCCAGTGGATCTTTTGCTGACGACGTCATTGTCTTCGGCATAGGCCCAGTCGATTTTCGAGACAAAGCGATGGGTCAAATATCGGAATTTGTAATCGACGTTCATCACCGCTGAAGTGGTATTGGTATTTCCTGAAGTCTTAGAACCATTCAGAGAAAACGTTGCTTTTTGAGATGAAGTTGGCGGTTTGAGGGGAGTGGGGTTAATCGCTGTTACTCTGTTTCCCGGCAGGGTGGCTTCTATGATTTCGTTGTCGACGGACCATGAGCCATCTTCAGAAAGATTCCAAGTGCCCTCAATCGAGACACCCGCATCTGTGATGAGAGTGGCCAGATTTTTAAACTGAATTTTGCTGACGCGGTCTGCGGGGATCGAGATTTCCCCGATACCTTCAATGGTCATACGGTAGGTATCTTTTTCGAGTTGAATGATGGTTCCCGTAAGAATGGAGCCGTCCTTCGTAAATAGTTGATCTTGTTTATCAGAATCAAGGTTCTGAGCGGGTGTCACTAAAAGAGCCAAAATTAAGACAGTAACATTCATCAAAGATTCCTCTCGGGAAGGTGGTTGGCAGGCGGGTCCGAAGGATACACTGTTCCCAAGGAATCAGAACAGACAATTTTCATAATCGTGCTAGGGGGGGATATGACACAAAAAGAAGCAACCCCTCGCTCAAGAAAAACCCTTCGCTCAAGAAAGCGGCACCAGTATGGCCCCGCCGCACTTATTGGTGCGCTTCTCGGTGGTTTGGTGGCTGCGCCTCTCGCACTTCTTCCCGCGAAATGGGCGTGTCTATTTGCACGGGGACTGGCGGTACCTGCCTGGTGGCTTGCGACTCGCCGGCGTCGCGTCACGTTGAGTAATTTCAGATACGCATATGGTCATCTTTGGAGTGAGAAAAAGATTCGAGCGGTCGCTCTGGAGTCTTGGAAAAGGGTCGCGGTCTCCGCTGTTGAAGCGTTGCAGATAAGAAAATGGTTAGCTGATCCTCAATTTCACGATCGGATTGTCTGGAGCGGACCATGGGAAGAACTGGAGTCACGTCACCGTGACGGTGAATCATTCCTACTCGTGAGCGGTCATTTGGGCCCTTTCGAGATGGTGTTACCGACTCTTGTTCATAAGGGTTGGCGTATTGGACTCCTTTCTCGACGTATCAAAAATGGATATGTGCATGCGGCGATGAACGCACTGCGGGCAGGAACTGTCCCTGACATTCTTGACCCTGCAGGGGCCCTTCCTGAAATGGGACGTGCGCTTCGATCGGGAACATGCTTGGCTCTTCTCGTGGATCAAAACAACCGGGACGGAGTCTATGTCCCCTTTATGGGAAGAGACGCCGGGACTATTCCTTCGATTGGCGTTTTGACGAGGAGATATCGTGTTCCGGTCATATATCTGCACGCAAGAAGGGTGGAGGACGGTCGGAAGTATCGATTGACCTGCGAAATCGCTGATCTTCCCGAAGGGGAAAATATCCGTTCTCACGTCGATTTGGTGACTCGAGAGGTGAGTGATCGGATCGAGAATTGGGTCCGGGAGGTTCCCTCAGACTGGCTTTGGCTCCATCAGCGCTGGAAGCACAGGCCCGACGGATCTCGAGAAAAGTTGATCTGAATCTGAGGTCTTCTTCAGAGGGGGTGGCAGGGGGCCGCTGGAGCTGTAATGTGTCCTCAGACCCCTGAATCGACAGGGGCGATTTACTGAGGCTTTTGGATAAGGACAGACTATGCATCCGACCGCCATTCGGGACATCATCGTTCCCGGCCACGAACCCATCCTGCGCGGAAAAGTCCGCGATATTTTTGATCTGGGAGAGCACCTTTTACTCGTCACGAGTGATCGCATCAGTGCGTACGATGTTGTCCTCCCCCAGGGCATACCCGAAAAGGGAGCGATTCTTACCCAGTTGACCCAATGGTGGCTGGATCGTTTGCCATCAGAAATTCGACATCACCTCGTGTCCACTCAACCGGCAGATTTTCCGGAACCATTCCGTGAGGCTGCTGAAGAATGGGGACCGAGAGCGATGTTGGTTAAAAAACTCGACATGATCCCTGTGGAGTGTGTCGTTCGAGGATACGTCGTCGGAAGTGGCTGGAAAGATTATCAGGCTACAGGGGCGATCTGCGGTATTCCTCTGCCCGAAGGCATGCAGCAAGCGGAGAGAATCGACGATCCTATTTTTACTCCTGCTGCAAAAAATCATGATGGACATGACGAAAACATCTCCATCGAGAAAGCGGGAGAGATGGTTGGAGCCGATTTGATGCATCAACTCAAGTCTCTCTCTGTCGATATCTTTTCTCATGGACGTGAGCACGCCGCGACGCAGGGATTAATACTTGCGGACACCAAGTTCGAGTTTGGAATGGACGCCGATGGCCCTGTCCTAGGAGACGAAGTCCTCACTGCGGATTCTTCTCGATACTGGCCTGCCGATGAATACAAAGTCGGAGCGAGCCCTCCCTCTTTCGACAAACAATATGTACGTGATTACCTCGCGTCGGTGGGTTGGACCGGAGAGGGATCTCCGCCCAATTTGCCCGCAGAAGTGATAGAGGGGACTACAGCCCGCTATCAGGAGTTGTTTGAGAGAGTCACGGGAGTGGCCTGGGAGACCTGGAAGGAACAAATATCATGAGTCATAAAGTTCTCGTCGTCATGGGAAGTGACAGCGATTGGTCTGTCATGGAAACCTGTGTCGATCAATTACAAAAATTCGAAATCGAAGCCGAAGTCCGAGTGTGTTCTGCGCACAGAACTCCAGAAGTGGCCCATCATCTGAGCAGTACTGCTGCGGCGGAAGGGTATGTTGCGATCATTGCTGCAGCAGGCCATGCGGCACACCTTGCGGGAGTGATGGCTGCGAGCACCACATTGCCTGTCATCGGTGTTCCCATCGATTCGAGTGCCCTCGACGGACTCGACGCCCTCTTGGCGACGGTACAGATGCCTCCGGGAGTTCCAGTTGCAACTGTGGCTATCGGTAAGCCCGGAGCGACCAATGCCGCTATATTCGCGGCTCAGATCATCGGTAGCTCTGATGTTGGAATGCGCGCCCGCTTGGATGAGCACAAGGCGACGATGGCGAGTAAGGTCGCGGCAAAAGATGAAGCGCT